>Ga0335072_10003100_pt1 | contig 25240 bp, 23 predicted proteins | sample Lox_Sample_21_FD_206725 | JGI IMG/M metagenome (GOLD analysis project Ga0335072, IMG submission 206725) | Soil microbial communities from Loxahatchee National Wildlife Refuge, Florida, United States - Lox_Sample_2.1 | ecosystem: Environmental > Terrestrial > Soil > Wetlands | place: USA...
CGCGATGCTGAGGGGAACGCGACTGTTGATTTCTTCTTCGCTGGCGGTCACCCGATCGGTGTACATGACGCCGATGAGTTTGTATCCACCGTCCGGGGTTTTGCGGTAGAGCAGAGAGGTGGGTTTGAGAGGATCGAAGTACGTTTGCGCCTCGATTGCGTTTTCTCGGTTCGTGAAGTGATAGAGAGGTTGCGGGACGTTGGGAAGGAAGATGTGGTAGCCGTCGGCAAGAGCCTTTCGATAGTCCTGGTACGGCGCCATAGCTTGTTTGGCATCTGCCACGATCGCCGCGGCTTTCTGCCGATCGCCGGGCTGTAAAGGCCGGAGCGTTGTCATATACATGTGTGCCGCCATCCCTGCCATTCCGCCTGAGGCGGTGCTGGTTTTCTGCGCATTCTGCGGGCCGGCCTGCAGGGCAGCCTTAGCCGCCGCGGATGTTGCTGCGCCAATGGAGCCAAGCGTCAGGCAGAGGAGCGCGGCGAATCGAGCGCCAGAACCAAAGCGAGAATTGAGTGAAGGTTGAGACATACTTTGCACCTCACAGCAGCTTGTTTCGGAGGCGGATGTTCTCTGCTTTTATTCGCAGCGCCCTGTGAATTGCTTCCTGTATTCCTCCGGTCGTTCGTAATGACCCTGCAATCGCCTCCCAGTTGCGAACTCCCCGCCGATTTCTGCGGAGAGTTGATGCTTAGTGAATACGGATGTCTCCCGATCCGGTTTCGATACGGACGATGGGGCCGCCTCCGTTGACGTCGCCGGTGACATGGTGATGGTTCAGGGTGCCGTGGGTGGTGATGGGCGGATCGCTGTGGACGTCTCCGGAGCCGGTGCTGGCGTCGAGGGTGAAGTGGGCACTGCCCCCAGTGTTCAGAGTGACGGAGCCGGAGCCGGTTTCGAGCTTCCAGCCGTCGCCGGGTTGCCCGGCTACGTCGATATCTCCAGAGCCGGTTTCGGCGTAGAGGCCGCCGGTCACTCCCTGCAGGCGGATGGTTCCGCTGCCAGTTTCGGCCTTAACGTAATGGGCGCCATTCATCATGGCGCGGATGTCACCGGAGCCAGTGCTGAGGGCGACATCGCCGGTGAGGTTGTTAGCCTCGATGGTTCCGGAGCCGGTGCCGGCTTTGAGCGAACCGCCGATGTTGGAGATATTGAGATCGCCGGAGCCGGAGCTGGCGTCGATGGTGGTTCCGGGAGGCGCGGTGACGACGTAGTCGATGGAGATATTGTTGAAGTGGGTGTGCTGCCCAACCTCGATGCTGTTGCCGTTCTGCACGATGGGCGGGTTGTCGGTGACACGGCGGACGTTTTCTTCCGGCGAGCCGGAGAGCCAGCCCATGTTGGAGTGGACGTGGCCGATGATGTGGATGGAGCCTTCGGGGCCGGGAGTGATGTGGATGTATCCGGAGCCGGTGCCGATTTTGAGATTGGCGGGGCCGTTGACGGTGAGCGTTTTGTCAAAGGTGCCCTCAGCGGCGAACAGGGCCGCGGGCGTGAGTGCGAGCACGAGGGCTGCGGCTGCCCAGCGAAGATTCATGGTGGTGCCTCCAAGAGTGACTTACGCATTTGCGGAAAAAGCGGTTCCGGCGGATGCAAATTTTATTTTGGCGCTTTCGGCGAAGTCATTGATTTTGCTCATTTTTCTGAAACGCGGTTTATGGATAAACTCTTGATTCGGTGTGACTTGTCAGCATGTTCGTGAATTGACGATGGATCGCCAAAAACTATTGCTAAAACCTTGATTCGATGTAAGAAGTCGGCATGCTCCTGAAACGGCTCGGGTTGATTGTTGCGGCGCGAACTCGGAGAGGCGCGCGCCGGGAGCGGGCGAAGCTACTGCATTTTCCGAGTAGGTGCGGGCCTTTTGAAATCGTTCAGCGTCACCGCTCCCGGTTGGTCGCGTTGACTTTAAGGTTTCGGCTTCGGGATACAGCAACTCGGAAATGCGTCAGGGGCGCAATTGGGGACATTTTGTGTGCTCGCGCAAATGAAATGGATGGCAATGAAAAAAAGGCCGCACGGAGCGGCCCCTATTTCTATTGTATCGGGTCGAGAAAATTCACCTGCATCCGAGGGCAAATTTCTGCGAGCGCGGAATGAATGAGTTGCGGGAAATTTTTGGGATGGGATCTTGACAGGGTTGAGCAGGTGGAAACTTCGTTCGTCCAGTGTCTCGCCCACGCAAGCAAACGCAGCTTGAGCGGGCCTCGTTTTGAATGCATCAAAGTGAATCATTGTCCCATTCTGCGGAACCAGGGCAGGCGAAGTGCATAATGAGTGGGCATTGAGATTTCGGCTCAGACCTTTGGAAGGAGGGACCATGATGTCCAGTCAACCCAGTAACCCAGATGTATCGAGACAAAGAGGAGACTCCCGCGACTCCAGGAGTATCGAGGAAAAGGAGATAGATTCCATAGCCAATGACGCTGCGGAGGCAGCTGAAAAAGAGGAACAGAGTTACGACGAAGAGCACGACATCTTTACAAAGTAGCGACGATTGTTCTTCCCGGGAGGCCGTCGTCAAGAGGCTGGGGGCGGCTCTCCGCAGCGGAAGTGAATTGCGTGCTGGTCGCGCGCCACGATGGCGTAAACCGGCGGGTCTTGCCACGTCCCCAGACACTCGAAGCCAAGCTTGTCCTTGTACCAGGCGAGCGTGCCGGGAATGTCCGCGGTGAAGAACAGAGGCGCGGTCTGGCGGATCATGGAGAGAGTGTACCTCTGAGGCGCTGCAGCAAGGCTCCTTTGGAGCGGCTTCTATGACACGGTTATCCCGCACAAAACAATGAAAGCTTGTCTGAGCCCCCACACAAGCAAAGGCAGCTTGTGTGGGCCACCCGCCCGTCTTTTCCAAGCGTCATGTATCAAGCCACTCCCTGACTCTGACGCCGTCTGTTTCCGGATATTCCTGCGCCTCCTTCAGGTGCTCCTCACAAACAGGAGCCGTGTCTTGCAGATAGTTGTAAACGGGATCGCGAAATTCCAGTGTCTTGACACTTTCCTTATCGCATCCTTTCTTTGCGCATATTGTGGCCATTCCTTGATCTCCTTAAGACGTAGCCGTCGTTGTGTTTGCCTATGGAGTAACACCGAAGTATTTCTCGGTCAGCTCATCAAACTCCGATTCCGAATGGCATTTCTCAGTAGGCTTACCGGGAATGTAAATCTCACACTTAGATGGAGACACTTCCCAATACTTTTTGTTTTGAGAGTTGATCCACGTATAGGTCGCGTATATGCGCCCACCGAACGCGTCGTAGACCACATCTACAACTACCGGAAACTTATCAGTAGAGGTCGAACTAACGCGGATATAACAAACATTGACCGTGGGGTCGTAGTGGCTCGTATAGCTGCTGATGGTGCTTCTGTTCTTGGGAATGTTGTCAATGCTGTCATTTTCACTGAATTTCTTCGCGGCCTGTTCGTCGCACATCTTTTGTTGAGCCAAGCTGGCGGCAACCGGGGTAAACAGGGGCTGTGCTTCGCCAGCGGGTTTAGCTGCATTCGCTGACCGGCCGCGTGAATCGCGCCCAAAGACAATCCCAAGGCCAAAGCAGACAATCACAAACAAGACCCAAGCTGAGTTCTTAGCTTTCACGCTCACCCCTTCCACAACTTGCAAACAGGATACGCCGTGCGTCCCGCACACTCACGGTCCATGTTGAATGGCGTGTCCCGCGGCGCCGTGAAGCACGCGACCACTCAGCTTTCCAAGGGTATTGTCGGCAATGCGGAACTTGACGAATCTTCGCTAGGACGGCGGGCCATGGGCTGCCAATTCTGGATTGCAGTTTGCCTCAATCGCGGATGCGCGGGTTGACGACGATGTAGAGGACGTCGGTGGCAAGGTTGACGAGGACGTAAGTGAGTCCGACGGCGAGGATGCAGCCCTGGAGGAGCGGGTAGTCGCGGTTGGAGATGGCGTCGACGGTGAGGCGTCCGATGCCGGGCCAACTGAAGATTTTTTCGGTGACGATGGCTCCGGCGAGGAGCGCTCCGAACTGCAGGCCGAGGAGGGTGATGACGGGGATGAGCGCGTTGCGCAGGGCGTGCTTGTAGATGACGACGCGCTCGGGCAGGCCTTTGGCGCGGGCGGTGCGGATGTAATCCTGGCCGAGCTCTTCGAGCATGGCGGTGCGGACCATGCGGGTGAGGATGGCGGCGAGCGCGCTGCCCATGGTGATGGCGGGCAGGATGAGATGGGTGAGTCCGCCGGCTCCGCTGACCGGAAGCCAGCCGAGCTTGATGGAGACGAGCAGGATGAGGATAGGACCGAGCGCGAAGCCGGGGAAGGACAGTCCGAGGAGGCTGACGAAGCTGAGGACGCGGTCCTGCCAGCGATTGCGGTGGAGCGCGGAGGTTATGCCGGCGGGGATGGAGATGAGGACGGCGATGAGAAGCGCGGCGATGGTGAGCTCGACAGTGTAGGGGTAGCGGGTGAGGACGAGGTGTGTGATGGAGTCGTTGAGGCGGATGGAGTGGCCGAGGTTGCCGTGGAGGACTCCGTTCCAGTAGTGGAGGTACTGCCGGCCGAGGGGCTGGTCGAGGCCGTACGCGTGGCGGAGAGCGACGATGTCGGCGGGTCGCGCACCTTCGCCGAGCATCTGCTCGACGGGGTCGCCGGGGACGATGTGGATCAGCAAGAAAACAATGGAAACGACCAGCCACACGACGGGCACGGTGTAGATGAGGCGAAAGAGCAGTGCACGGACGGCGCGGGGCAGGCGCGTCATCAGCCGACGTTCTCCAGAAGCGGCTGGTCACCTGATCCGGATTTCGTAGAGCCGGGTTTGGGCGCGGCGGTGGTCTCAATGCGGACGCGGCTGATGCGGTTGCCGCTCATTTCAAGGACAGTGAAGCGGCGGCCCTCGTACTCGACGGTTTCTCCGCCGTGGGGGATGCGGCCGAGGCGCGCGAGCAGAAAGCCGGCGAGGGTTTCGACGCCGCCCTCGCGGGGAAGGCTCCAGCGCATCTGGGTTTCGAGGTCGCGGAGGTTGACGCTGCCGTCGAGGACGAGGCCTCCGGTGGCAGTGGTGAGGACTTTTTTGGCGGCGACGTCGAACTCGTCTTCAACCTCGCCGATGAGCTGTTCGATGGCGTCTTCAACAGTGACGAGGCCGACGGTGGTTCCGAACTCGTCGACGACGATAGCGAGATGGCGGCGACGTTCCTGGAACTCGTGCAGGAGATCGAGAACGGGCTTGGTTTCGGGCACGACGAGGACTTCGCGCATGACCTGCCTGAGCTGCAGCTCGACGAAAGGGGTTTCACCGAAGCGGGTGCGTGCCGAGGCGCGAAAGTGCATGAGGCGGGAGATGTCCTTGGAGTAGACGACGCCGACGATGAACTCGGGGCCACGCGCGGGGTCGTAGACAGGGATGCGGGAGTGCTGCTCGTCGACGATGCGGGCGCTGGCCTCTTCAATGAGCATGTCATAGGGCAGCGAAAAGATGCGCTGGCGCGGGGTCATGATTTCACGCGTGGGAATTTCGTTGATTTCGACGGCGCGATGGATGAGAGCCTCCTGATATTCAGGAAGCATGCCAGTGCGGCGCGCGGCGGTGGCCATAAGCTTGAGCTCTTCGGGCGAGTGCACGGAGGTTTTGTGCGCCACAGGCGTGTGAAAGAGACGGAGCACAGCCTTCGCAGAGCTGTTCATGAGGCGAATGGCGGGGCGCGTGAGGCGGATGAAGACGTCCATGGGCCCGGCGACGGCCACGGCGACCTGTTCGGATTTGCTGAGGGCGAGGGCCTTGGGAACCAGCTCGCCGAGCAGCACCTGAAGATAGGTGATAAAGGCAAAGGCCACAGGGACGGCGATGATGTGCGCGTAGACGCGGGCGTGGGGAATGTCGCCAAGCCAGGCCTGGAAGAGATCGGCGACGACAGGCTCGCCGATCCAGCCGAGGGCGAGGCTGCAGAGGGTGACGCCGAGCTGGACGGCGGGAAGGAAGTCGTCGAGATGCTCCTGCAACTGGCGGACGAGGCGCGCGCCGGGACGGTGCTGCGCGATCATCTGCTCGACGCGGGTCGAGCGCACGCTGACAAGGGCGAGTTCAGCCGCAACAAAGAAGCCGTTGCCGAGGATCAGGACGACTATGGAGACGCCGCGGAAGAGCAGAAATTCGAACATCGTTCTTACGGTATAGGGTACTAGGCGCAGGTCGCAGGGTACAGCCTTTGGCGATTCGCCAATGCCACCACCGGCGAACGGCCATCAGGGCTCAGGGAAGTTTGCAGCAGTCTTCCTTGGCGGGGGGCTCCTGGTTGCTGGCGTCGAGCTCGACCTTCCATGAGCCGTCGGACTGCTTTTTCCATACGGTCATGTAGCGGCCGGTGGTGACGACGGGGGTTTTGTCGCGGTCCATGGACAGTCCTTCATAGTGGCCCCAGGTAAAGCCCATATCTCCGTTGGGGCTCATGCGCGCGCCCTCGGGGGCCCAGGTGAGCTGATACTGGGAGGGCGTCCAGTCGGCTCTGGCGGCGATGGCGGCCTGACCGATGACGGGAGCTTTGCCGTTGGAGAGCGTGACGGCATCGGACGCGAACCATTTGGCGAAGGCGGCTCCGCCTCCCTGCGCGGTATCGTGCGCGAACTTTGCTTCGAGGCTGTAGAGGAAGGATTGCTGGGGTGTGAGTCCGGGGTTGGTGAAGGGATTGGCGGCCGGTGCGGGCTTGGATAGTGGATCGAGTGGAAGCTGCGCGCTGGCGAAGGGGAAATTTGATAGCAGGCCAAGAACGATCAGTAAAAGGGTACGGCGCATGGATCGGGTTTCTCCGTATACCGCGATATGCGGCGGCATCAGATTCATGCTAAGACATTTCCTGCCGGTGAGAGAAATAGCGAATGTTTGGGGGATTCTGCGCGTTCCAATGGAATGTGCAGGATGCGCAGGGCTGTTTTTCGCTGGTGCAGCTTGGTATACTTGACGAGCGCAAAAGAGACATTTCGCGAGGAATGGCCCCGGGTTCGGGGTCATTTTTTAGTAGCTGGAAAGATTTGAGGGCCCCCGGTTCGCTTCATGGGCAAATTACTCGATACCGTTCATTCTCCCGCCGATATCAAGAAGCTTTCCATCACCCAACTGGAAGAGCTGGCGCAGGAGATTCGCGAACGACTGATCCTTACACTTTCAAAGACAGGCGGACACCTGGGGCCGAACCTGGGAGTGGTAGAGCTGACGCTGGCTCTGCACTATGTATTCGACACTCCGCAGGACAGATTTGTTTTTGATGTGAGCCACCAGGCGTATGTTCACAAGCTGTTGACGGGACGGCGCGAGCGGTTTGAGACGATTCGGCAGCCGGGCGGACTGAACGGCTTTATGTTGCGCACGGAAAGCGAGCATGACGCTTACGGCGCGGGTCACGCAGGCACGGCGCTCTCTGCCGCGCTGGGCATGGCGGTGGCGCGGGACCTGGCGGGCGGCAAAGAGAACGTAATCGCGCTGGCCGGCGACGCGGCGTTTACGAATGGGATTTCATTCGAGGCGCTGAACAACATTGCCGACAACACGAAGCGGCTGATTGTGGTGCTGAACGACAACGAATGGTCGATTGATCGCAATGTGGGCGCGATTGCGAAGTATCTGCACAAGATTGTGACGAACGAGCACGTGAGCCATCTGCATGACAGCGCCGCGCGGATGCTGGAAAAGCTGGCCGGCAAGACAGCGGTGAATGTGGTGCGGCGCGCCGAGGAAGCTGCGAAGGGCATGCTATGGCCTTCGGTGTTCTTTGAGGAGTTCGGGCTGACCTATTATGGGCCGGTGGATGGGCACAACGTGGGGCTGTTGATCGAGAGCTTCAAGTTTTTGAAGCAGCAGGACAAGCCGGTTCTGCTGCACGCGATTACGCAGAAGGGGCGCGGCTTTCAGCCGGCGCTGGACAAGCAGAAGAAGTTTCACGGGCTTGGACCATACCATCCGGAGACGGGCGAGACGAATGCTTCGGGGCAGCCGACTTACTCCGAGGTGTTTGCGAATACGCTGGTGAAGCTGGCGGACGAGAACGAGAAGCTGGTCGCGATTACCGGTGCGATGCCGAACGGGACGGCGCTCGATCTTTTCAGGCCGCATCATCCGACGAAGTATTTTGATGTGGGGATTGCCGAAGAGCACGCGGTGATTTTTGCCGCGGGGATGGCGACGCGCGGTTTCAAACCATTCTGCGCGATCTACTCGACGTTTTTGCAGCGGGCTTTCGATCCGGTTGTGCACGATGTGTGCCTGCAGAACCTGCCGGTGGTGTTCTGCATGGACCGCGGCGGGTTGAGCGGCGACGATGGAGCGACGCATCACGGGCTGTTCGATATCAGCTATCTGCGCGGGATTCCGAACATCGTCCACATGGACCCGACGAACGAAGACGAGCTGGCAGATATGCTGTACACGGCGATGCTCCACGAGGGGCCGTCGGCGGTGCGGTATCCGAGGGGAACGGGGCCGGGCGTGGCGTTGAAGGCGCGACCGGTGGCGCTGCCGATCGGCAAAGCGCAGGTGGTTCGCGAGGGCGACGGCATTGACGGCGGAATTGCGATTTGGGGACTGGGCGCGTTGCTTCCGATGGCGATGGAGCTTGCGGACAGGCTGGAAGAGCTGGGATATTCGGCGGCGGTGATCAATCCACGGTTTGTGAAGCCGCTGGACCGCGAGATGCTGGCGGAGTACGCCAAAAAAGCAACGGTGATGGTTACATTTGAGGACAGCGCGCTGATGGGCGGGTTCGGCAGCGCGGTGCTCGAGGCATTGAACGAGATGGGGTTGGATGTTCCTGTGGTGCGGATTGGCTGGCCGGACCACTTTGTGGAGCACGGCAAGGTGGACAATCTCCGGGCAGCGAACGGCGTGAGCGTAGATGTGGCGCTGAAGAAGCTGGCTCCTTATCTGAAGTCAAAGCGCAGGACATTGCTCGCCATTTAAGCAGAGAGCGGTTACAGCGGCTGTTTGTGGATCAGGAAGTGTGAAATTGAGGCGGACCGGAGCGATGGTCCGCCTTGTTTTATGACACCGCAAGTCTTGTTAGCCGGGCAGGAGGACGGAGTCGATGACCTGGATGACTCCGTTGGACTGGTAGACGTTGGGAATGGTGATGGTCGCGGTGCCTCCCTTTTCATCGGTGAGGATGTACTTGCCATGGCTCATGGTCACGGTGAGCTTGCCACCCTCGACGGTGGTGAGCTCGGCCTTGCCGCCGCCCGCCTTGATCATCCTGTGAAGATCGCCGGTGGTGATGCGGCCAGCCACGACGTGGTAGGTGAGGATTTTGGTGAGCGTGGCCTTGTTCTCAGGCTTGACGAGGTTGTCGACGGTGCCGGCGGGGAGCTTGTCGAAGGCCTCATTGGTTGGTGCGAAGACGGTAAAAGGGCCGGGGCCTTCGAGTGTGTCGACGAGGCCGGCAGCTTTCACCGCAGCGACGAGCGTGGTGTGATCTTTAGAATTGACGGCATTCTCGACGATGTTCTTTGTTGGATACATAGCGGCTCCGCCGACCATCGGATCCTTTTGTGCGTGCGCGGCGACGCCGGCAAACATAAGGGCTGAGACCAACGTGAGCGCGTAGAACTTCTTCATAAAAATGATTCCTTTCATCGTTTCTGCTTTCATGTTCCGTTGACAGTACGCGCTGTGAGAAGGGATTGGATGTGGGCGCCGGTGATGAAGATTGACGCGATGAAGAAGAGCGGAGTATTTGTTCACGGGGTTGAGAACGGCAGCATTTATGCTGGATATACCCACGCCATGCAGACCCACGCACACGCAGGCCGTAAACACATTTCCGGCTATGACCGCTGGCTGATAGTCATCGGCGCGCTGAAGCTGATGGAGGCGGCGCTCTTTGTGCTGCTGGGCGTAGGCGTGATCCGGCTACTGCACAAAGACATCGTGGATGAGCTGACGCGGCTGCTGGTGGGATTGCGATTCGATCCAGAGGGGCGGTTCGTAAACTTTGTTCTGGACAAGGCGGCGCTGATCAGCCCGCATCGGCTGAAGGAGATCAGCATTGTGGCGTTTGCGCATGCGGCTCTGGATGTGCTGGAAGGGGTGGGTCTGATTTTGCGCAAAATCTGGGCGGAGTTTGTGACGTTAGCAGTTTCCGCATTTTTTCTTCCGCTGGAGTTTTTTGAGTTGACGCAGCATGTGACATGGATCAGGATTGCGATTACGGCAGTGAATGTGGCCGTGGTGGCGTATCTGGGATTCCATGTGCAAATGCGAATCCGGGAGCGCCAGGGAGTGGCATGAGCGCCGGACTTTTGCTAAATTTTCGCCTACCGTGAGTTCTGAAATCTGGCAAGGGGTTGAGGGAAGTGTGGAACCAAAGGAATAAACACTACCGGTAGTGGTTAATCTGGTTGATACCACCTCTGCATCGATTTTTGCCCTCTGATCGCTCTTCCGGCCTGTTTTGACGGGAAATAAAGCCGAAATCCTCAATTTTTCCGCTTGGAGGTGGCCGGTAGCTGGGCTAGGATGTGGGTGGAAGTGGTCAAAAGTGGAGCAAACAAGATGAATCCGAGCCGGTTTTTGCCGATGGGGAGAGTATACGGCAGATCGGTAGAGATTTTTGACCTGGATGGGAAGCAATGTTTCGAGGCAATCACCCAACTCGAGTGGATGAGAAAGGGCGGCTCAAACTGCCGGCGGAGTTCAAGCGCCGGATTGATGAGCAGTACAACGGCCGTTTTTATATCACCTCAAAGGATGGGCGAGTGGCCGAGATCCACCCGATGCAGGAGTGGGAGAAGGTCGAGCAGAAGCTGGCGGCGATTCCCAACTTTGACCGGGCCAAGAGGAAGCTGATGGACCGCTACAACTATTTCGGTGCCGAGGCGGAGATGGATGCGCAGGGAAGAGTTCTGCTGCCGCAGGTTCTACGGGAGACGGCAAGCCTGGTAGCGGATGTGGTGGTGTTCGGGAACCAGACGTATCTGGAAGTGGTGAACCGCGAGACATTTGTCGCGAACATGGACGCGAATCCGCTGACAGATGAGGATGAGCGGACGCTGGCAGGTTTTGGTTTGTAGCGAATCCCCTGAGGGGGAGCACATGGGCGAGGGTGAACGACATGTGCCGGTTCTTTTACAACAGGCGATCCGATTCCTGAATGTGCGTCGGGGCGGGGTTTATGTCGATGCGACGCTGGGCTATGCAGGCCATGCGAGCGCGATAGCGCGACTGGTTGGCGCGGGTGGCAGATTGATCTGCTTTGACCGCGACCCAGAAGCGATGGCGCTGGCGAAGGAGAGGCTGGCCAGGCTGGGTGAAGAGCTTGGTGAGGCGATGCCGGAGGTGGAGTTCCACGATGTGGAGTTTTCGCAGGCGGCGGAGTTGGTGGAGGCGGGCAGCGTAGACGGGCTGCTGGCGGACTTCGGCACCAGCTCGATGCACTTTGACGATGCACAGAGAGGATTCAGTTTTCAGGCGGACGGCCCTCTTGATATGCGGATGAATCCGCGAGAGGGGCCAACCGCCGCACAGGTGGTAAACCAGATCGGCGAAAAAGAGCTCGCCGATGTGATTTACGAATTCGGAGAGGAAAGGAGGTCGCGGAGAATCGCCAGAGCCATTGTCAGGGCCCGGCCGATTACGACGACGGCAGAACTAGCCAGAGTGGTAGCGGCTGCGGCCCCGGCGATGAAATCGAAGGGGGTTCGGCACACGATTCATCCGGCGACGCGGACCTTTCAGGCTCTTCGAATTTACGTAAATGCCGAGTTGGAAGAGATCGATGCGCTGCTGAAGGCAGCTCCGGGAGTGTTGAAGCCCGGCGGAAGGCTGGTGGTGATCAGCTTTCATTCTCTGGAAGACCGGCGTGCCAAAGATGCATTGCGCGAAGGAGCGCAGCAGGGAGTTTATGAAGTCCTGACGCGGAAGCCGGTGACGGCAGAAGCGGAGGAGACGGATCGCAATCCGCGGGCACGCAGCGCGAAGCTGCGGGCGGCGGAGAGAAAGACAGGGATCAGGTAATAGGGATTAGAAAAGATCGGGCCAGGGTCGTCCTGCCGCAACAAATGGCGAAAATGCAAGACGAAACCCACGCAAGATCCACCCTCCTACTATCAACGGCCCGGGCCCGGTCGTTTGAGGGATGGAAGTTTGAAGCAGATGTGAGCGGTTTGGAGAAAAGGTTATGGCGACACAGGTAATCGCAGCGCAGACCGGTTTCGACTACGGACGCAGAAATGCGGATCGGGTGCTGGATCGCGCCAACGAGCGGAATCAGGCTTTGATGGCGGCGCAACAGCGTGCGCGCCGCGGGCCGACGCCGGAGATGCTGTTTCTGAAACGGTTTGACAACTCGCGGCTGGTGAAGGCCGCGGATCCCGTGCGCGCCAGGGAGATGCGCATGTTTGCATGCGTGATGGCGGTGCTGTTCAGCCTGATCATGATGTACGGATGGCAGCATCTGAGCGCTCTGGAGTATGGCTACCGCATCGAAACGGAAAAGGCACAGCTCCAGCAGCTCGAGGAGCAGAACCGCCAGCTTCGGCTGACGGAGGCGCAACTGGGCGATCCGGCACGGATCGACCAACTCGCGCGCCAGCTTGGGCTTTCGATTCCAATGCCGGGGCAGGTCGTGCGCCCGGATGCTTCACTTGATCCAAATTCGCCGGTGCTTGCGGAGGCGCATCCCCTGCTGCCTTCGATGCGCTAATGTAAATCGTGAGGGAGGGAACCGCCGCAGCTGTGAAGCGACTTTCGTTCTCTCCGTCCTCTTCTTCTCATTCAATGTCCGAGCCGGGTGTGGTGACGCCGATGCGGCGTTTCCGCGTGTTCGTCGTACTGGCGGTGCTGGTTTTCTGGTCGGCGCTGATCTGCGGGCGGCTGGTGTGGCTGCAGGTCTTCAGACATCATTACTACGTGGAAGAGGCGGCGCGTCAGCAGGAGCACAGCTTTGAAGTGGCTCCGCGTCGCGGCATTCTGTACGACCGTGATCTGCATGCGCTGGCGATGACGGTGCTGGTGGACTCGATTTACGCAGTACCGTCAGAGATCACAAATAAGCCGGAGGCGGCGGCGGAGCTGGCGAAGATTGTCCACAGCGATCCGCTGGACAAATACACGACTGAGAAGCGAATTTTGACGCGGTTGAGGGACTCGCGCGATTTTGCATGGGTTGCACGCAAGCAGAGCGCGGCGGTTGTGGATAAGGTAAAGGCGGTCAACCTGAAAGGGGTCTATTTTCAGCAGGAGTTCAAGCGATTTTATCCGGACAACCAGATTGCAGCGCAGGTGCTGGGGTACGTGGGCATCGACGACAACGGGCTGGGCGGTCTGGAAGAGGAGTTCAACCGCGCACTGCATGGAACGCCGGGGCGCATGCTGACTGCGCTGGACGCGCGGCGGCATGTGCTGGGCAGTACGGAGCGCGATCCAATGCCGGGCGAAAACCTGGTGCTGACGATCGACGAGAACATCCAGTTCATGGCAGAGCAGGCGCTGGACCATAACATGGAGCGAACCCATGCGCTGAACGGGACGGTGGTTGTCCAGGACCCGCATACGGGACAGATTCTGGCGCTGGCGATGCGGCCGACATTCAATCCGAATGATTTTCGCCATACAAGTGCGAGTCTGCTACGCGATCACGCGGTGAGCGACGTGTATGAGCCAGGATCGACCTTTAAGCTTGTGGCCTATTCGGCGGCACTGGACCAGCATGTAGCGACGCCGGAGACAATGATCCCAACCCTGGGCGGAAAGATTGATGTTGCGGGGCGGATTGTGCATGACGACCGCGATGCCATCCGTTATGAGGGGCAACACGGCAATGTGTTGACGGCGACCCAGGCCCTGGAGCAGTCAAGCGACGTGGCGGCGATTGAGCTAGCGGAGCGCATGGGGAAGGACCGCTTCTACGACTACATCCACGCATTTGGATTTGGGCAGCGGACAGGGATTGAGCTGCCGGCGGAGACGCGCGGGCTGCTGAAGCCGCCGAAGCGCTGGAATCCGACGACGATCGGGTCGATTCCGATGGGGCAGGAGATCGGCGTGACGCCGCTGCAGCTGATCACGATGGCCTCGACGATCGCGAATGGAGGCGTATATCTGCCGCCGCACATTCTGCTGAAGAGCACGGAGGATACGAGCAACGGACAACTGGTCCCAGCGGCGTTTCATCCGGAGCATGAATTGGCTGATCCTCTGCCGGAGGGCGCGCATCGCGTGATTTCGACGCTGACCGCGGCGGAGATGCGGAAGATGATGGAAGGCGTGGTAGAGCACGGAACCGGCATTCCAGCGCAGCTCAACGGCTACAGCGCGGCGGGCAAGACGGGGACGGCGCAGAAAATCGATCCGCTCACCCACACCTATTCGAAGACGAAGTATGTAGCGTCATTTGTGGGTTTCGCGCCGGTAAACGACCCGGCGATCACGATCGTGGTGGTGATGGATTCACCGGCATACAAATTTCACTACGGAACGGATGCGAGCGCGCCGGTTTTCCACGAGCTGGCGCAGCAGATTCTGGAGTATCTGGGTGTGCCTCATGATCAGCCGGTGAAGACCACGCAGGAGATGGCGGCGATTGAAAGCCAGCCCGTTGAAGGGGATGAGCCGGAGGAGCATCCGGAAGACCTGAACTCGCTGTTCGACGAGGTGAATGATCTGCCGGCGGACGATCCGCTGCGCCAGAAGCCGTCGGGGGCGGCGCTGCTTCCGGTGTCAGAGGCGGAGGCTGGAGCGCGGCAGGATGGGGCTGCTGATGCGGTCGCGTCCTCGTTGCCTGCGAGAGCGGGGGATGAGGCTACGCAGGACCGCGGGGTTGCGGCCGTGGCGGGACGCGCCCAAACGGAAACGCCGCAGAGCGAAGTGACGCCCGGTACAGCGGCTTCTTCGGCTCCGCTTTCAGAGCCGAAGGGTTCGGTGACGGTCAATTCCGGAAAACGCGTCGCAGTGCCTTCGTTTCTGGGTGAGCCGGTGCGTACAGTGATCGAAAAGGCAGGGGCGGACGGACTTGGGGTGCAGGTCGTCGGTTCGGGCATTGCACGGCAGCAGGTTCCGACGGCGGGGACGATGGTTCCAGCAGGGACGGACATCGTGGTCCAATTCGGGCGCTAAGGGCGTTCGCCACGGCACACACGCCTTCTCACTCCCGCGCGCCAAGACCGCATGCCGGGGACCCCGGTTCAGCGCCATCCTTGAACATGCTCTTGTGGTTTCTCCGCCGGTTTGCGATGCGGAGCCTTTGCCGTGCGGCTGGCTGAAGGTATTGCCGGATGCAAGGCTATCTATACAATCCATTCCAGTGAGTCTTACCTTCTATGCGCATCGATGAGGTTCTGCGAGGGGTTGCGTGCTTACGCCGCAGGGGTGGAGACGCCGAGATCACGAGTATGGAGTACGACTCGCGGCGAGTGGGGCCGGGTGCGCTGTTCGTGGCCATGCAGGGCGGAACTACGGATGGGAACCAGTTCATCGGCCGAGCGATCGAGGCAGGCGCGATTGCGATTCTTACCGATTCTGCCGCGGCGTTTGAGGAGACAGCACTACGGTTTCCGCAGATTGCGCTGGCCGAGGTTACGCATGGGCGCAAGGCGCTGGCGCTGGCGGCGGCGAACTTCTTTTCTCATCCGGAGCGCGCGCTTGCCCTGAGCGGCGTGACCGGAACAAACGGGAAGACGACCACGGCATTTTTACTGGATGCCATGCTGAACCATGCGGGCCGCAGGACGGTGCTGGTGGGAACGATTGAGTATCACGTGGCAGGAGCGGTCCGCCCTTCGCCCCATACGACGCCGGAGTCGCGCGATCTGCTGGAGCTGTTTCGCGAGGGCGTGGACGCGGGCGCGACGGAAGCGGTAATGGAGGTTTCGTCGCACGGGCTGGAGCAGGGGCGCGTGTATGGGCTGCCGTTCGATACGGCGATTTTTACGAACCTAACGCGCGACCATCTGGATTTTCACGGCACCATGGAACAATACTTTACGGCCAAGCGCAGACTCTTTGACGGCAGCCTGGGGCGAGCTCCGCGTGTGGCTGTGCTGAATATTGATGATGCGCATGGAGCAGAGCTGGCGCTGACGGCACGCGAGGCGGGCAGCGAGATCTTTTCGTACGGAATCGGGGTGGGCGAGTTTCGTGCCGAGAACGTGGGGATGGCGCCCGGCGGCATGCACTTTTCTTTGCAAACACCCATAGGCGAGACGGAGATTCGCACCCGGTTGACGGGCAAGGTGAACGTCTACAACCTGCTGGCAGCGTGCGCAGCGGCGTATGCGCGCGGACTATCGCTGGAAGAGATTGCGAGTGGAGCGGCCTCGCTCCCGTGCGTGCCGGGACGGTTCCAGACAATTGACGCAGGACAGCCCTTTACGGTGGTGGTGGATTATGCTCACACGGACGACGCGCTGCGGAACCTGACGGCGGTGGCCCGGGAGTTTGTGGAGGGGACACGCGGCCGGGTGATTACGCTGTTCGGGTGCGGAGGGGATCGCGACCGGACGAAGCGTCCAATGATGGGGAGGGCGGCAGGCGAGGGCAGCGACCTGGTTTTTCTGACTTCAGACAACCCACGGAGCGAGGACCCGGAGGCGATTCTTGCGGATACGGTTACGGGGCTTGACGCGACGGGCACACGGTATATTCTCGAAGCTGATCGCGCACGGGCAATCCGGATGGCTCTGGAAGAGGCGCGGGCGGGAGATATCGTCCTGCTGGCCGGCAAGGGCCATGAGAAGACGCAGACGCTGAAGGACGGTACGGTTCCATTTGACGATGTAGAAGCAGCCCTGGACTCGTTGAAGGCCCTGAATGCGGTGCGCGCGCAGCAGCGCGCAGGAGCAGGCGCATGAAGCTCGACTTGCGGCAGATCGCGCACTGGTGCAGCGCCGAGTTGGAAGGCGCGGGCGCCGACGGCCTGGCGGCTACAGGCTATTCGATTGACTCGCGCACAATCGGCCCGGGCGAGCTGTTTTTTGCTGTACAGGGCGAACGCCTGGACGGACACGATTTTGTGGCGGAGGCGATTGCGAAGGGCGCGGTGGCGGCGGTGGTTTCGCGCGAGAAGCTTCCAGATGCGCGGACCGCGGCAGGAAGCCATCCTCTGCTAATTGCGGCCGATCCTTTGAAGGCATTGCAACAGCTTGCCGCAGCGGTGCGGCGGCACTGGGGCGGACGCGTGATCGCCATTACCGGGTCGGCGGGAAAAACAACGACGAAAGAAGCGGTAGCGAAGGTCCTGAGCACGAAGTTTTCTGTGCTGAAGTCGAAGGGAAATCTCAACAACGGATTTGGCCTTCCACTGCAACTACTGAAGCTCGAGATGACACATGAAGTTGCTGTTATCGAGATGGGCATGTCGTACGCGGGGGAGATTGCAGCGCTCGCGTACCTTGCGGCCCCCGATTGGGGGGTGGTGACCAACGTGGGCCGTGCGCACGCGCAGAACTTTACCGATGGCATTGCCGGAATTGCGCGCGCGAAATATGAGCTGGTGGAGGCACTGCCGTCGCACGGAGTGGCATTTTTGAATTGCGACGACGCTTATGTTTCGCAATTCGGGCGTGATTTTCGCGGAAAGGCAGTTTACTTCGGACGCGGGCCGTGCGCCGATCCGAAAGCGCAGGCGGTTGTGCCGCTGGGCGCGGAGGGACAGCTGCTGGAGGTTCGCGCCGGCGACCAGCATGCGTCGCTGCGGCTGCACCTGCTGGGCGAGCACAATGTGGCCAACGCGCTGGCGGCGATTGCGGTAGGGGTTGAAGCAGGGATTTCGCTGGAGATGTGCTGCGTGGCGCTGGCGGAGCTTGAACCGGAAGACAAGCGCGGGCAGATTGTGCTTGTGGGCGATGCGACGCTTATCAACGATTGCTACAACAGCAATCCTGAGGCGCTGAAGGCGATGATCGACACGCTGGCGGCGATGCCGGTCAGCGGGGGCGGCCGGCGCATTCTAGTGGCCGGCGCGATGCTGGAGCTGGGGCCAGAGTCGGCTGCGCTGCATGCGGCCTGTGGGCTGGCAGCGGCGGAAGCCGGGATGCATTTGATCGCCGGGGTGGGCGGGGATGCGAGGTTTTTAACGGACGCCGCGCGCGACGCCGGTGCGGAGGCGCTTTACTTCGAGACTCCGGAAGAGGCCGGGCAATGGCTGCGGACGGCTGTTCGCACGGGAGATGTGGTTCTGCTGAAGGGGTCGCGCGGGATACGGCTGGAGCGGGCTGTGGATGCGTGGCGAAGCTGATTTCCAGCCCGGCGATGGCGGCCCGCCCGAAAAAAAACGAGTATCATGCATCCTGCGAGCGCGCGGCTTCATCTGAGCGTCGTGACTCTGCGAGTTAAGGTATTTCGGCGACCGGGTATGCCGAAGACGACAGACTCAAGCGGCCATTTTTGAGGAGATGTACGGCATTTGCCCCGGTCTAAATTATTGAGGGCTGTAATTAAAAATTCCCGGACAAGTTATACGAGGAGGAGTTTGACGATGAGTAAGACAATGCGGTGTCTGGTTCCACTTGCGGTTGCCGGCTTTTTGCTGGCAGGGATAGCAACATTTTCGCCGAGCGCGATGATCTTCGGCCAATCTACGGCCACGGACAGCAATCTCCGTGCGGAAGTTATGAATAAGGCCCTGAACAAGTTGAAATTCAAGGATGTTCAGGTATCAGTTCAGGATGGAGTGGTAAGGCTGACAGGAACCGTCGATGTGGTTGACACGAAGTTTCAGGCCACGCAAAGGGTGCAACGCGTCAAAGGCGTTAAAGGGGTGGACAACGAGATTCAGGTAGCAGGGCCGACGATACCCGATGCGGAACTGCAGCAGAAGGTTCTGAAGGCAGTGCAATTTGATCGCGTGGGTTACGGCACGACGGCCTTCAATGCGATCAGCGTGAGCGTACGCGACGGCGTGGTTACGCTGGGCGGGCATGCGTATGGCCCGGTGGATGCGGACTCGGCGGTGGCCACGGCTGCGAACATGAAAGGCGTGAAGGACGTGATCAACGATATTCAGATTGATCCGGTCTCGCCGAATGATGATCGCATCCGGCGCGCGGTGTATCGCGCGGTGTACGGGTTCCCGTCACTGAACAAATATGCGATTGATCCGGTGAAGCCGATTCGCATCTCGGTGCAGAACGGCAACGTGACGCTGTATGGTGTCGTGAATTCCCAGGCGGACAAGAATGCGGCGGGGATACGCGCTAACGGCGTTTCAGGCGTGTTCAAGGTCACGAACGACCTGCAGGTTGCGGGTCAGGCGCCGGGCAGCAAATAAGCGTGTGTTGCACGAGCGACTGCGCTGCGCGCCAGTCTGTAATCGGCTTTTGCGATCACTGCCGATGGTCGTGACGCCGAAGCCTTTGTTTCTTTCAAAGCCCCGCTCAAGGCGGGGCTTTTGCATTCGATAGACTAGTGCTATGGGTTTCTTTCGCAGCGTGGGAACTACGCTAGAGATGATCAAGTGGGAGCACTCGATCTTTGCGCTGCCGTTCGCACTGACGGGGGCGATGCTGGCGGCGAACGGGTTTCCGCACCCGATGCAGATATTCTGGATCGTTGTGTGCATGGTGAGCGCGCGCTCGGCGGCGATGGCCTTCAACCGCTGGGCGGATGCGGCGCTGGACGCGGAGAATCCGCGGACCAAGATGCGCGCGATTCCGGCGGGACTGCTTTCGCGGGGCTTTGTGGGCGGATTTACGGTGGCGATGGCTGCGACTTTTGTACTGGGGTGCGCGGAGTTGAACAGGCTGGCGCTGTATCTTTCTCCGCTTGTGCTGGTGGTGCTCTTTTCCTACTCATACACGAAGCGGTTTACGCGGTGGTCGCATCTGGTGTTGGGGCTGGCGCTGGGACTGGCTCCGGCGGCGGCGTGGGTTGCCGTGCGAGGTTCGCTGGATCCGAGGATTTTGATTCTGACGCTGGCGGTGATGTTCTGGGTGGCGGGATTCGATTTGCTATATGCCTGCCAGGATGCGGCGCACGATCGTGCGCACGGGCTGTTCAGCGTGCCGGCGACGTGGGGAGTGAACGCGGCCTTCCGGATTGCGCGACTTCTGCATATAACGATGCTGGGACTGCTGTTGTGGCTGGTGTGGGCGTTCGACCTGGGGAACTTCGCGGTGATCGGCGTGTCGGTAGTTGCGGCGCTGCTGTTGTATGAACACCTGATCGTTTCGCCCGGGGACCTGAGAAGGCTGAACGCAGCATTCTTTACGATGAACGGTGTGATCTCGATCGTGTTCTTCTGCTTTGTCGCTGCGGATTTGCTTCTCCGGCATTCGGCGCTGTTTCGGCTCTAAAAAAGGAGGCCCGCAAATTTCTGCGGGCCTTTGCAGTCTGAGGAGTCTGGAGCGTTATCTACGGTCTACGCTGAACGACGGTTCGTAGCACGGTCCTTGTGTTCATCGATTTTTTCGTTTACGCGGTTTTTTACATCCTGCACCTTGTCGGAAAGATTCTGCCGGGTTTCGTCAGCTCGCATTTCACTCTCACGCTTGCGGGCTTCGCTGGTTTCGTTGACGGCCTCTTTCGCGTTGCCCCAGGTTTCCTTTGCGGCGCCTTTGACCTGATCGACTACTCCCTGATTGGCCATACCTTCATTGCCGACTGCTTCGCCGACATGCTGCTTGATTTTTCCTGTTACCTGTTCTGCCTTGCCGCTTACCTGATCCTTGTTCATAACATTTACTCCTGCATCGGGGTTGTATTGCGTTGCGTCTGCGGCGGCGCGTGAAATTACACAGCTCTGCGCCCGCTAATAAGCTGAATGACCAACACGATCAGAGCCAGCACCAGCAGGATGTGAACGTAGGCTCCAATGGCGTGAAAGCTCACCAGTCCCACAAGCCAGAGCACCAGAAGAATTACGAAGATGGTCCACAGCATTGCTCGTTCTCCCTTACTTCTTTTTCAACTCATCGTCTACGGAAAGGTAAGGTGCGTTGAATGCGATTGGGGTTGCCGTACAATCGGAACTTTGAGGAAGCACTAGAAACGATGCGTGTTGCGATACAGGGAGAACTCGGATCCTTCAGCCACGAAGCGGCATTAAGGGTTGTGGCGGAGGCAACCATTTTGCCGTGCGCGGTATCGCGCGATGTGTTTGCCATGGTGGATGAAGGCCGCGTGGATGCGGCGGTGATTCCGATTGAGAATTCTCTGGCAGGCTCCGTGGCGGAGCACTATGATCTGCTGCTGACGCATGATGTAGGAATCGAGAGCGAATCGCTGCTGCGGATTCGACATAACCTGATCGCGATGCCGGGCGCAAACCTTGAAGGAATCGAGCGCGTATATTCGCATCCCGTGGCGCTGGCGCAATGCCGCAGTTTTTTTGCGAATCATCCGCGGATGGAGGCGATTCCGTTTTACGATACGGCGGGCAGCGTGAAGCACTTGATGGAGCAGCGCGACCTGAAGGTGGCCGGGGTTGCGAGCGCGCAGGCGGCGAAGCATTACGGCGGGGAAATTCTGGCGTCGGGGATTGAGGACAATCCGGAGAATTACACGCGATTTTTTCTGATTCGAAAGCGGGGCGCGGTGAAGATTGATTCCAGACCGGACAAGGTGAGCCTGGCGTTCACCGTTGAGAACCGGCCGGGGACGCTGGTTGCCGCGCTGGAGGTATTTGCCAACCAGGGGACGAACCTGACGCGGATCGAGTCGCGCCCGGTGCAAGGTCGACCGTGGGAGTACGTGTTTTATGCCGACTATCAACTGTTGTCCCCGGAGACGGCGGACGCCGCGCTGAAGCTGCTGGCGGAGCACTGCTCAATGGTGAAGGAACTGGGGCGGTACAAAGCGGGAACTCGCAGTCCAGGCGACAGCGCCCCGGGTGCCGTGGCGGGCTGAGCTCACTGGCCTTCCCCCTAGGAGTTTCGTCTTTTTCAACTAACGGGTTGCCCTGCCGATGAAGATTGGGTGGAACCGGGACGGCTCGGGATGCGTAGCTGCATCTTAATGAGAGAGTGGATCCTGGGGCGGATTCGGCGGCAGATTTATCAGTTAAATTATTTGGAATAAGTAGTTTAGCGTTGGTTCAGCTTATCTTTGCAACCGATTTTAATTTGCTGAGTCTAATATCTAATTATTTGATAGAAAGGGACTCAATGGCCAGCGATTTTCTAAGTGTCATTCAACCCAGCGATCCCAACCAGCGCGAAGAGCGCTCAGAGGGCAAGGCCCTACCCATTTTACCGGTCCGAGATACCGTTTTGTTTCCGCATGCGGTTCTACCGCTGACGGTAGGGCGCGAGAGCTCGATCCAACTGATTCAATCACTTGGCGAGGAAAAAAGCATTGTTGTCGTAGCACAGCGGGATGCGCGTATGGATGCACCGCAACCTAGCGATCTTTACGACTACGGTACCCTGGCGACCATTCATAAAGTGGTGAAGATGCCGAATCAGAGCCTGTTTGTTTTTACCGAGGGCACGGAGCGCGTGAAGCTGGGGACGTTTTCCCAGATTGAACCGTTCATGATGGCCGCGGTGGAAGCGGTCGGTGAAGTAAGTGCGGCAAAAGGTTCGGAGCTTGAGGCGTTGCAGCGGAATGTGCTGCAGGCGTTTCAGCAGATTGTGGCGGCGTCACCGACGCTGTCGGATGAATTGCAGACGATTGCGATGAACATCGACGAGCCGGGGCGGCTGGTGGACTTTATTGCCTCGTCGCTGCCATTTCTGGCGACGACGGATAAGCAGGAGCTGCTGGAGACTCCAGACATTACGGCGCGGCTGGAGCGGGTGAACAAGCACCTGGCAAAGGAGCTGGAGGTACAGCAGCTCCGGAACAAGATTCAGTCGGAAGTGCAGGACCAGGTGCAGCAGTCGCAACGCGACTATTATCTGCGCGAGCAGATGAAGGCCATCCAGAAAGAGCTTGGCGACACGGACGAAGGCCAGAAGGACATCGAAGAGCTGCGGAAGAAGATTGAAGCGGCAGGAATGCCGGAAGAGACAGAGAAAGAGGCACTGAAGGAGCTGAACCGGCTGTCGCGGATGTCTCCCATGGCTGCGGACTACTCGCTTACGCGGAATTACATCGAGTGGCTGGCGGTATTGCCATGGTCGAAGTCTTCGGGCAGCGAGGTGGACATTACCAGGGCCAAGCAGATTCTGGATGAGGACCACTACGACCTGAAGAAGGTGAAGGACAGGATTCTGGACTATCTTTCCGTGCGGCGGCTGAAGCCGGACATGAAAGGGCCGATTCTTTGCTTTGTCGGGCCTCCGGGCGTAGGCAAGACCTCGCTTGGGCGCAGCATCGCGCGGGCGCTCGACCGGAAGTTCCAGCGGATTTCGCTAGGCGGCATGCACGATGAGGCGGAGATTCGCGGGCACCGGAGGACGTATATCGGCGCGTTGCCGGGGCAGATTATTCAGAATCTGCGCAGAGCCGGCGCGAACGATCCGGTGTTTATGCTGGACGAGATCGACAAGCTAGGCAGGGACTTCCGTGGCGATCCTTCGTCGGCACTGTTGGAGACGCTGGACCCGGAGCAGAACAATACGTTCCGTGACAACTACCTTGACCAGCCGTTCGATCTGTCGAAGGTGCTGTTTATCTGCACGGCGAATCAGCTCGATCCGATTCCTCCTCCGCTGCTGGACAGGATGGAGATTATTGAGCTGCAGGGATACACGGAAGAGGAGAAGATTCACATTGCATTCCGGTACCTGATTCCGAGGCAGATCAAGGAGAACGGCATCCAGGCGGAGAACATTGAGTTTCCGCAGGATTCGGTGGCGTTTATCGTGCGGCATTACACGCGCGAGGCGGGCGTCCGGAGACTGGAGCAACTGATCGGCACGGTGTGCCGCAAGCAGGCGCGTAGGATCGCGGAAGGCAACACGGAGAAGCTGACAGTAACGCGAGAGGTCGTGCAGGAGTTCCTGGGCGGCATCAAGGTCCGCGTTGACACAGAGATTGCCGAGCGCACAAAGAGGGCAGGTGTAGCCGTGGGGCTGGCGTGGACTCCGGCGGGCGGAGATGTGCTGTTTATCGAGGCCAACCGGATGAAGGGCAAGGGCGGCTTTACGATGACGGGACAGATCGGCGAGGTGATGCAGGAGTCAATGCAGGCGGCGCTGACCTGGGTACGATCGAATGCGAAATCGCTGGGCCTGGAGGAAGACTTCACGAAGGACGTGGATATTCATATCCACGTACCGGCGGGGGCGATTCCGAAGGACGGGCCTTCAGCGGGCGTGACCATGGCGACGGCTCTGGTTTCACTGATGACGGATACGCCGGTGCATCCGCTGACGGCGATGACGGGCGAGATCACACTCAGCGGCAATGTATTGCCGGTGGGCGGCATCAAGGAGAAGTTCCTGGCGGCGAAGCGGGCAGGCGTGAAAGACGTGATTCTGCCGGCGGAGAATCGCCAGAATGTGGAAGAAGACCTGATGCCGGAGCAGATCGACGGCATGAGAATCCACTACGCGAGCCGCATCGAGGACGTGCTGGGGGTGGCGCTCCCCACCTCCCGTCAAGAGGAAAAACGCGACGAGAAGCTGCGGGAGGAAGTGCTGCAGCACGCCATCGCCTGAGAGCCAGTCGTTCAGGCAACTGCGCCTTCGGCGCGATTTCATTGTAGTATCTGCGGCCACCCTGTTAATGGGGTGGCCTTTTTGCTTGGGGAAAACACTCTTTCGGGAATCGCGTCTAACAAGCGGGTATTCTGAAAGAAAACATGCGCGTCCGTATCCTCGTCTTTGGGATCCTCAAAGACCTTATCTCCGAATCTTCCGCAACGCTGGTGCTGCCTGAGGGGGCCTGCGTAGGGGATCTTCTCGATCGCTATCGCAAATCTCTCAGCCAACACGACAAACTCTGGGGATCGCTGGCTGTCGCGGTAAACCGGGAGTACGTTCCGGCGAGCCATGCGCTGCGGGAGGGCGATGAGGTTGCACTGTTGCCTCCGGTGAGCGGCGGGGCTGCAGACTGCGAAGCTGGGCAGACGGTTGCGCTCACGCGCGAGCGCATCGACGCAGACAGCCTGGTTGCAGGATTGAAGCGCGGAGAAGACGGCGCGCTGGTGGTGTTTGACGGCATTGTGCGCGACAACACCCGCGGGCGACGGACGCTGTATCTGGTTTATGAAGCATATGAGGATATGGCACTGGAGCAGATACGGACGCTGGCGGCGAAGGCCAAGAAAGACTTCCCAATCCGTGATGTTGCGATTGTGCACCGGCTGGGGCGGATCGACGTGGGCGAGACGAGCGTGCTGATCGCGGTTGCGTCAGCGCATCGGGGCGCGGCTTTTGACGCGTGCCGGTGGCTGATCGATACATTGA
>Ga0335072_10003101_pt1 | contig 25232 bp, 20 predicted proteins | sample Lox_Sample_21_FD_206725 | JGI IMG/M metagenome (GOLD analysis project Ga0335072, IMG submission 206725) | Soil microbial communities from Loxahatchee National Wildlife Refuge, Florida, United States - Lox_Sample_2.1 | ecosystem: Environmental > Terrestrial > Soil > Wetlands | place: USA...
CATCGCTCGCTCCTTCAGCTCCACCCGCTCCACCTCGGACAGTTTGATCGTGCTGCTCATGAGCACAATCATACTCCTGTTTCATTCGTTACAGTCCACTAGGCCCGATCTCGTTGAATCTCCGGCGCATTGGCATCATCGCGCTCGCGTCATGTGCCTTGGCGCAGCTCACACACGCACAAAGTCCCGAGCACGATCCATGCACCCGACCCGCACCGGGCGCCACCGTACCGGAGCCGCGCGACCTCAATAGCGAGCACGGAGTTCTGCGGGTCGATCTCAGCATTCACAACTACCGTGAGCCGGATGGCTCCGTGCGCTATTGCTACCTTCTCGCTGACGGCAGCGAGTCACCGACGCTGCGTCTGCATCCGGGTGACCTGCTGATCCTGCACCTGAAGAACGATCTGACCGACCGTGATGCGCCGACATCAGGCCGTGAGCTCGGGTTGCATCCTCAGGTCGCATCGCGCCTGGTGCGCGCATTCGACGCAGCCGCGCATCGTAAACCCCTAGACCTGAACAATCTTCCCATCTGCGGGACGCCCGTGGCGCCGAATGCCGACCCGTGCGCGAGCGGCGCGATGACACCCTTGTCGACCAACCTCCACTTTCACGGCCTGACCGTGCCGCCCGTGTGCCATCAGGACGACGTGTTGAGAACTTCGATCCAACCCACGGACCCCCCGTTCGAGTACCGCTTTCGTATTCCCCTCAACGAGCCCCCGGGACTGTACTGGTACCACCCCCACATCCACGGATTCACCAAGGTGGAGGTGCTGGGCGGTGCATCCGGCGCGCTCATCGTCGAGGGCATCGAGCGGGCGAACCCCGCGCTGGCAGGTCTACCCGAGCGCGTGCTCGTCATCCGCGATCAGGACCTTCTCAATCCAAACGCGTCGCCCTCGAAGTCGGAGCCCGTGGTCCCGAGACTCTTCATCGACCGCGACGGTGACTCGGCCAACAACGGGACCGGATTCGGCAGGCCCGCGAAGGATCTGTCCATCAACTTCGTGCCGGTGCCTTATCCGGACTACCCGCCGGCGCGGCTCACGATGAAGCCGGGCGAGCGAGAGCTGTGGCGCGTGCTCAATGCCTCGGCGATCACCTATCTGAACCTGGCGGTGCTTTATCGGCGGGTCCCGCAGCCGCTCGGCGTCGTGGCAATCGACGGCGTGCCGCTACGCTATGGCGGCAGTCCTGCCCCGCCGATCGTCTGGGTGGATCACATAGGCGTACCGCCCGGCGCGCGCGTCGAGTTCGTCGCTGCGGGCCCGCCGCTCGGCGTTCACGGTCTCCTCGTCACGCGAACCGTCGATACCGGACAGGGCGGGGAGAACGATCCCAACCGCGCGCTCGCCTCGATCAGCGCGGCACGCGATGCGCCGGAGCCGCACTCGGCGCTGCCGCTCGATCCGAAGCCGCTCGCGCGCCCCGCTCTCCCGTGGCTCGGCAACGTCGCGCCGGTTCGGGTGCGGAAGCTCTACTTCTCCGAGAGGCTCGCGAACCCGAACGATCCGAACAGCGCCACGACCTTCTACATCACGGTGGACGGACAGACTCCGCGTCCGTTCGATCCCCGCGCGAGCGTCCCGAACATCATTGCGCACCAGGGCGACGTCGAGGACTGGATCATCGAGAACCGCTCGACCGAGCTGCACGCGTTTCACATCCATCAGCTGCACTTCGAGCTCCTCGAGTGGAACGGCATCCCGGTTCACGAGCCGTTTCTTCGCGACACGGTGAACGTGCCGTACTACAACGGCAGAATGCTCGCGTATCCGAGCGTGCGACTGCGGATGGATTTTCGCGATCCCAATACCATCGGCACGTTCGTCTATCACTGCCATCTGCTCGAGCACGAGGACGGCGGAATGATGGGCACCATTCGCGTGGAGCCGCGAGCTGCCGCGGCCGCGGTGGCGGAGCCCGCAAGAGGACGCTAACGCCCGCGGTGTCGCTCCCCACCGACGGCCCGCAACAGAACGGCACGGCCGCGAGCGGCGCGTGCCTCACCGCCAACGAACGGCCAAGCCCTCGTTGTCACACGAGCGTGTTTCTGCCCGGTCATCTGTCCATCACATCACGGCAATGTTCACTGACTAGAAAGAGCACTCGCGAACCAACTCAGCCTCAGGGAGACACGCATGAGTTGCCATAGAACTGTATCGCCCGTGCTCGCGAGCCTGCGCGCTGCAATCGGCTCACTCGCGCTGCTGCAGATGTCGATCGGACCCGCCGTGGCGAGCGCTCCGCTGCGCTCGGCCGACGACGACACCGTCACGCCGGTCAAGCACGTGATCGTGATCATCGGTGAGAACCGCAGCTTCGACCACGTGTTCGCGACGTACATACCGAGGCCCGGTCAGACGGTCTATAACCTGCTGAGCGAGGGCATCATCCAGCTGGATGCCAACCGCAACGCGATCCCGGGACCGAACTTCCGCAAGGCCCAGCAGCTCTCCGCCTCGGATCTCGGCGGCCAGGACAGCTTCCTGCTGAGCCCGCCGAAGCAGGAGTTTCCCGGCAACCAGCTCCCGGCGCCGGAGGTCGGCGGCCCGGAGTACGCGCAGGGCTATTTCACGACCAAAGCGTGCAGATACGCGACGGGATCCGCTGAAGCCGCATGCGTCACCAATGCGGTGGCGCTCGCGCAGCAAACGGAGACGGGCCTTCCCGACGCCCAAGACGCCAATGGACTCACCTATTACCAGTCTCTGGTGGCGGGCGGCACCAACCAGTACAGCTACACGCCGGACCTGCGCATCGCGAACTTCGACAGCCTGCCGGCCGGCCCGTTCCAGCTCACCAACGGCACCAATTCGGCGACGCCGGGCTACCGCTTCGCGTATACGGACTACAGCGCAAGCCCGGTCCACCGCTTCTACCAGATGTGGCAGCAGTTGAACTGCAGCCTCGAGCACGCCTCCTGGCAGAACCCCTCCGGCTGCAATGGCAATCTGTTCTCGTGGGTGGAGGTCACCATCGGCGCGGGTAACAATGGCCTCACCCAGACCCAGTACGCCAACAGTTACTACAGCGATTCCTTCAGCGAGCTGTTCGTGTACCCGACCGGGTACTCGGCCACGGATCCGCCGACGGCCGCGCAATGGACTGCCAACGACTATGCGCTCTACGACTCGGTCCCGGCGACCACCGGTGAGGGCTCGAGCGCGCTCGGTTTCTACAACATGGCCCAGGGCGACGTGCCGTACTTCAAGAGCCTGGTGGACACCTATGCGATGAGCGACAACTTCCACCAGTCCGTCAACGGCGGCACCGGCGTCAACCACATCATGCTGGGTCACGGCGACATGATCTGGTTCAGTGACGGCAACGGCCATCCGGAAACACCGCCCAACGGTGTCCAGGCGTTCACCGGCACTCCCGATCAGGGCACGGTGAATGAGATCGAGAACCCCAACCCCGCCCCCGGCACCAACAATTGGTACATCGAGGACGGCTACGGCGAGAGCTACAACTCCGGCTATCCGCCGCCCTACACCCCCGCCGATCAGGGCGGCGCAGCCTTCGGCGGCGGCTCCTACAGCAACTGCTCCGATCCCAGCCAGCCCGGCGTCGGACCGATCCTCGCCTATCTCGCCAAGCTGCACATCGATCCGCGCTGCGCGCCCGGCCACTACTACCTGCTCAACAACTACAATCCGGGCTGGTTCGGCAACGGCAACGACGCCTACACCGACCACAATCCGTCCAACACGCCGTTCACCGTCCCGCCGTCATCGACGCCGAGCATCGGCGATGACATGAATGCCAACGGGATTTCGTGGAAATACTATGGCGACCAGTGGAACAACTACGTCAATGACCCCTATCAGTTGAACTGGGGCGCGAACGGCAGTAACGCGGACGAGTACTGCAACATCTGCAACCCGTTCCAGTACGACACCTCCATCATGTCGAACCCGGCACAGGTCGCGGCGCACATCCAGGACACCGTGAACCTGTACTCGGACATCGCAAACGGCACGCTGCCTGCGGTTTCCTTCGTCAAGCCGAGCGGCTATGTGGACGGCCATCCGTCCTCCTCGAAGCTCGACCTGTTCGAGGGGTTCGTGAAGAAGATCGTCGACCAGGTCGAGGCCTCACCGACCTACGCCAGGAACACCGTCATCTTCATCACCGAGGACGAGGGCGGCGGCTACTACGACTCCGGCTATGTGCAGCCCCTCGACTTCTTCGGCGACGGCACGCGCATCCCGCTGATCGTCGTCGCGGATCCGAGCTACCTGCCGCTGCGCGCCGCGGGATACATCTCCCACAAGTACGCGGATCACGTGTCGATCCTCAAGTTCATCGAGCGCAACTGGCGCCTGCCACCCGTGACGCATCGCAGCCGCGATAACTTTCCGGACCCCGTGCAGCCGCCGGGGTCCTATGCGCCGCTCAACTCCCCCGCACTCGATGATCTGTTCGACTTCTTCGACTTCCCGGCTCCGCCCGGCGCCCACTAGGCGCACAGCCGGTTCACTCCCTGACGGGGCCGCCCGTGTGGCGGCCCTCTTTTTTTGGCAGCGGCCCTGGCAAGCGCCGGCACGCGAGCGCAATCAACCGGTTGCGCGGTGCAACTTCATGATCGTCGCGAGCAACCCGGGAAACCGCTCGTTCAAATCCTCCGAGCGCACGCTGTTCATATTCTCCACGCCCTGCTTGGTCGTGCGGATCAAGCCTGCATCGCGCAGGACGCGGAAATGATGTGACAGCGTCGACTTCGCCATCTCCGCGCAGGGAGCCGCCGCCGAGCACGACAGCCCGCCGCGCCGCTCGTCGAGCAGCTTCCGCAGGATCTCGAGGCGCACCGGATCGCCGAGAGCGCCCAGTACCCCGGCGAGGGTGATGTCCTCCTTCCCGGGATGCACGAATTGGGTCATATCGTCATTCTAAAACGATCTTGGTCTCGGTTCCATAGTTCAATAATACTGTATCAACGCAACGAGCAGCAGGAGATCCCCGTGGAAAGGTTCGAAGGCAAAGTAGCGGTCGTGACCGGCGGCAATAGCGGCATCGGTTTGGCGAGCGCGCGGCGCTTGCACGCAGAGGGCGCGCGCGTGGTCATCACCGGCCGGGATGCGCGCAGCCTCGATGCCGCCGTGAGCGCCATCGGCACCCGGAGCCTGGCGTTCCAGAGCGATGTCGCGAGGCTTGCGGACATCGATCGTCTCTACGCGTTCGTCGCCGACAAGCTCGGCAGGATCGATGTGCTGTTCGCGAACGCCGGCATCGGGAAATTCGCCCCCTACAGCGCAGCGCCGGAAGCGCTCTTCGATGAGCTGTTCGCGATCAACGTGAAGGGGCTCTACTTCACCATCCAGAAAGCGCTGCCGCATCTCAACGACGGGGCGTCCGTGATCCTCAACACCAGCGTCGCCGCGAGCAAGGGCCCGCCCAACATGGGAATCTATGCCGCAACCAAAGCGGCCGTACGCTCCTTCGCCCGCACCGCCGCCACGGAGCTGCTCGCGCGCAACATCCGCGTGAACGCGGTTGCACCGGGGCCGATCGCCACCCCGATCTTCGGCCGCAGCGGGATGACGCAGGAGCAGATCGAGAGCTTCAAGGCCGGGGTCGCCGATCGCGTCCCGATGAAACGGATGGGCAGTCCCGAGGAGATTGCGAATGCGGTGGCGTTCCTCGCCTCCAGCGAGGCCTCCTACATCACCGGAGTCGAGCTCAACGTCGATGGCGGCATGGCGAACCTGTAGCGGCCGGAGCCGGCCGCAGGAACGAGCGAGCGGCGGGGGCCGATCTTAAGCCTGCGCCAACACGCGCCCGTAGCCCGGCACGCGTCCGCTCAACCCGAGCAGGCGAACTCCGGCCCACAGCGCGTGCGGCAGACTCGACACGACCGGCACACCGCAGCGCGATTCGAGCGGCGCGAGCAGATCGAGCGTGTGCAGTCCGCCGCAGGAGATGAGCAACGCGTCCGCCGCACGGGCAGACCGGTAGACGGCTGCGCTGAAGCGCAGAAGTCCCGCTTGCGTCACGCTCGTGATGTCCTCGACCCGCTCGATGTCGAGGCCGCGGATCGCGCGCACCGAGAAGCCCTCTGCGTACAGAAAGCGCTGTAGCCGACGATTCACCTCCGCATCGTAGGCGGTTGCGACGGCCAAGCGTCGCGCGCCGACGCTGCGCAACGCATCACACACGGCCGTGCTCATGGTCACCGCAGGTCGCCCGGCCGCCGCCCGCATGCGCCGCGTGAGCTCGCGGTTGAAGCCGGCACCGCGATAGAAGCTGAGCGAGGTGCCCATCAGCACGAGCGCCTCGGCGCCGGCGGCAGCGAGCGCGACGGCCGCCGGGGAGATGCGCTCGAGCACCTGATCGTAGCCTTCCGGCGTCATGGTCCTCAGTCCGAGGCCACGTCCCTCGAATCGCACGCCCGGGTACAGGAGGCCGGCTTCCGGCGGCACCGCAACATCGACCGGCGCGATCAGACCGAGCACGCGCCGCGCGGGCGCACCGAGCGCCCGACTCGCGACGGTCGCCAGGGTGCCTTTCAGGACGTCACGGCGCGCAATCGCCACGGCGGTCTCGGGAGCTACGTCTCGCGCATGGCGAAGGCGACCGGAACTCGCGCGGCGCGGATCGCGGGCAACAGGGCGCCACCGAGCCCGATCGCGAGCGCCCAGATGATGCTGACGAGCACGATGTGCGGACTCACGGCGAGCGGGAAGGTGAGCCCTTCCGTGCTGATGATCTTGCCGTTGAAGACGAGCCAGGCGATGAGCGCCCCCGCCACGGCCGAGCCGAGTGCGAGCAGCATCCCCTCGATGAGGACCGAGGCAAGCACCGGAACGGCTGAGAACCCGAGCGCGCGCAGCGTGGCGATCTCCCGTCCGCGCGCATCGACCGAGGCGTAAAGGCTCGAAAGTGCAGCGCAGATCGCCCCCATCGCCATCAGCGTGCCGATGAAGTAGCTCACGAAGTCGAGCAGCCCGCGCAGTCCCGTGAAGGTCTTCTCGCGATTGGCGGCCTCCGTGTAGACATCGACCTTGAGCGATGGATCGGCGAGGACCGCCTGCTTGAACCGTGGGAACGCAGCCGGCGTGTCGAGCATGACGGTCAACTGCTGATAGGCATCACGGCCGAATGCGGAGAGTACCGTCTCGCCGTCGCCGAACAGGACCTGCTCGAACACGCCCTTCGCGTCCTCGAACACCCCCACGATCGTCCACTCGGAGCCGCGCAGGGCGATGCGATCGCCGATCTCGACTCCCCGGTCGAGCCTTTGCGCCACCTTGCTCACCGCGAGCTCGTGCAGCCCCGCTCGCGGCCAGTGGCCGGCGAGGACGTGGATCTCCGGGTAGACGTGGTGGTTGGTGATGCCGACCAGGTAGAGCGTGCCGCGCTCATTCGCCTTCGTGACCACGTCGACCCCGACCATGCTGCCCGCGGTGACGAGGGGATTGCCGTCCGCGTCCTTCTTGACGCCGGGCTCGTGCGAGAGGACCGCGATCTCATCGCGGGTGATCCGGCTGGAGAAGGCACTGAACTCAGCGCGACTCAGCACCACCGCCCGATCCGCTCGGGACTGCCCGGTCTCCCAGAACTGTGCCCCCTCGCCCATCGACAGGAGCGACACCAGCACGGCCACGACCGTCATGATGCCGATGACCGTGACGAGCGAGGCGCCGAGGCGCGCCGGAATGCTCCGCAGCCCGAAGCTCGTGAGCGCAACCAACTGCCTGAGCGATCGCATGCGAGCCCTCAGTGCCGCGCCAATGCCGCCGCGACTTCGAGCTTGAGTCCACGCCACGCGGGAATCGCTCCGCTTGCGAGCGCAAGCAGGACGGCGCACGCAAAGCCTGCGCCGACGACCACCCCGGGAATCGCTCCCACCCCGCCGATGAGCTGGCGCGCGCGCGGCAGCAGCAGCGCCGCAATCCCGAGTCCGATGGCCGCGCCAAGGAGGCAGGAGACGAGCGCCTCGGTCAGGATCAGGGTCATCACGCGGCGGTCCGCGAAGCCCACGGTCTTCAGCACCGCGAGCTCCGATGTGCGCTCGCGAACGGTCTGCATCATGAGCGCCCCGGTTGCGAACAGCAGCGCGAAGAACGCCGCCGCGGTGACCGCATGCGCGAGAAAGTCGATGTCGCCGATGCGCTCGACCTGCGCGGCGGCGAGATCCGATTCGGACTGCGTGCGGGTCTCGTGCGGCGAATTGGCAAAGAGCGCATCGATCTCGTGGCCGATGAGCGCCGAGCGTTTGGGATCGTCGATTTGCACCACGAATTCATTGACCGTGTCACGATTGGCCTGACGGGCCTCGTTGAGGTAGGCGTAGTTGGCGATGAGAAAGTTCGCGTTGTCGGGCGCGTCGGGTTCGGTGAACATGCCGACGATATCGAAGCTCCAGTCGGGCGAGCCGTTGCGCTGCACGATGGGCGATTGCAATGGGATCCGCTGACCGATCTTCCACCCGTAGCGATCCGCGAGCCGCTGTCCGACGATCGCTCCCGTGCGGGTGCGCACGAGCGACTGGAGCGCCTGCGGAGGAATCACGATCTCGCGAAAGATGTGCGCGAAGCTCGCCGCATCGACCCCGTCGGCTGCCACCTGCTGGTCCGGTCTCTGATAGGTGCCACCGATCCCGGTCGTGTAGCTCACGGCCGTTACCCCCGGCACCTGTTGAATCTGCGCGAGCAGGCCGAGCGGCAGGGAATCGCCGCTGCTCACGCGGCTCAGCACATACATGCGGTCCGCGTGCGCCTTGGCGATCGCCTGCTTGATGCCGGTGTCGAGGCCCTGCAGGACCCCGAACAGCGTGAAGGCGAGGGTGACCTGAAGCAGGATGAGCGCGGCGCGCATGCGCTTGCGCCACAGCCCCGACCAGATGAGAAAGACGTACTTCATGGTCGATCCGTGCCGGAAGTCTAGGCGCGCGTGCGGCGTTCGCCAAGCCGCCTGCGACCGCGCAAATGGCCGCGTCTCGCCCGTGGATTCATGAGAGCATTCGCGGCTATGTCAGAATCCGCAGCGACCGCGCTCAACTGGGGGAGCATCCGATGAAACGTCTCACTCTCATCTCTTTCTGCCTCGGCCTCAGCGCCTCGCTCACTCCCGCCCTGAGCCACGCGGAGGTGTCCTGCACGCGCGGGGGACTGAAGGAGGCCGTCGACCTCTACCTCACCGCACAGACCAAGGGCGACACCTCCGGTCTGCCGCTCGCCAAGGGGATCGGCTACTGGGAGAACGCGGCCCCCGCGGACATCCAGAAGGGATTCATCGACAAGCCGCTCAAGATCGACCACCAGCGCAGTATCTTCGATACCGCCACGTGCCAGTCGTTCACGGAGGTCATCGTGACCGACCCGTCCGCCCCTTACGTGTTCGGTACCCGTCTGCGCGTCAACCACGACAAGATCGTCGAGATCGAAATCCTCTGGACCACGAAGGGTTACTGGCTGTTCAACGCCGACTCCTACCTCAAGCACTCCTCCGCGGAGGATTGGGGACCGATCCCGGCTGAAGCGCGCGCCTCCCGTGACACGCTGGTGGCTGCGGCCAACGCCTATCTCGATGCCTTCCTGGAGAAGAGAATCGACCTGGTGCCGTGGGGCTTCCCCTGCGAGCGACTCGAGGGCGGTGCCTATACCGGCCGAGGCTCACCCGCGGACAGCTGCGAAGTGGGCGTCCCGGCTGGAGTCAACATCGTCAACCGCAGATTCATCGTGGACGAGGTGCTCGGCACGGTGCAGGTCTTCTGCACGTTCGGCGCGGCAGGCCTGCACGGCGGCAGCGGTGCAGCCGACAGTCATCTGTTCCGGGTGGAAAACGGCAAGCTGCGCTATGTGCACACGTTGACCCATCTGCTGCAGGTCAACTTCCGAGGCAACCGCGGCCCTCGTTGAATGGACAGATAGCCGTGCTCGAGCTTCCGCTCTCCCCGCCCGCGGAGCGCGCGCGGCGACCGCCGGCCGCAACGTCCGGCGCAATCGACACGAGTCATCCCGTTCGCCCGCTCGGGACGGGCGCATGAGATTTCTCCCGCTCCTCTGGTCCGGCCTGTGGCGCCGACCGGTTCGGACGGCGCTGATCTTTCTGCAGGTGAGCGTGGCCTTTGCGCTGTTCGGGCTCCTGCAGGGCATGAAGACCGGCATGGATGTGGCCGTCGCGAAGTCCCGCGCAGACGTGCTGTTCGTCGCGCCGAGTGCCCAGGGAGGAACGCCGCTCCCCCTGGCATACCGCGAGCGGCTGCGCAGGATCCGCGGCGTCAAGACCGTCACTTTCGCCGACGGCTTCCTCGGGACCTACCGGAAGCCGACCCAGCCGGTATTCGTGCTTGCCATCGAGCCGAGCAACGTTTGGCTCACGCTCGCGCCGGAGATCTTCAAGGTCGAGCCGAAGGACCTCGATGCGCTGCGGAAGACCCGGACCGGCGCGCTGATCAGCGCGGATATCGGCAAAAAATACGGCTGGCACGTCGGCGATCGGATCCCGCTCAGCTCGAGCACCCTGCAGAGCAACGGATCGGGGACCTGGGCATTCGACATCGTCGGCACGTTCACGGACCACGAGCTCGGCGAGTCGGGGTTCATCGTCGCCAACTATGACTACCTGAATGAAGCGCGGGCCCTCAACAAGGGAACGGTCCGCAACTTCTACGCCGTCGTGTCCGATCCCCGACAGGCGGCGGCCGTGGGCGAGACCATCGACCGCACGTTCGCCAACTCCGCGAGCGGAACGCGCACCGCGTCGTTCCGGGAAAACGCGGAGCAGCAGTTGCAGTCGATCGGCGATCTGAACTTCGCAATCCGCGCGATCGTGAGCGCCGTGCTGGTCGCGCTGGTGTTCTCCACCGCGACCATGATGATGCAGACGGTGCGCGAGCGCACTCCCGAACTGGCCGTGCTCAAGACCCTCGGCTTCGGCGATCGGACGGTGTTCGTCCTCGTGGCCGCCGAGTCGCTGCTGATATGCGTCGCCGCCTCGTTGACGGGCCTCGCCCTTGCGTGGATCGCCTTCCCACTCGCGGCCAAGTATGTGCCCGGACTTTCCATGCCGATCATCGTCGTGGAAGCCGGAGTCCTCGGGGCCGTGGTGGTGGCACTCTTGAGTGTGAGCGTGCCGGGTCTGCGAGCGGCCAGGCTCAGAATCGTCGATGCGCTCGCTGGGCGGTAGGTCCGACCGTGAACTTCTTGACGCAAGTGGGAATGCTGCTGCGCATGAACCTGCTCGGCGTGCCGCAGCGCTTAGGACTGGTGTGTACCACGGTCATCGGCATCACGTGCGCGGTCGGCGTGCTCGTCTCGATGCTCGCCATGGGCGTCGGAGCGCGGCGGGAAGCGATGGGAAATGTCCGCCCTGACCGCGTGAGCCTGCTCAGCTCGGGAGCGCTCGGGCCCGCGCAAAGCAGCATCGCCCGCAATCTGGTGGTGCTGATTCGCGATCTTCCCGGCATACGGGCCGACAGCCGGGGCGCGCCGATCGCCGTGCCGCAGGCATTGGTGTTCATGCAGGCCCGAAAGAGAGGATCCGGCATCCTGGTCGGCTTCACCCTGATCGGCTCCGGAGCCGGGCTTACCGACTATGCCCCGGAGCTTCAATTGACCTCGGGGCGAATGTTTCGACCGGGGTTGCGCGAGCTCATCGCGAGCAATTACTGCGCACGCGAGTACCAGCATTTCGCCGTGGGCGAAAAGAGGGTGATACAAGGGGGCGAATGGACCGTCGTCGGTAACTTCGATCTCGGGCGCACCGACGGGACCTGCATCGTGTACGCCGATGCCGACACCGTACTCTCCGCCTTCGGCCGCGATAGCTTCAACGAGGTCAACGTGGTGCTGCAGTCGCCCGCGGCGTTTCGCAAGCTCGTCGCTGCAATCAACGCGAATCCGCTGCTGCACATCGAAGCCAAGCACGAAGCGCAACTGGCCGAGGCGAGCATGCAGCAGGTGAACGGCATCCTCAATTTCGTGAGCTATTTCGTCGGCGCCATCCTCGCTCTTGCGGCCACGATCGGCGCCGCCAATTCGCTCTACGCCCTGGTCGACAGTCGCCGCCGGGAGCTCGCTACGCTGCGCGCGGTGGGCTTCAACGCTCTGCCGGTGGTTGTATCCACGTTAGCGGAGGCCGTTCTGCTCGCGTTGCCGGGCGCATTGATCGGTGCGGCGCTCGCCTGGCTGTTCTTCAACGGCACAGCGGCGAGTCCCTTTGGATTTCAGTTTCACCTGGCGGTCACGTCCTCTCTGGCGCTGCTCGGCATCGGCTGGGCGCTCTGCATGGGGCTCCTCGGCGGGTTGCTGCCGGCAGTTCGTGCCGCGCGGCTGCCGGTCACCCTCGCGCTGCGCGCGACGTGAGCAGCGGCGCCGCTCGGCCGCGCCGTTCGGCCGCACCGGTAAGCCTCGGAGACCGGGAACATCGATCCCCGCGGCAGGTCAGTTGAAGCATCAAGGAGCGTGGAGGTGTCGCCATGAGCCATCTTCTGCGATTGGCCGCCGCCGCAGCCTGGGCTGCTGCCCTCGTCAGCTGCGCAACGATCCCCTCGGACGGTCCTGCGAGCGGCGCCGCAAAGACCGTGCGCTTGCCGGGAAAGCCGGGTTGTTTCTATCTGGTCGACATCACCCACAATGCTGGCTCGTGGACCGTGCTCAATCCGACCGAGCTCATCGTGTACGCGCCCAATCCCCGCAACGCCTATCTGGTGAAGCTGTTCGAGCCGCTCCCCGAGCTACCCTTCAATCTGCGCATCGGCTTTCAGAGCACCACGCAGAAAGACCTGATCTGCAACGACGACCTCGATAACCTGATCGTCCCGGGTCCAACCCCGCCTCATCGTGTGCCCATCGTGGCGGTGCACCGGCTCACGCTCGCAGAAGTCAACGCACTGCTCGCGCAGAATCATCTGAAGCCGGTGAAATAGCACGCGCTATCCGGCCCAGGCCGACGCTCCCTCAACGGGGCACGATCGAGCGGACCATCTGCTGCGCGATGAGGGCACGCTGCACCTTCGATCTCTGTTCCGTGGCATAGAGGGACTTGAGAAAGGCCAGATCCCAAGCGCTCAGGCCCGCTGGAGCGGCCTGCGGTGTGCCGTCGAAGAGCTTGAGAATGGTCGGGACATCGCCCAAGCCCTCGGTCGCCTTGAGCCGCGCGAGACCGACCATTCCCACGTAGTCGGCGAGCTGTCCCAAGGTCACCTGCTGCAATCGCGTCCTGTCGACGATGACGTAGACGTATGAAAACGTCCATACCTGGGTGGATGTGACGTGACTCGCCCGTTCCCAATCGCTGGTGATCGGCGCAGACCCCACGGGTGAGTTGATCAGTTGGACGAATGGGGGCATCCCGCGAGTCGCGGGCAGGTAATCCGGAGTCACGCTGTTGGAGTTGTACCAGACCCTCACCGGCACGCTGGAGGCGATGAACTCATCGACTGCAAGCGGTGGCGTGAAATTGCCGAACGTCACTGCGCGATTGCGCTTCTCCATGGCCCGCAAGAGCCGGCGCGGATCGCTGGTGACGAAGATGTAGAGATTCGCTCGGCAATGCTCGGCGGCGAGCGGCACTGCGGCCGCGCGCGCAATATCCGAGATGCGCTCGAGGACGAACTCCCCACCCCGACGCGTGAAGCCGGTCACCGAGGGACACACCGGCGCGTGCCATCGGGCGAGACCGGCATCCTGCTCGAGCGCCGCGATTTTGCTCACGAACGCGCGTACCCTTGGCGCGAGCTTGGCGCGCCGGGCGGTGACGGTCACCTCTTGGGACGCTTTGCCGGTGAAGGAGCCGTCGGTGGGCGGGGCGGACGCATGTGCGGGTCCCACCCAGGTGCCTGCGCACATGAGCCCCGCCAGCAGGGCGGCCCGCGAGGAAAATCGACGCGCGCGCGCCATCGGTGCGGCCCTTCGCAGTCCGGACGGCCGCCATGTTGGCACGAGCCGGTGACGGGCGCCAACGTAGAGCGGCCATTGCCGCCGCTTAGACGATTTTGCAGGGGATCAGCGCGTCTTCGTCGTATGAGTACACCGCGCAGAGGCGATGGTAGCCGTCGGCGATGATGAGACGATGACCGGTCGCGTCGCGGACCAGCAGCAATGGCGAGAGCGCCTGGCCTGCGCAGATCCTGCTGCGATCCTTCTCGACGTGCGCGTTGCTGATTCCGAGCAGCGACAGCCCGGATGCCCGGAAGATATCCTTGGCCTTGAACGAGCAGGCGGTGGCCGACTTGAGCTGCTGGACATACCGGGCAACCGTCGCCTCATCGAACAGCAGGCTGAGATACGACTGCGCCGCGGGATAGTCTTGATCCTCCGGCGCTTTCAGCCACTTGATGCCAACGGGCTTGTCCAACCGCTTCTCCTCGGACCCTTCGAGGATCGATCAGTCGCGGCACTCGAAGCTCGCGGCCTCGTTCGGATTGCCGTGGCCCCGGTACTGCGCGTGCTGCGGCCAGGCGCAGAGCGGCCGGCTGCGGCCGGGGAAGTCGTCCCCGGTTGCGACGACGGCCTCCGGTGAGCTGCCCTGCTCCACCCAGTGGACGAGTGGCGTGAGCAGGTCGAACCGATCGAGCGTTGCGGGTCCGCCCTGGCAGTGGCCCATGCCGGGAACGAGGAACAGCCGCGCGAACCCGCGCGTCTTCTGCAGGCCGCCGTTGGCCCGCGCGAGGCGCTCGTAGTAAGCGATCGTGTCGTAGGCCGAGAACCACGGATCGCTCATGCCGTGATAGAAGAGCTGTTTGCCGCCGTGCGCGGCGAAAGTGCTCAGGTTCGTCCACTCCGCGGTGTCGATCAGCTGCTGCTCGGGATCGCGAACGACCTCTGCCACGTCCCGCTCGAGATCCATGCTCACCGGCAGCGCTCCCCCTCCAACCGGACCGGCTGTCGAGTTGAACAGAAAGCCCGGAATCCCGAACCGCGCGCGCGGCTCCATGGCGATTCCGGTGTCGTAGGGGTGCGGCGCATAGATGCGCCAGCCGCTCCCGGTCACGGGCCCGTTGAATGCCTCATGCAATGCCTCGACCTGCGCCGAGCTCAAACAGCCGGGAGTCTTGGCGCCCCGGCACTCGAGCACCCTGGGATCGAAGCGACAGGCTTTCACGTTGAAGATCATCCCGTCCTTCAGGCCGTCGAGCGCATCGCACGCTTTCAGCAGGCCGTGGACGATCAGCTCCCGATCCGTCGCCGTGAAGGCGCCACCGGGGATCGGCTTCCCCGTCGCCGGGTCCTTGGGGGCGATCTGGTTGAACGCCACCGCGGCCCACTTGAGCGCGAGGTTGGAATATCCGGTGCGCATGGCCGGTGCACCGGTGATCACGCCATCGAACATCGCCGGATAGCGCTCGACCGCTTCCATGCCTTCGCGCCCGCCGGTCGAGCATCCGGCGAAGTAGGAGTGCACCGGTGGGCGACCGTAGTAGGCAGCGACCACTCGCTTCGCGATGCTCGTGACCGTCGGTACGGCGTTGAAGGCGAAATCGAGTGCGGCCTGCTGATCCTGCTCGAACGAGGCGTCAAAACCGGCGCCGCGGTGGCCACCGTCGGTCGACACCACGGCGAAGCCGCGCGCGAGCGCGGGCCGCTCGCCTGCAGCCTGAGCGCCGAGCGGAGGATTGAGCGTGCCGTTGAGCCCTCCGCCGCCTTGGACGAGAAAGCGTCCGTTCCAGGCATCCGGCAGCGCGACCGCGATCGTGAGGCCGTAGTGCTTGCCGTCCGCTCCGACGTGCGCGTCGATCACGCCTTCGAAGCGGCAGTAGGCGGGCAGTGGGACGGTCATTCGATTGGGTCCGGGGCCGAGCGGCACCGTTCCGGCAGGCGCCGCCGGCACGGGATCGGCGCGCGTGACCGTCAGGTTCGTCCCATTGAGGGTGAGGTCGCGGAGCGCGCTGCAAGTCCTTCCCGGAGCAATGGCAGCGCCCGGCGCGGCCGCCTGTGCCTGTGCCGAGTCGACGCGCAGCGGCAGGATCAGGCTCGAAGCCGCCAGCAGCCCCGGCAGCAAGGCCGCGAGGGCTCGTGCACTCATTGGGCGCCGCTCACCACCAGTTCCACATTCACGTTGCCGCGGGTCGCGTGCGAGTACGGGCAGATCTGCTCGTGAGCCTCAATCGCGAGCGCCGCGAGCTCAGTCTGCGGGAGGCTCTCGTCCTCGATCTCGAGTCTCACGGCAAGGCCGAAACCGCCCCCTTCCCGTGGGCCGATCGAGACTGCCGCGGTGACCCGGGCGGCCGTCGCATTCTTTTTATGCTGTTTGGCGACGTAGTCGAGAGCCCCTCCGAAACACGCCGCATATCCTGCGGCGAACAGATGCTCAGGGGTTGCCGTCCCCGGTCTGCCTGGCCCACCCATCGCCTTGGGGACCGACAGATCGACCTTGACCACACCATCGCTCGATTCGGAATGACCGTTGCGTCCGCCGACGGCCGTCGCGGTTGCGGTATAGAGTGGCTGGATCTTGTCCATGGTTCGCTCCTCAGGGATCCATCAGGCCGGCCTCTGCGGGCTCTGCGAGCAGGGAAGCCGCCCGCTCAGGCTATCACGGCGTCGATGCCCCGCAGGAATCATTCCTCGCATGTTCGGGATCCGTTCCCTGGCGCCCGTGCGATCACCTCGCGGACACTGAAATCACTGCGAGCCGGAAATGGGATGTTCGATGAGGCAACCGTGCTGGGCCTGCGGCGTGTGGCTGTGCTACCTGCTCGCCCTCTCGCCGTCCACCCAGGCCCGTGCGGACGATGCGGCGGACCCCAACCCGCCGGCGCCGGTGGCCAAGCCCGCGAGCGCCCCGCAGACCGTGGTGGTGCAGGCGACCGCCATACCCGGCTCCACAGTCCGCCTCGATGAGGTTCCCGGCAACGTTCAGACCCTCTCCGCCGCGGACCTAGCGCGCGACGGCTCGCCCAACCTCGCACAGGCGCTCGACACGCAGCTCGCGAGCGTCAACGTCAATGACAATCTCGATGATCCGTTCCAGCCGGACATCCTCTACCGCGGGTTCGAGGCCTCCCCGGTGCTCGGAACGCCCCAGGGCCTCGCCGTGTATCAAAACGGCGTACGCATCAACGAGGCCTTCGGCGACACGGTGAATTGGGACCTGTTTCCGGACTTCGCGATCAATCAGGTGGAGATCGTGAGCTCGAACCCGGTCTACGGCCTCAATGCGCTCGGTGCCGGAATCTCCATCTCGATGAAGAATGGATTCAATTATCAGGGCGGCGACGCCGAGCTCTCGGGCGGCTCCTTTGGCGAGCGCAACGTTGCGGTTGAGTACGGGGCCAACTCCGGTCCGTTCGGGATCTACGTCGCGGCCCGCGGGCTCGATGAGAGCGGCTGGCGGATGTTCTCGGATTCCCGCCTGCGCCAGTTCTATACCGCGCTCAGTGCGCGAACCGACACGGCCTCACTCGACCTGACCTACACCCGAGCGAACAATCTGCTTCAGGGGCAGGGCGCGGCGCCCCTTCAGGAGCTTGCGATCAGCCGCTCGCTCACGTTTACCGGACCGCAGAACAACGTGGACGGACTCGATTTTGTCACATTGAACGGCTCGCTCGAGGTGAGCGACGCGCTCTCCGTGCAGAGCGTTCTCTATTACCGCCAGTACGCGCAGAGCGTCGCGAACGGGAACACGACGGACTACACCTCCTGCACGAGCGCAACCTATTCCGGTGACCTGTGCCAGCCGAACGGGCTCACGCCCCTCACCAATGCTTCCGGCGCGGACCTGCCGGACATCTCCGAGGGCGGCACCGTTGCGATCGGCGAGAACGATTACGAAACGATCCACGCCTACGGGCGCGGCGCTTCCCTGCAGGCCACCGACGCCCAGAGCCTCGCCGGCCTCAGCAACCATTTCTCGGCGGGAACGACACTCGACTACGCAAAGCTCGGCTTTCTCTCCGGTGCGCAGATCGGAGTGATCGATCCCGAGCTTCTGGTGCTTCCCTCCGATCTCATCGTCGATACGCCCGAGAGCTCGCCGTTCGGCGCGACTCCGGTACTGCTCGATGCGTTCGACAAGTACTACGGAGCGTATGCCACCGATACGCTCGATCTCACCTCCGCGCTCGCCGTGACGGCGAGCGGCCGCTACAACCTCGCCCACATCGACCTCGAGGACGAGCGCGGCAGGAATCTGACCGGTAACAACCGCTTCGACCACTTCAATCCGGCGCTCGGCGCGACTTTCAAGGTGTTGCGCACGCTCACGGCCTATGCGGGCTTTTCGGAAAATAACCGTACGCCCGATGCGAGCGAGATCGAGTGCTCGAATCCCCTCGAGCCGTGTCTGCTGCCCTCGAACCTGGCGGGCGACCCGCCCAACCTTCATCAGGTGATCGCGCATACCTACGAGGCGGGGCTGCGCGGGTCGCTCCCCGGCGCGCCAGCGGGGCGCGGCGCGCTCTCATGGAATTTCAGCGTCTTTCGTACCACCCTTTATGATGACATCTACGGCATCGCCACCTCCTTGAGCAACGGCTACTTCGCCAACATCGGATCCACGCGCCGGGAGGGAATGGAGGCAGGACTCAAGTACACCGCGGCAGAGTGGTCCACCTATCTGAGCTACAGCTACGTCGACGCCTCGTTCCGCTCCGCGCTGCTCGTGCCGTCACCCTCCAACCCGTTCCAGGACGCGCAAGGGGACATCCAGGTCGAGCCGGGCGACCGTCTGCCGGGCATCCCGCTCCATCGCGTCAAGACGGGCTTTGACCGCAGGATTCTGCCGCGATGGTCGGTTGGCGCATCGCTGATGGTCGTGAGCGACCAGTACTACTTCGGCGACGAGTCGAACGAGCTCGCACCCATGCCCGGCTACCGTGTGATCGATCTGCACACGGCGTACACCGTCAACGGGCACCTGCAGCTCTTTGCCACCATCGACAATCTGTTCGACTCCAGATACTCGACATACGGGATCCTGAGCGATCCGACGGGAATCGGCGCACCGGGAATCCCCACGGGTGCGGTCACCAACGGTCCCGGGGTCGACAACCGGTTTCAGAGTCCCGCCGAGCCATTTGCCGTGCACGGCGGTTTTCGTCTCTACCTCTGAGGCGCAGGGGCTCTCGCGGCAGACGGCTCGCGCTGCGGCGGCGCGCCTTCCCATCGCGGCGTCCCGTGGTACATTCCCGCGGCATTCCGCGATCCCCTGAGGGGTCGCAGAGGAGCCGAACGTGCAATCGAATCCAGGGCGAGCCCTGCTCGGCAAGACACGCGATTCCGGCATGACCTTGCGTGTGCGTCTGAGTCTGCTGATCACGGCGCTGCTCGCGCTCGTGACGCTCGCCGGGGGCATCTATGTCGTGCACAAGGCGCGCAGCGACACGCAGGCGGAGGTGAAATCGACGCTCACGCTCGCCGGCCACTTTCTCGACGCACAGATCGCGGTGCTGCGCGACCGCTGGACCTCCGGTGGCTATTCGGCGCCCCTCCTTCATCTGCACGACCTCGGGGAAATTCGCCACCTGACGGTGAGGTTCTACGACGCACAGGGTCGATTGCTCGACAGCAACGACTTGGGCGGGCAGCACTCCGAGGTCGCGCCGCGTTGGTTTGCATTGCTCGTCGGCATCGGCTCGCCGGGGAGGCAAACCGAAACCCGCACCATCTCCTTCGACGGCACGACGGTGGGACGGCTGGTCATCGCCCCGGACCCGAGCTACGAGACCGAGGAGATGTGGACGACCTCGCGCGGATTGCTCGCGCTGCTGATGGCGTTCTTCGCGCTCGTGAACGCGTTCGTGTGGTGGGCGGTGTCGCGTGCGATGGAGCCGGTCGAGCAGATTCTCTCGGCCCTGGAGGAGCTGCGTGGCGGGAATCTCGCAGCGCGCCTGCCGCGATTCGGCGCATCGGAGATGGCGCGCATCGGCACCGGCTTCAATCATCTGGCCGAGACATTGGAGCGCAGCGTCGCCGAGAATCGCAGTCTCACCCGGCGTCTCCTCGAGATCCAGGAAAACGAGCGCACCAGTCTCGCCCGCGAGCTCCACGATGAGATCGGTCAATGCGTGAGCGCGATCCACGCGGATGCCGTCGCAATCCGCAATCGCGGCGGCGAGACCGTGCGCGAGAGCGCCCAGGCGATCGTCGAGGTCGCCGCCCGGATCAAGGAGATCGTCCGCAGCATGCTGCAGAAGCTGCGGCCCCCGGCGCTCGCGGGGCTCGGGCTCACCTCCGCGCTTGGCGACCTCGTCGCGGCATTCGCGCAGCGCCATCCCCATGTGAGCTGCTCTCTGAAGAGCAGCAGCGACGTGGCGAGCGTGCAGGGGGAGATCGGAGTGGCCCTTTATCGCGTGGTGCAGGAATGCCTGACCAACGTCGCGCGTCACGCGCACGCGCGACACACCGCGATCGAGGTGACGCAGCTCGGTGCGGCGGGCGGATGCGAGAGCGAGCCCGAGCGCACCGCGCCCCCCACCCGGCGAATCCGCGCGACGATCGCCGACGATGGCGTGGGATTTGCCGCACCGGCGATCGGGCGCGGGCTCGGACTCACCGGCATCCGCGAGCGGGTGGTCGCCCTCGGGGGAACGTACAGCATCGACAGCCATCCGGGCCGCGGCACACGCATCTCGGTCGAGGTGCCGCTCACCGCGGAGCTCGAGGCACTCGCGTGAACGCGGCTGCGATCCGCATCATGCTGGTGGACGATCATGCGATCGTACGCGCGGGATTCCGGCGCCTGCTCGAGCAGCAACCGGAGTTTCGCATCGTCGCCGAGGCCGCGGATGCCGACCGTGCGTACGCTCTGTTCAACGAGCACGTGCCGGACGTGATCATCATGGACGTATCGATGCCCGGAGTGAGCGGACTCGATGCCATCCGCAGAATGACCGGCCGACGACCCGCTGCGCGAGTCCTCGTCTTCAGCATGCACGAGGATGCCTCCCTCGCCGAGCGCGCGATTCAGCTCGGAGCCCGGGGTTACGTGACGAAGAGCAGCCCGCCGGAGGTGCTCGCGGCCGCAGTGCTCGATGTCGCGGCCGGCAAGCTCGCTCTCAGCCCCGACATCGCCAAGTCGATCGCGATTCTCAAGCTCGCCGGGCGCGAGGATCCGCTCGGGCAACTGAGTCCGCGCGAATTCGAGGTCCTGCGGCTGCTCGCCCGCGGCCACGCCGCTGGCGCAATCGCGAAACTCCTCAATCTGAGCGGCAAGACGGTCGCGAACTATCACACCTCGATCAAGCAGAAGCTGCATCTGTCGAGCGATATCGAGCTCGTGCTGCTCGCGCAACGCCAGGACATCCTCTAACGCGGCGCCGGCGGCCCGAAACGGGTCGAGGCCGCGCGCTCGCGCGGACGGGAGCGCCGATCCGCATCGCCACTGCTCAGCGATGCGAATCCACTCACATTTCCCACATCCGTCCCTTTTCACTTATCGTGGCCGCGGCGCATTCTCGCGGGCCTGTAGGACAGACCGCGGCTGCGACGATGCACTCAAAGTGTCTCTCAATCGGCCACGCTCGCAATGCGCACCGGGCAGCCGTCACTGCGACCTGCTTCACATGTCTCGCGCTCGCCGGGCCGGTCCACGCCGATGCGGGCGGGGACAACTCCTCGGTCGAGGCGCTGAAGAAGCTGAGCGTCGAGCAGCTGATGAGCGTCGATGTCACCTCGGTGTCGAAGACGGCCGAGCCCTTGAGCGATGCCGCCGCCGCGATCTTCGTGATCAGTCACGACGATATCGTCCGCTGCGGTGCAACCAGCATTCCGGAGATCCTGCGGCTCGCGCCCAATCTGGAGGTCTTCCAGGTGAGCCCGACCGACTACATCATCACCGCGCGCGGATTCAGCGGAAACTCCGCGGCGCAAAGCTTCTCCGACAAGCTCCTCGTGCTGATCGACGGGCGCAGCGTATATACCCCGCTTTATTCCGGGGTGTACTGGGATGCGCAGACCGTGCCCATCGATGACATCGAGCGCATCGAGGTGATCAGCGGTCCGGGCGCGACGCTCTGGGGCGCCAACGCCGTGAACGGCGTCATCAACATCATCACGCGCAAATCCTCCGACACCCAGGGAGAGCTCGTGAGCGTCGACGGCGGCAACCTCGCCAAGGATGCGGTCGTTCAGGCCGGTGCGCACCTCGACGGCGATGCGAGCTACCGGCTCTACGCCCAGGGCTCGACACAGAGCGCCCTGCAGACCCCGAGCGGCAGCAGCTCGGGGGACCCCTGGTACAAGACGCAGGCGGGATTCCGCAGCGACTTCGGCCCGGCGAGCAACTCGCTCACCGTGCAAGGAGACTTCTACCGCGCCAACGAAACCGAGCCGGGCGGGGCGGATGTCGCCATTGCCGGATCAAACGTTCTCACGCACTGGCAGCACAGCGTCTCGGAGGACTCCGCCGTGCAGCTCCTTGCGTACTACGACCAGACGCAGCGCTTCACGATCGGCGGCGGAGCGTTCGTGCTCAATACCTACGACGTCGAGTTCCAGCAAAGCCTCGAGCTCTTCAGCTGGAACAACATCGTCTGGGGCGCAGGCGAGCGCGTGAGCCGCTACGACATCACCAACACCGCGAGCCTGCTGTTCCTGCCCGATGACAGTAGCCTCAATCTGGCCGACGCCTTCGCGCAGGACACCCTGGCGCTCGCACGCAATCTCAAGCTGATACTCGGCCTCAAGCTCGAGGATGATCCCTACTCCGGCATGACGCCTCTTCCCGACGTGCGAATCTCCTGGAAGCTCGCCACCGATGCGCTCATCTGGTCGGCCGTCTCGCGCGCGATCCGCTCTCCGACCCCCTTCGATCGCGACGTAGCGGAGTATCTCGGCGGCACGCTGTTCCTCGTCGGCGGCGCGGACTTCGCGCCCGAGAAGCTGACGGCGTACGAGATCGGGTTTCGCGGGCAGGCGGGCTCGCGCCTCTCGTACTCCGTCTCGACGTATTACAACGACTACGACGATCTGCGCAGCATCGAGTTCGCCGGCAACGGCGCGCTGCTACCGTTGCACTGGGGCAACGGCGTCGAAGGCGATACTTACGGCGTCGAGCTCTGGGGGAACTACCAGGTTACCGAGGACTGGCGGCTCGCGTTCGGATTCGACCAGGAGCACGAGAGTCTACGGTTCGTACCGGGCAGCAGCGGGTTGCTCGGTGTTTCGCAAGAGGGAGACGACCCGAGCCACCAGGCCTCGCTCCGCTCGCTCCTCAATCTCACACCCGATCTCACGCTCGATGCGGACCTGCGCTACGTGGGCTCGCTACCGGATCCCTTGGTGCCGGCCTACACCGATCTCAATGCCCGCATCGGCTGGCGAATCTCCTCGCATTGGCAGCTCGCCCTATCGGGGTTCAATCTGCTGCACCCGCATCACGAGGAGTTTACCGAGCCGCCGAGCGATCTCGTGGTCCGCAGCGTCCTGTTGAGCGTAACGCTCAGGCTGTAGAGCGATGATCAGAGCCATCGCAGGGCTCCTCACCTTGCTCGCGATGTGCGCCCCGCTCTCGGGGCGCTGCAGCGGCGTATCCGAATATCAGCTGAAGGCGGTCTTCCTGTTCAATTTCTCCGAGTTCGTCTCCTGGCCGCCGCGGGCGTTCCCACAGCTCGACACGCCGCTCGTGATCGGAGTGCTCGGACACGACCCGTTCGGTGGCGAGCTCGACGCCGTCGTGCGCGGCGAGCACGTGGGCTCGCACGCACTCGTGGTGCAGCGCTATCAGGACGTATCGCAGGTCGGCAACTGCCAGATCCTGTTCATCGATCGCTCGCAATCCCCCGAGCTCCATCACGTCCTCGATGCGCTGCGCGGCCGGGCGATACTCACGGTGAGCGACATCGAGGGGGCCGCCGCGAGCGGCGTCATGATCGATCTGGTCAGGAACGACGATCACATTCGTCTGCTCGTGAACATCGAGGCGGCGCGCGCAAGCGGACTCGGATTGAGCGCCAAGCTGCTGCGCCCGGCGCAAATTGTGAGCACGAGCGGGGATTGAACGATGCCGCAGCGCCCCTCGCACATCCAGCGCACGCTCATGACGATGCTCCTGCTCACGAGCGGTGCGGTGGTCTCGGTCACGACCGTGGCCTTCAGCGGCTACGAGTTCGTCGTCTCGCGGCGGCAGACGCTCGCGAGCCTCACGACGCTCGGCAACGCGATCGCCTCGAACAGCACGGCCGCCCTCGCCTTTGACGATCCGGCCGACGCGCTCGAGACGCTCTCGGCGCTCAAGGCCGATCCGCACGTCGTCGCCGCCGGCCTCTACACCCCGGATGGTCGGCTCTTCGCGACCTATCCGCGCGCGATCCGCAGCACGAGCCTGCCGCAGAAGCCCCCGGGCGCGGGCTACCGCTTTGCCGGCCGCTCGCTCATCGGCGTGCTACCGGTGATGCAGGCCGATCGCCGCATGGGGACTCTGTATCTGGAGTCGAATCTCGGCTCGATTTACCAGCGCTTTCGCCTCTACGCACTCATCGCCGCGATGACCATGGGTCTCGGCACGCTCATCGCCTACCTCATCGCCGCGCGCCTGCAGCGCCAGATCTCCATTCCGATCCTGAGCCTCGCCGAAACGGCGCGCAGGGTCTCCGACAATCGCGACTATTCCGCGCGCGCAGCGCTGAGCGCGAGCGGCGAGCTCGGCACCCTCACCGATGCCTTCAATCACATGCTCACCCGGATCGAGGAAGGTCAGACCAAGCTCCACAGCCAGCTCGCGCGGCTCGATCTGCTGCACCGGATCACCCGGGCGATCGCCGAGCGACAGGATCTGCCGAGCATCTTTCAGGTGGCACTGCGCACGCTCGAGGAGGACATGCCGATCGATTTCTGCTGCGCATGCCTCACCGAGGGCGATGCGCCGATCGTGAGGCTCCTCGCAATCGGATCGCGCAGCGAGCCGTACGCCGGCGCGCTCTCGCTCGCGGCGGGCCAGATCGTTCCGGTGGACGAGAACGGCCTTTCGCGCTGCCTCGAGGGAGAGCTCGTCTACGAGCCGGATACACGCGCCCTCGGGTTTCCGTTTCCCGCGCGCTTCGCATCCGCGGGGCTCCGCTCCCTCGTCATCGCTCCCCTGCTCGTCGAGCGGCGCGTGTTCGGCGTGCTGGTCGCGGCGCGCATTGCGGCAGGCGCCTTCACGAGCACGGACTGCGAATTCCTGTTGCAGCTGAGCGAGCATGTCGCGCTCGCGTCGCACCAGGCGCAGCTGCACGAAGCGCTGCAGCAGGCCTACGACGACCTGCGTCAGTCACAGCAGACCGTCATGCAGCAGGAGCGGTTGCGCGCCCTGGGAGAGATGGCAAGCGGGATCGCGCACGACATCAATAACGC
>Ga0335072_10003102_pt1 | contig 25232 bp, 20 predicted proteins | sample Lox_Sample_21_FD_206725 | JGI IMG/M metagenome (GOLD analysis project Ga0335072, IMG submission 206725) | Soil microbial communities from Loxahatchee National Wildlife Refuge, Florida, United States - Lox_Sample_2.1 | ecosystem: Environmental > Terrestrial > Soil > Wetlands | place: USA...
TGGTGACGGAAATCGCCGGCCGGTTCCCGCACATCGACCTCGCGGTGCTGTTCGCGGGGGCCGCACGAACGCCCCTGGTGGACGGCTACCTGACACTGACCAGTGACGAGGCGGTCGAGGCCGCCAGGGTCCTCGGCGCGCCCCTAGTCCTGCCTGTGCACACGGACGGGTGGGCGCACTTCACTCAAGATGGCGCGAGCTTCCGCGCCGCCTTTGCCGCCGCCGGCCTCGGCGCCGTCCTCCTCCCCGCAACTCCCGGCTCCGTGGCGTAATGCAGTTGCCCGGGATCCGCGCCGGACGCCATGATCGGTTGACGGTTCACCAGGCAACTCAGGAGGCATGCCATGTACCGCGACTACGACGCCGACGCGTCCTTTTGAGCCGACCAGCAAGCGCCGCCGGGGGTTCCCTCTAGCGAGTCTCGCGTCAAGCGCGGCGAGCGCGTCGTCGGCACCGACACCGAGCTGATTGAGAAGCTAGGCGGCAACGACCCGTGCCCCTGCGGCTCCACCCGTCGCTTCAGGAACTGCTGCCGTCCCGGCGGTCACTTTCGATGACTCGCAGTCCGGTTACTACGTGCGCGACTAGTGCGGACGCCCGCAGTGGAAACCGCGCGGGAGTGACCTGATACTGCCAGGGTGACCAACGAGTGCGGCGGCCTGAGCCGAACCACTGCCCTGGCTGCCGTGGGGGTGGGGCTGGCCGGCGAGCGGGGTCAGCTAGCCGGCGAGCGGGGTTAGCTGGCCGGGTTGACCTTGGCTAGCTGGCTTTGCAGGCCTGTGCAGCTGATGGTGGGGACTGGCGGCTGGGGCCAGATGACGTGCACGGTGTAGCCGGCGTAGGCGGGAAGCAGGTTGAACTGGGCGGTCAGCTGCTGTGCGATCTCCTCCTTGTCGCAGGAGGCGAGCGCCGCACTGGTGCGGGCCTTGCCGAGCGCGGCCGCCTCGGCCCGGCTCAGTTCCGGGTTGATGTCGAAGGACACCTGCGAGTGGCCGAAGAGCGACTCGAAGGGACCCTCCAGGCTCTGCTCGACCGCGGGGAGCAGGCCAGTACGTTCCTGCACGTTGTCCACCGACCAGATGTAGGTGGTGTTCTTGTTAACGGCGGGGTTCGGCAGGGTGAGGGTGATAGTGCGTGCCTGCCGGTTGACGGTGGCCGTCTTGTGGGAGACGGTCGTGAAGTCGATCATGCCGTAGACGGCCACCTGCGCGGTCACGGTCATCGTCTTGCGGTCCAGGTAGCGGATGACGCCGCCGCCCAGGTAGGACGGCACGGGACTCCAGCTGGCCGTCACGCTGACGGGGACGCTGTCGACGAGGGCATTGCCCCGCAGGCCCGCGTGGTTCTTCTCTAGGCCCAGCTGGGTGATCGTGCCGATCGTGACCTGCTGCACCCGGGTGCCGAGGAACAGGAAGGAGGCGATGCAGACCCCGCCGGCGACCACGAGGGCAACGACCGACCCGATCGAGAACCGCCTCGGTGGCCTGGCGGCCCGCCACGCGAGCCGCAGCAGAGCCGCGACCGCGACCGCCCCGGCCACCCACACCAGCCACTGAGCAACATCGAACGCCAACTGCAGCATGCCGTCCCGCTCTCGCTCTCGCTCGCCCGGTTTTGTCCTCCCTACTTCCCTGGAGGATTTGTGTCATTCTTCACGCTTCGAGCGGAAGGCCAGGGATCCTAAGATTTGGTCATGATGCGGGCGCTGTTCATCCAGCACGACCACTACTCCCCCAGCGGCCTGGTGGGAGACGCGTTCGCCGCGCTTGGCTACGACATCACCGAGCTGCGGGTGGTGCCCCGCGAGCGGTACCGGTCTCCCGACGTCAGCGTGACGTTCCCTGACCCAGCGGCCTACGACGCGATCGTCGCGTTCGGCGCGATCTGGTCGGTCTACGACGACGTGACCATCGGCACCTGGATCGGCGATGAGATCGAGTTCACCCGCGCCGCGATCGCCGCGGGGGTGCCGGTCCTCGGGATCTGCTTTGGCGGCCAGATGCTCGCCACCGCCGTGGGTGGCCGGGTAGAGCGCGCGCCGTCCCCGGAGATCGGCTGGACCCCTATTTCCCGAACGACCCCTTCCCCTGTCCCGCCGGCGGGCCCCTGGTTCGAGTGGCACTACGACCGCTTCCTGCTGCCGCCTGGCGTCCCGTCGCTGGCGACGACCGACCTGGGCAACGGCGAGGTCGCCAGCCAGGCCTTTACCGTCGGCCGGTCGCTGGGCCTGCAGTTCCACCCCGAGGTGACCGAGGAGGTCCTCAACGCCTGGTTCGCTGAGGGTGGTGCGGGCGAGCTCGCCAGCATTGGCGTCGACCCGGCGCGGCTGCTCAGCGAGACACGGGCGCTGGCTGATGACGCCGCTACGCGGGCACGTGAACTGGTGCGGAGCTTCGTCACCGACGTGGCTACCCGCCCGGTGGTCCCGCTCCGTGACGTGGTGTCGTGATCACGGCTGCGACAGGCGTCACACATGCCGTTAGCAGAACTAACGGTAATGTGAAACGGTGAGTCACGCCGTCATTGAAGCCCTCGCGATCTTCGGGGCCGGCCTGGCGGCGGGGACCATCAACACGGTGGTCGGCTCGGGCACGCTCATCACGTTCCCGACGCTGCTCGGGTTTGGCTTCTCGCCGGTGCTCGCGAACGTCAGCAACAACGTAGGCCTGGTGCCTGGCGTCTTGTCCGGCATCTACGGCTACCGCAGGGAGCTGGCCGGGCAGCGCGCCCGGGTGCTGCGGCTCGGGCTGGCATCGCTGCTTGGCGGCCTGGTCGGCGCCGTCCTGCTGCTCGTGCTGCCGCAGTCCGCGTTCAAGGCGATCGTGCCCACGCTGATCGCCATCGCCCTCCTCATGGTCATCTGCCAGCCCTGGCTGGCCCGGCAGGTGGCGGCCCGGCAACGAGATCGCGTGGACCCGTCCGGTGGCGACGCCACCTTGCAGCGGGGCGGGCCGGTCGTGTGGATCCTGGTGTTCCTGATGGGGATCTACGGCGGCTACTTCGGGGCCGCGCAGGGCATCTTGCTGCTCGGCCTGTTCGGCATCACCTTCCGCGACAGCATGCAGCGGATCAACGCGGTCAAGAACGTGCTGGCGTGCATCGTCAACGCGGTCGCGGCGGTGATCTTCATCATCGCGACGCACATTGACTGGACCGCGGCGGGGCTGATCGCCGCGGGGGCGATCATCGGCGGGCAGATCGGAGCGCGTGTCGGCCGCCGGCTGCCACCCTGGGGCCTGCGCGCCATCATCGTCTGCGTCGGCGTCGCTGCCCTGATCCGCCTGCTGGCCTAGCGGCTCACGGCGGCTAGCGGCCGGAAAACCGCACGGTCACGCTGCCCAGGTGAGCGAACTCCCCGCGGAACGAGTCGCCCGGCGCGACCGGGATCATCGTGTGCACCGCGCCCGGCAAGACGATCTCGCCGGCGTGCAGGCCCTCGCCGAAGGCCGCGAGCTTATTCGCCAGCCAGGCCACGCAGCGCACCGGGTTGCCCAGGGCGGCCGCGCCGGCCCCGGTATCCGCCACAGCGCCGTTGCGTGAGATGACCACGCCGATGAGCCGCGGGTCGATGCCAGTGAGTGGGCGCAGGTTGCCACCGACGACGAACAGGCCACTCGAGGCGTTGTCGGCGACCGTGTCGATGAGGCCGATCTCCCAGTCGGCGACCCGGCTGTCGACGATCTCAAGCGCTGGCAACGCTCCGGCGATGGCGGTCAGCGCCCGCGCGGCGGTCACGCCAGGCCCGTTCAGGTCGCGCCCCATGAGCAGGGCGATCTCGGCCTCGACGCGGGGCTGCAGCAGGCGGTCAAGCGGTACCTCGTCGCCGTCCTCGACGACCATGTGGTCGAGCAGGACGCCGAAGTCGGGCTCGTCCACGCCGAGCAGCCGCTGCATCGGCAGCGACGTGAGGCCCACCTTGCGCCCGACGACCCGGGCACCGCGGGCAAGGTGCCTGGAGACGTTGCGGGACTGGATGGCGTACGCGTCCGTCGCGTCCAGGTCGGGGTGCCGCCGGGTGAGCGGGACGATGGGCGTGCGGGAGTGCTCGGACTCCCACAGCTCGTCGGCCAGTTCACTGCGAATCTGCTCAGTTGCCACTCGACCGGTCTCCCATCCGTGCGGCCCCGCGTGATACGTAACATATCTCCCCTGTTGCTTCCAGCCCATCTGGTGGAAACTCTTAGGCATGAGTGATCGACTCCACGCGGGCGTCGGCCAGCCGGGCTTCGTCACTAGGCACGAGCTGCGGCCGCCCGCCGAGGCCGCCCGCGCCCAGCATGTCTCGGCCCAGATCCGCGACCTGGACCTGCGCACCATCCGGCTGGTGGTGGTCGATCAGCATGGCCAGCCGCGGGCCAAGGCGCTGTCGCCTGAGGCGGCGATCGAGGCACTGTCCAACGGCCTCGACTTCTCCGGCGCGATCTACAGCATGGACAGCGGCAACAACGTCTTCGTTCCGCCGTTCGCGGCTGGTGGCGGCTTCGGGATCTCGGAGTTCACCGGGTTTCCTGACGTGGTGGTCGTGCCGGACCCCGCGACGTTCCGGATCCTGCCGTGGGCGGATCGCACCGGCTGGATGCTGTGCGACGCCTACTTCGGCAACGGCCAGCCGGTGCCGCTGGATACCAGGGGCCTGCTGAAGCGGCAGCTGGCCGCGCTGGCGGATAAGGGCCATGACTTCGTGGCGGGCCTCGAGATCGAGTTCCACATCTTCGCTCTCGCCCCCGGCTATCGCCGGGCGGCCCAGGACGCGGGCTTTTCTCCCCCGCCACCGCCGGTCAGCGTGCTCCAGCTGGGCTACCAGTACCTGTCGGAGGTGCGGCTCGACTCGGTCGCTGACACGCTGGAGGCGCTACGGGACGCGCTTACCGCCCTGGGCCTGCCGCCGCGCTCGATGGAAGACGAGTGGGGACCCGGCCAGATCGAGTTCTCCTTCGCCCCGATGACGGGGCTGGCGGCGGCCGACAACGCGGTCTTGTTCCGGTCGGCGGTCAAGCAGATCTGCCAGCGGCGCGGCCTGCTCGCCACGTTCATGTGCCGCCCGGCGCTGGCTAACTCGTTTCCCTCCGGCTGGCACCTGCACCAGTCGCTCGCCGACCGGGACGGGGGCAAGAACGCCTTCGCCACCGAGGAGCCCGACGGCGGCGGTGCGCTGTCCGAGCTCGGCCTCGGCTACGTGGCGGGCCTGCTTGAGCACGCGATCCCCGCCCTGCCGTTCGCCGCCCCGACCGTGAACGGCTACAAGCGGTACCGGCCCTACTCATTCGCGCCTGACCGGGTCACCTGGGGGGTGGAGAACCGAGGCGTCCTCGTCCGGGTGCAAGGGTCGCCTGGCGACACCGGCTCGCACGTGGAAATGCGCAGCGGAGAGCCGGCCGCGAACCCGTACCTGTACATGGCGTCGAACATCGCGGCCGGCCTTGACGGCATCACCCGGGGCCTTACACCGCCGGCTCCGGTGGAGGCTGACCCCTACAGCGTTGACGTGCCCCGGTTGCCCGCCTCGCTGGCTGAGGCCGTCGACGCGCTCGAAGGCGACAGCTTCTACCGCAAGGCGTTCGGCGACACGTTCATCGACTACCTAGTCCTGCTGAAGCGGGCCGAGTACAAGCGCTATGAGAAGCACCTGGCTGAGCTGGCTGGAGCGGGAAGCCCGCTCGCCGACCCGCACGCCACCGTCACCGACTGGGAGACCCGCGAGTACTTCGAGTTCTACTAGTACGACAACCGCACTTAGTGATCTTGCAGTCGTCGGCACTTGACCTAAAGGTCGATGACGACCTTGCCTTTCACGTGCCGGCCGGCCTGGAGCTCGGTCGCGGGGCGGATCTGCTCGACCGGGAAGCTCGCCGCGATAGGCACCCGGAGGTGGCCCGCCGCGACCAGGCGGGCGATCTCTTCCAGGGCGCCGGGGACGGCGTTCGCGCCATTGGCAGGCGACACGCCGTCGACTTGCGCGGCGATGGTGCAGATGCGGGCGTCTGGGACGCCGAGCTCCCTCGCGGCGTGCACTGTCTCCGTCCCGTACAGGTCGATGGCGGCGGTGACACCGCCGGGAGCGAGGGCCCGGACCCGGTCGGCCAGGCCGTCGCCGTAGGCGACCGGCTCGGCCCCGAGGCCGCGCAGGAAATCGGACGATGTCGCTGATCCTGTCCCGATCACCCGCGCCCCAGCGAGCCGGGCCAGTTGGACCGCGAACACCCCCACCCCGCCTGCCGCGCCGCCGATCAGCACCGTGTCGCCCGGGCCGGGGTCGACAACCGCGAGGGCGGCGGCCGCTGTGCGGCCCGCGATCGTGAGGGTGGCGGCGGTGCGGTCGTCGACGCCGTCGGGGGTCTGATGCGCCTCGCCCGCCGCGATGCCCCCGGCTGCGTTTACCACCACGAAGTCGGCGACCGCGCGGGACAGGGCGCCGCCGAATACCCTCATCCCGGGCGCGAACCCGGTCACCCCGTCACCGACCTGGTCCACCACTCCTGCGTAGTCGGTTCCGAACCCGGCTGGCAGGCTCAGGCCGAACCGGGTGGCCGTGTCCGCGTCGGCGGTCATGATCCAGTCCATCGGGTTCAGTCCGGCCGCGGTGACCCGGACGCGGATCTGCCCCGGGCCGGCTTGCGGCGCGGGTACCTGGCGGATGTTCAGGACTTCGGGGCCGCCGAAGGAATCGAGTCGGACCGCCCTGCCCGTGCTTGCCGGCATCTGATCGCTCCATTACTGCATGGTCGCTTGCTTCCGCGAGGACGAGGGACGCTGAAACGGACCATGCTCCGTTTGCATGAGTCAATCTAGCACAACCGGAGCGTGATCCGATTTGAGTGAGGCGGAGACTCGCCTATCGCAGCGACACGCACCCTATGTAGCGAAGTGTCGCTGCCGCGCTAGGTCCCCTGCGAGGACACGTTAAAGTCCCAGCTCTGCTCGGGGCAGTAGTAGCCCGAGCTCATGCTGGTGTACGGCATGGTGGCGACCAGGGTGCCGGCCCACTTACCCCAGGCCCCGTTGGAGATTTCGCTCTTGTCCGGGGTCAGGGTTACCTGGATGGTGTCGGTCGTCTCGGTCGTTTGGCACTTCGCGAATTTCGCCTTGATGCTGCCGGTGTAGCTAGCGCCGGATGGGCTCACCTTGATGTTGTAGGAGCCCGAGCCGTTGTCAGCGGCCGGGATGACCACCTCAACGGTCATCGTGCAGGAGCTCACGGCGCATTGCGGGGTGAAGTACCAGGACTCGGGACGGGCCTTGCCGACGGCCGCCCCGGTCCCGCCGGACGGGATGCTCGTTGGCGTGACGTTCACGTTGTTCGAGGCGTCGAGCGGCGCCGAGCGGATCGACCCGATGTCGGCCGCGGACGGCGCGGACCTGGCCGTTCCCCACTCCGCGACCACGGTGTACTGGAAGGCGGCGCCTTGCGACTGCCCCTGGTCGACGTACGACGTGGTCGATCCGCCGACGGTCGTCACCTGGCTGGGCCCGTTGTAGACCACGTACTTGTCTGGCGCCGGGCCGAGCGGCGACGGCTTCCAGGTCAGCCTGGCCGTGCTGTAGTTAGCCGAGACCTTCAGCCCCACCGGGCTGGGCGCCAGCGTGGTCACGCTCGCGACGGGGGACGGCCCGGACTGCCTGCCGTCGCCCTGGGTCGCGACCTCATACTTGAACCGGTCGCCCGGCATCAGCCCGGTGTTCGTCCACGATGTCTCGCTGGCCGGCACCTCCGCCACCTGCGCGCCGTCCCGCAGGATGACATAGCGAACAGGCGTCGCACCGCCCCGCGGTGCTGGCCAGGACAGGCGGATGCTCGTGCCGGTCGGCGACGTGGCGGTCAGCGAGGCCGGCGCGGCCGGCCGCGGGCTCCAAGGCGCCCAGATGACAAGCCCCACGACCAGGGCGACCACCACGACTCCCGCGCCTGCGGGCAGCAGCCACTTCGGCGGCTTGCGCCGCTGCTTTCGCGGTGGCGGAGCGGCCTGCCACGGGGGCGGGGCGACCGACCAGGCTGGCCCGGGGACCACGTCCGGCGCGGGAACAGGATCAGGAACAGACGCGGGCGTGTCCGATGACATCAAGCTACCTTTCCGACAGTCGTCCCCCAGTGGGCCCCAAGCCCCGACTGAACCGTACAGAAAAGCGGTCTGTACCTTATAACTCGGACAACACGCTCGCATCACGATAAAGGGCGAGCGGTGCCACGGCATTCGAGGCGCCGATTTGGGGCGGGTCACCACCGGCCCGCGGCCTGATTCGGTGCCGGGACCATGGACGGGGCTGCCCGGGCGGGGGAAAGTGGGGGCACGAAACGCACCGAAACCGACGGGTAGGAACACCCGGCGAAGGAGACGGTTTCCATGGCCACGGACATCCACGCCGAGCATGTGGGGAGCCTGCTGCGGCCGCCCTGGCTGCTTGAGGCGAAGGCGAGCTACCAGGCCGGCGCGACGACCCTGGCCGAGCTGCGCCAGGCGGAAGACCGTGCCGCCGACGAGAACATCGCCCTGCAGCAGGTCGTGGGGATGCCCGTCTTCACCGACGGTGAAGTGCGCAGGAACAACTGGATGGCCGGGCTGCTTGAGTCGATCGGCGGCATGACCTCCTACGGGAATCCCGACGGGGTGACCTGGCACCTCGCCGACGGCGCGGTGCCGCCCCACGAGGAGACCGACTTTGACCTGCTCGTCGCCAGCGAGCGGGTGTACCAGAAGCAGAACCTCACCGCCGTCGAGGCCGCGTACATGGCGGCCCGCGCCCCGGGCAGCTTCAAGGTCACGCTGATGAGCGCGGCGATGGGCGGCATGGTGTGGCGGCCGGAGCCCAGCGCGGCCGTCTACCCGACCCCGGCTGAGCTGACCGAGGACCTCGTGCGGCTCCAGGTCGAGGAGATCGCCGGGCTCGTCGACATCGGCGCCCGCTGGGTCCAGCTGGACTCGCTGTCGTACAACCAGGTGATGGACCGCAAGTTCCGCCAGGCCACCGGCAGCGGCGTCCCGGCCGAGGTCATCCTGGACGCCTCCGTAACGGCGGACGCGGCGATCGTCACCGGCGTCAAGGCCAAGGACCCGACGGTCACCGTGGGCATGCACATCTGCCGGGGTAACAACCGAAGCGCCCACATGGCCAGTGGCAGCTACGAGCCGGTGGCCGAGCGGCTGTTCACCGAGGTGCCGGTCGACCGGTTCCTGCTGGAGTACGACACGGAGCGGGCGGGCGGATTCGAGCCGCTGCGCTTCGTGCCGCCGGGCACGACGGTCGTCCTCGGCCTCATCACCTCAAAATCGCCCGTGCTTGAGCCGGTGGATGACCTGCGGCGGCGGGTGGACGAGGCCTCCAGGTACGTTGACGGCGAGAACCTCGCGATCAGCCCGCAGTGCGGGTTCGCGTCGACCAGCGGCGGCAACCAGCTGACCCGCGACGAGCAGAAGGCCAAGCTTGAGCTGGTGCTCGAGGCGGCCCAGGCGATCTGGGGATAGCCCCGGCTGATGGCGGCTGAGCAGCGGGGATGGCTCCCCGCGAGGCCGCGGCGGCCAGGCGATACGCTGGGGCGGGTGAGCACGAAGAAGCGGCAGGACATCACTCCTTCCCCGGCAGGCACCGGCCCGAGCATGGACGAGGCCCTGGATGAGCTGTGGGGTGTTCTGGATACGGGCAGCCTCCTCGACGCCGAGGTTCAGGTGGCCGGGCTGCTGGCGCTGCCCGCGCTGAACGGGGGCAGCCTGGCCGACGCGCAGGAGTTCGTCGCTGCCCTCATCGCGGCCGGTGCCCGCAGGGAGCCGCGGTCGTCGGCCGCGGCGTTCTACCGGCTGCTGATGGCGTTCGGCTCGCCTACCGTCAAGAGGATGGCTAGTGGCGCCCTGCGCGAGATCACCTCAGGCGGCGTCTACCCGCCGAGCTGGGTGACGGAGATCGGCAAGCCGGTCCCCGGGCAGGCGTGGCACCGGTACAACGTGTTCGGTGACGAGGAGGCGGTCGTCGTCACGTTCGCCTACGGCGACAAGCGGCACGGGCTGCTGGTCAGGATCGACCGGACGGTGCTGCCGACCGCCACCGTGATCGGGATCAGCCCGGAGCCTGAGCAGCTCGTTTCCGCCATCACCGGGGAGGGCAGCCCGCTTGAGCGCACCGACCAGGTCTCGCTGGCCGTCGCCCGCATCCTGGTTGAGGAGCCGCTGGCCCGGGCCGCGCAGACCGGTGGCCGTGGCCTGACCCCGAGCTCGCTGACCTTCTTGCCCCTCGCCCGTGCGCACGTCAAGCGGCTGCCCGTTCCCGAGGACGCGCCCGAGGACGGGATCAAGGCGTACTCCGCCGACGACCGAGCCGCGGCCGTCGAGGCGTTCCTGGCCAGCCCGCAGGCGGCCGAGGCCGGGGATACGCCGGTGGCGCGGTTCTGGGCGGAGGCGCTCACCGGCTACAGCGGGAGGATCGCCAGCGAGGCACCGGCCCAGGTGGGGCCGCGCAAGCTGGTGGCGATGCTGGGGCACGTGGCCAGCTCGTTCGAGCTGACCGACGCGCAGCGCGCGGGGATGGAGCAGGCCGTGACCGCGTGGACCACGTGGGCGGCCGGGAACCAGGGCCTAGAGGAGCGGGCCACCGAGCAGCTCCTGGCGGCAGTGCCCAAGGCGGTTGAGGAGTTCCCCGCCGCCTACGATGACCCGCGCACGGCCCTGGCGCGGGCCTACGTGAGCGACCTGGCGACCAGCGACGCCAACGTCACCGAGCTGGGTGCCGCGGTCACCCGCCGGACCATCGCCGTCCCCTTTCCCGCGATCAGCGACGAGGGCACCCCGGCGATGGACGTCACCAGCCCGGCGGCCCGCGCGCAGATGGTGGCGCAGGAGTTCGCGCAGTGCAGCCTGGCCGACGGGCAGACCCGCGAGGACCTCATCGATGGCGCAACCCGCGTGATCGAGGGACTGTGGTCTGGTCAGCCCACCGGCACCTGGGAGACCCTCAGCAAGCTACTGGCCGAGGGCCGCTCTCGTCACGACGCCATCCACGCCCTGCTCGGGTAGGGCTAGCGGCCGGGGACGAGGACGAGGAAGCTGGCGGTGTCGGCGCGGACCCCTGGGTCCTAGGCGCCCGCTAGGACAGTGGGATGGCCGTGAACATCTCGGCCTCCTGGTCGGGGGTCAGCGCGGTTGGCCCGTAGAGCCAGTCGACGAACGAGTAGTCGTAGGTGTCGCGGGCGCGGAGGATCTCGTTCCTGCGCTCGCGCTTCTCCCCGTCCAGGTGCCAGAGCTTCCCCCAGGCGCGGGAGGTCAGCAGCACCCGGCGGCAGTGCTCGGCCCTGACCGCCTCGTAGGCCGCCAGCGCGGCTGGCCCTATCCCGGTCCGGCCGACGTGGACCGACAGGACCCAGCCGTCCTCGATCGCCATGATCGCACCCTGGGCAATGTACTGCAGCGGCGGGTGAGCGGCATCGCCAAGCAGCGCGATGTTCCCGTGGACCCAGCCGCTGACGGGGTCGCGGTCGAACATTGGCCACCACCGGTCCCGCCACAGGTGCGGCAGGCCGGTGCGCACCCCGGCGCAGGCGCTCGCGAACGCGGCGTCCAGCTCATCCGGCGTGCCCCAGTCCTCCTGCCCGGCCCGGGCCCGGGCCGACTCGAACACCGCGACCTGGTTGAACAGCTCGCCGCCGCGCAGTGGGTACTGCACGAAGTGGCAGCGCGGGCCGATGTAGACGACCACGCTGTCCAGCGCCGCCCCGTTGCTGGCCGCGGTCGCGATCGGGATCGTGCCACGGTAGGCGACGTAGGCCGAGCTGACCGGCTCGTCGTCCACCAGCAGCGAGCGTGCCACTGAGTGCAGCCCGTCGGCGGCGATCACTAGCGGCGCCTGCGCGGCGGTCCCGTCAGCGAGCTCAACCCGGCCGGCCCCTGGCCCGCTTGAGAAGGCCACCACCTGCTGGCTGGTCCGCAGGTCGACCCCGGCCCGCTGGCAGGCACGCAGGAACAGGCCGTGCAGGTCACCGCGGTGGATCACGATGTAGGGCGAGCCGTACCGCCGCTCCAGGTCGCGCAGGTCAAGCCGGGTGAGCTCGGTGCCGTCGAGTGCGTCCCTCATCACCATCGCCTGGGGCAGCACGCCCAGCGCCTTGGCCTCGCCAAGCAGCCCGTAGGCATCGAGGATGCGCGTGCAGTTCGGCGCGATCTGGATTCCGGCCCCTACCTCGCCGAACTCAGGGGACCGCTCAAGCACCCGGACCGCGAGTCCCTGACGGCTCAGGGCATAGGCGGCCGACAGCCCGCCGATCCCCCCGCCGACGACGATCACATCCGGGGTCATAGCGCCAGCATCGCCGATGTCCCGCACGGGCGGCCACCCGCGCCCGCGAATCGTTAGACGCTGCCTAAGATTCGTGTCAGCACCGGGCAACCGCGCATAGTCTCATGGCGTGGACGACTTCTTCGACTTCAAGGAACTGCGAGTCCGGCAGCCGGGGAAGATCCTCGCTGGCCGGGCGAGCTTCGAGATCTTCGACGGCAAGAAGAACCTGCTGGCGGCGGCGAGGGAGACCCAGAGCCGCACGGTGCTCGACAAGGTCGCCCAGCTCATTCCGGACGCCCGGCTGCTGGCGATAACCTCCCCGGCCGGCGAGTACATGTTCACCCTCGACTTCATGGGCAGCAAGTGGCTGGCGGAGCTGACCGATCCTGACGGCACCCTGCTTGGCAAGATCCGCATCGGCGGCAGCCGCCGTCACTACACCCTGATTGACGCCGAGGGCAGCGAGATCGGGCAGGCCGTCGGCGACCTCTCGGTCACCCGGTTCCAGGTCAAGGGGACGAGCGTGCCGCCGTTCGCGGAGATACGCAAGACGTTCGCGGGACCGCTCAAGGAAACGTTCACCTCCGCCGACCACTACACGGTCAAGTTCAGCGCCATCCAGGCTCCGGTGCTACTGCGGACGCTGACCGTTATGATCCCCATCGTGCTTGACCTGGCCAGGTACGATTCCTAAGTGTGTCTCCCGCCAGGTGATGGCGGCGAGCCGGCGGCTGGCCACGTAGCCGTGGCCAGCGAACCAGCGGGCGGATTCGTCAGGCTGGAGGCGGCCCCGGCCAGCACGGCCAGTTCTCCGGGGACGCGCAGGCGGGGCAGGGGCAGGCCGCAGTAATCGGCCAGCGTCCGCAGGATCGCCCGCATCGGCATGTTCTCGCCGCCCAGGATGTAGCTCCGGCCCTTGGTGCCGCGCTCGAGAGCCGCCAGGTGGCCCAGGGCCAGGTCATCGACGTGGGCCACGTTCATGGCCGTGGCCACGAACGCGGGCATCTTGCCGTTGAGGAAGTCGAGCACGACCTTGCCCGTCGGCGTGGGGCCGACGTCACCGGGCCCGAGCGGAAAGGTCGGCAGCGCGATGCAGACGTCCATGCCTTCGGCACAGGCCCGCAGCACCTCATGCTCGGCGACGAACTTGGACCGCTTGTAGGGGCCGGCCAGGTGAGCGATGTCGGGGTAGGACGTCTCGTCGCTGGGCTGGCCGCCGCGGGCCGTCCCCACCCCGAGCACCCCGACCGTCGAGGTGAACACGAGCCGCTCGCAGCCGACGGCTCGGGCCGCGCCGAGCACGTTGAGCGTTCCGCCCACGTTCACGTCGTAGAAGACGCGGGGGTCGCGCGCCCAGAACCGGTAGATCGCCGCCAGGTGGAAGACGAAGCGGGCACCGGCGCAGGCAGCACGGACGGCGGCGGGATCGCGGATGTCGGCCACGACCCGTTCGGTGGCAATCGCGGCGAGGTTACGCAGGTCCGCCCCCGGCTCGACGAGGGCGACGACGTGCGCGCCCCGAGCGTGCAGCGCCCGCGCGACGGCCGACCCGATGAACCCCGAGGCGCCGGTGATGACCACCCGGTCCCCCGGCTCGATCGTCGTGCCGGCGCTCATGTCAGCCTCCGGATCGCCAGAGCCGGTCGATGAGGCGCTCATGTCAGCCTCCGGATCGCCAGAGCCGGTCGATGAGGAAGGCGCGGACGTCGTCGATTTCCTGATCGCTGATAGCGTGCGCGAGGCTCGGGTAGACGCGCTCGGTGAGGGTCGAGTGGGCTGGCAGCCACTGGCTTGTCCGCTCGATCGCGTCGGCGCCGATCATGGGGTCCCGGCCGCCCCTCCCCCAGAAGACGGCCGGGCGCTCAGTCGCGAGCCGATCGTCGGCTGGCTGTGGTGCGGGCCGGACGTAGCCGGAGAGCACGACCGTGGCCGCCACGCGCTCGGGGCGGGTTCGCAGCAGCTGGGTCGCCATCGCGCCCCCCTGAGAGAAGCCGACGGCGATCACTCGCGCGTCCGGAGCGAGGGACGCGTCGATCCACTGCCAGACCGCGTCGGTGGCGTGGGCCGGGTCCGGATCGCCAGGCGACAGGAGCGGGAACCACGCGTAACCGCCGGGGGCCACCGTGAGGGGAGCGCGCAGCGACGCCCACGGCACGGTCAGCGCGAGCATCGGCCCGAGCGAGGACAGGTCGTGCTCGTTCGCGCCGTAGCCGTGCAAGAAGAGCAGGGACAGGGGCGCCGCCGGTGTCCAGTCGGCGGAGAACTCGCCGTGCAGGGTATCGCCGCTGGCGCTGCCTGCCACTGCCGTGCCTCCCGGCTTCGGTGCGACTAGAGTCCCGTGCTTTTGTCGTTCGTCCCTTGTCGTTCGTCCCTTGTCGTTCGTCCCAGGCACATGATCGTAACTGCGACAAGTGGGACGCGCTAGTGCTCGAAGTCGATGACGCCGCGGATGTTCTTGCCCGCGTGCATGTCGGCGTAGCCCTGGTTAATCTGCTCAAGCGAGTACCGGGTCGTCACGAGCTCGTCGAGGCGCAGCTTGCCCGCCGCGTATAGGTCGAGCAGCTTGCCGACCGACTCGCGGGGTGAGCCGATGCCGTAGAGCACGCCCTGGATCTTCTTCTGGTACATGGCCAGCTCGAACAGCGAGGCGGGGATGCCGAACTCGGCGAGCGACCCCAGGGCGGTGACCGCGACCGTGCCGGCCTTACGGATGGCCTTGAACGCGTGCCCGACGTCCTCGGACCGTAGGACGCCGACCGTCACGATCGCCGAGTCGGCGCCCTGCCCGTTGGTGATCGACCGGGCGAAGTCGGTGGCCTCGTCGATCGTCGCGAAGGCTTCGGTCCCTCCGAGCTGCAGCGCCGTGTCACGCTTGAACGGATGCGGGTCGATGACGATCACGTGCCGTGCGCCGGCCAGCGCGGCGCCTTGCACCGCGTTGATGCCGATGCCACCGCAGCCCATGATGAGGACCACGTCGCCGGGCTGGACGCCGGCCGCGTTGACGGCCGTGCCGTAGCCGGTGGGCACGCCGCAGGCGACCAGGCAGGCCACGTTCAGCGGGACGTCCGGGCGGATCTTGATGACCGATGCCTGGTCAAAGACTTGCCAGTTGGCAAACGTGCCGAGCATGGCCATCCGGCCCACGTCGCGGCCGCCCGCCGTGGTCATCCGGAACGTGCCGTCGGGCTGGGTGCCGCCCAGCACGTGCGCGCCGTAGTCGCAGAGGTTCGCGTTTCCCGACTCGCACCAGCGGCAGTTGCCGCAGGCCGGGACGAACGAGGTGACCACGTGATCGCCCTCGGCCAGGCCCGCGGTGCCTGGGCCCGCCGCGCGCACGATGCCGCTGCCCTCGTGGCCCCCGCAGTAGGGGAAGTGCCGGACGGGAATGTCGCCGGTCGCGAAGTGGTCGTCGGAGTGGCACAGGCCGCTGGCCACCATCTCGACTAGGACCTCACCCGGCCCGGGCTCGTCGGGGACCTCCACGTCCTCGACCTGCCATTGCCCCGGCTGCTCCCACAGCATGGCCGCGCGTGCCCTCATTCATCGCTCCCCACGGATCACCCAGAAGGCCGGCGGCATTTGTCGTGACCTTCCTCATCATTCCGGCCAGACCGCCACCTTACCGCTGGCAGCGCCGCTCCCAGTCGAGGAGCGAGACCACCCGGGCTCTCGTCTGTTGCGCGTCGTGGTCCGGCTCAGGCGGGCCGGTGCCGGCGATCTCCGCGCCGAGGGGCAGCCGGGAGGTGATGGCACGGAACAAGTCCACGGGGGCCTGGCAGTGCTCGTTCAGCCCGTCGGCGCCCGACAGCAGTTCCACTGCCCGTGGCAGCATCGACGGCTGCTCGGCCAGGGTGACCCGGCCAGGCTCGGCGTGCCGCCAGCCGCGGGTGGTCAGCGTGGACATGGCGTTGCGGTAGGACACCTCGGATAGCCGGCCAACCGACCGGGCCCGCTGCAGCAGCGCCTGCATGGGCACGCCCCACTGCTCCTTGAGCCGGGCGAGTGCGGGCCAGGCCCCGGATCCCATCGACGCGGGCAGTTCCGGGCGGATCGCTTCCGCGGGCATCAGCAGCTCGGCGGCGAACCGGTCCGCCTGCTGCTCGGCCAGCCGCCCGCCGTTCGCACGGCCGGAATGCATGACCAGGTGGCCGAGCTCATGCGCCACATCGAGGCGCTGGCGGTAGTAGTCGCGCCGCAGCGGGCTGAGCACGACCACCGGGCGGGGCCGGAAGTCGAAGGAGTAGGCGTCCACCCGGGCCGTCGGCGGCAGGCTGAAGACGACGAGCACGCCGTGCCCCTCAAGCAGCCGGATCAGGTGCCCGGCGGGCCCGGGTGGCATCGCCCACGCCTCCCGCACGGCTTGGGCGGCGCGCTCGGGACCGTCGCCTCCCTGGGCGGCGCGCTCGGCACCGTCGCCTCCGTGGGCGGGGCGCTCGGCACCGTCGCCTCCGTCGGCGGGGCGCTCGGGTCCTGGGGCGGCGCGCTCGGGACCGTCGCCTCCTTGGTCCGCATCGATCGAGACAGCAGGCACCTCGACCGGCGGGCACTCGACGTGCCTTTCCAGGCTGGTGGCGATGTCTACCGCGAGCTGGCCGTAGGCCAGCGCCTGATCGCGGACGAGCTGGCTGGTCGACCGCGGCGACCGGAAGTGCGGCGTCACCGGCTGGGCCGCGATGTCGTAGGGCCCGACGGCGAAGAACCCCGGGTCGACCCGGAGGCTGAGTGCCAGTCGCGCCACCGTCGCGGCCGTGGGCCGCTTGGCTCCCGACTCCCAGGCCGCGACCGCGGTCGCGCTCATCCTCATCAACGCGGCCAGGTCGCTCTTGCGCAGCCCCGCGAGGCGGCGGGCCATGGTCAGCCGCGCCCCGTCGAAGACCACGGCGGCGGCACGGGACGCCGTCACCGGGCCGCCGTGGCCAGTGGCCCTTGCCCGGCCCCCGGCAGGTCGATGGCGCCCAGGTCCTCAAGCCAGTACCAGGCGGGCCCGCCCGCCGCGTTCATCCGCGGCCGCCCGAAGATCAGCTCCGTCTCCCCGCTCCACGGCTCCAGGCTGTGGGCGACCACGAACGTCGGCAGGTCGGAAATCTGGCGCGGCCCGACCGGGCCGCGCCCATGGGGACCCGGGCCAGTGGCAAGGAGCTCGTCGAGGCCGAACAGGACATCCTCGAAGTCCGCCACCGGCGGCCGCTGCATGGCGACGATGCGCTTGGTCCGGCTCTTGTAGGCCCACGGCAGCGTCCTGACAAAGCCGAAGTCGCCCGACGCGATCAGGAACCGCCCGGCCTGGCAGGCCCAGCCGGGGCTGCCGTGCAGGTCGTGGCGGACCACCGTGCCGGGCTCGACGTACGGGAGGGTGGCGAGGTCCCGCTCGGACAGCTCGGCGGACAGGTCACTGCCCTCGTCACCGTCGCCGTCGCCGTCGCCGTCGCCGTCGCTAGGGGCGTACCGGTCGCAGCGCAGCGCCCGGTCGAGCCGGTCCCGGAACAGGACGTACCTGGTGTTGCCGAGCCAGGGCATGTCGTGACCGTCGCGCGGCGAGTAGGTCTCAAGCGCCCGCCGCACGGCCGACTCGTAGGCCCACCGGATGGCCACGAGCACCCCCGCCTGCCGCAGCGCGCCGATGACTTCCGCCTGCTCGTCCATGGCGCCGAACCTATACCGAAGCCAGTAAATAACGCCGCAAACTGAACTACTCGGCGTGTCATCCCAGTCGGCAGACTCTCCCCCGACGCCGCACGGCCGACTACGCCATCCTCAACATTCACGACGGCAACGCTGGATGGCATCAGCCACGTGGATGATTAGTTGAAAATTCTAATGCTGTGGATTGTGCCGCAAAATGCGGCATTATCAACAGCATTCAGGAATCCTGGTGGGGAACCGTCACCATTCCTGGTTCTGGAGATGTGCCAGTGAGCCCTGTGGCTGCCAGGTGATGGCGCCTGTACGCGCGTGCGCGCTCACAGGCGCGCTCCAGGTCAGGATGAGGGGCCGCCCGGGACCACCAGGCCGGACTCGTAGGCGATGACGACCAACTGGGCGCGGTCCCTGGCCTCGAGCTTGGTGAGGATGCGGCTGACGTGGGTCTTGGTGGTCAGGGGGCTGAGAAAGAGGCGCCCGGCTATCTCGTCGTTGGACAGGCCCTCGGCGACCAGGCCGAGGATCTCCCGCTCACGCTCGGTCAGCCGAGACAGGGCGGCGCCGACCGGTCGTCCGGCGGAGCCGCGCCCGCCCACGGCGGGATGGCTGCCGGCCGGACGCGCCCCGGCGGGGCCCGCCGCGCCCAGGGCGCCTCGGCTGGCCAGGCTGTCGATGAGCCGGCGAGTCACGCTCGGTGCCAGCTCTGCCTCGCCGCGAGCCACCACGCGGATGGCCCGGATCAGGTCCTCTGGCTCGCAGTCCTTGACAAGGAAGCCACTCGCCCCCGCGCGCAGCGCCTGGTAGACGTAGGCGTCGGTCTCGAACGTCGTCAAGATGATGACGCGAACCCCGGCCAGGTCCTCGTCGGCGGCGATCCGCCGGGTGGCCTCGAGGCCGTCGACCTCCGGCATACGGATGTCCATCAGCACCACGTCGGCTCGTTCTTGGCGCGCTACCTCGACCGCCTGCGCGCCGTTGACCGCCTCGCCCACCACGGCCACGTCGTCGGCCGCCTCAAGCAGCACACGGAAGCCGGCCCGGATCAGCTTCTCGTCATCGGCCAGCACCACCCGAATCACTGGCCGTCTCCCGTTCTCCCGGTGACAGGAGTGGTTCGGGTGGCTGGAGTGGGCGGGGTGACGGGAGTTGGCGGGGTGGCTGGAGTCGGCGGGGTGGCCGGAGCTGGCGGCGGGGCTGGACTCGGCGGGGTGGCCGGAGCTGGCGGCGGGGCTGGAGCTGGAGTGGGCGGGGTGACTGGAGTTGGCGGGGTGACGGGAGGTGGCGGCGGGGCTGGAGCTGGCGGCGAGGCTGGAGTTGGCGGGGTGACGGGAGGTGGCAGCGGGGCTGGAGCTGGAGTCGGCGGGGCTGGAGTTGGCGGGGTGGCCGCAGTGGCTGGGAGGGGAGTTGGCTGGGCCTCATCTGGGGGGCAGGGGAACCGGGCCGCGACGCGGAAGCCGCCGGTGGCGACTGGGCCGATCTCGATCGCGCCGCCTGCCACTGTGGCGCGCTCGCGCATCCCCCGCAAGCCGTGCCCGGTCGTCGACAAGCCGTCTTCCGTGGGGACAACGGCGGCGGCACCCGCGGCACCCGCGGCGCCTTGGCCGTCGTCGGTGACCTGGATGTGCAGGTCGCCGGGGCCGTAGCGGACGACCACGGTGGCGGTGGCGGGGCCGGCGTGACGCACGGTGTTCGTCAGGGCCTCCTGGATGATGCGGAAGGCCGACAGGTCGGTGACGGTGGGCAGTGGCCGCGGCTCGCCCTCAACGGTCACGGTGACCGGGACGCCGGCCTGCCGGACCCCGGCGGCGAGGGCACCGAGCCGGGCCAGGCCGGGCACGGGCGCGGTCGGATCGGCGGTTTCGTCGGCGTTCCTTAGCACGTCAAGTATTGCCCGCAACTCGCGCAGTCCTTCCTTGCTCACGGCGCGGATGGCCGCCAGCGGCTCGGCGGCCCGCTCGGGACTGGTGGCCAGCAGCTGCGACGCGGCGGCCGCCTGCACCGTGATCGTGGCCATCGTGTGCGCCACGACGTCGTGCAGTTCCCTGGCGATCCGCAGCCGCTCCTCGTTGAGCGTCCGGTCCGCCTCCCGCCTGGCTTCCTCGCGCCGCTGCCTCGCGTCGTGGCGACGGCCACGAATCGCGGTTCCGGCCAGCAAGGCGACGACGATCGTGCCCGGAAGGACCACGACGCCACCGCCCCAGGTCCCCAGCGGGTTGTTGGCGACGGTGGCCGCCGTCAGCGCTATCAGCGCGCCGGCGGACCACGCGATGGCCTCGTACCGGGTCACCATGGCCGCGAGTGTCCCCAGGGCGATCGCGGGCAGCAGGAGCGACGAGCCGTTCTCCCAGCCCCCCAGGCTGTAGGCCATCACCGCGGCGACCGACAGGCACAGCACGGCCCGCGGATAGCGGTGCCGCCACGCGAGGACGCCCGCGGCCAGGATGACGAGCAGGAAGGCGGCCGCCGGCGTGTGCGGCAGCGGATGCGCCGGGGTGAAGTAGCGGCTCGGGTCCTGCGGGTGCGCCTCGCCGTACGCGGCCCAGAACGCGATGATCGTCAGGATCGCCGCGGTCAGGGCGTCGCGGACGGGCGATGGCCGCCAGTCCTCGCTCAGCCAGTTCAGGCCGAGGATCGCCCCCGGGGCACGGCGCGGCCGCGCGGGCGCATCCGGGGCACTGTTCATGTCACGCAGCGTAGGCCCCTTCGGATGGGTTGGGCTATCCACTGACGGTGTACTTCTCCGGGAGTACGCCGTCTCACGAGAGACAACTGGGGGCAGACGCCCGAGTACCCGGTGGGCGCTGACCCTGATGGCATGACGAACTTGACACGCTTCATCCTCCGCCATAAGGCGCTCATCGCCTTGGGATGGCTCGCGGTGGTCTTCGCGGGCGTCCTCACCGTCAGCGGCACCGTGCACCGCATGACCAACAACTTCTCCATGCCGGGACAGGCCTACCGGGTCGACAACCAGATCGCCGCACAGTACGGCAACGGCGGCTCGCAGGCCCCGTATGTCGCCGTCTTGACGGTGCCGCCGGGGATGCGGGTCTCGCAGCCCGCGACCGCCGCGCAGGCCGGGCGAGCCTTTGCCGCGATCTCGCACGGGGTGCCGGACGTGCGGATCGCTGACTACGCCTCGACGGGCAACCCGGCGTTCATCACGCGCGACGGCCGGACCACGTTCGCGCTGGTGTACACGGCCGAGGTGACTGGGTTCGGTGGCCCCGACGTGACCCCGGCGCTGCAACGGTCCCTGGACTCGGCGCTGCCGCCGGGCTGGCAGGCCGGGCTCACCGGCGAGCAGCTGCTGCAGAACGGCTCCAAGCCCGCCAAGGGCACCGGGATCGTGGTGGAGGCGGCGATCGGGTCGATCGGCTCCCTGCTGATCCTGGCCCTGCTGTTCGCGAGCTTCCTCGCGTTCGTGCCGCTGATCATCGCCGGCGTCTCGGTCATGGCGACATTCCTGATCGTGGGCGGGCTGACCGAGGTGACCGGCGTCAGCCAGATCGTCGAGTTCCTTATCGCGCTGATTGGCCTGGGCGTTGCCATTGACTACTCGCTGCTGGTGGTCAGCCGATGGCGTGAGGAGCGCGCGGCCGGCCGGGACAACGGTGAGGCCGTGACGGTCGCGATGGCGCACGCCGGACGATCGGTCGTGTTCTCGGGGCTGACGGTGGCGATCGGCCTGCTGTCGATGATCGTGCTCCCGGTGCCGATGCTGCGCAGCGTCGGCTACGGCGGGGTGCTGGTGCCGCTGGTCTCTGTCGCGGTGACCGTCACGCTGCTGCCGGTGATCCTGGCGACGATCGGGCCGTGGCTTGACTGGCCCCACCTGCGCTCGGACCGGCGCCCGTCGCGGCTGTTCGCGGGCTGGGCGGCGCTGGTGTACCGGCGCCGCTGGCTGTCCGCGGCGGCCGGGCTCGCGATCATGGGCGCGATCGCGCTGCCCGCGCTGTCCCTCCAGCTGGGCGAGCCGGGCGCCAGCGCCGAGGCAACGTCAGGCCCGGCGCACGACGTCCTGGCCACGCTCACCGCGGGCGGCGTGCCCGCGGGCATCCTGACCCCAGCTGAGGTGCTGGCCACCCCGTCGGCGGCCGGGGCCGTCGCGGCGCAGGCGGCGCACCTACCCGGCGTGTACGCGGCCGTCGCCCCGTCAGGCCCGGACTGGACCCGTAACCAGGGCGCGCCCGCCGCGGCCGCGCTCGGCCAGGCGGGGGCGACGGAGCTGGTGGCGGTGCTGCCGGTGACGGAATCGAGCATCCCGGCCGGGCAGGCGACGATCGCCGCCCTGGAGCACACGACCGACAGCGCTCCCGGCGTGCTCGGGGTGGGCGGTGAGGGCGCCTCGCTGATCGACTTCGACCACTCGGTGTACGGCATGTTCCCGCTGATGCTCGCGCTGATCGGCATCGCGACGTTCATCTTGCTGGCCCGGGCGTTCCGGTCGGTGGTGCTCGCGGCCAAGGCCGTGGCGTTCAACCTCATCTCGCTCGGCGCGGCCTACGGCGTGCTGACCTGGATGTTCCAGGACGGGCACGGCTCGTCGGCGATCTTCGGCGTGCCGGCCACCGGGGCGATCACGTTCTGGGTGCCGCTCATGGTGTTCGCGTTCCTGTTCGGCCTGTCGATGGACTACGAGGTCTTCATCCTGTCCAGGATCCGGGAGGAGTACGACGCGAGCGGGGACGCGCGGGCGGCCGTCGTGGCCGGCCTGGGCCGGACCGGTCGCCTGGTGACCGGCGCGGCGGCGATCCTCATGCTGAGCTTCGTCTCGATGTCCACCGCGCCGGACACCGACCTGAAGATCCTCGCGACCGGCCTCGGCGCCGGCATCCTGGTCGACGCCGTGATCGTCCGGTGCCTGCTCGTCCCGGCGATGGTGGCCCTGTTCGGCCGCGCGAACTGGTGGTTCCCCGGCTGGCTCGGCAGGCTCCTGCGCGTCTCCGCACCCGCGGCCAGCCCGGTGCCGACGGCAGTGGCGGCCACCGCCGCGCTGGCGGAGACCGCCTAAACCGCGAGCCGCGAGGTCCTCCCCCGGTTTCCACTCGCCCGGGTGAAAACCGGGGGAGGATTCGTTACGAATGGTCAAAAGAGGGTCAAATAAGGCCCATGAGAGGGCCAGCGGGCCGCAATGCGACCAAAATCACAATTAGCCGCGCGAACTCAGTTTAGCACTTCTCGCCCCGTGCCTAAGCTTGGCATCCCTTCAATTGGTCCAGACCGCTCAACCCTCTGGCCTGCGGATATGACGTAAGTCTGGCTCCCGGACTCGTCTTGGGCCCGGCACTATGAAGGAATCGCAAACTTCGTCAGGCGCAATGCATGACGACATGACGAGAGGACCTTCAGTGGCTGACGTTGACGCCATCCTTGACGGCGCTGGGCTGACGAACGCTAAGGTGCGCGAGTACGTGCGCTACTGGGCCGAGGTCAGCGGCCCAGAGCGCATCGAGGTGGTCAGCGTCGCCGACGACGCCCGCCTCATCTCCGAAGCCCTGGATGCGGGGGAAATCCTGCCGGCCGGTGAGGACGTGTACTACTCGCGCAGTTACTACAAGGACACGGCGCGCTCGGAGGAGCGCACGATCGTGGCCACGAGCAACCCCGCGGATAAGGGCGTCTACAACAACTGGCGCCCGGCGGCGGAGATGAAGGAACTGCTCACCGGCCTGATGCGGGGTGCCTCCGCCGGCAAGACCATGTACGTCATCCCGTACCTGATGGCCGCGCCTGGGTCCCCGCTTGAGAAGTACGCGGTGGGCGTCCAGCTCACCGACAACCGCGCCGTGGTCCTGCACATCAACCGGATGGCCCGGGTCAGCCCCAAGTACGTCAACGACCTCGAGGACCCCGACCACTTCGTCCGGGCCGTGCACGTCACCGGCGACCTGCCGAACCTCGGCCAGGGCACCCCGGACGACAAGCGGTACTTCGTGACCGTGGCCGACGAGCGGACGATCCTCCACTTCGGCTCGTCCTACGGCGGCAACGCCCTGCTCGGCAAGATCGCCCACGGCCTGCGGCAGGCCTCCTACGACGGCTGGGCCTCGGGCAAGTTCCTGGGCGAGCAGTTCATGCTGCTCGGCATCACCGACAAGCAGACCGGCAAGAAATGGCACATCGCTGGCGGCTTCCCCAGCGCGTCGGGCAAGACCAACCTGGCCATGACGCTGTCGCCCGACGCCCTTGGCGACCGGTACTACGTCGAGTTCTACGGCGACGACATCGCCTGGATGTGGGTGGGCGACGACGGCCGGCTGTACGGCATGAACCCCGAGTTCGGCGTGTTCGGCGTGGCCAGGGACACCAACGAGAAGACCAATCCGACCGCCCTTGAGGCGATCAAGCCGGGCACCAAGGCGATCTTCACCAACGTCGCGTACAACTTCAAGACCCAGGAGACGTGGTTCGAGGGCCGTACCCCGCAGCCGCCCGCCGACGTCGAGGGCTGGCTGGACTGGAAGGGCAACCCGATCGCGGACCGCACCCCGCAGCAGGCGGGCGAGCCGTGGGCACACCCCAACAGCCGGTTCACCACCACCTTGGCGAACGTCCCCAACATCGCGGCCGACTTCGAGAAGCCGGCGGGCGTGCCGATCGACGGCATCATCTTCGGCGGCCGGACCCGCGACCGCGAGCCGCTGGTCCGCGCCATCACCGACGTGGCCGAGGGTGTCTACGATGGCCTCACGCTGGGCGCCGAGGCGACCTTCGCGGCCGACGGCCTGGACGGGCAGCTGCGCTACGACCCGATGTCGATGCGGCCGTTCATGTCGTACGCGGAGGGCGCCTACGCCGCGCACTGGCTGAAGATCATCGGCGAGTGCACGCACCAGCCGATCTTCGCCCACGTCAACTGGTTCCAGCGGGACGAGAGCGACGGGCACTTCCTGTGGCCGGGCTACCGCGAGAACCTGCGGGCGCTGCTGTGGCTGATGCAGCTGAAGGACGGCGAGGTCAGCGGGGTGGAAACCCCGGTCGGCGTCATCCCGGCGAAGGAGGAGCTTAACCTCGACGGCCTCGACATCGACCCGGCCGACCTGGACGTGCTGCTCACGATCGACGTCGACCGCTGGAAGCAGGAGATCGGCTTCCGCGAGGAGCACCTGGCCCAGTTCACCGGGCTGCCGGAGGAGATCTGGGCCGCGCACCGCCGGGTAGCCAAGGCTCTCGACGAGGCCTAATCCGACCGATTCATAACGAGCCGTGGGGGGGGGGGGGGGGCGCCCCCCCCCCGCCCGGGTCAGACGACCGCGCCGGACAACACCGGACCGAATGGCACGTAGCGCTGGCCGTTGAAGCGGCGCATCTGGGCCTGCTTGATCAACTGG
>Ga0335072_10003103_pt1 | contig 25231 bp, 20 predicted proteins | sample Lox_Sample_21_FD_206725 | JGI IMG/M metagenome (GOLD analysis project Ga0335072, IMG submission 206725) | Soil microbial communities from Loxahatchee National Wildlife Refuge, Florida, United States - Lox_Sample_2.1 | ecosystem: Environmental > Terrestrial > Soil > Wetlands | place: USA...
GAGAGCACGACTTTGCCGAACTGGTCGCTGTGCGCGATGCGTTGCGCTGCGGCGACGACGTCGTTCATCGGATAGACGCGATCGACCGCGGGGCGAATTTCATGCTTATCGACGAAGTCGAGCATCGCGCGGAAGTCCGTTGGGCTTCCCATCGACGTTCCGCGAATGTCGAGATGATTCCAGAAGAGCGCAAAGAGACGAAAGCTCGACTCGGGCCGGGTTCCGCCGTAGATCACCAGACGGCCGCCGGGGCGCACGACGCCGAGCGCTTTGTTGAGGGTGTCGCCGCCGGAGGAATCGACGACGAGATCGACCTCGCCGCGTTTGAGCTGCTTCTGCCAGTCGGGATTCGCTGCGTAGTCGATGGTGACGTCTGCGCCGAGCGCGCGCGCGCGTTCGAGTTTTGCCGCGCTGCCCGAGGTGACGATCGCACGCGCACCCGCTGCTTTAGCGAAGAGCAGCACGAAAGTTTGTACGCCGCCGCCGATACCGGGAATGAGAATCGTCTCGCCCGCGCGCAGCTCGCCGCGCGTAAAGGTCGCGCGGTAGGCCGTGAGCCCCGCGAGCGGAACCGCAGCCGCCTCCTCCATCGAAAGATGCGGCGGCTTCGGGTAGATGTTTACCGACGGCACGGCGACGTATTGCGCGAACGTCCCATCGTGCGGCATGCCGAGAATGCTCGAACTCGCCGCGGGTACGCGGGGATCGTCGCCCCAGCCCAGCATCGGATCGATCACGACCTCCTCGCCGCTCTCTTCCACGGTGCCCGCGCCGTCCGAACCCAGCGTGCGCGGGAGCTCGATGCCCGGGTAGAGTCCTTGGGTGATGAAAACGTCGCGGCGATTAAATGCGGCCGCACGCACGCGCACGAGCCGCTCTCCCTGCGCACACGTGGGCCGAGCAATCTCCTCGACGTGCAGATTTTGGGGGCCGCCCAGCTCGCTCAGCCGCACCGCTTTCATTGTCGTCGTCACCATTGCTTGTGATTGCGGCAGCAAAGCCGCAAAATCTTGCCGCCTGCCATAACGTAGTCATAACCTCGCTTAGCGAACATGATTGCAATGCTTTCCTCGAACGTCGGTCAACGCGCGCTCGCGCTTTTCGTATTGCTCGCCGCGCTCATTGCGTGCGGCGGCGGTGGCGGATCGAGCGGGGGAAGCGGCGGCACGCTGCCCGCTTCGACGATGACGCCGCAATCCTCGCCGACGACGAATGCCGTGCAATATTCGAATGCCGTCAGCGGCGTGAGCGGGATAAGCGGTTCGGCGAGCGCCTACGCAACCGGAGCCGTCACGATCGCCGCGGAAGCGACGTCGCCGACCGGAACGGCATTGAAGCGGCGCGCGACCGATAATCAAACGCCGATCGTCTATTTCGGCATCACTGCTAACGCAGGCAGCGCAACCGTGACGGCGTTCAGCGCGACGATCGTGCTCAGCAACGCGCCTGCAGGCACGGTCTCGCTTTCGCAGTGGGAGAACGGTGCATGGGCCGGTACCGGCACAACCGTCACGATGAGCGGAGATACGCTTTCGTTCGACTATACGCTCTCGCCGGCGGCAACCGCGCCCGTCTATTTCGCGCTTTACACCGGCACGCCGCTGCCGGCCGCCTCCCCGTCGCCAACAACGTCGCCGTCATCATCGCCGTCATCATCGCCGACGTCATCGCCGACCGCGTCACCGAGCGCATCACCCACGGCATCCGCGTCACCCCTTGCGGCGTGCGCGCAGACGCCGAATCCGAGCTATCAAGGCGGCGGCGTTTCGGATCAGGTAACCGCCTTCTTCTCCGCCTTGGAGAGCGCGAAGAACGCGTGCGTCAGCGTCTACGAGCCTTCGGGTCAGCTGATGAGCGCCATGGAGACCGCGCTCGGCAACGGCGCGTCGCTCACGGTCATCTTTCCGGCCGAGGAATACACCAACGACACATCCGACGCGACGACCCTGAAAAACGACGGCGCGAAGGTCGTTTGGCTGCAAGACACGCAAAGCCCGGAGTACGTCATCTCCGCGACGCCATCCGGCGAATCGATCGTGCAGTCGTATCTGCCGATTCACGCGAAGTTCGCACTCGTCGACGGCGTCGCATATATGGACGGCCACAATTGGTTCGAATCGAACCCGACGGATGTCATCTTACAAGATCAAAATCCCGCCGACTACACCGCGATCCAGACGGACCTCACGACCTTCCCGTCGGCGCCGCCGACGGTAACCGGAACCGGAACCGGCAATGTTTATGTCTTTACGACGGATAAGGGCAATTCGCTTACGCAAGAGGCATCCGTACTCAACGGTGCCGGCGTCGGTCCGGGCTACACGGTTGATTTCATCAGCGAGAGCTTCGACAATTACAGCAAAGACGGCGCGAACGGGGCGCAGATCTACAGCGCATTGCTTGCCGCCGCGAGCGCCGGCGCAACGGTCAACGTCATCGTCGAGGGAAGCGTGACGAACTCGTATGAGGCGTGCGATCTCTCCGTCCTTGCCTACAACGGCGCGAAGACGTACGTGCAGACCGCGGGCGGAAGCGAAAAGATCCTCCTCATTCTCAACGGTTCGACGGTAGTAGACGCGTGGATGGGCTCGTCGAACGCGAGCGATTATGATTATATCGATTGGGGCATGACGATCCCCACCGGCAACACGGCGGTCATCAGCGCTCTGCAGACGAACTACAGCACCGAGTTAGGCGAAGCCGTGGCATCGCCGTCTCCGGCCCCGGCCGCATCGCCGACCTGCAGCCCGTGAGGAACCCGCCCGTACGCGCTTGAAAGAGCGGGCATGAGCAAACCCGCTTCGATCGTATCGGCCGTCTTCAAGGGCATCGCCCGCTTGGATCGAGAGTACAAACTCGAGATCGGCCCGCTCCGAGCGACCGGCGTGCCCGCGATTTTGCTGGGCTCCGCCGGCATCGTACTCGCCGCGGGTGTCGCGGCTTTCCTTGGGCGCAGCGCGGAGCGCTTGCCCGAAACCTTGGGCGAGGCCAACGGGTTGGCACAGACGTTACGCGGTGACCGGCCGCGTCTGTCTCCCTAAGATGAGAGTATGATCGATAACGACTCGCTCGCGGCGTTGATCCGCCGCGATATCCCCGATGCACATGTGGAGATCGTCGACCGCACCGGAACGATGGATCATTTCAACGTGACCGTTCGTTCGCGCGCGTTCGCCGGGCGCACGCTCATCGAACAGCATCAACTCGTGTACGGCGCGCTGCGCGCCGCGCTTAAAGACGGCCGCGTGCATGCCGTCGAACTCAAAACGCTCGTCAGTGAAAGCTAAAGTGGAAGTATGTCGGACACACTGAAAAACGAAATCGGCGCCGAGATCGCCGCGAACAAGATTCTCGTCTATGGCAAGGGCACGAAAACGGCGCCTCGCTGCGGCTTCACGCTCGAGACGATCGAGTTCTTCAACCACTTCGGCTATCCGTTCGAAGTGATCGATGTGCTCGATAACATGGAGAAGCGCGAGGTGCTCGCGGAGATGACCAACTGGCCGACGCTGCCCAAGGTCTTCATCGACGGCAAATTCTACGGCGATACCGACATCCTCGGGCCGATGGCGCAAAACGGCGAACTGCAGACCGTGCTGCGCGAAGCCTTCGGCGGCGAACCACAAGCCAAAACGACGATCAATCTGCGCTAGTGGCCTACACCACGATCGTCGACGCCGCGACGCTTGCCGCGCACCTCGACGATCCGGCGTGGGTCGTCGTCGACTGCCGCCACGCGCTCGCCGATTTCGCGCAAGGCCGCCGGCTCTACGACGAAGCGCACATTCCGGGCGCATTCTTTGCCGACGTCGAGCGGGACCTAGCCGGACCGCACACCGGCAGCAACGGACGTCATCCGCTGCCCGGCGCCGAAGCCTTCGCCGCGTTTCTGCGCGGCATCGGCGTTTCGGGAGATACGCAAGTCGTTGCGTACGATGCCGGCGCCGAGATGTTCGCCGCACGTTTGTGGTTTTTGTGCCGCTGGATCGGTCACGACGCGTGCGCGGTGCTCGACGGCGGCATGGCCGCGTGGAGCGCCGCTGGCTATCCCACGAGTAGCGCAATCCCGTTGCAACGCACGGGTACGCTCTTGCCACACGTACATCCCGAGCTGGTCGTCGACGCGGCGTACGTGCTCGCCCACCTGCACGACCCGTCGATGCATCTGCTCGACGCACGCGCATCCGATCGCTTCGCCGGTCAGAACGAAACGATGGACCCGGTCGCCGGTCACATTCCCGGTGCGCAGAATCGCTTTTTCAAAGAGAACTTCACCGCGCAGGGCCGCTTCAAGCCGGCCGGCGAGCTGGCCGCGGCGTTCGCAGGCATCGGCGCGCCGGAAACGATCGTGCATCAATGCGGCTCGGGCGTTTCCGCCGCCGCGAACATGCTCGCGATGGAGATCGCCGGGTTGCGCGGCACGCGCCTTTACGCAGGTTCGTGGAGCGAATGGATCGCCGAGCCGACGCGCCCCCTTGCTACCGGCAGTTGACCGCGTGATATTCTAAACGGGTGGACACTGCCGTCGAATCCCGCTGACGTTGTCGGCGCCGGCGTTGGTTCCGGGGTGGGCGGCGGCGGCGGCGTGGGGTGCGGCGGAAGATCGCGCTGGATCTGCGGCATTGCACACGCAGTGTAATCCGTAACCGTCAGCGCCACGTTCGCGCACCAATACGCACGCCACGTGGCGTCGGTCATCGGCGCCGTGCCGTCTCCCGGTTGATAGAACTCTTCATAGCGCTTACGCACGCGGTCGTCGCTAAATATCTCTTGCTGGACGTTCCAAAGATGCAGTGCATCGATGACGCCGTGCCCGTAGATCGAGTCGAAATCGTACTCGCGCGTCCACCGCCATTCGTCTTTGCTTTCGGTCAAAATGAAAACACGCGCGTCGTCGACCGCCGCGCTCTGTTCGTCGACGTCGAGCACGGTGAAGGCCGGCGCGTTGCCGTAGATCGGGCTGATGGCCGGCACGAGAAGCATCGGCGCGCGCGGCGTGCTCGGATCGGGTCCGATCGAGCGAAAGCTGTCCATGTGCGTATGTCCCGCAATCGCCATGACGACGTTCGAGCGCGAGTCGAGCGCGGTGACGAATGCCTCGTTGTACGCTTGCGTAAGAAACGGCACCGGCGGCGACCCGGCGGGCGCGTGCAGTGTCGCGTACACGTCGATTCCGGGGGGAATGTGCGCGATCACCCAAACCGGCGTGCCCGCAGGAAAGGCGGCTTGCGTCTTGTCGAGCCACGCGAGTTCGTCGGATCCGGGATCGGTCTTTGGATCGCCGCACGCGTTCTTGTACTCGCTCGACCAGAACACGTCGTTGAGAACGATTGCCTGCGCACCGTCGACCGGGAGCGGGACCGTATAATAGCCCCCCGCCGAGAATTGCGCGATGAATGCATTGGGGTCGCGGGTGCCAAGTGATCCGCCCCACGCGGCGGCCATGTGCGCGAGAAACGCGTCGTGCGGCGTACTCGCGTAATCGCCGCAGTAGCCGTCGTTGTTGCCGACGACCGGCAGGATGCGCGCCCGCGGAAAAGCCGTCTGCACTTCCCACGCAAGAAACGCAACCGTCTTGTCGACGAAGGATCGATATGCGGCATCGTCGTGAAGCTTGGCGGCGCGCACGAATTTATCGTGGAACCCGTGCGCGAGCAGGTCGCCGGCCACGATCACGACGCGCGGATCTTCGACCGCGTTGCGCGCCCCGTCGAGCGTCGATTCCAGCAAGGCGTCGTTCGTGTCGCCCGACATCGACGGCGCGCTCGGCTGGCCGGATGCAAAGATCGCGCGCCAGCGCTCGGGCGGGGCGGCGGCCAGACGATCGACCAACCGAGGCTGCGCGAACGGATCGAAATGCAGGTCGCTCAGCACGAGCCAAGGTTGCGTGGCCGAGAGTGCCGCGGCAAGGACAAACGCGAACATGACGAAGCGCAATTCACAGAGGTAACGCCCATGTCCCGCTACTGGCTCTTCAAGAGCGAGCCCGATGCGTATAGCTTCGAGCAGCTCCGCAAAGATGGTACGACGCCCTGGAGCGGCGTGCGCAACTTTCAAGCGCGCAACAATATGACGGAGATGACCGCGGGAGACCTCGGCTTGTTCTACCATTCAAGCATCGCCGAGCCCGCAGCGGTCGGCATCTGCAAGGTCGTGCGCGCCGCGTATCCCGACGCTACCCAGTTCGTCAAAGGCGGCGAGTACTACGATCCCAAGAGCACGCAAGCAAAGCCGATCTGGATGAACGTCGACGTCGAATACGTCGAGCCGTTCGCGCATCCGGTGACGCTCGCGCGCATGCGCGCCGAACCGCGTCTGGTCGGCATGGCGCTGCTCAAACGCGGACAGCGCCTCTCGGTGCAGCCGGTCATGCCGCACGAATGGAAAATCATCTTGGAGCTAGCAAAAGAGGCCCGCTGACGCGGGCCTCTTGCCTTTGACGACCTCGACGCTTACGGAAGCGTCTTGGTGAGTTGGAAGCGGTAGGTTGCGGGCCCGACCGTGTTGGCGATGGTCGCACCCAGCCCACCATTGGCGAGCGGATAGGCCAAGCCGCCGCCGATGACCGGAACGTCTCCCGTCCAGGCGTTGAAAATATTCCAACCGGAAACCTGGAACGAAACCGTTTTGTTCAGCGGAACGCGAATCGACGCGTATCCGATGCCGAAGGGCGGCAGGTTGTATCCGTTATTCTTGCCGTACACGGTCTCGCCGATCAGCGCGTAGATGCCGCCCGGCGTCGTGTAGTTGGCCTCGAAGTCGCCTTGGAAGTACGGAATCGCCGTGTTCGAGAAACCGCTCCCGCCGATGCTTGCCGTACCCGCAAGATTCTCCAACGTGCCGAACGTGTTGCCGGTGAAGTTTTCGCCGGCGATGATCGGAAGGTTCACGTTGTAGTTTGCAGGCGTACAAGGAACGCCGGCCGCGAGATTCTGACAGTAGAAATTCACCGGGAGATTATACGCGTACGCGTGCTGCACCGCACCCGATAAGCTGAATCCCAAACCAACCGGGACCGTGCGCTTGACCGAGAACTCGAGGCCCTCGAAACGAGCGTTGTTCAGGTTTGTATTGAGCGATTCGTAGATCGGATATGCCCCGGTGTTTGCGGCGGTCGTACACGTGTAGCCCGCCGTGACACCGCAGGTGCCGACGCCGGCTTCCTCGGTGAGGAAGTGGTTGTAGAGATTGGTCAGGTATCCGTCGACGGAGATGACGGTAGCCGTACCCTTGAGGCTATAATCCGCGCCTACGTCGTAACCCCACGCCGTCTCCGGCAAGAGGTTCGGATTGTTCGAGCTATAGGTACACGTCAAGCTGGTGTTGGAGCACGAGAGCGCGGAGTTCACCTTGCTGAGCAAGCTCAAGTACGGCGGCGAGATCGCCGATCCGGCCGAGAGCCGTATCGCAAGGTTGTTCTCCGGACGAAACTCGAGCGCAAACCGTTCGTCGAAGTGCGAGGTGTGGTTGGTCGTGAATTCTGCGTTCGAGCCGTTGGTGGCGCAGAATGACGTCAGCGCACCCGACGACGATAAGCATTCATACGGGAACGTGTTCTGGTAGAGATTATCGTAGAGAGTTGCGATGAAATTGATCTTCGGCGAAACGTTCCAAATGTTGCGCGCCATGATGGTCGTAAAGACCTGGCTCGTGCCTTGCGGGTTGGAGACCGAAGGCTCACAGACGATCGACGAGACGCCCGAAGGCAAACACGCGGAGTTCGTCGTGGGCGGGGCCCATGTGGTCGTGCCCGCTACGACGTTCGAGTCGTAGTTGAACTCTTGGCTCCCGGCTGTCGACGACGCGTTCGTCTGATCGATCGAGAGCGTCAGGTCGTTGCCGTCACCGTAGCTGTGATCGTATTCAGCCGACATACCGTTCAGCCGGTCTTCTTCCCATTGGTTATACCAATCGAAAAATGCCATCGGAACACTTTGACCGGTGTACACGACCGGAGGACACGTCGTCGCAGCGCACGCCGAGCTTGAAGCCGGGCTAACGCCGTAGAGCTGGTAGACGCCGAGCACCGGAGTAGCCGGATTCGGGTTGCCCTCGTAGATCAAACGATCGATCGACGCGTGATAGTAGCGCGCGAGCAGCGTGTCCTGCCCGACGAGTGTACGAACCTCAGCCTGGAAAATCGGTTCGTTGTCGATCTCTTGCGCCGTCTGCGGGTAGACGCCGTTGGGTATGGTGAGCGCGGTTTTGGCCGGCAGCGTGGTGCTGCTGTAGGTCGCGGCCGCGGCTTGGTAGATCGCATTCGTGGTGTTCAGGCCGGCGGGGTTGAATACCGACGGAATCACTTCAGATCCGGTATTCTCATTCTGGTCCGCGTAGGTCTGGCCGCCGAGATAGCTCACGGTAGCAGTGGTCGCGCTCGAGAATTTGTAGCGTAGCTTGAAGAGTTCGTCGAGCCCGTTGTAGTTCGGACCGTACGTGTAGCAGCATGCCAGCAAGCCGTAGAGGCTGTTTACTTTGCTGTTCGATCCGGGGACGTATTGCGACGCGTAGGTAGAGCTATACGACACGTTGGTTCCGCTCGTGCCGTTCCAATTTGCAACGCCGTTGTTGCCGTAGACCTGAAAATAGGTCGATTTACCGCTCAGCGCGGACGGCTCGTTCAGACCGGCAACGTCGACGACGAAACCAAGACGCCCGATTGTGTCGGAGACGCCGAAGTTGAAGTAGGTGCCGCCGAAGTTGTCGACGCCGAAGGTGTAGTCCGGCGTGAACGTCGCGGTCGGATCCTTCGTGTGGAAGTTGACGGTTCCGCCGATTGCATAGTTGGTCTCGGGCGACATCGCGCCCGGGCCCTTGATGACCTCGATGGTGTCGAACAGATAGCTGCTGAGGAAGGTGGTCACGAAGTCGCCGTAGTCGCCGACCGCGAGCGGATGGCCGTCGATCAGCGAAGCGGTTTCGTTCGAAAGCGCGCCGCGAATGTTCGGAACCGTGATCGCGCCCGGTACCGCTCCGTTAGCGCTCGAGGTGGGCAGCGTATTCTGCACGCCCGGGATTTGGTTGAGCACGAAGCCGACTTGCGGCTGCGCCTGGTTCACGAACGTCTGCGCGTTGACGACGTTCACGGCCGCGGTCGACGTATTGAACGTCGACTGTCCGAAGGCGCGAACCGTCGCAATCGTACGCAGCGAGGTGAAGGTCTGGGCGTGCATCGTGATTTGGACGGACTGCGTCTGACCGGCCAGAGTGGTGAAATCGGATTCGGTTGCGCTCTGGTACCCCGGCTTCGACACGGCGAGGACGTAGACGCCCGGGGCGACATCGCCGATCGAGTAGGCGCCGGTCGAGTCGCTGTCCGTGGCGTAGGTTTGGGGACCGCGCAGCTCGACGTGGGCTCCGGCGATCGGAGCGCCCGAGTCGTCTTTGACGATACCTTGCACGGTTGCAGTCGCATTCTGAGCTACGGTGACGGGCGGGTTCGGAACCGTTGCCGCACTGACGGGTCCAACGGCGAACGCCACGATCATGAACGTAGCCAGGATGCTCGTGAGCTTTCTCACATAGCCTCCATGGTTATAGCAAGTAGCAAAAAAGAGAGAACGCTGCGCGCGCCGAGCGTGCACAACGACGCCCTCAGTGTATGGGGAAATTGTTAAGGGACGGTTATGTCAAGAAAAAGGGGGCTCGCCGAAGCGAGCCCCCCTTTTTCAGCCTCGCGCTAATGCGGTCGTGGCGTCGCGGCTTGAATACCTCGACGGTGTCCGAGGCTGACCGTGCCCAGCATACGGCCCTTAGCGAGCGGAGCCGATGAGGGGAAGGTCGATCCGAACGTCGTCTGCACGTTCCCGACGTACATGAACTGCAGGTAGTACGTAGCGGTGTCGTGATAGTAGCTCCAGTTACCAAGGAACAGCGTGACCGTTTGCCCCGCATATGCGGAGAGGTCATATGGTCCTCTTGGTGACCAGAACCCGCCCTCCAACCAGTTTTGGTAGAGACTCGGATCGCCGCCGTAATCCGCGGGCCAACAGCCGGCGCCGCCGCCGGTGATACCGCTGCCGCCCCAGATTCCCGCCGGTGTTGCGGTCGACGGATGCGCGTAGCAGTTCTCCTCGGCGAACAAGTATTCGTCGAGTGTGGACGCGACGTTGGAGCTGTACGATCCGAAGATCGCGGCTTCGTTGTCGGCGTACTTGAACGTGTACTCGGTCCCGCCTTCGAGGACCCAGAGGCTGATGTACGGGTCGCCGACGTTCGGCTCCGGCGTGGGAACCGTGAAGCTCTGGCACACGCCGAACGTGCCCTTCGGATAGGGATTGGGCGAGGCGTTGATCGAGCCGAGCAACATTACGCTGCTTCCCAAAACCGGCGGAGCCGTCGAAGGCGTCGTGATGGTTTCGCTGATGCCGTTCTGACTGAACGAGACCGAGCCGGTGTTCGGCGTCAGCGAGCCGGAGGTGTAGTCGCTCCAGCCCGGGTTGTCGTTGGCCGGAGGTGCCGTCACCGCGACGAGCGGCGAGAGGCTCGCCAGCGGCACCGGCGTCTCAGATGCCGCCGTCTGCGCGGGCTCCGGTGTGTTCGGGAAGGGCGAAGCCGCGTTGGTCGGAGTGGACTTGTCCGTGTCCGCGTAGGTGTAACTGCACGGGACCCAGCCGGTCGTTCCGTTTGTGAACGCGCCGTTGGTGATTGCCGAAACCGTCACGTTCATCGTGCCGACGTTGGGCGGCGTGCTCGGATCGCTGAACGCGATGGTCGTGGCGCCGCCGGTGTTGCCGGTCACGTAGAAGGTTACCTGACCGGAACCGTTGGTCGTCGCGCTCGCGGTTGCCGATGTCGAAGAGGCATTCGTCGCCGAGACACCGGCGATGCTGCCGCTGCCGCTCGTAACCGTGATCAGCGTGTTGGGATCGGCGTTTACCAAAACCGCAACGACGTCACCCAGGCCGATCGTCGCCGTCTGCGGCGAGGGTTCGGGCGTGGGCGAGTTGTTGTTCACTTCGACCGCGACGGTCGTCGTTTGGTTTATCGGATCTTTGAAGGTGAGCGTGGCATTTCCGACGCCGACCGTGGTAACGGTGAACGTCGCAGTCGTCCCGCTGCCCGTGCTCGCCGAAGCCGTCACCGTCGCGACGGACGCATTCGAGCTGGTCGCGGTGATCGTGATTTGCGGATTGCTCGTCACGGTGATCGTACCGATTTGACCGAGCGAGAGCGAGAGCGACGATGGCGATGCCACCGGCGGCGACGGCTCAGGCGTCGGCGTCACGAAGATCTGGCCGGTATAAATCGCAAGATAGTAGCTGCTGCCCGCGGCAAGTGAAACCGCCGGGTTGATGCTCCCGGAGTTCACGGTGATCGTCGTGCCGCTCACGGTGGCAGCCGATCCGATCGTCACCCACTGCGCTCCGTTCCAATACGCAAGATAGTAGGTTCCGTTCGGGATGCCGGCTGTCGGCGAAAGCGTCAGCTGAATGTTGGAAATGCTCGACGTCGCGCTCGCGGTAACCGTCACGTAGGCCAAAGCCGTGTTGGCGGACGGTGAAGCACTCGACTGCGGCTTGCCGCTCGGCCCGACGGCGGGACGCCCCACCGTCATGAGCACCGGCACGTTGCTTGGGTTGCCGATGCTCTGCGTGAGCGATACGGAACCGCTTCCGGAGATCTTGGCCGTACCGACGGCCAGGCCCGTTGCTTGGGGGAGAGTGATCGACGTCCCACTAGTCGACAGCGTGGAACCGCCGACATTGGACAACGACGGATATGGCGTCCCCGGGCTGCCCTGACCGCCGCACGCCGCGACTGCGATCAGCATGATGGCGCAGAATGCGCCGAGCATGTAGTTACGCACCGATGTTCTCCGAAGAAGCGGAAGGTATTTGGGTTTCATCGATTACTCTGCGAGCGTCTTGGTGAGCGCGAAGTTGTACTGTGCCGGGCCGATGACGTTTGCATTCGTCGGTCCGATCGCACCGTTGGCAAGCGGAATCGCCACGCCGCCGGAAACGATGGGGAAGAGCTGTCTATACGCGTTGAATACGTTGTAGCCGCTGACTTGGAACGAAAGAGTCTTCGTGAGCGGCACGCGCAGCGTGGCGCGGTACACGGTGAACGGCGGCTCGTTGTAGGAGTTGTTCTTTCCAAACAGCGTCCCGCCGAACGATGCATACCAACCGTCACCGCTATGCCAATTCAACTCGGCATAGCCTTGCAGATACGGGACCGACTGGTTCGAAACGTTGTTGCCTTCGGCGCACCAGTACGCGCTCGACGTTGGGTTGGTGCTCGTACAAGAAGCCGAGTGGAAATACATGTCGGAGCCGCCATTGAAGTTTTGGCCGGCGATCACCGCGAGGTTCTGGTTGTAGTTCGCAGGCGTACACGGCTGCGTCGACGACGGGCCGAAGTTACAGTAGAAGTTCGAGCCGAGGTTATACGCGTAGCCGCGCTGCGTGGATCCCTGGACGAGGAAGCCGATGCCCTTTTGCACGATGCGCTTGAGGGCAAGTTCGATGCCTTCGTACCGCGAGTTGTTCACGTTACCGTAGATGCTGTAATACAGCTCGGGGGGCGGATAGGGCAGCAGCGTCCCCGCGGCGGGGCAGTTCGAGGTCGGATAGTTCGTCTTGGTGCAGGTCGTACCCGAATCGACCGTCGTGAGCAAGAACTGGTTATAGAGGTTCGTCTCGTAGGCATCGACGCTTACGAAGTAATTCTGCCGCACGCGCCAATCCGCGCCCAGGTCATAGCCGAACGCCGTCTCCGGAACGAGGTTCGGATTTGCTTCGTTGATCGTCACGGTTGGTGACGCACCGTTCCAATCCGGAACGGTGCTGAAGCGCGAAAGTACGTTGATATAAGGCGGCGCGATCGAGGAGCCCGCCGCGGCACGGAAGATCAGATCGTTGGTCGGACGATACGTGAGTCCGGCCCGTTCATCGAAGTGCGCCGTGTTTTGGGTCGTAAACGTCGCATTCGAGCCGCTCACCGCGCATGCGTTTGCGGCCGTCGACGATGCGCCCGCGCCGCAGGTCGTCGCATACGTATATTGATAAAGGTTGTCGTACAGGGTGACCAGCGCGTTCAGCTTTTCGCCGAAATTCTGCGTCGCCGACGCGCGCACGGTCGTAAAGTTCTCGCCCGAACCTTCGGGAATCGACACGTCGGGTTCATCTTCGGTTGCGCCGACAAACTGGTTGGCGCCGTTGTAGTTCGTCGTCTCTTCTTCGTACCAGTAGCCCGTCGTCGAGTGCGTCTGGCTGAAGGAAAGCGTTACATTGTTCCCCTCACCGTACGGGTGCTGATACTGGAGGTCGACACCGCCTAGCTGGTCGCTCTCACTCTGATAATAGTAATCGTACCAATCCACCGGAACCGTCACGTTGTTGTAGGTCTGTCCGTACTCGTTGTATCCGTTGAGCGTCTGGTAGATAGTGACGGGGATATTCGGATTCGAGTTTCCTTCGTTCAGCAGACGGTAGATCGACGCATGATAGTAACGGGCGAGAACCGTATCTTGGCCTATCGTCGAGGAGATCTCGGCCTGGAACATCGGCTCGTTGTTCGTCTCGATGTCGCCGCCCGGATAGACGTTTCCGACGAGGAACTGCGCGCCGGGCTGAACGGGACCGGTATAGCCGGCGCCCGGTTGAAAGACCGAGGGCACGAGTTGTGAGGTATCGCCGTTCTCGTCCGAGGTCGCTTGCGCGCCGAGGTAGCTCACGGTCGCGGTCGTCGCCTGCGAGAAGCGGTAGCGAAGCTTGAGCAACTCGTTGAGTTTATAGATCGACCCTGAGACAGTGTAGCAGCACGCGAGCAGGTTGTAGATATTGTAGTTCGCGGCGGTGCCGTTGGTGCCCGGAATGACCCCGAGGGCGTTGTTGTAGGTGAGTACGTCGGTCGTGCCGTTGATATGCGCCACGCCGCCCGGCTGCTCGCCGATGTAAACCGACGCGCCCGAGCCCTGAATGACGGAGGGCTCATTTACTTGCGCGATGTCGGCGACGAATCCGAGTCTGCCGGTCGTACCGCTCGCGCCGAAATTCCAGTACGTGCCGCCCGTATTGGTGTAGCCAAAGAGATACGTCGGGGTGAACTTCTCGGTCGGATCGAGCGTGCGCATGTTGAGCACGCCGTTGATCGCGAAGTTGGTTTGAAGGGCGTCCGCGCCGGGTCCCTTCACGACTTCATAGCTCTGAAACATGAACGGCGTCCAGAAGGAGAGCACGTAATCTCCGTACTTGCCGACCGAGAGCGGGTGGCCGTCGATCTCCGTCGCGGTCTCGAACCCGAGGCCGTTACGAATGTTCGCAAAGGTGATCGCGCCCGGCGAAGCGCCGTTGCCGTCGTTATTCGGCAGCGAGACTTGCAAGCCGGGAATTTGATTGAGTACCGAACCAAGTCCGGTCGCGCCCTGATTGACGAAATCTTGCTGCGATACCGTGCTCACCGCCGCGGTCGAGGTGTTGAACGCGCCGCGGCCGACCGCGCGCACCGTGGCAATCGTTCGCAGCGACGAGAACGTGGCCGCTTGAATCGTGACGGCTACGCTCGAGACTTGCCCCGCGATGACGGCATAATCCGGCTCGAGCACCGCCTGATAGCCCGGTTTCGACACGTCGATGAGATAGAGTCCCGGCGGTGCGTTGTCGATCGTGAACTGTCCCTTCGCGTCGGAGGTCGCGTGGAGCGTTGCCGGGCCGCGCATCGTGATGGTCGCGCCCGAAACGGGGGCCCCCGTTTGGTCGTCGACCGTTCCCGACACACCGCCGGTCGTCGACGAAGTTGCTTGAGAGACAAGGTCGCCGTTCGCGGGCGTCGCCGCGAAGGCGGGCTGGATCAGCGTAAACGCGATCGTCACCGCGAGGAAAGCCCGAACCAATCTATGCACGCGGACGCGGCCTCCATTTTGAAAACACAAACAAAGCAAACCAGCCGCGGCAGTGCCGCAGCGGACCTAATGAAAGGGTAATGACTACAAACTTAAGATGTCATTATGCAATCGGCCATTCAGACCGATTGTGCTTGTGCCAAATAGATGCGTTGTGCATGTATTGGCATCTCTCCAGCGGGAATTTGCACCCGCTCGTAGGAGCCGTCCGGATTGAGGACGCGGCTCTTGACGTTGTCCGCGAAGAGCACCGAAAGTATCTGGCTGGTGAGCGTTTCGGCGATGACCGGATCCAGGACGGGTGTGGCGAGTTCTACGCGCCGGTCGAGGTTGCGGCCCATCCAATCGGCGCTCGACATGTAGACTTCGCGGTCGCCGCCGTTCTCGAAGACGTAGACACGCGAGTGCTCGAGAAAGCGGCCGACGATGCTGCGCACGCGGATCGTCTCGCTCACGCCGGGGACCCCCGGCCGCAGGATGCACATGCCGCGCACCATCAAATCGATCGGAACGCCGGCTTGCGAGGCGCGGTAGAGTGCGCGCACGATGTCGGCGTCGGTGATCGCGTTGAGTTTGGCGCGAATGCCCGCGGGCCGGCCCGCACGCGCATGCTCGGTCTCGCGATCGATCATTGCCAGCATCTCGCGGCGCAGCGTCACCGGGGCGACGAGCAAGTCTTCGTAGTCGGTGATGTTCGAGAATCCGGTGAGCGCGTTGAAGAGCTGCGTCACGTCGGCGCCCAGCTCGCGCCGGCATGTGAACAGACTCAGGTCGGTATAGAGTTTCGCCGTCTTTTCGTTGTAATTGCCGGTGCCGAAATGCATGTAGCGGCGAATGCCGTCTTCTTCCTGGCGCACCACCATCAGGGTCTTGGCATGCACCTTCTGTCCCGGGAATCCGTAGACGACGTGCACGCCGGCGCGCTCTAAGCGGCGCGCCCAGTCGATGTTGTTCTCTTCGTCGAAGCGCGCCTTGAGCTCGATGACCACGGCGACTTGCTTCTCGTTCTCTGCTGCCTCGAGCAGCGCACGCACGATCGGCGAGTTCTTGCCGGAGGTGCGATAGAGCGTCGCCTTGATCGCGAGCACCTGTTCGTCTTCTGCCGCCTGCTGCAGGAACTGCACGACCGGGTCGAACGACTCGTAGGGATGATGCAAGAGCAGATCGCCTTCGCGGATCATCGCGAAGAGGTCCGTCTTGCCGATCAAGGCACGCGGAATCGCCGGCATGAACGGCGCGTCACGCAAGCTCTCGTAATCGGGAAGCCCCACGATCTGCCCCAGGTCGGAGAGCGCCATGAGCCCGTCGACCTCGTAGCAATCGACCTCCGAAAGCTCGAGCGCTTTCAAGAGCAGGTCGCGCATGTACTCGGGCATGCCGCGTTCGACTTCGAGACGAACCGGCTCGCCGAAGCGGCGACGCTGCAATTCCGACTCGATCGCGCGCAGCAGATCGTCGGCTTCGTCCTCCTGCAAGTCGAGATCGGCATCGCGCGTGACGCGGAAGAGATACGCCTCGCGCACCGTCATGCCGGGGAAGAGCGAATCGAGATGGTGCCCGATCAAATCTTCGATCAGCACGTAATGGCGCTCGCCTTCGGGCGCACCGTCGATGGGAACCAGGCGCGGCAGCGTCGGCGGAATCTTCACGCGCGCAAAGTGCAGCTCGACGCCCTCGGCGGTCGGTTCTTCGAGTTCGACCGCAAGCGAGAGCGAAAGATTCGAAATGTAGGGGAAGGGATGTCCCGAGTCGACTGCCAGCGGCGTGAGCACCGGAAAGAGCCGGTCGTCGAAGATGCGCTCGAGCGCGTGCTGGCGATCTTCACGGAGGTCGGCGATGCGAAGAATTTTGATGCCCTCGCGCTCGAGCGAGGGCAGCAGCTCTTCGTTGAGCAAACGCGTCTGGACCGCGAGCGAGGTACGCAGGCGTTCGGATATCGCGGCGAGATGTTCGGCGGGCATGCGGCCGTCGTCGGAGCGGCGCACGACCTGCGCTTCGATCTGCTGCTTGATCGCGGCGACGCGAATCATGAAGAATTCGTCGAGATTGGTGCCGTAGATCGCGACGAACTTCAGCCGTTCGAGGAGCGGATTCCCGGCGTCGAGCGCTTCCTCCAAGACGCGATCGTTGAACTCGAGCCACGAGAGTTCGCGGCTGAAATAGAGCGAGGGGTCGTCGAGCGAGACCGGCAGTTGCTCGAGCGCAGCTTCCTCAGAGAGCATAGGCTCGATGGATTCGCCTCGTACGCGATAAACTCTAGCGATAATGTTGGGCGTTCTTCTTAACGACAGCTTACGACACGCGGCCCTTGCGCTTGGCGCACTGGCGCTCGCGAGCTTGATTGGGATGCCACTGGGGCTGCTCGCGGCCGCTCGCGGGTGGGCTCGCGCCCCGATTCTCGCCGCCGCCGCGGTGGGGCGCACGCTGCCGAGCATCGCGGTACTGGCGCTGCTCGTCCCGCTGCTCGGGGTCGGAGCGCCGCCGGCGCTCGCCGCCCTCACCCTGCTCGCGCTCCCGCCCATCGTGATCAACATCGATCTCGCGCTGCGCTCTACCCCGCTCAGCGCGCTCGACGTCGCCGCGGGGCTCGGCATGTCGTCCACGCAGCGCTTCGCGCGGGTCGTGGTGCCGCTCGCGCTGCCGGTGGCGCTGGCCGGCGTGCGCACCGCCGGCGTCGAGGTCATCGGCAGCGCCACCCTCGCAACCTTCGTCGGCGCCGGCGGTCTGGGCGACGACATCGTACGCGGCCTGCAAACCGGCGATACGACGCTGCTCGCGCTCGCGTCGGCGATCGTCGCGGCGATGGCGCTCGCGGTGGAGATTCGCCGATGAATCACACGCGCGCTCGCGCGATCGCGGCGTTCGCATCGTACTGCGCGCTGCCGGCATGCGCTTCGTCCGCGGCAGTCGTCGTCGGATCGAAGAACTTCACCGAATCGATCGTGATCGCCGAGCTCTACGCCCTTGCGCTCGAACGCGCGGGCATGCGCGTGCTGCGCCGATTGAATCTCGGGTCGACCCAGATCACGATGGCAGCGATGGCGCGCGGGCAGATCGACATCTATCCCGAGTACACCGGCACCGCGCTCATCGACGTCTTGCATCACGCGCCGATTCGCAATCCGGCGCAAAGCTACGCCTACGTGCGCGACGTCTTTGCGCGCACGTACGGCATCACTTGGCTCGATCGCTCGCCGATGAACGATTCGCAAGGTCTCGCGACGACGCAGACTATCGCGCGGCGCTACCATCTGCGCACGCTCTCCGATCTCGCGCCGATCGCGTCACGCCTGCGTCTCGCGACGATTCCGGAGTTCACCACGCGTCCCGACGGCTTGCCCGGATTGCAGCGGCTTTATGGCGGATTTCATTTCGCATCGGTGCGCACGTACGACATCTCGCTCAAGTATGAAGCACTGCTGCACGGCGAAGCCGACGTCGCGACCGCCTTCACGACCGACGGCGCGATCGCAACCGAGCACCTCGTCGTGCTCAAAGACGACAAGCACCTCTGGCCGGCCTACAACGTCGCGCCGCTCGTGCGCACCCCCACGCTGCAGCGTGTGCCGCGCATCGGGCCCGTGCTCGACGCACTCTCGCCGAAAATCACCAACGCCGCCGCGCAGGCGATGAACGCGCAGGTCGAGAGCGAGGATCGCGACCCGGCCGACGTAGCTGCGGCCTTCTTGGACACGGCTTCATGAGCGGCGCAGCGATCCGCCTCTCGCGCGTGCGCGCGCGCTATCCGGGCGCGAAGCAGCCGGCCGTCGACGGCGTCGACCTCGATCTGCAGCCCGGCGAATTCGTCGCGCTCGTCGGCGCGTCGGGATCGGGCAAGAGCACGCTGCTGCGCACGATCAACCGCCTCGTGCCGATCGAAAGCGGACGCATCGAACTCGACGGCAGCGACGTGATGGAACTCGATCCGGTCACGCTGCGGCGCGGGATCGGCTATGCGATTCAGGCCGTGGGTCTCTTTGCGCACATGAACGTCGCACAGAACGTAGCAGTCGTTCCGTCCTTGCTGCGCTGGGATCGCACGCGCATCGCCGAGCGCGTCGACGAAATGCTGGAACTCGTGCGGCTCGATCCCCTGCGCTACCGGTATCGCCGCCCGAGCGAGCTTTCCGGCGGCGAAGCGCAGCGCGTCGGCGTCGCGCGCGCGCTCGCCGCGGAGCCGCGCGTGTTGCTGATGGACGAGCCCTTCGGCGCTCTGGACGCCATCGTGCGCCGCGCGCTGCAGCGCGAACTGCACGGCATCGTCCGCGCCGCCGAAACGACGACGCTTTTCGTAACACACGACGTACGTGAAGCGCAGCGCCTCGCCGATCGGATCGTGGTGATGCGCGACGGCCGTATCGAGCCCCCCGAGAGCGAATTCGCGCGCGAGCTCTTCAGCGACGCATGAATTATTTGATCGAGCACCCGGCGCGGGTCGCGCTTCTTGCGGGAGCACATCTCGCGCTCGTTGCAGCCGCCCTCGCGTGCGCGCTGGCAATCGCGCTGCCGGTCGGATTCGCACTCGCGCGCAGCGAGCGCGCCTCGCGCGCCGTGCTCGCGCTGCTCGGCGCACTCTACACGGTGCCCAGCTTGGCGCTGCTCGCGCTTCTGGTGCAAGCGCTCGGACTCGGCCCCGCTCCGATCTTCGTCGCGCTCGTCGCGTACGCGCAGTTCGTACTCGTGCGCAACGTGCTCGCCGGCGTGCATGCGGTCGATCCGGGACAGCGCGATGCCGCGATCGGCGTGGGTATGTCGCCGCTGCAGCGCGCGCTGCGCGTCGAGCTGCCGCAGGCGCTCCCGATCGTAATCGGCGGCGTGCGCATCGCGGGCGTCGCGATGATCGCGCTTGCGACCCTCGGCGGCTACGTCGGCGCCGGGGGACTCGGCTCGCTGATCTTCATGGGCTTCACGCTGCACCACACCGACGAGATCGTCGCCGGAAGCGTCGCGGTCTGCGCGCTCGCAATCGCGCTCGACGCCGCGCTACGGCTGGCCGAGCGTCTAGCCCGCGCGCACTAGCAGGTATACGGAAAAGCGCGACGCGCGATCGCTCCACGTCTTGCGCAGCGTAAAGCCGCTCGCCGTCGCGATCGCGGAAACGTCGTCGTCATCGAATTTATATGACGACTCGGTGTGGATCTCTTCACCCTTCGCAAATGCCAGGTCGAGACCGAGCGTCTCGATGCACACGCGCTGCGCGCCGCGCGCGCGCAAAAATGAGTCGACGCAGCCGCGCCGCTCGTCGTAGCGCGCCACGTGGTCGAACGCGCGCGCATCGAACGTTGCCCCGAGCTCGCGGTTGATGCGCGCCAGAAGATTCTTATTGAAGGCCGCGGTCACGCCGATCGGATCGTCATAGGCGAGCTCGAGCGTCGCGGGATCCTTCTTGCGGTCCAGACCGAGCAGCAGACCGTCACCGGGCCGCAGCGCGCGCCCAATCAGGATCAGCAACTGCAGCGCGGCGCGCGGTTCGTAATTGCCCAGATTCGATCCCATCAGCATGGCGAGCGCGCGGCGCTCCAAGCTCAGCGCTCCCGAGGCCAGCACGGTGAAGTAGTCGCCGGCGTAGGCGCGAATGCGCAGTCGCGGATAGCGCTCGACCAGCGCCAGCGACGAGGTGCGCAGCGCGTCGGTCGAAATGTCGATCGGGCTGTAGCGCAAATCGGTCTGCACGCGCAGCGCTTCCTCTATCAGCAGCCGCGTTTTGTTCGCACTGCCGCTGCCCAGCTCGAGAAATTCGACCGGCTCGTCGAGCACGCGTACGATCTCCCAACCCCACTCGCGCAAGATCTCGGTCTCGGCCGTCGTGAGGTAGTATTCGGGCAGATAGGTGATCGCGTCGAAAAGCGCCGAGCCGGCGTCGTCGTAAAAGTATTTCGATGAAAGACGTCGCGGTGTTGCGGTCAGCCCCTCGCGCACGTCTTGCGCGAAGTGGTGCTCGGCCGCGGCGGCGCTGAGTTCGACGATTTCGAGCCGGTCCCGGGGGACTGTGATGCGCTGGTGCATGTCCCCCCTATTACCCACCTCGAGTGGGGGGCGGTTACGTCCGCGGGCAGATATTATGGATGGCGGCTTCCGCGGCAGGGTCTGCGGGTGACCCGACCGGCCGGATGTACATCGCGAGATAGGTCTTACTACCCGCATAGGTCGCGATCATATCGATCTGCCGCTTCTCCTGGGTGCTGCCCGACGAGCCCGATCCGGGCTCCTCGTGCTCGCCGACCACCGAAAAGTAGTACGCCGGTTGATTGCCGCAGATGTGGGTCGACGATGCTTCGAGTACCTGCGCGTCTTTGACGTTCGACTCGGCGGAAAGATTCTTCAGATCCGTCTTGGTCGGAAGCGCCATCAGCATCAGCGCGTTATCTTGCGGCCCCCGCCACAGCTGCATGAAGGGCCCGACCGAGACCGACGCGGTGTAGTTCGGCGGAGCTTTGAACGTTACGGCATCGGTCGCGCTGCCGCAGCCCGCGAGCGCGATCGCGACGGCAAAAATGAGTGCAGGCATCTTCATGAGCGCGCTTTTCCACGCTCGTAACCGGCGATCCGCCCCCATCGCTCGTAGATGAGGGCGATGTACTCGCGCGTCTCCGCGTAGGGCGGCACGCCGCGATAGCGATCGACCGCGCCCGGGCCGGCATTGTACGCCGCAAGCGCGATCGCGTACGGGTTCGCATACGTGCCGCGGTACGCACCGACATACGACGCAAGCAGACGAGCAGCACCCGGGATCGCGCGAAACGGATCGAACGGCTGCACGCCGTTCGCGTCCGCCGTTTCGATCTCGAACTGCGCGATGCCGATCGCACCGGCCGGCGAAAGCGCATCGGGATCGTACGCGCTCTCTTGTAAAATCGTCGCTGCGAGGAATTCCGGCGGCAGCGCGACGGCGCGAGCCGCGTGCACGGTAACGCCGGCAAGCACCAGCGAGCCAATCGCGGTGATCCGTGGATTCGTACGCAGAATCGCGCGCGCGATTGCGAGCTGCGGCGAGCGGAGCGGGCCGCCGTCTTGAATCGGCCGGCCGCCGAAGAGCACGTCGACCGGCGACGGAGCGGGCCAGCTTAACGCGGCGTTAATAGCATATTTCAGATTGGGAATTGCCATCCGGTGCGCGTGCGTAGTACGTTCAAAGGTAGAAGCGCTGCATCCGAACAACATGGACGCAACGGCTAGAACGACGACGGTCTTTGGACGAAGGAAGCGCACACATGGCACTCGTGCTGGCAATGCTGATCGTACTCGTGGTGGGAGATTTCGCATCGACATTCTTCTATCACGTTCCGCAACATCTCTGGTTCACATTGCATCTGCGCACGCATCACGACCGCCGCCGGTCGTATTGGGATCATGCCGTCCTCTCCACCAACGGCGAGGTGCTGCTGGACGGGGTTTTGGGCGCGGTGCCCTATCTGGTCGTGGCGGCCTTCTGCTGGCAACTTTCCTGGGAGGGGGCCCTTCTCGGCCTGATCCTCGGCCAGCTGCACGTCTGGTGGCGCCATACGACTGAGCTGGGCTGGAAGACCCCGGCCATGCTCCGCTGGCTGACCCGGCCCCTGGCGATCGTCCTCCCCGAGGACCACGACGGTCATCACCGAAACCCCGATATCGAGTTTGGCGATATCTTTCGCTTCTATGACGCACCGGCGCGGTTCGTATTGGCCAAGCTCGCCCCGACCTCTCGGCGGGTCCGCAATGCGGCACTCCGGCGATCGAAACGGGCTCCGGTGCGCGCCTAACGTAGCGGAGACTGAATGACCAAACGCGCGCTCTTCCTGATTTCGGATACGGGCGGCGGCCACCGAAGCGCGGCAAACGCGATCACCGCAGCCCTCGATGAAATCAGAGAGCCCAGCGCGTTCGAGCACCGGATCGAAGACGTCGCCGCTCACTGCGCCTTTCCGCTCACCCAACTCGGCCTCGGTTATAGTATGGCCCTGCGCTATGCGCCCCCGGTCTACGGGGCGCTTTATTATGCGACCAACGGCCGCCGCCGCTACCGCGCGCTCGTCCGCTTCTGCGAACCGCTCTATCGCGAGCGCCTTCGCGACCTCTTCCTGAGCTATCAGCCCGACGTCATCGTCTCGGTGCATCCGCTGCTCAATCACGCAGCGCTGCGCGCGCGTGCCGACGCCGGCATGCAGCACGTGCCGATCGTGACGGTGATCACCGATCTCGGCAAGGTCCACGAATCGTGGCTCATGCCCGACGCGGACGCGGTCGTCGTGCCGGCGCGCGAAGTCTACGAACGCGCGCTTTCGCGTGGGATCTCGCCGAGCCGGCTGCGTTTGCTCGGACAACCGATCCATCCGACCTTCGACGACGTCGTCGGCACGAAGGAAGAATTACGCGGCGCCCTCGGCCTCCCGCAAGACCGGCTGGTCGTCATGCTGATGGCGGGCGGTGAAGGCGGCGGCAAGCTGCTGCCCACGACGCTCGCGCTTGCCAAGGCGCGCCTGCCGATCCATCTCCTCGTCGTGTGCGGACGCAACGAGCCACTGCGCGAAAAGCTCGAAGAGAGCGCGCGCAATCTGCCGACGCCGATGACGGTACTGGGCTTCACCAACAAGATTCCCGAATATTTCCGCGCGGTCGATCTGCTCGTCACCAAAGCGGGCCCCGGATCTCTTGCCGAAGCCAACGCCGCGCAGCTTCCGGTCGTCGTCTACGACTACGTGCCGGGCCAAGAGCGCGGCAACGTCGATTTCGTACGCCACAACGGCCTGGGTTCGATTGCGCTCGGCGGCACGAGCGAAGTCGTCGCCGCGGTACGCGCGATGATTCGCACGCCGCGGCGTCTCGACGACATCCGCCGCAATCAAGAGCTGGTCGCGCCGGTTCGCAGTTCGCGCCGCATCGCCGCGCTCATCGCGCAAATCGCTAAGGACGGCACGATCCCCGCGCAGGACGATATGGCGGCGCGTGGGTTAGCCGCCGTCGCCTCCTTGTAAGAGGCCCACGCCGGGCTGCCACCGGCGCTCCAGCCCCAACTGAACGAGTATAGGTTTGCGCAATCGAATGCGAGTAACGCGGTTCCGAACGCGGCCAGCGTCACGACCGCGCGGCGAGTCACGGGCCCGGCTACGCGATGAAGGAGAGGAGACGAGCATTGCCACTCGTCTCCTCATGTTTGCCTCCAGCCTTTCACCGGAGCGCAGCTTCACGCATTGGGAATATTCGTTCTGCGAATATTACAACGCGTTCGCTAGGGCCCAGCCCTTGGGAGTGCCGATACCCGCAGCCTGGTTGTACTCCGTCGCGCTGCACGTATAGGCGATGTTATTGCCCGAGGTGCATGGCGTGAAGTAGTCGCTGTATCCTGTCGACGAGAACAGGCTGTAGATCGTCGAATTGAGCCAGCCCAACTTGGTTCCGTGGAGTTCGTCGGCCTCGATGAACAGCGCCACCGATGCCGGCGAGGACCACGACGTTCCAAGATATTCAGCCCAGCTTCCGCCCGTGTAGACCGCTACGTAGTCGAACGGAAGCGAGATATCGGGCTGATTGCGGCCCGAGGTTATCATTCCGGCGATGCCGCTCTGCCAGCTCGGAAGCGCAACGGTCGTCGAAACGCCGCCGCCGCCGTAGCAGACATCATGAACGCCGCCGCTGCACGACGCGTCGCCCGCCGTAACCGTCTCGAGTGCGCCCGTGCTGCTGTTCTCGGTGAAGTTGACGCCGCCGATCGACGTGAAGTACGGATCACCCGCAGGTGCGCTCACGCCCTTCTCGTTGTCGTCGCCGCATTCGTCCGAGCCCGTGTCGCCGGCCGAAGCCGAGAACTCGACCCCTTCCGAAGCGCCTTGCTCCGCGATCTCGTTGGTCGCGTCTTCGAACGACGGATCGCTCGATTCGCAGCCACCGAACGAGGAGTTCACCGCGCTCGCCTTGCCATCGCTGAGCACCTGGTTGTAGGCGTCCTCGATGTTCTGATCCGAGAGCGAACCTTCGTCGTAGACGATGATGTTTGCGCCGGGTGCAAGACCGGAGATCGTCTGCACGTCGAGATCCGTTTCCGGATCGTCACCGCTTCCGCCGCCGTCGACGGCTTCATTGGTGATCGTGCCGGTTTGCGTCACACCTGCGGTCGAGAGATACGTCGAAACGTAGCTCGTGTTGACCGGATCGTCGATGACGATCGCGGCAGTGTAACCCGCGCCGTTGCATCCGTGCTGCACCGGGAAGTCGAACGGCTTGGCAACGCCGGTGGCGAGGGTGCCGTTCGAATCGGAGAGCGGTCCGTTGAGTGCAGCCGCGCCGTTGCACCCCGCTGACGGTGCAGCGGTGGGCGACGAGGTCGGCGCGGAGGTTGGCGTCGCGGTCGGTGAAGCGGTCGGAGACGCCGTCGGCGACGTCGTCGGTTTCGCGGTGGGCGAAGCCGTC
>Ga0335072_10003104_pt1 | contig 25225 bp, 23 predicted proteins | sample Lox_Sample_21_FD_206725 | JGI IMG/M metagenome (GOLD analysis project Ga0335072, IMG submission 206725) | Soil microbial communities from Loxahatchee National Wildlife Refuge, Florida, United States - Lox_Sample_2.1 | ecosystem: Environmental > Terrestrial > Soil > Wetlands | place: USA...
CAGCGCCGCCTACGCGACCGCGCGTGCGTTGCTCGAGATCAAGGCGGTGAATTTCAGCCCCGACAAGCCCTTCACCTTCACCTCCGGGCGTCTCGCGCCGGTCTATATCGACTGCCGCAAGATCATCTCGTTCCCGCGCGCGCGCGCCGAGCTCATGGATCTGGCGGTGATCGAGATCGAGCGCGCGGCGGGACGCGGCGCCTTCGACGCGATCGCCGGCGGCGAGACCGCGGGCATTCCCTTCGCCGCGTGGATCGCGGAGCGCATGGACCTGCCCATGCTCTATGTCCGGAAGCAGGCCAAGGGCTTCGGGCGCATGGCGCAGATCGAGGGCGACATGAAGGAAGGGACGCGCGTGCTCCTGGTCGAGGATCTCGCGACCGATGGCGGCAGCAAGCTCGCCTTCGTCGAGGCCCTCCGGAAGGCGGGCGCCGAGGTCGCGCATAATTTCGTGGTGTTCCATTACGGCATCTTCCCCGAGGGGATCGCGCGCCTCGAGGCGGCGGGCGTCAAGCTCACCGCGCTCGCGACCTGGTGGGACACGATCGCGGTCGCCGAGGCCGAGGGCTATTTCCCGCGCGACGTGCTTCAGAAGGTCCGTTCCTTCCTCGACGATCCGGACGGCTGGCAGAAGGCCCACGCGGCGGGGTGACGAGGCGGGCGCCATGAGCCGCACCGCGGCCGCGTTGTTCCTCGTGCTCGCGCCGGTCGCGTTCGGACTCGCGGCCGCGTTCGCCCTCGGCATGGACGCGAACTGGGACCTGCGCAACTACCATTACTACAACGCCTACGCCTTCCTCGCAGGCCGCGAGGGCTACGATCTCCTGGCGGCGCAAGCGAACACCTTCTTCAATCCGCTGCTCGACCTGCCGTTCTATCTCGCGGCCAACGCCTGGCCCGCGCGCCTCGTGGGTTTCCTCCTGGGTGCCGCGCAAGGGCTCAACGTCGTCCCGCTCTACTTCATCGCATGCTCGACGCTGCGTATCGAGCGCACGCCGACGAAGCGTCTCGCGGCTGCGGGGCTGGCGCTCTTCGGGCTCCTCGGCGCGGGCTTTCTCTCCGAGCTCGGCACGACCTTCGGCGATACCCTGGTGACGCTCGGGCCGCTCGCGTCCCTTTGGATCGTGCTCGCGCGTTTCGACGCCATCGCGCGCGGCGATCTCGGCGCGGCTTGGCCGCGTCTCCTCGTTGCGGGGGCCACGGCGGGCATCGCCGCGGGCTTGAAGCAACCGGCCGCGACCTACGCGGTCGGCCTCTGCCTCGGATTTCTCCTGGTGCCGACGACGGCGCCGCGCCGGCTCGGCCTCGCGTCGCTTTTCGGCGTGGGTGTGCTCGCCGGCTTCGCCGCGAGCGACGGGTTCTGGCTCTGGCATTTGTGGCGCGCCTACGGCAACCCGCTCATGCCGTTCGAGAACCAGATTTTCCGCTCGCCCTGGGCGCTCCCCGAGGCCTATCGGCAATATTTCGATCTCTCGAGCGGGTTCTGGACCCGGGTTTTCTTTCCCTTCGCCTATCTCCTCGATCCCAAGCTCACGAGCGAGGCGCCGTTTTTCGACCTGCGCCTGCTTCTGTGCCTGGTCGCGATTCCGGCCGCGACCGCGGCGAGCCTTTGGCGCAGAGATCGCGGCATCGAGGTCCCGCCGCGCACGCGCTATTTCCTCGCGTCGCTCGCCTTCGGCTATATCGCGTGGGTCTGGCTCTTCGCGGTCTACCGCTATTTCATCGCGGGCGAGATGCTGGCTCCATTGGCGCTGGTCCTCGCCCTCGATCTCGCGCCGCTCGACGCGCGCGCGCGGCGCATCCTGCTCGCGGCATTCTTCGTCCTGATCGCGGCCACGACGCGTCCGCCGGACTGGATCCGCGTGAAATGGAGCGGGAAATGGGTGACGGCGGAGGTGCCGACCCTCGCCGAGCCCGCGCGCACCATCGTGCTCATCACCGGGCACGAGCCGCTTTCGTATCTCATTCCGTCTTTCCCGCCCGCAGTGCGGTTCCTCCGCATCCATAGCGGCTTCACCAACCCGACCGAGACGGGCGTGCGCTTCAACGCCGAGATGGAGCGCATCGTGGCCGCGCATCGCGGCCCGATCATGATCCTGTTCAATCCGAACGAGACCGTGTTCGCGGAAAAATATCTGCCCTATTACGGGCTCGCGATCGCGCGCGCGGGCTGCAAGCCGGTGCCGTCCGACATCGGCTACCTCGCCTACTCGCTCTGCCCGCTCGCGCGCGTCCGCTGAGCGGCGCGCGTCGCCTCGGCGCCTCGATCCGCGCCGCTCAGTGGGACATCAGGACCGGCACGGTCATGTGCTGGAAAATGTCGCGCGTGGCGCCGCCCAGCACCAGCTCGCGCATGCGCGCGTGGCCGTAGGCGCCCATGACGATGAGGTCGACCCCCTCGTCCGACGCGCGCGAGAGGATCATGTCGCCCACGTCGATGTCGTCCGCGAACACGTGGCTCGCCTCGGCCTTGATGCCGTGGCGCGCGAGGTGGAGCGCGATGTCGGCGCCGGGCACCTCGCCGTGGCCGGAATCGCCGCCTTCGGGATTGATCGCGAGGATGGTGACCTTCTTCGCGTTGCTCATGAGCGGCAGCGCGTCGTTGACCGCGCGCGTCGCGGGGGCGCTCGCGTTCCACGCCACCAGCACGCGCTCGCCGAGCTTCGGGAACTTGCCGGCATAGGGAATGACGAGCGTCGGGCGCCCGGATTCGAGCACCACGCGCTCGGGCACCTCGTCCTCGCCCGCCATGAGATGCTCGTCGGGATCGCCCTGGCCGACGACCGCGAGATCGGCGTAGCGCGCATGCATGGCGGCGACGCTCGAGGGCTCGCCGGTCAGGGCGCGCCATTCGGCCTCGATCCCGCCGCCGCGGACGCGCGTCTCGAACTCGGCCCTGGCCGCATCGCGCGCCCGGTCGATCGCACCCTGCTGGACCGCCATCAGGTCGGCCGGCATCTGGGCCATGAGATAGCCCGGGACGTAGAGATCGGGCACCGTGTAGAGGCCGATCAGGTGCGCGTCGAACTGCTCGGCGAGGCGCGCCGCGAGGTCGAGGCGGCGGGCGCGGTGCTTCGAATCGTTGAGATGGACGAGCAGATCCTTGTACGCCATGGCTTCCTCCCTGTCCGGGCTTGGCTTGAACGTCGCGGCGCTTTGCGCACCCGGCTATTCGAGCGCGAAAATCCTTATAGATCATTGACCTGGGTCAAGGGCCGGCCGCGCATTCCGGCACGCGCACGCACGCCCCTCACGACCCATTGCCGCGATCCCGCCCCATCCTAGCCGCGCGCCGCGCGGGGTGCGCGGAAAATCTGGCCGCGGCATCCCCCGCAGGCATCGCGCGAATTCCGCTGGAGCGCGCTTCCGGATTAGGCTAAGCCTAATCCTTCCGCCCTTCGATTCCCTGCCAAGAGGCTCCGATGAGTGCCCGTTTGAACTCGCTCCAGGCGCGCGACCTCGCCTATTACATGCATCCCTACACCAACATCGCGGCCATCGCGGCGGACGGTCCGCTCATCATCACGCGCGGCGAGGGCGTCTACGTCTTCGACGAGAACGGCAAGCGCTACCTCGAGGGCTTCGGCGGGCTCTGGTGCACGGCGCTCGGCTTCGACAACGAGCGCCTGGTCGAGGCGGCGGCGCGCCAGATGCGCAAGCTGCCCTTCTATCACGCGTTCAACGGCAAATCGATCGACGTCGGCATCGAGCTCGCGGAGAAGCTCATCGCCATGGCGCCGGTGCCGATGTCGAAGGTGCTGTTCAGCAACTCGGGCTCCGAGGCGTGCGATTCCGCGATCAAGCTCATCTGGTACTATCACAACGCGATCGGCAAGCCCGAGAAGAAGAAGATCATCTCGCGCCACAAGGCGTATCACGGCGTCACCGTCGCGACCGCGAGCCTCACGGGGCTCCCGAACAACCACCGCAACTTCGATCTTCCCATCGCGCGCATCCTCCATACCGACTGCCCACATTACTACCGCTTCGGGAAGGACGGCGAGAGCGAGGAGGAATTCGCGACGCGCTGCGCGGACTCCCTCGAGCAGCTCATCCTCAAGGAGGGGCCCGAGACCGTCGGCGGCTTCTTCGCCGAGCCGGTGATGGGGGCGGGCGGCGTGATGCCGCCGCCGCGCACCTATTTCGAGAAGGTGCAGAAGGTGCTTCGGAAATACGACGTGCTGTTCGTCGCCGACGAGGTGATCTGCGGCTTCGGGCGCACCGGCAACATGTTCGCGACCGAGACCTACAAGCTCCAGCCCGACATGATCACGGTCGCGAAGCAGCTCTCCTCGGGCTATCTCCCGATCTCGGCCCTCTTCATCAACGAGAAAATGTACCGGGCGGTCGCGCAGGAGAGCGAGAAGATCGGCCTCTTCGCCCACGGCTTCACCTATGGCGGCCATCCGGTGCCGGCGGCGGTCGCGCTCGAGACGCTCAAGATCTACGACGAGATCAAGATGATCGACCATGTGCGGCGCGTCTCGCCGCGCCTCCAGGACGGGCTCAAGCGCCTCGCCAAGCACCCGATCGTGGGCGAGGCGCGCGGCGTCGGGCTCCTGGGCGCGGTCGAGCTGGTCAAGAACAAGGAGACCAAGGAGCCGTTCAAGCCCGCCGACGGCGTCGGCGCCTACGCCTTCAAGCGCTGCCAGGAGCACGGGCTCATCTCGCGCGCGATCGGCGACACGCTCGCCTTCTGCCCGCCGCTCGTGATCCGCGAGGCCGAGATCGACACGCTCCTCGCCACGCTCGGCACCGCCCTCGACGAGACCCACGCCTGGCTCAAGGAGCGCCAGCTGGTCGCGGCGTGAGGCGCCCGTGCGCCGATCCAGGTCAAACCTGACCCGTGCTGATCCAGGTCAAAAGCAGCCCGCGCCAGTCCCGCTAGAGTGTCTGCGCGCGGCCGGTCACGGCCCCGCGTGACACTTTGACACATGCCCGTCCCAGGCTATTCTTCCTAGCTTGGAGCGCCGGGCTAGGGGACTTCCCGACCTGATCGACGAGCCTCAGATGGACTACGAGCGCCATTTCCGCGACGTTCTCGCCCGGCTCAAGGCCGAAGGTCGCTACCGCGTCTTCGCCGACTTGGAGCGCGTGGTGGGCGCCTTCCCGACCGCGCGTTATCGCGGCCCCGACGGGCGCGCGGCCGAGGTCACGGTCTGGTGCAGCAACGACTATCTCGGCATGGGCCAGCATCCGGCGGTGATCGCCGCGGTCAAGGAGGCGGCCGAGCGCTGCGGCGCCGGGGCCGGCGGCACGCGCAACATCTCCGGCACCAACCATTACCACGTGCTGCTCGAGCGCGAGCTCGCGGGCCTCCACGGCAAGGACGCGGCGCTCCTGTTCTCCTCGGGCTACGCGTCGAACGAGACCTCGCTCGCGACGCTCGCGCAGCTTCTGCCCGACCTCGTCGTCTTCTCCGACGCGCTCAATCACGCGTCCCTCATCCAGGGCATCCGGAATGGGCGCGGGCAAAAGCGCATCTTCCGCCACAACGACCCGGACGATCTCGCCCGCCAGCTCGCCGAGTGCGATCCCCATGGGCCCAAGCTCGTGGTGTTCGAGAGCGTCTATTCGATGGACGGCGACATCGCCCCCATCGCGGCCTTGTGCGACGTGGCCGAGAAGTACGGCGCCTTGACCTATCTCGACGAGGTGCACGCGGTCGGGCTCTACGGCCAGCATGGCGGCGGCGTGTCCGAGCGCGACGGGGTCGCCGGCCGGCTTTCGGTGATCGAGGGCACGCTCGGGAAGGCGTTCGGCACCATGGGCGGCTACATCACCGGCTCGACGGCCCTCATCGACGCGATCCGCAGCCACGCGCCCGGCTTCATCTTCACGACCTCGCTCGCTCCCCATCTCGCGGCGGGGGCGCTCGCGAGCGTGCGCCATCTGCGCGCGTCGAACGCCGAGCGCGTGCGCCATCAGGAGCGTGCCGCGACCTTGAAGCGCCGGCTCGCCGAAGCGGGCTTGCCGGTCATGCCGTCCGAGAGCCACATCGTGCCCATCCTCGTGGGCGACGCGCGCCTGTGCAAGGCGGCGACCGACGAGCTCTTGAGCCGCCACCGCATCTACGTGCAGCCGATCAACTACCCGACCGTGCCGCGCGGCACCGAGCGCTTGAGGCTCACGCCGACGCCGTTCCACGAGGATTCCCACATGGACGCGCTCATCGCGGCCCTCCAGGCGGTGTGGGAGCAACTCGGCCTGAAGCACGCCGCCTAAGTCTCCGGCGCCGCGCGCCGCGCGCCGCGCGCCATCCCTTCCCCGACCGCTTGCCGTTTGATTGCCGCACCCCGCTGGCACCCCCGCGCCCCCGGTAGCGCCTCAGTTTGAAATCCTGGCATGGGTCATGGCCGGACTTGGTCCGGCCATCCACGCCTTAGCGCTGGAAAGACGTGGATCACCGGGACGTGAAGCTTGGCCTCGGGCCGGCCGACGGCCGGTCCCGGGGGCCCGGTGATGACGCGAACTTGGACCATGGCCGGAGTTTCAAACTGCGTCACTACCCGCGTGCCCGCGACCCTGGCGCAAAGGGGCCAAAAGCCCTATAATTCCGGGCTCGATCCTGTGGGACCGACAGTCCGGGATAGTGCCGAGGCCAGCCCGATGTATCGCGACAAGACCCTGATCCCGACCGAGGCCATCCGCCTCGCCGCCCTCGGCATCCTCGCCGGCGGGCCGCAGCGCTATGGCGAGCTCGCGGGTGCCGTGCGCTATTTCGCGAGCCGGGTCATGGGTCCCTCCCTCGACATCCTGGGCACCTCGATCGAGCTTTTGCGCCTCGAGGGGCTGGTCGAGCCGGTCGAGGGTGCGAGCGTCGCCGACGACGCGCTCTTGCGCATCACGGAGGCCGGCCGCGCCGAGCTCTTCCTGTTGCTCAAGAGCCGGGTGCGCTCGCCGGTCGACGATCTCAACAAGCTCGTGGTCGCGCTCAAGATGCGCTTCTTCCACCTGCTCGGCCCCGAGGAGCGCCAAGCGCAGATCGACCAGCTGGTCGAGGGGACCGAGAGCGAGATCGCGCGCCTCAAGGATCTCCACGCGCACCATGCGGAGGGGCTGCTCGCCGCGTGGCTCGACCACGACATCGCCCAGCTCGAGGCGCGCAAGGACTGGTTCGAGCGTCTCCGCGACCGGGGTTGAGCGCCGGCGGCGGCCAAGACCTCCCGGCTCGAGTCCACCCTGCCCGCGTCCCCGACCGGACATCCGAGAAAAATTCGACCGCACCGCAGTCGGGCTTTCCCCGGCCGTCTAGGGCTTCGTTCGGTCCCGGGTTCCCGGTTTCCCGGAACGCGGCCGGGCACGGCGCTACAGCAAATGCTGCCCGCCGGTGACGAAAATCTCGCTCCCCGTCACGTAGCCGAAATCGGCATTGCACAGCTGGTACACGATGCCCGCGACCTCGCCGGGGGTGCCCATGCGGTGGAGCGGGATGCGTGGAATGAGGCTGTCATATTCCGGCCCCACCATTTCGGTCTCGATCTCGCCGGGAGCGACCGCGTTGACGCGCACGCCGAGCTCGGCGAACTCGACCGCCATCTCGCGCGTGAGCGCCGAGAGGGCCGCCTTCGAGGTCGAATAGGCCGAGCCCGCGAAGGGATGGATCGCGTGGCCGGCGATCGACGTGATGTTGACGATGGCGCCCTTGCCCTTGGCGAGGTTGGGCGCCAGTCCGCGCGAGATCGCGAGCGGCGCGAAGAAATTGAGCTCGTACACCTGGCGCCAGCCCTCGAGCGAGCCGTTGAGGCAGCCGAGGCGCTCCTTGAACGGCGTCTTGGGCGAGACGGCGGCGTTGTTGACGAGGGCGTGGAGCGGATCGCCCTTGAGCAGCTCGAGCGTGCGCTGGACGAACGCCTCGACCTCGTCCGCGCGCGAAAGGTCGGCGGTCACGTGCTGCGCCCAGTTCGGGTCGCGCTTGCATTCGGGCGGCACTTCCTCGCGGCTCGCGGTCACGATGCGCCAGCCTTCGTCCGAGAAGCGCTTCACCGTCGCGTGGCCGATGCCGCGCGAGGCCCCGGTCAGGACCACGGTCTTCGAGCTTCGCTCTGTCATGGGGGGAGTGTAGCGCATTCCGTCCGCGGCACCAGGGGTGCCGGCGCGGCTCAGCCGGGCGCCTCGGCGCTCAGTGCATCAAGAGCACCGGAATGCCCGCGTCGTCGAGCACCGCGCGCGTCGCGCCCCCGAACACCACCTCGCGCATGCGGCTGTGGCCGTAGGCACCCATCACCAGGAGCTCCGCCCCCGCCGCGCGCGCCTCGTCGACGATCTCGCCCTCGACCGGCCAGCCTTTGAGCGCGATCTTGCGCGTCTCGGCCTTGATGCCGTGATGGGCAAGCCAGTCCGCGAGCTGGCTGAGCGAAGGCTCGACCGGAATTTCCTTGACGCCCGCGAGCAGGATCACGCGCCGCGCCGGAGCGAGCAGCGGGAGGGACGCGGCCGCGGCGCGCGCCGCCTCGGCGCTGCCGTTCCAGCCGAGCGCCACCGTGGCCGCACTCCACGCCTTGAGGCCCGCGGGCAGGATCAGGAGCGGCCGCCCGCCTTCCATGAGCGCCGCCTCGACCGTCACGTTCCACTCGACCAGCGCCTCGCCCGTAATGCGCACGACGACGGTGAGGTCGGCGACCCGCGCGCGTACCGCGATCTCGTCGGCGGCGCGCCCGACCGCGGTCGCGAACCGCGCGCCCGCACTCGGGCCGCTCAGCGCGACACCCGCCTTTTTCGCCGCACTCTCGAAGAGGCGTTGCGCATGATCCGCGCGCCCGGCCGATTCCTTCTCGGCGAGGTCGATCATCTGGGCGACCACCGAGCCCGCGGCCCCTTCGGCCACGAGCGGGACCGCCTCGCGCGGGTCGGGCTTCACGTGGATCGCCTCGACGAAGGCGCCGAGCGATTTCGCCAGGCCGAGCGCTGCGACGAGCGCGCTCTCGTCGGCCTCATAGCCGCTCACCGGCAGCAGGATGCATTTGATTGCCATGGTTTCCTCCCTCGCCTGACCTCGATTCTACGCCCGGGGTCCGGCCCGCTTATGATCTACGTCAAGCGCCGCAAACGGCAAGGGCACGCGCGAGACTCTCCTCGGCACGCCCGCCGGCGTCGATGCACGACCAGCTCACCGTCCCCGTCTCGAACCCGAGTTGGGCGCGCAGCACCTCGACCGTCGCGTCGGAGGCGTCGCCGGTGCGCGTCGCGACGCGCGTCTCGAGCGTCCCGGCCGGCGCCTCGAGCCAAAGCCCGACGAAGCGCGCACCCACGCGCCGCGCCACGTCCTCGATCGCGCGCCGCTCCTCGGGCCGCCCATGGACCGCATCCGCGATCGCGCCGTGGCCCGCGGCAAGCGCAGCGCCCGCGCGCCCGCGGAGTGCCGCATAGACGCGCGCGGTCACCTCGGGCTGGTAGCCTTCGGGCCCCAAGCGATCGCGCTCGCGGCGCCCGAGGAGGCGCTTCCGGATCGCGTCGCTCCTGAGATGGAGCGCTCCCGGTGCCGCGCCGAGGCCGGGTGCGAGCGCCTTCGCGAGAGTCGATTTCCCGGTGCCCGCGACGCCGCCGATCGCGACCAGGACCGGGGCCGCCGGGGTCAAGTAGCCGAGGGCGAGCTCGAGATAGGCTTCGGCCTCGGCGCGCCGGGCAGCCGCGGCGGCGGCCACGCTCTGCGCCGCGGCGGCGGCGGCCAAGGTCTGGGCGCGAATGCCCGCGCGGCACGCGAGGAACAGCGGCAACGCCGCGAGGCCCGCGAGCTCGGCGTCGTCCGCCGCCGCGAGATAGCGGTTGAGCACCAGGTTCGCCGACGCGCGCAACCCGCGCCGGTCGAGATCCATGAGCAGGAAGGCAAGGTCGTAGAGAACGTCGATATTGCCGATCTCGTCGTTGAACTCGATCGCGTCGAAGGGAAGCGGCTTCCCGCGCCAGAGGCAGATATTGCCGAGATGGAGATCGCCGTGGCAGCGGCGCACGAAGCGGGCGTCCCGGCGGCCGTCGAGAAGGCCTGCGATGCGCCGAAGCGCCGCGTCCGACGCCTCGCGGAGCCGCGCGATGGTCGCGCGCGCGAAGCCCGCCTCCACGAGGCCGCGCTCGTTGCCCTCGATCACGCGCCTGATGCCCTCGGCGCCGCCGAGGTCGGGGCGGAACGCGGCCTCGTCATGGAGCCGGCGCACCCGGTCGGCGAGCGCGAGCGCGAGCCCGTCGTCGAAGGCGCCCCTTGCGGCGCGGCGGTCGAGGAAATCCTCGGCCGGAATGCGGCGCATCTTCACGACCCAGTCGACCGCCTGCCCCAAGCCGCCCAACGCCAAGGCGCCGTCGGCGCGGCGCGCGATCGGCTCGACGCCGAGATAGATTTCGGGTGCCGCGCGGCGATTGAGCGCCAATTCCGCCTCGCACATCGCGCGGCGCCGCTCGAAGGTCGAGAAATCCATGTAGGGAAAGCGCACCGCGCGCTTGAGCTTGTAGGCGAAGTCGCCCGCGAGCACGACCACCGAGCCGTGCGTGTCGATGCGCTCGACGGCCGCGCCCCCATGGGTCGCGGGCGACGCGAGGAAGGCGATGGCGGCGCTTTGGTCCTCGACGTTGTGGCCCGCCGGCGAGTTGGGCGCGGTGTCGGGCGCGGTCCTAGAAGTGGGCGCGGGCGTTGGCGTGGGCACGGGCTCTGCCATGGGCGCGGGGTTCCGTCCGTCAGCCGGTGACCGCCCGATGCGGCTCGTCGATACCGGCCGGATCCTCGTGGATGATCACCTCGGCGCCGGGGAATTCGGCGAGCAGCGCCGCCTCGACCTCGTCCGCGATCTCGTGGGCGCGGGCGAGGCGGATGCCCGGATCCATCTCGAGATGGAACTGGATGAACTGGCGCGTGCCCGCGGCGCGCGTCCGGAGATCGTGCAACGCGACCACGTCCCGGTGCGCCGTCGCGACCGCGACGATGCGCCGGCGCGCCTCGTCCGAGAGCTCGTGATCCATGAGCTGGTCGAGCGAGCGGCGCGCGATGCTCCAGGCGCTCACCACGATGTAGATTGCGATGCCGATCGCGAACAGCGGGTCGAGCGCGTACCAGCCGAGTGCGGGCCCAAGCAGGAGGGCGATGATCACGCTGCCGTTCACCAGGACGTCGCCGAAATAATGCAGCGCGTCGGCGCCCACCGCGATCGAGCCGGTGCGGCGGACGACCATGCGCTGGAACAGCACGAGGGCGAGGGTGGCGGCGAGCGAGAACAGCATGACCGCGATGCCGATCGTGCCGTTCTTGACCGGGTGCACGTCGATCAGGCGATGGCCCGCTTCGAACAGAAGAAACACGGCGGAGCCCGCGATGAACGCGGACTGGCCGAGGCCGGCGAGCGCCTCGGCCTTGCCGTGGCCGAAACGGTGCTCGCGGTCGGCGGGCACCAGGGCCTGGCTCACGGCGTAGAGGTTCACGACCGACGCCGCCGCGTCGAGCAGCGAATCGATGAGGCTCGAGAGCAGCGCCACGGAGTCGGTCGCGAGGAAGGCCGCGAGCTTGGCCAGGATCAAGACCGCCGCGACCGAGACCGAGGCGTAGGTCGCGGTGCGCATGAGGCGCGCCTGCGCGGGCGACGGAACGCCGGTGGCGCGGGCCGAAGGATCGCTCATGGGTAGAGCCTGGTGCTGTGCCACGCGGCACCCGCGCGCGTGTAGGCGATGCGCTCGTGGAGCCGGAACGGGCGCTCGCGCCAGAACTCGATGCGCTCGGGCACCAGGCGATAGCCCGACCAATCGGGCGGCCGCGGCACCGGGCCGAGCGCGAACTTGGCCGCGAACTGCGCGACCCTACGCTCGAGCTCGAGCATGCCCTCGAGCGGGCGCGATTGGCGCGACGCCCAGGCGCCGATCTGGCTTTGCCGATGGCGGGTCGCGAAATACGCGTCCGCCTCGCGCGCCGACACCGGCTCGACCGCGCCCTCGACGCGTACCTGGCGCGCGAGCGACTTCCAATAGAAGCACAAGGCCGCCTTCGGGTTCGTCTTGAGCTCGAGCGACTTGCGGCTTTCGAGGTTGGTGTAGAAAACGAAGCCGTCCGCGTCGGCACCCTTGAGGAGCACCATCCGCAACGAGGGCGCGCCATCGCCGTCCACGGTCGCGAGCGCCATCGCGGTGGCATTGCTCGGCTCCGCCGCCTCGGCCTCGGCGAGCCAAGCCTGGAACTGGGCGATCGGGTCGGGTTCGGCGGTGTTCATGAAAGGTTCCAGGGCGATTTCCGGGCGAGGCCGCTGGCCCAGGCGCCCGACGAGAGGTCCAACGAGGCGCCCAGTGATATAATCCGGCCCTCGCCCGAGCGCACGGCAAAAGCGCGGCCGGCCGCGGCCCGGGCCGGGTCGGCCCGAACCACAAGCCGTTGGCCCATCTTGTCGTATCAAGGCCGGATCGCTACATGTTGGCCCGGGCAAGGCGCGGGCACTCGCGCGCCCGGCGAACGGAACGAACAACGAGGATTGTCATGAATTTGACCAAAGTCGGCGCGATCGCGGCCGTGATTCTGGCGCTCGCGGCCTGCACCCAGGACCAGAACGGCAATGTCGAGACGCCGCTCGGCGGCACCAAGCAGACCCTCGGCACGCTCGGCGGCGCCGGGGCCGGCGCCTTCATCGGCTCGAACATCGGCCACGGCTCGGGCAACCTCGCCGCGACGGTGATCGGCGGCCTGCTCGGCGCCTTCATCGGCAGCGAGATCGGCAAGTCGCTCGACACCGCGGACAAGCTCCAGGCCCAGCAGGCGACCCAGCGCACCCTCGAGACGGCGCCCACGGGCAAGACCGTCACCTGGCAGAATCCGGACAGCGGCCATTCCGGCACCGTGACCCCGGTCAAGACCTACGAGACCGCGCAGGGCCAGTATTGCCGCGAGTTCCAGCAGACGGTCACCATCGGCGGCCAGACCCAGCAGGCCTACGGCACCGCGTGCCGCCAGCCCGACGGGACCTGGAAAATCCAGCAGCCCGCCCAGTAACGCGGTCCCGCCATCCGCTCGGCGACCCGGCCCGCCCCGGCCGGGTCGCGGCATTTGGCGCTCTCGAAATGCCCCCTGCCTGCGCGTGAGACCTCGGGCGACGCGGCTATGCCCGCTCGGCGCTTTTGTGTAGGATGCGCGCGTTTTCAAGGCCGTGCGGCGGGCTGGGCTCGGCGGGCGCTTGCCCCCGAGACACAGGCGCCGTGCCGCCTTCGGCCCGCAACCGTCCCCGCGTCCGTTTCCCGGAGAGCCCGATGACCGACCCGTCCCCCGCCGCGACCGCATCGCCTCTCATGAAAGGGAAGCGCGGGCTCGTCATGGGCGTCGCCAACGACCGCTCGCTCGCCTGGGGCATCGCGCGCACGCTCGCCGCGCACGGCGCCGAGCTCTGCATCACCTACCAGATCGATCAGCTCGAGCGGCGCGTGCGCCCGCTCGCGGAATCGGTGGGCGCACCCCTCGTCCTCTTGTGCGACGCGAACGACCCCAAGGCGCTCGATGCGACGTTCGAGGCGATGGCCGAGAAATGGGGCTCGATCGATTTCCTGGTGCACGCGATCGCGTTCTCGGACCGCAACGAGCTCACCGGCAAGTACGTCGACACGTCGCGCGACAACTTCGTCCAGACCATGCTGATCTCGTGCTACTCGTTCACCGACATGGCGCGCCGCGCGGCGAAGATCATGCCCAACGGCGGCGGCCTGTTGACGCTCAGCTATTACGGCGCCGAGAAGGTGATGCCGCACTACAACGTCATGGGCGTCGCCAAGGCGGCGTTAGAAGCGAGCGTGCGCTATCTCGCGGTCGATCTCGGCGGTGCCAAGATCCGCGTCAACGCGATCTCGGCCGGGCCGATCAAGACGCTCGCGGCCTCGGGCATCGGCGATTTCCGCTACATTCTCCGATGGAACGAGCTCAATGCGCCGCTCAAGTCCAACGTCACGACCGACCAGGTGGGCGGGGGCGCGCTCTATCTCCTGAGCGACCTCGGCAGCGGCGTGAGCGGCGAGGTGCTGCACGTCGATTCGGGCTACCACGTGGTCGGCATGCTCGCCGTCGATGCGGTCGAGGGCGTGCGCGAGATGATGCGGAGCTTCAAGGTCAACAATTGACGCGGGCCAACAATTGACGCGGGCCTGAGGGCCGCGAAAGGGTCGAGCGATGCCGGGCAACAGCTTCGGCCATTTGTTCCGCTACACGAGCTGGGGCGAAAGCCACGGGCCGGCGATCGGCTGCGTGGTCGACGGCACCCCGCCGCTCATCCCGCTCGCCGAGGCGGACATCCAGCGCTGGCTCGACAAGCGCCGGCCCGGCCAGTCGCGCTTCGCGAGCCAACGGCGCGAGCCGGACCAGGTGAAGATCCTCTCGGGCACCTTCGAGGGACGCACGACCGGCGCCCCCATCTCGCTCCTGATCGAGAACGTCGACGCGCGCTCGAAAGATTACGGCGACATCAAGGACCAGTTCCGGCCCGGCCACGCCGACTATACATACCAGGCGAAATACGGCATCCGCGACTATCGCGGCGGCGGGCGCGCGTCGGCGCGCGAGACCGCGGCGCGCGTCGCGGCGGGGGCCATCGCGCGGCTCATCCTGGGTGCCGGCGTCGAGATCCGCGGGGCCCTCGTCCAGATGGGCCCGCACAAGATCGAGCGCGCGCGTTGGGACTGGAACGCGGTCGACGCCAATCCCTTCTTCTGCCCCGACCCGGTCGCCGCAAGCGCCTGGGAGGGCGAGCTCGACGAGGTGCGGAAGCGCGGCTCGTCCCTCGGCGCGACCGTCGAGGTGGTCGCCTCGGGCGTGCCCGCGGGGCTCGGCGATCCCGCCTACGACAAGCTCGACGCCGACCTCGCCAAGGCGATGATGAGCATCAACGCGGTCAAGGGCGTCGAGATCGGCGACGGCATGATGGCGGCCGAGCTCGCGGGCGAGAATGCGCACGACGAGATGCGCATGAAGGACGGGCGCGTCGTCTTCCTCTCGAACCACGCGGGCGGCACCTTGGGCGGCATCTCGACCGGCCAGGACGTGGTGGTGCGCTTCGCGGTCAAGCCGACCAGCTCGATCCTGATCCCGCGCCGCAGCGTCAACGTGCGCGGCGAGGAGATCGAGGTCGTGACCAAGGGACGGCACGATCCCTGCGTCGGCATCCGCGCGGTGCCGGTGGGCGAAGCGATGATGGCCGTGGTGCTCGCGGACCATCTCCTGCGCCAGCGCGCACAGTGCGGCTAGGGCGGCCGCGCGCGCGAACGATGACGGGCGGGTTTCCATGCTGCGCTGGATAAGACGCATCGTCGTCGGCTTCTTCGCGCTCCTCGGCGTCGCCGTCGTGGTGCTGGCGGCCGCCGCGGCGTGGCTCGGCTCCGAGCTCATCGAGCCCGCGCCGGTCGCGATCCCCGCCGCCGCCGTCCTCGAGCTCGACCTCGACAAGCCGCTCGGCCAGGGCGAAATCGACCAGCCGCTCGAGACCTTCCTCGGGCGCGAGCCGCAGCTCAGCCTGCGCGAGATCGAGGAGGCGCTCCAGCGCGCGCGCATCGATCCGCGCGTCAAGGGCCTGATCGTCCGGCTCGGCGCGCGCGCGCTCGGGCTCGCCGACACCCAGGAGCTGCGCGACGCCATCGCGGCATTCCGCGCCTCGGGCAAGTTCGCCGACGCGTACGCCGAGAGCTTCGGCGCCGAGGGCGGCGGCAACGACGCCTATTATCTTGCGAGCGCTTGCCAGGACATCTGGCTCCAGCCCTCGGGCGAGCTCGACCTCACGGGCGTGGTCGCCGAAACGCCGTTCCTCAAGGGCACTCTCGACAAGCTCGGCGTCGACGTCGAGTTCGACAAGCGCGAGGAATACAAGACCGCGATCGACCAGCTCACGGACGCGAGCTACAGCGCCGCCTTCAAGGAATCGATGGCGAGCATCCTGGGCTCGGTCTACGGCCAGCTCGTGGCCGGCATCTCGGCCGGGCGCTCCATGGCGCCAGACACGGTCGCGGCCCTGATCGACAACGGGCCCTATCTCGCCCAAGACGCGCTTGCCTCGAAGCTGGTCGACCAGCTCGGCTATTTCGACCAGCTCGAGAGCGACGCGACGGGGCGCGCCGGGGCGGGTGCCAAGACGCTCTCGCTCGCCGATTTCTTCCGCGCGACCGAAGCCGCCGCGCGCGGCCCGGTCGTCGCCTATATCGACGCCTCGGGCGCCATCGTCTCGGGCGAGAGCGATCCCGGCGACGCGTTCGGCGTGAGCGACGTCGGCGCCGAGACCTACGTCAAGGCGCTCGACGACGCGACCAAGTCCAAGGACGTGGCCGCGATCCTGCTGCGCATCGACAGCCCGGGCGGGTCGTACCTCGCCTCGGATTCGATCCGGCGCGCGGTCGCGCGCGCGCGTGCCGCGGGCAAGCCCGTGATCGTCTCGATGGGCGACGTCGCCGCCTCGGGCGGCTACTTCATCGCCATCCCCGCGACCAAGATCGTGGCCGAGCCCGGCACGCTCACGGGCTCGATCGGCGTGTTCGGCGGCAAGTTCGTGATCCGCGATCTGCTCACCAAGCTCGGCGTCACGTTCGATTCGGTCCAGTTCGGCAGCAACGCCGACATCTGGAGCCCGGTGGTGCCCTTCACGCCCGCGGGCCGCGCCAAGCTCGAGCAGTCGCTCGACGCGGTCTACCGCGACTTCACCGGGAAGGTCGCGGCCGCGCGCGGCATCGCACCGGCGCAAATTCCGAACGTGGCCAAGGGCCGCGTGTTCACCGGCGAAGAGGCGCTGAAGCTCGGGCTCGTGGACGCGCTGGGCGGTCTCCCGACGGCGCTGCGTTTCGCGCGGGAGGCGGCGGGGCTCGCACCCGAAGCGCCCGTGCGCCTCCGCCGTTACCCGCGCGAGGGCACCGGCTTCGAGCGCTTCCTCGACCGCATGATCGCGGGCGGGACGAGCGCGAGCATAGGGGGGATCGGCGTCGACGCGCGCCCGGGCGCGGCCTTGGGCGTGCTTGCGGCGACCCTCGGCTTCGACCTGCCGCGCCTCCGGCCGCTCCTCGACGAGCTTCCCGCCCTCGCGTCGCCCGGCGAATCCTGGCTCCTGATGCCGCCGATTGACATCCGCTAAGACCGCGACGATGGGCCGCGCGCGGGGCCCTCGCGCATGGGCTTGCGCCGCGCGCGGGACAGCGCGACAAAGGCTCATGGCGCTCACGCAGAAGCAGCGGAAGCTGGTCACGGTCGGGATCACGCTCATCCCGCTCGCGATCATGACCGTGCTGGTGTCGGAATCGGTGACGCTCTACCGCCTCTTCTGCGGCGCGACCGGCTTCGGCGGCACGACCCAGCGCGTGAGCCGCGACTCGGCGCACCCCTCCATGACCACGGTCAAGGTGCGCTTCGACGCCAACGTCGCACCCCAGCTGCCGTGGAAATTCTACCCGCTCCAGAACCAGGTGACGGTGAATCTCGGCGCCGAGCAGCTGGTCTATTTCGAGGCCGAGAACCCGACCGGCCAGTCCCTGGTCGGCCACGCCGCCTTCAACGTGACGCCGCAGATCGCGGGCCTCTACTTCAAGAAGATCCAGTGCTTCTGCTTCACCGACGAGCGCCTCGACGCGCACGCGAAGATCAAGATGCCGGTCGTGTTCTTCGTCGACCCGAAGCTCGAATCGACGCCCGACGGGCGCGACGTCAAGACGATCACGCTCTCCTACACGTTCTTCCGCACGCCGCCCTCGCCGAGTGCCAAGGACTTGGCGCGCTTCCTCGCCACGACCAAGCCTAATCCGGAGCATGGCAAGCAAATCTTCGGCACCGTGTGCGAGGCCTGCCACGGCCTCGACAAGAACAAGGAAGGGCCGATGCTCGCGGGCGTCGTCGGCCGGCGCGCGGGCACGGTTCCGGGCTACAGCTACTCGCCGGCCCTGAAACGCGTCGGATTCATCTGGACCGCCGGCCGGCTCGACCGCTGGCTCGCCTATCCCCAAGGCGACGTGCCCGGCGCCTACATGCCGGTCAAGGTCGAGAACCCGGTCGACCGGCGCGACGTGATCGCCTATCTCGAGGAAGTGAGCGGGAAAGCTGCGGCGGCCGCGACGCCGGATGCCGTGCCGTCCCCCGCCCCGGCGGCCTCGGCCGCCACATCGCCCGCGTCCACCGTCGGCCACGGACCGGCTCAGCCCAAGGGCTGAGCCTAGACGCGCCGGAACGCGCCCACGAGCTCCAGATGCGGCGACCAGAGGAACTGGTCGACCGGCTGGACCCATTCGAGCGCATAGCCGCCGTCGATCAGAAGCCGCGCGTCGCGCGCGAAGCTCGCAGGGTTGCACGCGACATAGGCGACGCGCTCGACCTCGGACGCCGCGAGCATCTCCGCCTGGGCGCGTGCCCCCGCGCGCGGCGGATCGAGCACCGCCGCCTCGATGCGGCCCAGCTCCTCGGGACCGAGCGGCCGCCGGTCGAGATCGCGCTCGACCGCGCTCGCGCGCCAGCGCCCGGCCGAGGCACGGATCGCCGAGTCCAATGCCGCGACCATGTCGCGTTCGGCCTCGTAGGCGTGGACCGCGTACCCCTCGGCCGCGAGCGACGCGGCGAAGGTTCCGATCCCGGCATAGAGGTCGACCGCGCGCCGCGCCGGCCCGAGCGCCTTGACGACCGCGGCGCGCAGCACCGCCTCGCCCTCCGCACTCGCTTGAAGAAACGCGCCGGGCGGGAACGGCACGCTCGCATTTCCGAAGCGCACGCGCGCGGCGCGGCGCTCGACGATCGTCTCGACTCCGCGGCCCCGCGGGTGGCGGCGCGCGAGGCGCGCGAGATCGCGGGTCTCGGCGAAGGACGCGAGGCGCTCGCGCCGCTTCAAGCCGAGCTCGGCGCCGGTCATGAGCAGAAGATCGAGGCCGCTGTCGGTGAGCGTCACGATCGCCTCGGCGCGCTCGGCGGGGGCGAGGACGCTCATGAGAAGATCCCGCAGCGGCTCGACCAGCGCGACGATTTCGGGCCGCAGCACGGGGCATTCCGCGAGGTCGATCACCTGGTGCGTCGCGCGCGCGTTGAAGCCGAGCACGAGATCGGATTTCCGGCGCACGGCGGTGAGATCGGCGCGCCGGCGGCTTCCTTGCGGCGTCGTCCACAGCGGCCGGATGGAGCCCGCGGCGACCCCCTGGCGCGCAAGTGCGCTCGCGACGAGTTGGCCCTTCCAGGCGCGATAATGGTCCTCGTCGAGATGCTGGAGCGCGCAGCCGCCGCAGCTGCCGAAATGGCGGCAGGGAGGTGTCGCGCGCCCCGGCCCGGGGGCGAGGATTTCGATGAGCCGTCCCGCGAATCCGTCCGGCCTGGGTGCGCCCAAGCGCGCGCGAATGCGATCGCCTACAACCGTATAGGGCACGTAGAGCCGGCGTCCGTCCTCGAGCGGCGCGATGCCGTCGCCGCGCGCGCCGATCTCGGCGATTTCGGCCTCGAGCTCGATTTTCACGGCGTGCCCGCGAGCTCGGCTGCGATCAGGAATTCGCGATTGCCGTCCTTACCCTCGATCGGGCTCGGGACGAGGCCCATCACGCGCCAGCCGGGACGTGCCGCGAGCCAGGCCGCGATGCGCTCGCATACGGCGCGATGAAGCTCGGGATCGCGCACGATCCCGCCCTTCCCCACCTCGCGCGCGCCGACCTCGAACTGGGGCTTGATGAGCGCCACGAGCACGGCGCCGGGGGCGGCGAGCGCGAGCGGTGCCGGCAACAGCGTCTCGAGGCCGATGAAGCTCGCGTCGCACACGATGAAATCGACCGGCTCCGGGATTTCGGCGGCCGTCAAATAGCGCGCGTTCACGCGCTCGAGGGTCACGACGCGCGGGTCTTGACGCAGTTTCCAGGCGAGCTGGCCGTGGCCCACATCGACCGCGTAGACCTTGGCGGCGCCGCGCGCGAGCAGCACGTCGGTGAAGCCGCCGGTCGAAGCGCCCAGATCGAGCGCGACGCGGCCCTTGGGGTCGAGCGAAAACGCGTCGAGTGCCGAGGCGAGCTTGACCCCGCCGCGCGAGACCCAGGGATGATCTTGGCCGCGCAGCTCGAGGGGCGCGTCCTCGGGCACGGCCGCACCGGGCTTCTCCAAGCGCCGCGCGCCCGAATAGACGAGGCCCGCCATGACGAGCGCCTGGGCGCGCGCGCGGCTCTCGACCAGCCCGCGCTCGACCAGAAGCCGGTCGAGGCGCAGCTTCCCGGGCGATTTCATGGGTTTTGCTCGCATTTGCGACATGGGCGCACGGCCGTGACCATAGCCGATCTTGAACGTGCTATACTGAGTTTATGGATGCACGCCTACAGAAAATCCTGGGTAAATTGCGCGCGGGTCTTGAGCGACTTTACGGCACGCGGCTCAAGCGCGTCATCCTGTTCGGCTCTCACGCGCGGGGCGATGCCGACCCCGATTCCGATATCGACGTCCTTGTCTTGCTAGAACCGCCCGTCGATTCCTGGGCGGAGGTGCAACGAACAGGACCGCTCGTCGCGACATTGTCGCTACGCTTCAAGGTCGTCATCTCTTGCGTGTTCGACACGCCCGTCGCCCTGACCACCGCGTCGGATGCCTTTCATCGGAGCATCCAGCGGGAGGGAATCGCTCTGTGACGCCGGCCCAAATCGGGCTTATCGATAAATCGCGGGAAAGCATCGCAGCGGCGGAGTTGCTCCTTGAACGTGGCTTTCAGGGCTTCGCCGCCTCACGCGCGTATTACGCCATGTTCTACGCCGCCGAGGCCCTCTTGCTCGGCGAGAGCGCCAGCTTCTCGAAGCACGCGGCAGTTATCTCCGCTTTCGGCCAACGCTTTGCGCACGGCAATGCGCGCGCCGCCGAGTTGCATCGATACTTGATTGAAGGCCAAGAAAGTCGAACGAAGGGCGACTATCGCGCCGACGATCCCGTTTCCGAGGAGGAAGCGGAAACGCAGATCGCCCGGGCGCGAAAATTCCTCGAATTCGCCGAAGCCTATTCGAGCGGCGGAGGCTGACGGCGATCTATGCCCGGATCGACCGCGCGGCCTGCTCCTGGCCGAGGGCCGCGAGCGCCGTCGCCACGATGTGCTTGGCATCGAGGCCCGCGCGCTCGTACTGGAGCTCGGGCTTGTCGTGGTCCATGACGACGCTCGGCATGTAGAGGGGCCGGAACTTGACGCGGCCGGAATCGAGGAGCCCGCCCTTGATCAGCGCCGCGGTCACGTGGCTCGCGAAGCCGCCGATCGTGTTCTCCTCGACCGTGATCAGCACCTCGTGCTGGCTCGCGAGGCGGCGCACCAGCTCCTCGTCCAAGGGCTTGCAGAAGCGCGCGTCGGCGACGGTCGCCGAAAGCCCGCGCGCCGCGAACTCCTCGGCCGCCTTGAGCGCCTCCTGGAGGCGCGTGCCGTAGGAGAGGATGGCGATCTGGCTCCCCTCGCGCACGATCCGGCCCTTGCCGATCTCGAGCGCCACGCCCTCGGCCGGCATCTCGACGCCGACGCCGTCGCCGCGCGGATAGCGCATCGCACTCGGCCGGTCGTCGATCGCGACCTGGGTCGCGACCATGTGCACGAGCTCGGCCTCGTCCGAGGGCGACATGAGCACGAACTCGGGGAGACACCCGAGATAGCTCAGATCGAAGGCGCCGTGGTGGGTCTGGCCGTCGGCGCCCACATAGCCCGCGCGGTCGAGCACGAAGCGCACCGGCAGCTTCTGGATGGCGACGTCGTGCACCACCTGGTCGTAGCCGCGCTGGAGGAAGGTCGAGTAGATGGCGCAGAAGGGCTTCATGCCCTCGGTCGCCATGCCGGCGGCGAAGGTGACGCCGTGCTGCTCGGCGATGCCGACGTCGAAGGTGCGCTTGGGGAAATGCTCGGCGAAGATGTTGATGCCGGTGCCCGACGGCATCGCGGCCGTGATGCCGACGATGCGCGGATCCTTCTCGGCCTCCTTGACCAGCGCCTGGCCGAACACCTTCGTGTAGGCGGGCGCGTTGGACGCGGCCTTGGCCTGCTTCCCCGTGACCACGTCGAACTTGTTGACGCCGTGATACTTGTCGGCCGACGCCTCGGCGGGCGCGTAGCCCTTGCCCTTCTGGGTCACCACGTGGATCAGGATCGGTCCCTCGTCCTCCGCGTCGCGCACGTTCTTGAGCACGGGCAGCAGATGGTCGAGATTGTGGCCGTCGATCGGCCCGACGTAATAGAAGCCGAGCTCCTCGAAGAGCGTGCCGCCGGTCATGAGGCCGCGCGCATATTCCTCGGCGCGCTTCGCCGCCTTCTCGAGGCCGCGCGGCAGCACGCGGGTGATTTCCTTGCCCAGATGGCGCAGCGAGCGGTACGACTTCGACGAGACGAGGCGCGCGAGATAGGCGCTCATCGCCCCCACGGGCGGGGCGATCGACATGTCGTTGTCGTTGAGGATGACGATGAGCCGGCTCTTGATCGCACCCGCGTTGTTCATCGCCTCGTAGGCCATGCCGGCGCTCATGGCACCGTCGCCGATCACCGAGACGACGTTGAAGGTCTTGCCCTGGAGGTCGCGCGCGACCGCCATGCCGAGGCCGGACGAGATCGAGGTCGAGCTGTGCGCGGCGCCGAACGGGTCGTAGACGCTTTCCGAGCGCTTGGTGAATCCGGAGAGCCCGCCGCCTTGGCGCAGCGTGCGGATGCGCTCGCGCCGGCCGGTCAGGATCTTGTGCGGGTAGCACTGATGACCCACGTCCCAGATGAGCTTGTCCTCGGGCGTGGAGAACACGTGGTGGATCGCGACCGTGAGCTCGATCACGCCGAGCCCCGCGCCGAGATGGCCGCCGGTGACCGAGACCGCGTCGATGGTCTCGCGCCGCAGCTCGTCGGCGAGCTGCTTCAGCTGGTCGATCGAGAAGGCGCGGATGTCCCCCGGCACCTTGACCCGGTCGAGTAGCGGCGTCGTGCTCTCGAGAGCCTGCCCGTTGCCCGATTTTTCGGCTTCGCCCGACATGGTACCCGTCGCTCGTTCGGTGTTGCAGCGCCCAACAAGCGGAGATGGCGCCGCGATGGCCTGGATTTCAAGCCCGCCGCGAGACGACGAAGCGGGCCAGTGCCGACAAAGGTACGGCCTTTTTGCCAAAAATATCAAGGCAAGAAACGGCGCGATCTGCCAGTATTTCCGCCTCTTTTCTGGCCTTTTCCGCGCCTAAAAGTGACACAAAAGTGGCTTTCCCCGCCGCCGCATCCTTGCCGACCTTCTTTCCCGTCTCGGCTTCGGTCCCGAGCGCATCCAACAGGTCGTCGGCTATTTGGAATGCCAAGCCTAAATATTGTGCATAGTCCAGTAATGCCTTGCGCGCCTTCGGGGACGCCTTGCCGAGAATCGGCCCCGCCAGGCAGGAATAACGGAACAGGGCGCCCGTTTTCATGCTCTGGAGGCGCTTGATCTCGCCGAGCGAGAGCTGGCGCGTTTCGGCCTCGAGGTCGAACATCTGCCCGCCCACCATGCCGTGGGCGCCCGCGGCCTCGGCGAGCGCGGTCACGAGCGCCGCGCGCACTTTCGCGTCCGGATGGGTCTTGGGGTCGGCGAGCACCTCGAAGGCCAAAGTAAGCAAGCCGTCGCCCGCGAGGATCGCGGTCGCCTCGCCGAACTGGATGTGGCAGGTGGGCCGGCCGCGACGGAGATCGTCGTCGTCCATCGCGGGGAGATCGTCATGCACGAGCGAATAGCAATGCACCAGCTCGACCGCGGCTCCCGCGCGCGCGGCGTAGGGCTTGGGCACGTCGAAGAGCGCAGCCCCCTGGATCGCGAGGAAAGGACGCAAGCGCTTCCCGCCGCCGAGGGTTGCGTAGCGCATCGCCTCGAACACCGGCGCCTCGGGACCCTTCCCCTTGGGGAGAATGCGCTCGAGCGCGGCTTCGACGGCGCGCGTCGCGGCCTTCAATGCGGAATCGAAATTCGCCACCGGAGCCCCCGAGGAATCCCGTTCGTCCCTAATCGCGCTCGACCGGCGCCAGGCCCGTGGGCCCGCTCGCGCCCAGCACGATCTTCTCGACCTTGGCCTTGGCCTCCTCGAGCTTCTTCTCGCAGTGGCGCTTCAGGAGCGCGCCCCGCGCATAGGCCTTGATCGCATCCTCGAGCTTGCCCTTGCCTTCCTCGAGCTGGCGCACGATGCCCTCGAGCTCGGCGAGCGCCTCCTCGAAGCCGAGCTTCGCGATGTCGGCGGGAATTTTGCTGTCGGGCGTCGGGCTCTCGGCCATGGATCCCCTGGGTTTCGGCGCGCGCGGGCCGGGGCGCTTGAGCTGCGCAATATAGGTGCCGCGCCAAGGCGAGGCAAGCCGGCCTCACCCCGACATCAGCACGTCGACATGGGCGGCGGCCGACGCACCCAGCGCCGCGAGGTCGTAGCCGCCCTCGAGCACCGAGACGACGCGCCCCTGGGCGTGGCGCTCGGCGATCCGGCACAGCTCGCGCGTCGCCCAGGCGAAATCGTCCTCGCTGAAATTGAGCGACGCCAGGGGATCGCGCGCATGGGCGTCGAAGCCGGCCGAGATCATGACCAGCTCGGGCTTGAACGCGTCGAGCGCCGGCAGCACCGCGGTTTCCATGGCGCGCCGGAATTCGGGCCCGCCCGAGAAGGCGGCGAGCGGCGCGTTGACGATGTTGTTCGCGACGCCGCGCTCGGATGCGGCGCCGGTGCCGGGATAGAGCGGCCATTGATGGGTCGAGGCGTAGAAGAGATTCGGGTCGCGCTCGAAATAGGCTTGCGTGCCGTTGCCATGATGGACGTCGAAATCCATCACCGCGACCTTCTTCAACCCGTGCACCGCGCGCGCCTGCTCGGCGCCGATCGCGATGTTGTTGAAGAGGCAGAAGCCCATCGATTGCTGCGGCTCGGCATGGTGACCCGGCGGGCGCACGGCGCAGAAGGCGTTGCGCGCCTCCCCGCTCATGACCGCATCGACCGCCGCGCACACGGCCCCCGCCGCGCGTAGCGCCGCCTCGCGCGAGCCGGGCGAGACGATCGTGTCGCCGTCGATCCCGCTCCAGCCCTCGCTCGGGATCTGCTCGAGGAGCCACTCGACGAAGCGTTCCGGATGCACGCGCGCGATCTGCGCCGTGTCGGCGAGCGGCGCCGAGCGGCGCTGCAGGAGGGCGAAGGATTCGCCCTCGAGCGCTGCGAGCACGGCCTTCAAGCGCTCCGGCCGCTCGGGGTGATGAGGACCCGTGTCGTGCCCGAGACAGGCCGGATGGGTGAACAGCAATGTCGGCTTCATCGTGACCCCTTCTCTCTATCCGCCTTTGCGGATCTCGAATACGAACACGTCGCCCTCGCGCCGCGACGACA
>Ga0335072_10003105_pt1 | contig 25225 bp, 22 predicted proteins | sample Lox_Sample_21_FD_206725 | JGI IMG/M metagenome (GOLD analysis project Ga0335072, IMG submission 206725) | Soil microbial communities from Loxahatchee National Wildlife Refuge, Florida, United States - Lox_Sample_2.1 | ecosystem: Environmental > Terrestrial > Soil > Wetlands | place: USA...
TTGAAGGGGCGGACAGGGTCTGAATCTCTTTCGAATAACCATGTTTTTAATGATGAAACGACCTTATTATCCTGTTTGTTTGTAGACCTTGGCCACCGACGATGGGCGCTTTCCGTATGTGCTAAACAGGCCCGTTTCGCCCCCATGATGAACAGCCATGGAACTGGCGCTTACATGTAGGCTCAGTCGGTGTCGCGCGCTTTCGAGGAGTGCCTGGCAACACGTTGCCACTGTTGCCTGCCAGGTGTTAACCCCCATGCTGATGATGTTTCACTTCATTTTGAGCGACGCGTGGGTAATTAACATTGCCTGTCGGTCGGTCGCAGCGCTTGAATGATTTGATTGTTGGTGTGTTGCGATGGTGAAAGTGGGCATTTCGATGTGGGAGCTTATCTTTCGAGTTCAAACCGAAAACAAGCGTGACCTCGCCTACGCTTAAACCGCGTATACGTCATCACTCACAAAGTCTTTTCCCGAGGAACACCGGAAAGACTTGACAATAATTTTGAAAATGTCCAGACAGAAGAAGTATATACAGCACATAGTGAGCTATATGAATTCATCCCCAGGCCATAAGCGGCTGGACACTGCACGTGGCTGATGCTGACTGGCTCAACGACCATCCAGTCGACCCCCTATCTTCCAATCATTGGTAGCTAGCATTCCTATGCTCTGGGAGCAAGGCTACATTCAAGAAGTGCCAACAAGTCAAGTGTTTTCGTAAAGAGTCATACATGATATTGCAGGAAATACCCAAGCTGAGCATTCGGCATGTATTGTTTCCTCAATTACTGGCTCCCCTTGCAAAAATCGTACATATGCACGGCCAAAATGAAAGACCACTGTGGAACGGGAGATCCGATTGACTTAAAAGTGCATCCTCTCAACCAAAGAGACTCCTAGACCAACATTCTGCAGGTTTTTCTGCCGCTAAGCCAGTTGTGTATCCAATCGCCACGTCAGTTTCACAGCCCAAGGAGAATGCTCACATCGGGTATCAAGATTCCACGCCCAGACGCCGTTGCTTTTAATCTGCTCTAAAGACATGGCAGAGCCTCCAATATTTTACATCTTCTCACTTCGCGCCAGTTCCTATATTATATATCCGCGAACCCTCCAAGCAGAGGCCCAGATTTTTCCGGCCTGTTGACTTTGAAGCTCTTCATGACGTCGACATCTTCGTCATCTGACGGCCATTCCATGGCATCTTGTAAAGTATTGTCAACCAAGGTGTCTGAAGACGGATCCGTTTTGCTGCTGCTGGACAGGTTGGCCAGCACATTCTGGTATTGCGAAAGCCTCGCGTCCTTGCCGGAGAATGTGGACGGGGATCGTTGGACGTTTTGGGGCACCATCGCAAAGATATCCACAAGATGGCTAGAAGATGATGAGTTAGCATATTTTCTATTGTTGATGTTTGTAGATAGTAACCAGTAATACGTGACCATACATGTCAGTAAAAAAGAGAAGTAACTTGCCTGGAGGTCTGTGCTACTATCTTTTGAAGAGCTTCTGACTCTCGCTGAACATCTTGCGGATCTGCCTGTAATGCGGTAGGATGTTGATCGCCAAAGCTCCCATAGTTTACAGTCTGAGGGTCATCAAAAAGTAAACGTGAATCAGCGTCCTGTAATCCTGCATCAATGTCTGCCTAGTCCCAATTCGTAGTGAGTCATCACTTACATCTGTAGACACCTTTCTCCTTCTACCTAGGCAAGAGGAGCAAATTCCCATGACTTGTTCAAATTCAAGAGGTCGTTGCACGGATATGGTTATCGGTCGTCCGGGGTCGACTACATGCACGGGCGCACGGAGGTGGTTTACTGATTTCTAAGTGTGTGCGACATGGAGAAGAAGCATCTAAAGGAGTGTTGTCCAACGAAACTCTTAAACGTATATGACATGAAAGGTACTAGAAAGGAGGCAGCATCTCGAAATGATGTTTTTGCTTTTGCGGAAAGAACCTGACGGCCATCCCGCATCCAGCTCTGACAGTTTGTTTTCTGCCGCCACCGAAAGCGGATAGGTTCAACTACATAGCACGTGCCAAAGTTGTGTCTCGCTACTTTATGACGATGCCATTATACCACAAAGTACTTAATTTTTTTTAAAAAAATAATATATATATATATATATATTGGGATAGATATAGAATACGTGCCCCTGTTTTGAGCAATTTTTCTATTGCACACTTCAAAGTATTGCCCGCAAAGCTATATCTCATTTTTGGTTACTTTGAGTTGTCTATTCTTTCAAAGCAGTAAAGGCAAAATAAGTAAAGATATCGTTACAATTGACGATACTATTGAGCGTTGGACTTCTTGATTGGTGCTGCTCAACAACGCCTATCGTGGTTCTTTTATTACATTCGGAATCGTATTCGGGTGATAATGCTTGTTTCACAATCCCCGACGATTTTAACACGATGGACACAAGCTTGCTTACTTCCGGATGCTATAGACGGCAATAGATGCCTGTCCAGGGTATGGAAGTTGGAAAAACGGAAGGGAAAGCAGCGGGTGATTGCTGTCTTAATATCTTGCCTGAGTTAGAACTCGAGATAAAATTATGATGCATTTTAGAAGCATCAATTGTCCAAATCTGTCTATCCAGCATTGCTCATGTTGATGGATGAAAGTGTGCCTCTTTACACCACTATTCTGTCTATAATATGGAAGCAAAATGTCTTGCAAATAGATCCATTGTCAATCACCGAATTTGACGTTGTTTTGGTTGTTATTGGATAATCAAAATCGTCAGCTGAATGGTATTCGGATGTCCACGCATCTCGGTTCGATCATCATTGGTCCGTCGAATGCCAGAACTACAGGTTAAAGAGGGGTCATTATATGTCACACGCCAGTCAAATCAAAACACCTGCCGCTCAGATATATGAATTCAGATGATCCTACAACAGTTGCTACTCGAGGAGAGCATAAGCAAACATAAAACCCGCTCATATCGAGGCATTGGAAGAATATACTTCACATGCGTCCGGCACAGGAGGCGACTCGAACAAGCAGGACTACTTAGGAAGATATATCTATAATTCGCTGAGGACGTTACTAGAAATTCGCCATAATGGCTCCTAAATTTAGATATCCTGAGTTCAAACCGGACTGGAGCAATCTCGCAGTCCTTCACAAGAACACATTGACTCCTCGAGCGTGGTTTCACATTTATGAGAATGAAAAGGATGCTCTCTCCCGCGACGTAACTAAGTCAAAAATACTCTCCTTGAATGGAACGTGGAAGTTCAAACTGGACAAGTATCCGATCGAGCCAGCACGAGAGTTCTTCGAGCCAGACTTCGATTCATCAGGATGGGGAGATATCGAAGTTCCCGGAATCTGGCAGCTGCAAGGATACGGCCATGGACCACAATACTTAAATGTCTGGTACCCTTTTCCGGTAGATCCGCCAAATATCCCGTTAGATGACAACGAAACCGGCCATTATAATCGGACATTTAGGGTCCCGAAGAAATTCAAGGATCACCAGCTGAGACTAAGGTTCGAGGGCGTTGATTCTTCATTCCATGTCTGGGTGAATGGGAAGGAGGTTGGTTATTCTCAAGGCTCAAGAAACCCATCAGAATTTGACATTACAAAATTCGTACACGATGACAGGGAAAACAAAGTTTCTGTGAGAGTCTACCAGCGATGTGACGGGAGTTACATTGAGGATCAGGTATGCTCTCAAAATCTTCCACAAAGATTCCTATGATATTATTCGCTTTCTATCATTGTTGAAATTGAATACCAATTTTAACATTCTCGGACGTAGTAGCAGCTGCTTGGAGAGTTGCAGTTTCATATTTTTTTGTATTATATAGGAATATTCTTTTCCGCGTTGATCACTATCACGGTTAAAGCTGACGGTAAGGATATCTAGGATCAATGGTGGTTCAGTGGAATCTTTCGAGATGTCAATATCTTTGCTTTTCCTAAAACCCACATCGAGGACTTCCAAATTCAGACTATTCTGGATGAAAAATACCGTGATGCGACCCTTTCTATCAGGACTGAACTTAGTGCCCAAACTACAGTTGAGATGAAGTTGCTTGATGAGAATATGAAGACTGTAGCAACGGCTTTGCAATCGCCATCACCAGGGTCTCGCTATATGCATGTTCAAATGTCTGTGAAAAATCCCCACAAATGGACTGCGGAGACTCCGTATTTATATCACTTGGTGTTTTCGGTCGGAAGAGATCAAGTGATAGTACAACGCGTTGGTTTCCGAACATCAGAAATCAAGGATGGCCTTTTGAAAATTAACGGGAAGCCGATCGTCTTTCGTGGAGTGAACAGACATGAGCATCACCCGAAATATGGAAGGGCGGTTCCCTACGAGTTTATGAGAAAGGATCTTCTCCAGATGAAGACTCATAACATCAATGCTATTCGGACCTGCCATCAAATAAATGACCCGAGGCTATACGAAGTTGCAGATGAGTTGGGTTTGTGGATTCTAGACGAAGCAGACCTAGAATGCCACGGGATGGATACATTGGGCCGGGGCGATCCTGAGTGGTGGACGAGCGATAACCCCGACTGGAAGGAAGCATACGTAGACCGCGCGAGACAACTCGTCATGCGAGACAAAAACCACGCCTCGGTGATACTCTGGTCATTAGGAAATGAGTCTTTCTACGGCTGTAATCACGTATCGATGTATGACTGGGTCAAGTCTTATGACACCACTAGACCTGTTCATTACGAGGCGGATAGGGATGCCAAGACAGTGGACTTATATAGTAAGATGTATCCTCCCTTAGATGAAATCATTGAATTTGCTACCAGGGAGAAAACCTGGAAGAAACCACTTATATTATGCGAATTTATTCATGCGATGGGCAACGGACCCGGAAACATCAAGGAGTATATTGATGCGTTCTATAAATACCCACGTCTGCAGGGCGGCTTTTGTTGGGAATGGTGTAACCATGTAAGTTCTTAACATTTATATAATGGCTATGTTGATAACCTTCTATAGGGTCTTCTAACCAAAAATTGGGCCGGGGTGGAGTTTTATGGCTATGGAGGAGACTTTAATGACAATCCAAATGATGGTCATTTCATTATGGATGGGCTTTGCTTTTCAGATCATACACCCACTCCTGGTCTAACAGAGTATAAAAAGGCGATTGAACCTGTCCAAGTTCTTGAAGGTAGCACTCATGAGAAGATCTTGATCATCAATCGCTACGATTTTGCGACATTAGATCATCTCAAGTGCGAGTGGTCAATTGTGGGGGATCAATTTACAGTGGCCAAGAAGGAGATTTCCATCCCGAAAGGCGTCAAGCCTGGGACTACTGCCGCGTTGTTCATTCCTGGTGTAAAGCTGGATGATCTTCCATCAGAAAGCTACCTGGATGTATCTTTCACTCTCAGATATGCCACCACATGGGCAAAAGCTGGACATGAGGTTGCCTTCGGACAAGTACCTATCAAGATGGGCGTGCCCTTGGCTAATCTAAAGCTGACCGGATCACAATACTGCCCCAAAGTTACGAGAATCGATCCCAACATCCTTGAGGTCGCAGGCACTAGCAAGAAATGGCAATTCGACATAGCCCATGGTTTCCTAAGCTCCTGGCAAATCGGTTCTAGAACGCCAACTTTTCAGAAACGTCTATCCATGGACTTCTACCGCGCCGTAACAGACAATGAGCGGCTGAACGACGGCGGTGATTGGAGAGGGCAATTTATGCAGATGGCTGTTCCGCATTTGCAATCTTTCGAGACATCTGTGGACACTGACACGAACGTCGTTACCATCACCGCTCTTCACCGAATCGCGCCTCCCGTACTTGAGTGGTCCGTAGATACCGTCACGACTTATATTATCAGCGATTTCGGCATTAAAATCCACGTCAAAGGCAACCCTCGCGGTCTGAGACTGCCACGTACATTCGCTCGCATCGGTCTGACGCTAACCCTGAATGAAGCATATACTAAATGTGAATGGTTCGGACGAGGACCAGGCGAATGCTACATCGATTCCAAGTTCTCACAGCGCTTCGGAAACTGGTCAATGCCAGTTTCTGACCTTTTTACTAAATACGAGTATGTGCAAGAGGCTGGAAACAGGACGGATGTACGATGGGTGTCGTTCAGCGATGAGGATGGCAAAGGGGCTATCAAGATGAGCTTTGGTGATCAGAAAGGTTGCAGTTTCATGGCGAGCCACTATACAACCGATGAGATTGATGCAACTGAGCATCCATATGATTTGGCCAGGTGGAACAGGAAAGAGGCCATTGTGAGGCTGGACTGGGCTCACCAGGGGCTGGGAACAGGGAGCTGTGGGCCTAAGGTGCTGCCGAAGTATGAGCTGCCTGTCAAGCCTTTTGAGTACGAGTTATTTATGGAGTGACGGATGAGCTGGGGCATGGAAGTGGTCGGACTAAGCCACTCCTTGGATTTCCCACTGAAAAAGCAATTCTAGCATATAGAAATAGGACAAATCATTAAGGAATCGTATTTTAAACTTCTCGAGATGGCCCAAGTCCGATCTTCGAAGGCTAACACCGCAATTGGGTTTCAGGTATGCCTGATATAGCAATAACCATGTCATTAAACCTGCCTGGAATTCTTACAATATATATGTGTGTATATATAACTAGTCCGTTTTCTCATCTTTATTCTTCATAAATTTCTTCATCAATAAGCTTAATGCTGCCATGATCCTTAGCCTCACTGCCCTTACATCCCACTTGTCAGCCTCATCAGCCGATACGAACCGTCTTGCCAGCAAGTTAAAAACATGTCCAAACGCTAGAGCCATAACCGTACTTGTGAAAATGATAACGTTATACGGCATACTAAAATCAGGTGTCGGTAGTGGCAACAAGAGTGAAGTTGTCCGGATCGATATATTGCCGATTGTAATTACTGCAGATGGGACATCAAATCCTCGGTTCGCATCAGGAGGGTACTCGGTATAACGTAAAAATGCTTTCTCGAAATCGTATGTAAGAAAGACGGTCGAGTCGGCGGGAACTTGCATGTGAATTTCAAGCTGCGTACCACGCTTCCTGTCCAATGCTGGGCGATAATACATCTCTTTAATGAGATCGCCATCGGCTCCGTTGATCTTAACTTTCAGAGTGTGCAAATAGAGCTTCATGAACCAAGGCAATGATTCCATGTAGACAAAATCGACCGCATCCGTTTTTGAGGGATTGGTAAGGATAGCCTGAACACCTCCACGTTCTTGACCGTAACCAGTGAATGAACGGTCAGCGTAAAGAAGTGGTTGTTCAAGAGGTGCTCGTTCTTTAATGTCTTGTGGCGGCAAAACCATCTCAAAATCTTGATCTGTCAACTTATAGCAACGTGAGAATCCATTGTCATGCTTATTTTCAATGGCACCCCCTGACGTATAGACGTCCCTAGCATGCGGAACATTGATACAAACGGGCTCGGAATCATCCTCGGATAATGGACATGACCCTTTTAGAGCATGTCCGAATACTTGAGTTAGACTCCAGTCGGAATCTCCAGCCTCGTCTAGTGGGTAGCAGGTGTCATGTGAATGATACGGCCTGGTAATGTCGCATTTCAATTCTTCATTCGGTACAGGTCGAGGTATAGGGTTGTCTTCAGTGGCTCAGCAAGATTCCAGTCATGCAGAAAGAGATCACATACCACGAGGCCGTTTAGACCGTTGAATATCCAAGACCATATCTATTGTCTGTGTGATTTCCAACAAAGATTCACCTGATTCCGCATATACAGGCCTAACATCAATAGACATGCTTTGCCAGGACGCATCAAAAAGCTTATGCCCATCCAGAAGGCTCGATATGCCAGCTTTTCCCTTGCAAGGTAAAAGTTTTAAAAAAGGAGTTAGGTTCTCCGTGCAAACCACTTCCCTTGGTAACGTTCCATGCAAAAGATGCAAGTTCGGCAATATAGAGTCTGAATGAGCTCCAGCCGGCGCAAATGACATTACAGGGCGTATTGTACGCGTTGAATCAATAAAGTTGAGAGATGCGCAGAAGAGGCCAGACAACGCATTGGTTAAGATCAGCCATCTGCTATCCGCCCTGAATCTATTAGCATTATTCCCTCACATCTGCATTGAATTGCTCACTCCTCATCAGTATCTGCCTCCACCCATGCCCACAGTTCCACACCCGTTCCACCTTCCCGGGAACCTCCCCAAGGCCTAGCACCCCAGCTCTGTGAGTCCCATCTCCCCAAGCTGAATCGCAGATGTAACTCGCGCGTATTCGCGTGCTGTAATATTTGACCTAGGGATCGGGGGAAGTATCTGAAGTTTTTCTGCTCAAACGCGGCAGAGCTAGTGTTACTTCGGAAGTTGAAGGAGGCCAAGAGTGAGGAAGGAGGTAATGGTCGGAGGAGGAGCTGCTCGTGGTACTCTGAAGCGCAAGCGAACGTGAAAAGGACTCCAAGAAAGAAAAGTAAAGACTGTAGTTTTGTCATTGCAGCTCTCCAGCTGCGCTGAATTGGCTCAAGGCGGAATCATGGGGTAGAGTTGGGGTGAGGCTACGTTGAGATTCGCAGTTGGCAGACTAGCGCGGAGCCTTGCCGCAGGGCTGAAATTTATCGCCTTTCGAATTTCACATCGACTTTCAGATCACACAACCATACAATATGGCGGCAGAACAGAGGAAGCTGCTTGGTAAGGCCCTGAACAGGATTTCATTAGAAGGAAAAACGCTTCATTTTGTCTCAAACTCACGATTGAGTCTAGCTGAGGAGAGTGATCAATGCTAACGTTACCTATCAACAGAGCAGCTTATGGGCGCAGGAGCCTCATCAAGAGCGGCACAACTCTCCATCACAGATCCGAAAGTATGCCGCTCCTTTCTGGTTGGCACCTGCCCACACGACCTCTTCACCAACACCAAGCAAGACCTAGGCCCATGTCCCAAAGTCCACAGCGAGCCACTAAAGACCGAGTATGAGTCCACGAAAGACACAGCCAAGTATGGCTTCGAATACGACTACATGCGCGATCTCCAAAAGTACATCGACGAGTGCAACCGCAGGATAGACGCCGCACAGCGCCGACTCGAGAAGACACCTGACGAGATCCGGCAGACAAACGCTCTTGTAAGTACCGAATTCGCTGCAAACACGTCCGTGGGGAAGATGGCACACTAACATTCCGCCTCAGCTAAAGCAAATCTCCGACCTCTCCAAATCCATCGAAACCGGGCTCCTCGAGATCGAAGTCCTAGGCGAGGCCTCGGAAGTCTCACGCGCCTACGAAGAATTCTTCCGCATCAAACAAGCCATGCAGACCAAAGGCGACAAAGAGCGCGAGCTCAAAGCCCTCTCCGACACCTCTGGGCCCTCAGGCCACCAAAAGCTCCAGGTCTGCGATGTCTGTGGCGCGTATTTGTCGCGGCTGGATAATGACCGCCGGTTGGCGGATCACTTTTACGGCAAGATGCATTTGGGGTATGCGCAGATGCGGAAGACGTTCGAGGGGTTGCAGAAGGAGTTGAAGGGGAGGCCGCCGCCGGCTAGAGCGCCGACGATAGAGGAGGGGGAGAGGAGTCCCGGTGCGAGAGGGGGTGGGTATGGTGATGGCGGATATGGGGATGGGAGTGGTGGCTGGGGAGGGAGAGGCGGCGGTGGTTATGGTGGGAGGGGAGGGGGAAGAGGTAGTGGATTTAGGGGGAGAGGGAGAGGTGGAGGTGGTTTCAGGGGGGGTTGGTAGTGACATTTGGAATAGCATGCTAGCATGGGAGTTATTGGGAATACAATGGCGTTCACGTCCTGTAAGCCAGTGGGCCATGAGCTATATACTAAGTGCTTCCACGATCCTGATGATCTGAACCGAATGTGCTGATTTTAGGAGCTGGTTTTGGAAGACATTATTCTTTGGGGCCTAACGAGTGTAGACAAAAATACGCAAGCGGGTATAATTCGTCCCACATTTCGATCGTAATGCATCATCCATCATCCATCAATCATTCCATAAACATCTCCAACCTCTGCCCCAAGAGCTCCACCTCCGTCAGTGCCACACCCGCATCGACCTCCCCCAGGCCCTTGTGAACTTCACCGCCAGGCTCCAACGAAGCCTTTACGCGTCCTTGCGCGACTCTCAATGGTCCCAGATAGATCTCCTCGGAAACGGTCCGCATAGCAGGTGGTACCACATGAGCATATCCCTTCCCGCCCATGAAGTACAGGAAATTAAGCACAGCCATATGAAAGGGGAAAGTCTGCCTGAATTCCTCCCACGCTTCCAAGTCGGTCGCTTGCGCGAGCGCAGACATATCTGGAAAGAGATAGGGTTGGGCGGAAGCGAGCGCTACGGTGGAGGAGAAGAGGTTCTCGCTCTTACGTTCTTGAGCTGTTATGAGTTCTTCCTTTAGCCAGCCGACGGCGGAGGCTTTGAGGGTTTCATAAGGACAGTTTTCGAGAGTATCTATGATGAACGTTAGGCGGGTGCGGTCGACTGGGTGGGCGTGTAGGATGTTTGAGAGTAGAATGTGAGCGCCATAGCGGAGAGTTGGGGACGGAGAGTTGGCGGATATGAGGGAGAGTGATTGCAAGTATTGGAGAAAATCTTCGTCTTCTAAGGGTCCGGAGACAAATTTATCGGACTTCTCGAGCCAAAAGCCAATTGCTAGTATGGAATCTATGACAGATGCTTCTTCTGTGCCTATATTTGCAGGGCCATTTGTGCCAATGAATTGTTCGACCAACCTTGCATGGCCTGGAAAAACTGAGAGGGGCGGTAAAGCTATGTTGGCACCAAACATGACTGAAGAGAAAATGAAACATGTGACGAGGAAGAGGGATCCAACTCTTGACAGAGGCACATCATTTGGTGAAGATGGGTGCTCTTCTTCCACTTCATCTTCTTTCGGCTGAGCATAAATTGCATCGAAGAGGATCTCACAGCTAGATAGACCAAGGTCGCGAGCTAGGGCCTGCAAAAGTTAGCGGTTAATAATGAGGATTGTTTAGGGATACTCACTACTAGTTGTCCAACAATCATATCTCGATCATTCAATACTGAATCATCTCTGAATGCCTCCCCAAAGCTTTTCCTCCCTTGCACAACTTTGTCTGGGTCAAAATACTCCTGCAATCGTGCAGTCCATTCTAGTCCAGTCGCATTAATGTATATCTCCAGTATATGGGTGACGAATGATTGTAGGAGTTTCTCTTGTATTGCCCCCTCTTGAGGTTCTTCTGCCGTTGCTTCAGGATCGGGTGCTGATGCTTCTGTCTGAGGGTCTAATTGCATTGCAACCGGCAGGCTGGACGTTCGCCGAGGTAATGGAGGTCTTTTTTTCCCAGATAAGGAGTGTAGAAAAGCTATGACGGCCAAGGTGGCCTGGTCGGAGGGGCTGTAGGAGGCGAGGATTGCCATGAGAGAGGTCGAGAGGAACCGCGAAGGATATTTCGTCCTGATGCGAGGATGCAGAGTCGCTAGAAGGGACACGAGAGTACAAAACTTGTCCACCTCCCTGGGTTCAGAAGCATGTTTTGAGCTCCCTTTTCCATTGTTTATTGGGAGCTTATCGATGTCGCCTGTATTTATATCTGTCTCTTCTTCATCTTGGGTGTTCAGCAGCCGGAGAGCCTCTGTGACTTTCAAAACCACCTCACGCGGGTTTCCCAGCCGAGCAATTGTCTTGAGGCATGTCTCGGAGCCAGGAAGAGGGATGAGCAGTTGTATGAGGTCCCAGCCGATATTCTGGGTGAGGGTGGCATCTTGCAGGATCCCGTCGAGCGTTGGGAGGATTTCGGGAGTTAGATGCGACTCGAGGATGGTGAGGTAGGTTAGATAGTCAGTCTCTGGAGGAAGACTCGCCTTAATTGCCGTGATGGCTTCGGTAGCCATGATGCAGTGATCGTTTGTCGTCGTCGCACGGTGGGGGCGGTGATCAATCGAAGTGCTGGTTCTGTTAGCAGCCCAACTGGCAAGGCTGAAGGGAGGCTAGTAGCGAGTGTAACCCCGCCATTTAGCGTCGCTTCACGGTTTTTCCTCACTAGCAGCCTCCTCCAGGCTTAACGGCCTCGCCACACGTGCGGTTCTTGTGGCTTGCAAGGGATGTGTCTTCGCTGTAACTGTACCTAAGGGGGCGCCTTGCAGACCAAGTACTGGGGTACTAGGCAGGTATCTTCGACCTGGGCCCCACGCCCAATGCCCTTCCTTCTCTCGTCTCATATGATTAACTGACTAAGTACGGAACAGACACTTTCTTGTAAGACATCAACATTAGCTTAGAGATAACGCTCTTCCCGAAACATGTTCTCGCATGGCAGTGAAGACACTGGAAAGGAGCACAGCATGTGTGTGAAAAGTACCATGTCGTATCTCGTACATGCTGATGGAGTGCCAGCAGACTGACAGTTGTACTGACGGAAGTACTGGAACAGGATCAGGCTATCAGCTATCAGCAGGCCCAGCAGGGTCTTCCGCCATAGATAACTGGCGAACCTATCAACAAGGCAGGACCCTCGCTGACTAACGCTATCTGTGTGCATCATTTCCCACAGATCACTCGCGCTGACCTCTAACAAAGTCGACAGGTCGCCGATGACGGCGCCAGTCGTTTCTTTTCAATACGATTTTCAAACAGGTCCCGCCTCTCAGATGACTACCTATGGGGAGGGGCAAAAACGGCCAAACGAGACGGGCAATTGAAAAGAGCACCCCCGCTTGGTTCTTCAAATTGGCACTAATGGTGGGGCGAAATGTGGCCCGAGGATGGCTTGCTTCACACCAGACGACACGTCTCGAAGCTTGATATGCTACCATCGTAAGTGACGTTATAATGTACATGTGCCTTTATCCTTCTGCCTTAGCTGTAGTCCCGTATAACTCTGCTCTTCTCTTGCTTCCTATCTTGCACCTGTCCTACACCGCCCACCGTCCGCGAACCCAAGTATATCTTTCTGTTCATCTTCATTGATCGTCTCGTGTTCCTCTCGAACGCCGATTTTATTCTTTCACATGCCAGACTTCTCGCAATGGAGCCCTCAAACCACGGAAGCATCAAAGAGAAGCCTAGATACATCAACTTCCCATACATCGAGCATGGCACACTTAGAGATGGCAAGCTGGTATTAAATCGGTGGTCGTCAACGGTCACAAAAGACCATGATTATCCGGGAGCACAGGCGATGCTGTATGCAGCAGGTGTGCCCAATAAGGAAATGATGAAAACAGCTCCTCAAGTAGGTGTGGCGACAGTATGGTGGGAGGGAAATCCTTGCAAGTAAGTGGTCGAGAAAGGGGAAGAGAAATCTTTGTGCTGACGGACTGCAGCACGCATCGTGAGTAGCTACAAGCCCCAACTGCCCTCCGCTCAATTGATTGACGAGTCTATGCAGTCCATGATCTTGGAAAGCTCGTCAAAGATGCGGTCCAGAAACAGGGCATGCTGGCGTGGCAATTCAATACAATTGGTGTTTCCGACGCTATCACCATGGGCGGAGAAGGTACTTACCCCTATTTCTCAAATCTTCAGCATCTCTAATTAGTAGGGAAGGTATGCGCTTCTCCCTTCAGACTCGCGAAATAATAGCGGATTCCATCGAGACGGTTACTTGCGCACAACATCATGACGCAAATATTTCAATACCGGGTTGTGATAAAAATATGCCAGGAGTAATTATGGCCGCTGCTCGACATAACCGCCCGTTTGTCATGATATATGGTGGCACGATCAAGAAGGGGTTTTCGAAGCTCTTGAACAAGGACATCAACATCAGCACCTGTTACGAAGCCTCTGGAGCCTACATCTACAACAAGCTCCATGCCGTGTCAGGTGCGGGAGAACCTGGACGGACGTCAAGTGATGTGATGGATGACATAGAGCAGCATGCCTGTCCTGGAGCAGGAGCTTGTGGAGGCATGTATACCGCGAACACCATGTCGACAGCGATAGAGGCAATGGGCTTGTGCTTACCAGGATCATCCTCAAATCTGGCAGAATCCCCAGCGAAAATGCGCGAGTGCACGAAAGCAGCTGAGGCTATAAAGATCTGCATGGAGAGAAACATCCGACCAAGAGATCTCCTGACCAAAGAGTCATTTGAGAATGCTCTAGTTTTGACCATGGCTCTTGGCGGCTCCACCAATGGGGTTTTACACTTCTTGGCTATGGCCGGTACAGCAGAAGTGCCGTTGACGCTTGATGATATTCAGAGAGTCAGTAATAAGGCTCCCGTCCTTGCCGATCTTGCACCGAGCGGCAAATATTTCATGGAGGATTTGTACAACATCGGAGGGACGCCATCAGTCCTTAAACTGCTTCTAGCAGCTGGCCTGATAAATGGCAACATTCCCACTGTGACGGGAAAGACGTTGGCTGAGAACATTGAGCCCTTCCCATCATTACCACAAGACCAAGTTATCATCCGTCCTTTGAACAATCCTATCAAAGAGACTGGCCACCTCCAAATATTACGTGGCAACATATCTCCTGGCGGAGCAGTCGCGAAGATCTCTGGGAAAGGAGGCCTTGAGTTCACGGGTAAAGCTAGAGTCTTCAACAAGGAGCACGAATTAGATACCGCGCTCAATAATGGAGAAATCCCCCACGGCGAGAACCTCGTCCTCATCGTTCGCTACGAAGGACCGAAAGGTGGACCGGGCATGCCAGAGCAGCTAAAGGCCAGCGCCGCAATCATGGGTGCTGGTCTGACCAATGTAGCATTGGTTACTGATGGCCGATATTCTGGTGCAAGTCACGGCTTTATTGTTGGCCATGTCGTTCCCGAAGCGGCTGTCGGCGGCCCGATCGCAGCGATTAGAGACGGGGACGTCATCACTATCAGTGCGAAAACCAATACCCTCTCCATGGACGTCAGTGATGAGGAGATCAAGGAGAGATTGAAGGCGTGGAAGAAGCCTGAGAGTGTGGTCAATCGCGGTGTGTTGGCCAAATACGCGGCTTTAGTGGGAGATGCTAGCCATGGGGCGATGACGGACTTGTTCTAAGTTTCTAACCTGTGCTTACAACGGCCAAGGCCATGGTTTCTGCATAGGCGTGGGGTTGAAATTGCCATTTCTTTCTGTGGTAGTCATATTGGATTAGAAAAAAAAGCAAGGTTCATTTTTGTCACTCAGGATGAGACCCCTTTTCAAAGGCTTTCCACATTGATCGCTGTTGTACTCAATAAACAGCCCAGGATAAACAAATTCTCGATAAGTACACTATTGCTCTAAGGTACTAACAGTAGGATCCCACGAACAAGGACTATACTCCCCCGTCTCTAAACTCTTCATGTCCTCCTCATCAAGAACAAAATCAAAAACCGCTGCATTCTCCTCAATCCTGCTTTTAGTAACACTCTTCGGCAACGGCACAAACCCCTTCTGCAAGCTCCACCTCAACAAGATCTGCGCCGCGCTCTTTCCATGCTTCTTCACCAACGGCTTCAACAACGCGTCATTCGTCCGCTGTCCCCTCAATAACGGCGAATAAGCCTCTACGACTATATTCCTTTCCTGGCACCAAGATACGATATCCGGCCGCGCAAGCCACGGATGTACCTCCCACTGCCCGACGTCGATCTTCCCTCCCTTCCCCGGCCCCCCACGCTCCACTTCCAACTCCTTGATGAAGCCTTCTAACTCATCGAGATGGTGCACGCCGTAATTACTCACGCCGATGCTGCGCACGAGCCCGGCCTCTTGGGCTTCGACGAGGGCGCGCCACGCGCCTTTGCGGCCCCGGGGGCCGCCGTAGGGAGCGTGAATCAGCATTAGGTCGATGTAGGAAAGGCCGGTGGCGCGGAGGGAGGAGGCAATTTGCGCTTTCGCGGAGGCATAGGAGAGGCCGCGGGATGGGATTTTGGAGGTGAAGAAGATGGAGGAGCGCGGGAGGGCGGAGTTTTTAATGGCTAGGCCGCAGGGGGCTTCGTTGCGGTAGGCGGCAGCGGAGTCGACCTGTTGGAGGGGGGTGGTGAGTTGTTGGGTTGGAAATGGGAAATGGGTAATTTAAGGCATCTTGATGAAACGGGGGAATGGATGAAGATTCGTAGAGAGTTATGTGGAATAGTCTTCAGGGCTGATTGGGGCTCAACCGTTCCATGTCACATGAGATGTACGAAGGTGAGTGCAAGCAAACGCATACTTTGACTCTATGGAATCTGAACTTACATGTCTATATCCCGTATTAAATGCATATGTCACAACCTCCTCGCACTCCGCTGCGGACCTTATGCTCGGTCAGTCCATACCAAAACAACCTGGAATGTTTCACCCATACGTTTGATAGACCTATTTACAGTCAGTTCGCAAATCTCTTCAATGTCCTCAACTAGCCACCTACTCCATATCCCAAAATTGGTATCTCAAACCCCGAGTTCATACGGAGCGTAGAATTGATTGTGAGGCTCGCCATAGCTCTACTTGCAAAGGACCGAAGGGCCATATATCAGCGGAATTCAATCGAATTTTTAGGTCACCAAAGCAAAAGAGTAGAGAGTAGAAATAGTAAGAGGAGACCTTTTATGTCTTTTTGGAAGACGGGGATCCCCGTAGAATTGATAATTCCCATCGGAGATAATGGATTTAGCAACATAGACAAAAGGATTTCAAAGCAAGCCAAAAAGCCACACTAGTGTTAATGAGATGGAAGATACGTTATGTAATGCGATATGTTTTACTCACCTCTCCAGGGCAAACACAGAGATTCGCTGAAAGGAACTAGGTGCAATTAAATGATGAAGGAGCGCCGAGCGCATGATAAGATGCTGTATTGATGATCACCATGCAGCCTGTAACAAGGACAAGGCTGTTGGGCTTTGAGGTCCCTTCCTATTGAACACTGCTTAAAAGAGGAGGAGACCCGACACGTCTCAGAGACCGTAGAAGGCATTTCCATTGGACGTCGGGGTTTGGTTTCGAGCAAGTCACATGATTTGACTTCCTAGGCACGATGAAGACTACTCTTGGACAATTGGTAAAAGCGCTTGATTGATAGATAGATATCGACCTATATACGATCTTGTTTCAGAGTAATGCGTAGAATGATTCAGGAGCTCAGTGTCAGTGGTACAGCCTTGCGGGGCACAAGTGCAAGGCTGAACATTTCCAAGCGAGAGCTGCATGAAATCATCACACACAATCCATAAAACGTAGTATACCTTTTGCGAAAACCTCTTTTTCTCTATAAAATGCGACTCATCAAGCAAAACGTCGAGCGCGATGGCTCCGGCACAATTACCCTTTTCCCTGAAGAACCCGAAGACATGGTCCGTCCCGTAATCCCCTCCCCTCCTTTCCACCAAACTGATCCCCCCAACAGTGGCACGCCTACAACCTAATCGCGCCCTCCGACCTGCTCCGCGCCTCCGCCATCCGCCGCATAACCACGGAATCCACCACCGGAAGCACGTCCTCCACACGGGTACACATGACGCTCCTGATCCGCGTGACGAGCATCGACTTCGACGCCCAGGCCGGCCAGCTGCACGTCTCGGGCCAGGTCGCGGAGGAGAACCGATACGTGAAGGTCGGCGCCTACCACACGCTCGATCTGGAGCTGCAGCGGAACTTCACGCTCGAGAAGGGCGAAGGCTGGGACTCGGTCGCGCTCGACGTGGTCCGGGAGGCGGTCAGGCAGGACAAGGAGGGCGTGGTGCCGGCTGTGGTGATGCAGGAGGGCCTGGCGAACATTGCGCTCATTACGGAGCATCAGACGGTGCTCAAGCAGAGGGTCGAGAGCGCTATTCCGCGGAAGAGGGCGGGCCGGGCCGGGGATCACGATAAGGGGATTGTGAGGTTTTATCAGCTGGTTTTGGAGACGTTGCTTAGGCATGTGGACATTACGGAGCCGAGGCCGTTGTTACTTGCCAGTCCGGGCTTTACGGCGCAGGGGTTCTTGAAGTATATCCTAGACGAGGGGACGAGGACGGGGAATAAGGCGTTATTGGCCAATAAGGCGAATTTTGTGGTGGTGCATTCAAGTTCGGGGCATTTACATAGTTTGAATGAGGTGCTGAAGAGTCCGGAGGTGTTGGCGAAGTTGAAGGATACGAAGTATGCGAAGGAGACAAAGCTGATGGACGATTTTATGACGCTATTGAGGAAGGATGATGGCAGGGCTTGGTATGGCCCGAGCGAGGTGGAGAAGGCGGTGGAGAAAGGAGCAGTGGGAAGAGGAGGTGGGGTGCTTTTGATAAACAACTCCTTGTTCCGCAGTCAAGTAATTGGTACGCGGAAGAGGTGGGTTGCGCTGGTGGACAAAGTCAAAGAAGAAGGTGGTGATGCACGAGTACTGAGTAGTGATCACGAGAGCGGGAAGAGGCTAGAAGGATTGGGAGGCATTGCTGCAATATTGACCTTCCCCTTGGAGGATCTTGATGAAGGGGATGATGAGGACAATCCTGCGCCTAACTTGACTGATAATATACAAATATGATTTTTCCAGTCCCATGCCATTCTCCGAAAAATGTGCTTTCCTATGCTGTGAATGCAATGGGGTATAACCTAATGCTCCAATTCTAATGTAGCTCGATGCAGCCTGTCCTACCTAATGCGACCACCCAATGCTAAATTCCAGTGCTTTGACCCACGCAAAAAATCGAAATCCAACATTAAAAACCTGCCACACCATGCGAAGCCCAATACATCAAGCATAATCCGACAGAGCCAGCAAGTCTGCGTCGATATCCGATCCATAGTCGTCGCCCCCATGATCGGACCTTACTGATCGAGTCCTACGAAGAACCCTTTGAGACCTCCTCGGACTGGAGCCTTGTGTAGTCTGCTTGGCTAGCAACAAGCTCTCATGCAATGCCGCATAGAGAAGGTCATCTTCCTTCTCCTCGAAGAATCTAGGCTTCAGCCTAGGTGTAGGAGGTGGCGGAGGTATCTTTTCTGTTTCAAAGCGGTGAGGATTTGTTACAGCTTTCGGAAGTGCATCCCTTTGCACTGGTTTGCTTGGTGTATCAATATCTCTTAGGTCCTGTGAAGAGATTTCCAAGTCCTGTGAAGACAGGAAGTGCAATGCCTCATCTTCAATCAGAGGCTGAGTTGTCGGCATTGAGACTGGTGCAATTGGAGGCCTTGCCACATCTCTTTCTTGCTCTACATCAATCTCCCTCGCGATTTGTGTATTGGAAGGCATATCATCGATGTCTTCAAACAGTTCTCTGACCTGCTGGGAAGGACTAGGGAAAAAATCCTCAAGATGGGCTTCTAGGAAAGCTAATGTGCTGGGGGGCGGCATAGAAAAGTTCTGCTGCCCTACTATTTGTTCTGACTTTGTCCTGACCTTAGTTGTGGACGTGACAGCTTTAGCATTGGGTGGACGAGGGGGCGGCACCATGTTCCTTGATACATCACGCAACGGAATCCGAGACCGTAGTCGGTTGACTGTCATGGGAACCGCCGGAGGTCGCATAGTTCTTGACGATTCATCTGCTAATTTGCTGGGCCAATTTCTCTGGATTGTTTGGGTTGTTGTCTTTAGAGCGTTTCGCCTGGGAAGATTACATGGCGAAATAGCCAAGGTGTCTGTGATTCGTCCATGCGAGCTTAATGCAGTGTTCGGAACTGTTGTTGGAGATTGATATTGATGTACAGAGGTCGGTATCGTCTTTGCAAGCATCGCTTTAGTCATCAGCTGACTCTTAGCCCTTTCGGCATCGAGTTTTACTTGATCCACCTTCAGGAAGTTATCTGTTGCTTCGCATTGAGAAAATTGCGATTCTATACTGGCAATAGGCGACCTCCTTGGGGATGACCCGATGGGCACCGTGCGGGATGTGTCTTCCGACTCCACAAACAAGGTGGGAAGATCAGCTTGGGAGAACGGTGGGAAGTCCCCGAACTCGCTATCTTCACCCACTTGCTCCAGTACGGTGCGTTTTGCTGTGTTCTCGGCCTGTTGCTTCGACTCGCATTCATTATCGCCTTCGATCCCGTTGTCTGCGTCATCCTCTTCCCTCCTATCCACCTCTTCCCATGACCTTTTTCGTCCAGCACCAGATTTAACGAACGTCTTGATCGTAGGCTGGCTTGGCCTTACAAAGCGACTCGGCTCGGGCAAGCCCAGTTCCTTCCGTTTAGCCCGTTCGTCAGCCTCCTTTTTAAGCTTCTTTTCTCTCGCTGCCTTTGACTTTGCAGTAGCCTTCTCCTTCTCGTATTCCTTCTTCTGCCGAGCAATCTCCGCTGCCTCGATCCGCCTCTGCTCCGCTTTTGAAACCTTAGGCAACTTGGTAGCCTCACGGTACGCTTTCTTTGCGGCTTTCGATGTCATCGGAGGGCGTGGCCCTGTAGTGTTTACCAGTGTAGTGGGGACAAGTTTAAAGGTATCTTGTCGCACCGGCATGGTGGATTAAACGACACTTGCCGCGCCAATATTGAGATAGCCAAGAAAACCGGATCAAATAGTTGCGAACCATAGTAGAATGACCAAAATGAAAGCATATGGAGTGATGTTGGGGTTTGCTTGGACCGAGGTTTTAAGCGCGAAGACGGTTGGTGGGGCTGCGCGACTTGACGCGATGTGGGGTAAATAGGCAAAGCTGCTCTCTCTATATACCTGCGCCTTACACGAACGAGATTTCAATTGTTTGCCTGATGGATAGACCGTCACGCCAGAGGTGAAGAGGTTGCCTCAAAGATATCAGAATTTCAGAGCAATTTGCACTATGAAGCCAGTATTGACTTCCGGTTGAGTTGCTGTCATAGGCGACTAAGAGTGAATTGCCGTGTCTGCAGGCGAGAATGATTCTTCAAATACATGATACGTGGGATTATGAGTATATTGCCTGGGATCACTATTTCGTCTTCAAGTGGACTAATTGATTCCAATACGGACATCTGTTCTGTCGATGGCAGATGCATTCTCTAGCTCTTTTGTCGCCATGGTTACGTCTACCGACTCCGTACTTGGGCCCCACTTTCTACGTACAACTGCGAGACTCTTCGCCAACTGCGGAAGCATCCAATAATGTTGGATCCTAAAAGCGTTCATAATCGGTGCTTGTTATACTGGTCGAGTATTGAGGCGTACGCAGCTATCCAATCGCATATTGTCCCATTCATATCGCTCGCCCGCACGCCGAGTGCCACCCTGCGGCTGAGGTTCTGCGGGTGGAGACGAACTCATGAAACACATCGAATGGGAGGGCCAACATGCGCAACATCCATGCCTTAGCAATGACGATATGGATGCAGAACGACGGCGCCAGTCCGCATCCGTACAAACACACCACCTTCCAAGTCTTTGGGATGCAAAGAGTCGAAGTAAAATACGTGTAAGATGTCTCTGAACTCGACCAATCTTCCTAAACCTCAGCCAGCCAATAATAGGAATAGTATTATGCATGAGGAGACAGTTATACTGGACTCTCGCCGACCCCACCTTCCAAAGCTTCTACAGTAAGTATGCGAGAGCAGTCCACCTGACTTAGAAGCCGTTTTGGTGCGGTATTTGGATCACCCCTCCATCTTGGGCATTATCGTCCGCATTCTCCGATGAACGGCGTAGCTGAGGAAGACGCTCGCAATGTGAGTTAGAACGAGCCATCTCGTTCGCAATTCCTCCCGAACACCCAGGCTGGCACACATCGCATATGCCACAACTTTTCTCATCAGACAAGGCTCTTCAAGCCACTGGATACCAGGATCGTCCCGCATCAAGCATGTCATTCTCATTCCTCTTTTTCTCGTCTGTTATCTGCGCGGCTGACCCAACAGCAAGGCAGTAGGAATTGCACTTGGGCTGCTCTCAATGCCGGCCTTTTTTTTCCCTTAAGATTCCTTTATCCCGTAGCGTCATTTCATTACTTCTACTGTAATCAACACAAACCCAATGTCTAAGTACTCAGCGCTCGTCATATTTTACATCTCCGAGTATTCTCCAGATTAAAACACTAGTTTTGGTGATAGCCTCGTACCACCATGCCACCTCCACCCACGCTCACCTCGGCACCGCTGGAATTGATCACTGCCGTCCCTACCACAGAGCCAGATATTGAGCTACGCCAAGTCGTACCATCAAATTACTACATTACGCTCTCTATAACAAGAGACTATACAACATATACAACCACCTTACTCCTCGCTGGCACAGAACCTGCCGCAACACCTAGCTCGTCAGTCTCGGAAGTTGACAACGTAGCGGCTACAAGCACCACAGCAATTGTCAGTCCAGCGACAACAACTACCACGGCCATCACCAATCCAGCCACTATAACTATCACAGCAACTGCTAATCCGGCCACTACAACTGCCTTTGTGCCGGCCGCCCAAACCACCACATCCATCATAGCAGCGGGCTCCACTGACCCCAGTAATGGTACAGTGATCGGAGCCATTGTAGGGGCAATAGCGGGTAGCATAGTCTTCGTCCTTTTGCTCTGGATCTGCTTCTACACACCCATATTCCGGATTGAAGCCAGTACCGTCTCCGGTAGCACCAGAAGTAGCAGAAGTAGCGAGTCTAGCGCCAAGAGGACGACTCGGCGTGTGCGTGTGACGGAGACGAGGAGGACGAGAGTTAGAGAGCTGGATGATGACTGATGTACCAGTCCCAGACGCTGGTTGCATGTAATAGCGATTAATGTATCTTTAGCATTCAGAAGATTGAGAATGGAGTATGATATTAGAATTCATCTATCTGGATATCTTTTTCTGAGCAGCTGTTTTCCTAAATGCGATAATTCGAAGCCGCATCAACGATTTCATCACTTACTCCGCCAAGCGCGCGTGTAGTTCCATATGTCGATATCTTGACTAAATGAGCACTTCCACATAACTGGTCGTTAGATAATGATAAAGGTTTTGTGTCCTGTGCTAAACAAACACTGCCGAGCCGTGCTAATGACACGTGCGACGCAGGACGTTCCATTCAAAAGCGTAACTTCACAAGTACCAAACAGTGCAACGGGTCAACCTCCACAAGTGCACATAACCGGAGCTCACAGCTCTATCGATCCTGCTTTCAGTGACCCTCCAACATCGGCGAGGTCCTGCATTACCTCGATGCAATAATAAAGATGGGCGACTTCATGAAAAGATACCTGCAGGTGAGCATATGATATTCCTCTGAAGCTGAATGGAATAGAACCGGCTAACCATTACTAGATCCAGAAGAGGCTCGCCGAAGCCGCCGGTGAGAAAGAGGGGATGCAAGAAGCCTTGATACAAGATGCTGTGGACTCCTTCATTGAAATGTCCGAAGAGGAAAACCGGACTCGTTACCAGCTTGCCCTGCTATACACCCAGATCACATGGTGGGGTGATCCCGAAATCTACGGTGACGTTGAAGACTATGGCAAGCAGGTGTTTGAGTTGTGTCAAGACATGCAAGATGCCGAAACTAAAGCCACTCGTGGTGGTATTTTCGATGAGGTACTTGAATATCTGCAAGGGGAAGCAAGAGACGCGATTGCGTACGTCAAGGAACAAGCCGACCGCGTAAAACGACGCCGTCGTGCAGGAAAATGGCAGGATGCAAAAGTACATTGGGATGTGACTAGACCGCGCGTGGTGCCAATGAGCAGGCGAATAGCCCTGAAGAAGAAGCTTCAGAGGGAAGAGCGACTTCAAAGCATTGATGATGATGATGATGACGGAAGCGACAATGATGAAAACGATTCGGAAGGAGAGTACGACGAGTACGATGGAATGGAAACGGATGATGTTGACGGATATGAAAATAATGAATACGATGAAGAGGAAGAAGAGAAGGCGGCGACCAACGAGTATGCCGGTGAAAGTATGGACGAGTACGAGTATTACAGTGACGCTACAAACGGTGAAGACAAAGATCATATTGCAGCTTCTGGAAACGGTAGTAATAGCGGCACCGATGGTAAGAATGGTCTCGCGATCCATAGATGAGCTATAATTGACGTTTATAGACTCATCGAGCACGAGTGATGTGCACAAGATGGCGCTCATTTCAAACAGCGGCGACATCGTGGCAGAGATCTCCGACTTAGAGAGTTCTGTCTACATAAAAGCTTTCATGCAGTATTGGAATGATGATCCAGCGGCATGGCGAAAGCATATCGACTTGTGGGAGCGATCGCACGGTATTCCCGGCCGCAGTATCCTTCACTGCTTGAAGAGAGAAGACGGTGAAGAGCTTCAGGAAAATGGCGATATCCCTTTTTGTATGTCTGTGCGTGCTGCTCAAGGCGCGTTGAAGGCACACGAGGAATAGGGTCTTGAGGGAACTCAGCATTGGGTTCTGTGATAAGGACTATGGCGATCGTTCTGGCTCTCGTCCCTTACCGTGAAAGTAGCGGTGTGCTGGATTACAAAATAGATTCTGCACTAAGACCCCAGTAGATGGATGAGGTGCTAATGGATGTTGTTACCAACTAAACTGACTTCACGACGCTGAAATTCTTGTGTAATTGCTGCATCTGTGAGAGTGAATGAGTCTCTTGTAGTACAGGCGCTGATACAGTACGTCAGAACGGCACGGAACATTGGTTTCTCCGTTCCGCTAACGCTGATTCGATGACATGCCCACAAAATGTCGAGTAGTTAGCAGCTTAGCTTGGGTAGTCGTCAGTCAGTTAGCGACAAAGCCGCATTACAGTCTGGTAATTTATCACGCATCTTTAGTATCATTCTAGCCGCGCAACGAGAGAATTTGCCAAGCCGGTCAATCACGGTTCCGCGAACTGGCATACTGATGATATTGAGAGAGGCGAACCAAGTCCCTCCCGCTCAGAACGAACCAAACGACAGACTAGCAAGGGGAGATTTGAGATTGGTAGTCGTTGACGTTCCATTTGACGGCAAATCCCAGTTCCTCTGTGTAGAATCTTTAGTGGAGACGACATCGAACACGAATTAAGTTCACTCCCTTCGCACAGCCCAAGGATTGCGCGAATTTATAATTATTTCCACCATTTCAGTAACCACGAGATGGGCCAACTAAGTTACATTTTCAAAAGATATTTCCGTACCTTAGTGAATTTCACCAAGGCGAATATCAGCTGTCGCCACATAGTACGGATGCATACGATGTGGATGATATTCGGTCACAGTGGAATAATCGTTCTAATAGCCCTAATGGCATCAACTGAGTCATGGCACTAAGGGATAAGTAGCTATCATATAAGGATAAGGATGAGATAGATTCTGATTCAGCAGCCCTATACATAAGATGTTTGCCAATAGAGACTGACCGGCTTATTGGCACGCATATCTTAACACTTAATTACTTAATATAGTCCTAGCAAGCTAACAGAACCTCTACAGTTTTACACAAAGTATCCTCTTCATC
>Ga0335072_10003107_pt1 | contig 25221 bp, 25 predicted proteins | sample Lox_Sample_21_FD_206725 | JGI IMG/M metagenome (GOLD analysis project Ga0335072, IMG submission 206725) | Soil microbial communities from Loxahatchee National Wildlife Refuge, Florida, United States - Lox_Sample_2.1 | ecosystem: Environmental > Terrestrial > Soil > Wetlands | place: USA...
GGGCAGAGATGTTCCGCTGCGATCACATATTCTGGACCAGGAATGCCCGATTCGCCAGTGCCTTGTTGGCAGATTTTTCCTTGGTAAACACGCAGAAGACCAGAAAATCCGGAAAACAGCCCTATTCGAAAGGAGTAACACCATCGGGTAATCGTCGGACGTCGGATTGCGCGTTACCACGGTATACACTTCAGCCGCCTTGCAGCGGCATCGTAATCGCCCCCCGCCGTGTTTTCCGCCTCTCTTAGCGCCGCGGCGTGCGAGCGGGAATCAACCTGCGCGAATCGCCCTATGGAGATGACTTAACGCACGCCACCCCGTTAGCTACGCCGTGGAGTGTTGCTCATTTCCTGCCATCGGCATTCGCTCTCGATGATCTTGTTTTTCCACAGCGGTAAACCGCCGCCTTTTCACACCCGCGTCCCTGGTGGTTCGCCGCCCCTATCCTAAGTAACAGAAAAGACAAGTTATCGCTATCTAACAACCGGCGGCCGAATATTTATTGCTCGTCAATAACTCTTTCGTGCTACGCTTTCGGGCGTTCTCCGTACTGCTCGTTCAAAACTCTCCAAGCAGGAAAATTCAGCAGCTTCTGAGGCGCGCATGATTCCTCGTCATCGTGTGGGTATCTTTCTTTGTCTGTGCACCAGCACGTTGTTCGCTTCCGGTCCCAAATCAAACGGAAACAGGGAAGCAAAGGCGCCGGCTGCGGACATCGCGTCGCGGTTGGTACCACCCGGCGTGCCGGTGCAAGTGAAATTGCCACCCCCGCCGGCGATACGCTATGTGCCCGGCATGGACGAGCCGCTCGTGGCGACGGGTCCCGTGACTGAGTGGGAGAACCGGGATCTCGACACCGCGCTGAAGGCTTTCCACGATGCGCCTGCGGAGGCCGGACCTGAGGGGGATTTCGAAGACTATTAAAAGCCCTTGCTCGCCTTTATAAACGCGCACCCCGCGTCGAACTGGGATGCGTCGCTCTATCTGGATATCGGGCTCGGCTTTTATCGGTCCGGTTATTACAGCCGCACGTTCACTTACTTTCAGCGATCGTGGGAGCTGGGAAGAAAAGCGCCCGGCGTCCAGGCGAGGCAGATGGCGGACAGGGCTATGGGAGAGCTTGCCGAGATGCATGCCCGGCTCGGTCACGCGGCGGAGCTCAAGGCGTTCTTCGCGGATGTCGGCGATCGGCCGGTCTCCGGTTCCGCCTCTTTCCTGATGGAGGGGGCGCATGATGGACTGGCTTTGTTCAACAAAGATCCTGGAATCTCCTATTTGTGCGGACCCGCCGCGCTGAGAAACATACTCGTGTTGCTCAAGGCCGACTCCAGCCAGGTAAAGATTGCCGACGACGCACGTTCCGGCCCGCACGGATATTCCCTGTCGCAGCTGGCGGCGCTGGCCGATAAGGCTGGGCTCAAATACACCCTGATTTACCGGAGGCCGGGCCAGCCAGTCCCGGTCCCGTCGATCATCAATTGGAAGGTCCATCACTACGCCGCGATTCTCGATGCGCATGATGGACATTACCGGCTGCAGGATCCGACATTCGGTCCTGCCGGATCGGTCATAACCGAGCGGGCGGCGGATGAGGAAGGCAGCGGCTATTTCCTGGTGCCTGCCGAGGTTCTAAGGTCGCATCCCCACAGCGGCTGGCGAAACGTTGCGCCGAACTCCCCGGAGGCTCAGTCCGTCTATGGCATGGGCAGCACCGTTCAATCTCCTCCCGGCTGTCCGAACTGCGAGGCACCGACCTCTCCTTCTCCCAACGGTGGCCAGCCAAGCCAACCTCACTCAATGACCCTCGCGAGCGCACGGCTGGGCGAAGCGAGCCTGGCGCTGAGCGATACTCCCGTGGGCTACAAGCCGCAGAAGGGAGTGTCGGCGCTGGTTACGATAAGCTACAACGCGCGCGACGGCGATCAACCCGGTAATTTCAGCTTTTCGAATTTAAGCCCTCTCTGGGCGCACAACTGGCAGGCCTATGTGCAGGACGATCCCAACAACCCGGGGAGCAACGTCGTTCGCATCATCGCCGGGGGCGGCGGCTACGATTACAACGTGCTTGCCCAGCAATACCAGACGGTCTATGACCCCACGACCGGTGACTTCGTCCCGGAAACGTACGACAATTCACAGCTTGTCCGCATACCTGCGACGGGACCCGCCACGTCGTATGTCCGCAATCTGCCCGACGGCGGCCAGGAGATCTATGGTCTGTCAAACGGCGCAACCAGCGCGCCGCGCCTAATGTTCCTGACCGCGCGCATTGACCCGGCGGGCAACAAGACAACGCTGCAATATGACGCGCAATTCCGGCTGACCTCGATCACGGACGCCATGGGACGAAAGACCACGTTTACCTATGGGCTTCCCGCCTATCCGCTTCTCATCACGCAGATTACCGATCCTTTCGGGCGCTCCTCGCGCCTGACCTACGATTCGAGCGAGCGCTTGTCCTCCATCACCGACCCTATCGGCATCACCTCGTCCTTCACCTACGGCAACAACGGGGAGCCGAACTTTGTGACGGCGCTCACCACCCCCTACGGCACGTCCAAGTTTTCAGACATGCTGGACCCTAATGTGCCCCGAACTGCCTATCTTGAGCTGTCGCTTGCGATGACGGATCCCCTGGGTAACGTGGAATACTTTCACGTTTACCAAAATCAGGGAACCACCCAGACCGATCCCGAAACCGCGGTGCCCGCGGGCATGGAGAACGACAACAGCCTGGTCATGTGGCGGAACACCTATTACTGGAACGCGCATGAAGCTGCCAACGGCGGCGTCACGACCGATGCGAATGGCAATCCGACCTCGGAAAATTTTACCAATCCGGATATCTATCACTGGTTCCATCTCTGCTGTAACGTTTTTTACCTGTCGAACCAGTTGGGCAGCCACAAACGGCCTCTCGAAAAATATCGCGAATGGTATAACACCAACCCTATTGCCGGCGCAAACACCGGATATTACAGCGGAACGCTTGACTCGCCGACATTCACCGGCCGCGTGCTCGACGACGGTTCCACGCAGCTCTCCAGCGTGACCTACAACAGTTTCGGCCTGCCTGTGACCGAAGTGGATCCCGTCGGCCGCACGACCCAATTTACCTATGCCGCGAACAATATCGACGTCACGCAAATACAGCAATTGACAGCCGCTCCTTCAACCTACGGCACGATTGCCACGTTCGGTGACTACAACAGCGCACACGAGCCACAGTCCTATACGGGCGCGGATGGCCAGCAGTGGAAGTACAGCTACGATGCGGCGGGCCAGATCCTGACGGCGACGGATCCGCTGGAGGAAGTCACAAGCTATCACTATGACGGATTGGGACGCCTCATCTCAGTGGAGAATGCGAACCACAAGACCGCCCTGACGCTCACTTACGATGCCGCCGACCGCGTTCGCACCCGCACGGACTCGGAAGGCTACACCCTCACCTACTCCTACGACAATCTCGACCGTGTGACGAAAATCACTTACCCCGACGGCACCACGGACACGTACGACTACAACTTCCAAACCGGCCCACGCGCCGGAACCCCGAGCCTCGATCTGCGCAAACACACTGATCGCCTTGGCAACACGACCACCTACGACTATGACGCCGACCGGCGGCTCATCTCCGTCACCGAACCCGTCGATCAGGGCACCACGCGCACCACTAATTACGCCTATTACGAAGACGGCACCCTCAAATCGATCAAAGACCCGGAAGGCAACGTAACCCTTTGGGCAATCGATCTGGAGAGCCGTCCCGTCTCAAAGACCTATGCCTACGGAACGCAGGAAGCCGAGACGGAAAAATACGCCTACGAGGTAACGAACAGCCGCCTGCATTCCGTCACCGATGCGATGGGCCAGGTGAAGACTTTCATCTACGCCCATGACAACCGCATCACTAACATCGCCTATACGAATACGGTGAATCCCACCCCGGATGTGGCGTTAACCTATGATCCCTATTTCGCGCGAGTTGCCCTCATGGAAGACGGGACCGGCGCGACGAGCTACCAATACGGGGCACTCGGCGCCGTGGGTGCGCTTCAACTGAGTGACGAAACCAGTTCCTTCCAGAAGGAGACGATTGGCTACAGCTACGATTCACTTGGAAGGCTCATCAGCCGCACCGTGGATTCCTCAAAGGAGACCTATGCCTACGATTCCATCGGCAGGTTGATCCGGCACACCGGCGGCCTTGGAACCTTCGACATTGGCTATCTGGGTCAGACCGAGCAACTTACCAGCCGTCAGTTGCGGGGCCTTCCGATTGGCACCTGGATCGACTACGGGCCGAATAGCGATGACCGGCGGCTGAAATCCATCATCAATTCACCCGGCGCGCCCAGCTTCGGGTTTGAAACGAGTCCCGAGAACCTCATCACCAGCATCACTGAAACAGGAAGGAACCGTCGGCCGGATCGAGAACTGACCTGGAAATATTCCTACGACAATGCCTATAGATTGACGGCAGCGCACTCGTCGCAAGATCAACGCTATTCCTACCGGCTAGACCTCAACGACAACATCACCGAGGAATCCGGCCCGAGCTACCGGGGGACGGGAACCTATAACGAACTGAACGAGCTCACCTATTCGCCCCCGCTTCAATACAAATACGACGCGGACGGCAACATGCTCAGCGACGGCATCCGCAGTTTCAAATGGGATGCCGAGAACCGGCTGATCGGCGTCAGCTTTGAGGACAACCCATCCCGCAGATCGACCTTCCGCTATGACGCCCGGGGCCGCAGGGTTTCGATCTCCCATGGTGACGAGGAGACTCTCTATGGCTGGTGCGGAGATTCACTGTGTGTTGCACGGAACACCGCTGGCAACACAATGAGGCGCTATTACCCGGAAGGGGAATCGTCACCCTCCGAGCACGCGCTACTTTATTATGCTCAGGATCAACTGGACTCAGTGCGCGGGGTCGTCGGCATTCATGGACAGAAGGCAGTTAGTGCGACCTACGACTATGACCCGTACGGGTATTTTGAAGGCTTCTATACCGACGATGGCCACTCTTCCTTGACAGACTTTCGATATGCTGGCATGTTCTATGACCCACAGGACGGCCTCTATCTCGCCACCTATCGCCCATACGAGCCGAGAAAGAGACGATGGTTGTCGATGGACCCAGCAGGTGAAAGTGCAAGCGCAAATCTCGAGGAATACGTCAGGGCGGATCCGTTAAGCGAAATTGACCCATGGGGATTAATTACCATCAAAACGCAGTCGAATAATGGAGAGTCTGGATTATATTATAACACGGTAACTAATCCGCTCTTAGGGCCTCAGCCGCTAGATTGGGACATACAGTGGGAAGTACCTATGTTTTCAAGTGGCGGAATAATAGTTCAAGAGGTTATTGCAAACCTCCAATATAAGGGCAATAACGGCAACGTATTATTCGATGGTACTTCCCATTATTGGGAAGCATGGACGGTGTGTCCCGGTATGGCAACTACTTCATTATCTCTGTCAGCGGAGTATCCTGGCTACGATGATCGCTGGGGATTGTCGCAACTACCCGGTATATCCGGCTCGCTGTCTCTTACTGGGATTGCCAATTATTATCCTGGTACCTCGTTGCCATTAGGATTTATTCCTAATAACCCGTTGACGCAGGCTTATAGCCTTCCGTCTACCATAATTCCACCTTTCGGCTTACCATCTACACCGTTTCCGCCGGTGGATAGATCTCTATCGATGACATGGCCATGACTGCTTGGAATAACGGGTGTTGGCGAGGCGACATTGTTACACTGAGCATTTGCTTTAGCTTGGCGGCGAGTTTAGCTGTCTTCGGCATAGCACCTGGAGACCATAATAACTCTGCTCGACAGAGGCTCAAGGAGATAGTGGATAATATTAAAGTGGAGGAGAATTACCAGGCTCGTATTGTATATGCCTCACAGCTGGGGGACATCGTCTGCCAGATGGATCCAGCGCTATTGCGCGGCGAAGATATCGATGAAATTGCGTCTCTTCTTGGCGACAGAAGTCAGCTGGTACGGGATTTGGCGGCGCGGGCGCTCGGCGATATTGGACCCAAGGCAGGCAAAGCAATATCAGCGCTGGAAGCGCTTACAAGGGATATAGAAAGATCGCGAGGGGGATCTCCATGGAATGGGGCTCACACCGGCATAGATCCTGACGATCAAGTATACGACGCATTGCAAAGAGTGAAGGGGCATGACCCATCTTCTCCATGTAGAGGTGAGTGGAATCGACCATAGATCAGAAAGGTGTTGGTTGATATTGAAGCATGTGGTGTCTATGGAGACTACGCCTGGTGGTCAGGCGAAGATACTCTCCCCCGACCATGACAGTCGCAGGAACGGATTGGCTAACCGTCTGATAACTGAACTGGCTAAGTGTGCTGTTTCTGAAGTTTGTTTATAGGCTTTGACCTTGCGGATGATACGGCTGGCGCTGGCGACCCAGTGGAAGGGTTGCGGGTTGCGGTTGTAATGGCGGACATAGTCGTGGGAATTCCAGGGACACAATACCTAATTACCGCATCGAGCCTACCCACACCAGATGCTTTCCGGTCGGATCCCATCCTCCACATCAATAATCCAGCACTGCGGGACTTTCGCCCTCACTCCTCGATATTTCTCCACCGGCTCCGGTGACCGGAACCAGTCTGCCTCGAAGCTGGCCGCGCGCGGCGCTCCGTGAACCGCGCTGCCCGCTCCATTCGGAGCTGACGCTCCTCCCCTGTGGCCCGTTCCCCTTGCGGTGACGGCGCGCCTCGTGCGCCCGGCCTGTTCGTTCTCGGCGGTTCGGAATCACCCGGACCACGCGAGAAAGCGTCAGAGAGAGGCATAGTGGTATCGATGCCGTCCTCTTTCTTTCGCGTCCGCAATTCGTCTCATTTTCTAAGAGCTTAAATTCGACAAGGGGCCAGCCCCGGCGTGCTTCCCGCTTATCTTTCATCTCCGACCGCCTTTCTCCTTTGCTCCGTAACGCACCCCCCTGGCTTTCGCTTTTAGCCGGCGACTATGCGCGCGTCGGTTTCAAGTCAATGACGGATTTTCCCCTCTCGCTGCGCTCGATTCCTCGCGGCCGCTGGCGCTGCAAAATCCTATGACTTGCTCCCTTTTCCGCGCGCCTTTGACGCGCCGTAAGCGAGGACGCACTGGGCGCCCTCCTTAAACCAGAAAAGGAGAACATCATGGCTACCATCGGAATCTTCAAGGCAACGGAAAACGGCTACGAGGGGCATATCGAGACCCTCCTGCTTAAGGCGAAGCTCGCCATCGAGCCCGCGAGGAAAAGCAGTGACAACCAGCCCGACTACCGGGTCTTTCACGTCACCGACCACTTCAAGTCCGACATCGGCGCGGCCTGGAAGCGCAAATCTCGCGAAGGCAGCGAGTATCTCTCGCTTAGCCTCGACGACATGGGCTTTCCCGGCAGGGTCTATTGCCGGCTCGTGAAGACCGGGGCCGAGAAGGGCCACACGCTCTTCTGGGAACGTCCGCGTCCTCATGACGACCAGGACTAATCGCTACGGGCGGCCTTCGGGCCGCCCATCTTTTTCTGCCATCACGTACCAATTGAAAGCAATTCCTCATGTGCATCCTCATCAACACCATCCTTAACGCCGACTGCCTCAAAGCCCTTCCAATGCTCCAAAACGAGAGTGTCGGCTTCATCCTGACGGACCCTCCCTATATCACGCGTTACCGCTCACGCGACGGGCGCATCATCCCGAATGACGATAACGACGCATGGCTCAAACCGGCCTCAGCCGAAATGTACCGCGTCCTTGCACGTGACAGCTTCGCCGTCAGCTTCTACGGCTGGCCGATGGCGGACCGGTTTCTGCAGGCATACCGCGCCGCGGGTTTCCGTGTCGTAGGCCATCTGATGTTTCCCAAGACCTACGCATCGAGCACGCGGTTTGTGCGCTATCAGCATGAAGCGGCGTTCCTGCTTGCCAAAGGCGAGCCGCGTCCGCCGGAACGGCCGATCGGCGACGTGATTCCGTGGAAATACACCGGCAACCGACTCCACCCGACGCAAAAGCCGCTCTCCGTACTTGCTCCGCTGGTCCAAACATTCTCCGCCGAGGGTGATACCGTGCTTGATCCGTTCGCGGGCTCCGGCTCGACGCTGATGGCCGCCAAATCATTGGGCCGCTCCTATATCGGCTTCGAGCTCGATGCGGACTACCACGCCATCGCAAAGCGGAGGCTTATGGCATAGCCCCCGCCGTGTTTCCGGCTTATCTTTCACTCCTGGGCCGCCCCATTTCTCCGTGGATCAGCGATTTGCGCGTATCTCTCGCGTCATTACTGATTTTCCTCTCGCTGTGCTCGATTGCTCGCGGGCGCTTTCGCTCCAAAATCCTTTAACGCAGGTAGCGATTGTTCATGGACGGTTTTCGGCCGCCCTGATGGCCTGCTGGCGAAACGATTCGTTCAGAAACGCCGCCTCTTGTCCCATGCTTCGCTGTCCGGGATTGGAGGCTGCCCGCCGCTGGGCGGCAATCGCCTGGTTGAGGCGCTCCGCATCCGCGCCCGCCAGGCTGTCGCCGAGGGCTCTTCCGCGTGCATACGCCTGAAGTGCGCCCTGGCTGTTGCCAGCCCACTGCAGCATCACGCCCATGTTCGTCCAGCACGGGCCGAAGCCCGGTCGGAGCCTGACGCATCGCTGGTAGGCGGCGACCGACTTTTGCGCTATGCGTAGCTTCAGATAGCCATTGCCCAACACATACCAGATATCCGCCTGGTTGGCCCGCTCAGCCAGAGGCACTTCGCGATCCAGCGTCTGCAGCGCATCATTCCAGTCAGCCTTGTCACTGTAGGCCACGGCGAGATTATTCCAGTAGGTGGGCTGGTTAGGGTTTAATTGGATGGCCCTTTGCTCAGCTCGGACGGCATTGTCGTACTGTTTCAAATCGATGTACGTGGTGCCGAGCGCATTCCAGCCGGAGGGCTGATTGGGATTGATCTTCAGGGAACGATTGATCGCGACCGCCGCTTTCTCAGGCTGATGCAGATGCAGTCCATAGGCCATGCCCAGAAATCCCCATGCGTCGGCATTATTGGGTTCGGCGCGGGTCCACGCGGAGCAATAATCGGCCAGCCCCTGATAATTATTGGACCGTACATACCGGGCGGCGCCGTCTCTGGAGTAGCTTTGCGCCGCCACTGAGGGAGCGGCGAGGAGAGCGCAGAACAGAAATGCGGAGCATAAGGAAGCGAAAGTGCGGATTATCATCGTTGACCCGTGGGATATATCGCTGCTGGCTGGACCGCGAACTGGCTACCGGCAATTATGCAGCCTCCGGTGTTACCGTGCATCAGGATTATTTCGGAATACTTTCGTCACACGCGCTGTCCTCATCGGTGGTGATGGCCTCCTGCGAAATCGCTTGCAACCACAAGATGTATGGGTAAAGTAAGGATGCGGACTACCAGAGATTGAGGTCAACGCAATGGATCACGGTGCGCACCATCGCAGATGGACGGAAACTGCCGCAGCGCGGCGTCCGTTCCATCAACCTCATACCTCGCTTGGACTCGCGGCGCACTGGATTAAAGAGGCAGGAATCCTCGCGCCGATCGCGATTGGCGAATTCGTCCCCGATCCGGCAAAGAAATGGCGCTATATCAAGCTCGCCTCGCTTGCCACCGCCCTGCTGTCCGAGGGGATGTGGACGTTCAGGGTTCACAGGGAACGGGAAGCGGCGCGCGAGCGGGAGCTTGTGCGCCATGGTCCAGGCTGACCAGCCTGTCACTTGTCGCTTCCGGCTTTTTTCTTGGCGCTTGGCGGTCTGCCCCGTGCGCCACCGACGCTCACCGACACACCCACCGCCTGCGCCATTTCCTTGATCTTCGCGATCGTCTCCCGCTTCCTGTTTTCTGCCCGCGCTTTCTGTTCATCCTGGGCCCAGGCGATGACCTGCGCCAGCTCGCCGTCGCTTAACGCTTTTACAGATTCCTGCGTCATTGCTTCTCCCCCTCGTCGATGTGGATGTTCTCGATGTAGGTGATGTCTCCTCCGTCCTGCAGCGGCTCGGGCTCGGTACTTTCCTTCAGCTCATCGGCCCGGTGCAGCCTTACGGACTGGCGGTGGCGGGCGAGCCCCCTGCCCTCAATCGTGACTGTCTTACCGGTGATGTACCTGAGAACCAGCGTGTCGCCGGGATTAAATTCCACTTCATCCAGGTGCGCATAGCTGAGACTGCGGACCTTACCGCTCCGGAAGACAATGTCCAGCATCGGAGTCGGAATCGCCATCCTCGCTTCTTTCAGTGAGCGTTCCGCCTCCTCAACTTCCGACTCGTGTCGCGGCGAGCCCGCCATGATTTTCTGGATGAAATCCGAGCGCTTTTCCGTCTCAGTGCTCATGGCTGAGTCCCTCCCGTGATGCCTGGCTGACCGGCCGCGCGTAGGCCGCCAAGCGCTCACGCAATGCCGCATAGGCCCGCTGGACGAACCCGGTGCGGATCAGCCGTTCTGTAAAGGACGGCTTCGGTTTCTCCGGTTCAGATCCGAGCAGTTCGGTGGCCGACAGTCTCGCGGCGCTTGCGCGTACCGCGTCCATCATCGCTGCCTTGTCGTCGGTATAGAGGCGCACCGCCTCCCGGCCACGCGACACCGAGACATAAAGCTGTTCCCGGTTCGCCGCCGCGAACGACTCGGAGCCGAGCGCGACCAGCGACACATCGACGGTTTTGCCCTGGCTTGCATGCGAGGTCACGACATACCCGTGCGCTATACCCCCGTAATTCTTCGGAACCACAAAGCCGTTCGATAGCCGGATATCGCCCCGCCTCGTGAACCCGTCCACCTGATAGACCGCGCCGTTATCGAGGCGGTCTTTGGCTTGTCTGCCCAGCAGCCCCCGCCGTGTTTCCCGCTCTACAAACCCGTTCAGCGTGATGCGGAGCTTGTCGCCCGCCGCGAGCGCGATTTTTTCCTCGCCGTAAAGCTGGAATTTCTTCGCCTCGTTCAGCGGCAGCAGGCCCGCGCCTCCGCGCTCACGGCGGATATGAACGCCCGCCGCGTCGGAGCCGGTGACCTTGACCTGCTCGCCGCGCTTGAATCCCTTGGCGTTCTGGACGAACCGGACGATCTCGCCGCCCTGATACGACGATTTATCTCCGCGCTGCGCTTCCGTCAGATTGAGCGGGCGCAGCGACAGAAATTCACGCTCCTGAAGACCAAGCCGCCCTCCCGCCTTCAGCTCCTCGCGTATCGCTTCGCTGACTTTTTCGCCTTCCTTGTGCGTTGGGGAAACGACCAGCGCCGACATGAACGCCCCGCCGTGTTTCCGCGTGCCGGTCGCTTCCGCATAATCGGCGGCGATTTGACGGTATCTGTCCTCGCCCGAAGCCTCGGTGATTGCGCCCATGTCATCGAGCATTTTGATTCCGTCCTCGAGCCGCGTGCCGCCATTTGCTCCCGGCGCGTCACCCTCGGCGATGGCCTTGACCGCCGCGCGGTAATCGGCGTCTGTCTGACGGTGGATCTCTTTCAACGTGGCGGTTTTCATGCCGGTGTCGCGCTCCAGAAGGCGCAGGGCATCGCCACGGGTAACCCCGTGATGCTGCGCGGAGTCGCCCACCAGAATCACGCGCGCCTGTTGCTTGCCCGCAACGTCGAACAGCCGCTTCATGTCCTTCACGGAAAGCAGGCCCGCTTCGTCAATCAGCAGTACTCCGCCGCGCACCTTTTGCTGCATCCGGGGATCGACAAGAAGGCGTTCCACGGTCGCGGCCTCACCGAATCCTTCCTTCTGCAATACGGCGGCGGCATCGGCGGACGGGGCGAAGGAATGCACGTCCCTGCCCGCGCTATTTATTGCATTCACTGTCGAAAGGAGCATCTTCGTTTTGCCGGTGCCGGCGCCGCCCTTGAGCGCGGTCACGCGGTCGCGGGAGCCTAAAATTAGCTCCGCCGCCTTGCGCTGTTCCGTACTCAGTGCGGTATCGAGCGGCGGCGTTTGTGCGCCGCCAAGCTTCGCGTATTTGCCCCGGCCCTCGCGGACGAAATCCCGCATCGAAATCTCTTCGTCGAGCACGTCCCGTGTCGTCGCGTAGCGGATGCCGCCCTTCGCGCGGCGCAGGATATCCGGCCGGGATAATTCTCGGGTCACATCATTGACATTGGCCGAGCCGACCGAGTGAATCAGCGCGGTTTTCAACAGCTCTTTTTCCGGGACGGCGGATTGCCGCTCGTAACAGTGCGCGAGCGCATAATCCATCGCCGCCGCGGCGTCCGGCCCGTCGGCACTCTGTCCCCGTCGCGCATCGATAATCGCCTCCCGCTCGTCGCCCGAAAGGCGTTCCTTCCATGCCTCGCGGAGCTGCGCGACGGACAGGCCATCCGGGTCCTTGCCCTCGCGGGTGCGACGCCCCAGCTCGCCCTTGGCCTTCGGATCGGTGATGCCGAGCCGCTGCGCTTCGGCTTCGATAATGTCCGAGCGCCGCGAGAATTTCTCCGCCGTCGCCGCATCGATTCCGGCGAGCCGGAAGCTGTTGCCGTCGCGCGGGGTGGCGTAGCCGAGCGCGCGGAGCTTTTCCGCGAACCTTGAATGAAACGCCGCCTGATAATAGCCCTTGTCCCGGACCAGATTGGAGAACTCTGCGGCCTTGAATTTTTCTTCCTCCGGGTCATAGGTGCAGTTGAAGGCGACCGCGTGACAGTGGAGCTGCGGATCGGGGATGCCATCGACGGGACGTGTTGTACGGTGGATGAATTCGGCCCAGACCATATTGGAGGTCACGCGATCCTCCCGGCGGTTGTGGCTTCGTACCCGTGCCATCATCGCGTCTTCCATTTCCCCCATCGTGTCTTTGACGGCGGAGCGGAAGGCGTCCATCACGCGCTCATCGCCCCCGAGTTCATAGGCGAGGCTGACCGATTTCGGAGCATCGAACGTGAAATCGTACAGGATCCGGCGATTGCCCTTGGTATGCGGGGTGAGTGATTCGCCGGTCTCCGGATTGATGTTGTCGCAGAGCTGAAAATACCGCTCCTTATCGACCGTGCCCGACAGCCCAAGCATTTCCGCCCCGAGGCCATGCCACTGCCCGGCCATCTCGGGTCCGTCCTTCAGGTAGTAGTCGGCCCGTTCCATGTGCCGCGTGAAGTAGTCCTTGGCCTGCTTCGCGTCGGTCTGCGGGGTGATGAACAGCATTCAGAACCGCCTTCCGGAAGCGCTAAATGTAGTGGCTGCATAGGCGTTGACCCCACAACCCCTAGCTGAAAATAAGCGTATAGACAAGTCTCCTTTGCATAGCTCAAAGGGAAATTCGCCAAAAAGGATGTTTCTACATTTAGTGGTTAAATTCGGGGCGATACACCAGCCGTGGACGTCGCGGGCTTGCAACAGGCGAGCCGTGTAAATGCCACAGCTCCGCCCCCGCCGTGCTTCAGATCCGATGTCTATTTGCTTGGCTGACCGGATCGGTTTGGCTATGATCCGCGATGACTGATACCGCTTCCGAAACCCGGCTTTACGAGAGGTAGTTATGGGCGCGTCCACGGTGCTTCGCTTCAATGAAAATTTCGATACGATGACCATCCCGGAGTGTCTCGCGTTTATCGAGCGCAGCCGCCGGCAGATCGACCGGCTGGAGCATCTTCCGCGACAGCCGGGCGAAGTGGACCGGGACGAGCTGGCCTCCATCCGTGAGAGCCTCGACGCACTCGAAAAGCGGGTGCGCTCGTATCCAGCGAATGGCTGAGTCACGTCAGCGCTCCCACGACGGCGCCGGCCGCGCGATGGTCTGTGGCTGCTGAGAATCTCTCGCGGGACTCTGCGATTCTTCCCGGGACGGCGCGGACGCTTCCTGCTCATGTCCGACCGATCCGCGCTGCGCGCTGGTGGGGCTGAGGTCAGGTGCGGCATTGTCCTGGCCCATCATGTTCTGGCGCATCGGCTCGGGACTGCCCGCGTTCTCGGGAACGGGCGACGGGGTAACCCTATCCTCGCGAAGCTGCTGCGTCGCTTTGTCGAGACGCGCGCCAATCTCCCGCGCCTGAGCCTTATCGGCTTCGGGCAGCTCGCCGACGGTTCTTTCGCCGGCGCCCCCCTGCTCGGCCTGGCGCGCATACATCTCGCGGGCGGTTTCCGGTTTCTGCGTTTGTGACGATTGCTCCGCGGAGTGTTCCTGACGGTTCCTGATGAAATCGAGAAATGCCATCGCTGTCACCTCGCCCTGAATGATGCGAAGGTGAGGCAGGCGACCGAAAGTTAAAGCAGGTTAAGGCATCATCTGCGCGTTGTGCGAAAGCAAAAATGACCGATGCGACCAGCTGCAAAAATCAATTGGATTTGGGCTGGACCCACCATGAGTTGTTCACTCGCCATTTCAGTTGCTCATACGACGCCTCGTCCACCAGAGCCCTGACATATTCCACATGGTCCATCGCCTCGCGTCCCCGATCCATTCGCGCATACAGGAACGCCAGCGCGAAATGCACGGCGAAGTTGCTCTTGTCCATCCGTAACGCTTCCTTCAGCACGTGCTCGGCATCCTCAGCACGGCCCGCATTGTAGAGAGCAAGGGCATATTGCGCGCGCGCTCTAACGTCATCCACGTGTGAATCAAGCCGGCGCCGCATCAGCTCCAACGCTTCGGCGCCGCGGCCGGCTTTCAGCAGATAGGTGAAGTATCCGCTATGGTTTTCGGTGCTGTGTCTGTCCATCGAAAGAGCAAGTTCAAATTCCGCGGCCGCCGACATCAGATCATCGCGTGATGTCAGAAGGGAACCCCTCGCGGCGTGCAGACGCCAGAATCCCGGCTCCCGCTGGCCCGCCTGCCCGACCAGGCTTTCCGCAATGCGGTGCCAGGCAACGCGATCCTGTTCGCAGGCGCCAAGGTCCACCGCCGAAACATCCACCAGGGCTTCCGCGATACCAATCAGCGGCATGAATGAGTCCGGTGCCAGCCTGTGCGCTGCGAGAAAATGCGTGACCGCCTGGCCGAGATCCTCATGCAGCCCGCGCGCAAGATAATACTCGCCCAGTTTTAATTCCCTGGTCGCCGCGTGATTGGAGTTGTACGAGAAGACCGGCGTATAGGCTTCGCCGCGGGGTAGTTTGATGCTCCTGTCGCCGGGCGGCTCCGGAAGCGCGATAAGAACGAGGCCTTCCGCTCCCTCGCCGCAATAGTATCGGCGCAGCGTCTTTCGCAGGTTGCTCGCCGTCGCCCGCACATCCAGAGATTCATCCTTGATGAACCCCGGAAACAGGATCGGGCCGATGACCTCCTCCGGGGATTTCTCGCCCTTCATCGCCCGGCTGACGACCAGCGTAAGAAAACGCAGCTGGCTTGCTGCGGCCATGAACCGCGCAGAATCGCGCATGCGCTGAAGCTGCGCCTTGATTTCCGACGGGGCGGGAAGAGAATTTCGCTGCCGCATGGCACCAAATTATCCGACCGATTACGCCTGCGCGCCAGAGCTTTAACCTTCTTTATCTTTTCCGGATCTGGCGGCACGCCCACTATGGGGGCCATGAAAACGACGCTTCTCCTCCTCGCCCTCCTTGCCCCGCAGGCCCCCGCCGGCTGGGCACAGCAAAGCGCTCCTATTCAGCCTCCTTCATTGCAGGCGCCGGTCAAACCCGCCCCGTGTGTTCCTTCCAAGCCAAAGCTCCCGAGGTGGACTAAGGTCCAGGCGCCGCCGTGGCTGCAGAAGCAGCTCGCCAGGCAGCAGGCAAAGACCGGTACGACGGTGGATCCGAACGCTCCGATTCAGGATGCGCTGAAGCCCGCGCCCTGCCCCGCGACGAAAGCCGCACCGGCCCCCTTGCCCGCGACCAGCGCAAAACAGCCAGCGGTGCCGGTGAAGGACTCGGTTGCAAAACCTCCAGCTCCGGCCGCTCCCGCCGCGGCACCGAGTAACAAGCCGGCGACCGCATATGTCTGTCCGCCGAAATCAACGCTGATCCCCAATTACCCCTATTGCGTTTTTCCGGATCACTCGGTCGTCGATGCGATCCCGCTGCCGGCGAATCTGTCAGCGCCGGCGGCGGCGGCTCAGAACCAGTCACAGCACTGAATGCCAAAGGGCGCGGTGCTCTTGGTGGCCCGCGCCCTTTCCGGAGGAACCCATGCCGCCCAAACGCCACGACATCCGGGACATGCCCATCCTGACCATTACGAAGCTCCTGATTCTCTATGGAAGAATCCTGCTCCAGGGAACCATCATTCTGGGCGATCCTGGCTCGGGTAAAAGCAGCACGAGCCGCAGACAGATTATTCGCGGACTGTTGCGGGCGGGCTTCGGCATTTTTTTCTGCACGACGAAGCCGGAGGACACGGCGGACTATATCGCCGACGTGAAGGCCTGTAGCCGCGAATCGGATCTGATCGTGTTTTCGCCCGATTCCGGTCACACCTACGATCCCATCGCCTATGAATGGGAACGGACGACCGGCCGCGGCGCCAAGGATGTCGAGACCATTGTCGATTACTTCGACACGCTGCTCTCGCTTGGCAAGAATTATTCCGGCGGCGGCGACCAGCGATTCTTCGAGCTCGCCTCGCAGCAGATCACCCGCGTCGCCTGCCATCTGATCAAGCTCGCCGGCGAGCCGATGTCGATCCCGAACATCGCCCGCGCGATCGCCTCATTCCCAAGCTATCTCGGGGAAGAAGAAACGGACGAGTGGCAGAAGCATGCCTACACCGCGGCGCTGATCAGGACCATCGAGCAGCGCGCGGACTCGCTGAGTAAAGAGGATTGGGAAAACCTCGTCGCCGCGACCGAATTCGTTTTCCGGCACTGGGCAAAACTGGATGAAAGGCCGCGCTCGTCGATCGCGATGACGTTCGCCGGCATGGCGGACCGCTTCCTGTACAATCCGGCGAAAAAGCTATTTGCGTCCGGCAATTATAGCTTCACCCCTGCTCAGGTTACTCACGAGCATAAGTGCATCATTTTGGATTTTCCGGTCAATGAGCTCGGCAAAGAGGGAGCCCGGCTCATCCAGTCAATGATCAAGCTCACATTCCAGCGGGACTGGCTCCGGCATACTTACACGCCCGGCTGCTGCAACGGCGGCGCAATCGTGCAGGACGAATTCCAGCTCCTGATCACGAAGTTCGAAAATCATTTCGCGCAAACATGCCGCGGCAGCGGTATCGCGGCCATCTATATCACCCAGAATCTGCACAACCTCGCCGAGGAGCTCGGCGAGGCGCAACCCGGATCGAAGACGCGCGCCTTCTTAGGCAATTTAGGTCTGAAGATAGCGCATCGCTGCACCTGCCCGGACACATGTAACTATCTCAGTGACATTATCGGAAAGCGCTACACGTATCTGGATAATTACAGCGGCGGCGGCAGCACCGATAATAGCCACACGCATTTCAGCTCCGGCGGCACGCGCCAGCTTGCCGCGATTCTCGATCCGATCGCATTCACGGCCTTAAGGCGTCCGGACTCGCAAAGCCCCCTGTCCGAAGCCATCCTGTACTGCGGAGGCGAGACCTTCGCCTCGGCCAACAACCACCAGCATCCGGAAGAACGGAACTACCTTCGCGTATTGTTTTCGCGCGAATGAACGAAAGGACGTGAACATGTTCGGACCTAAGTTCGGCCAGCCCGTTGAGGATCTGCAGAACCGGGTGATGGGTGTTGCGGATTTCATCTGCAGCGTTATCTCGGAACCGGTGGAGATCATCGCGGTTCGCCCGTGGTACGGCACGCGGTATTTCCCGCTGCCGGTCAAGGGATTCTCCCTCGCGATGGTGATTCTTCTGCCCGGCGTCGCGTCGCTGTTCACCGACGGACCGATCCTGCCCTTTCTCAGTCCTCCCCCGCCGCGCGGCATGTTCGGACTGGGCTCGTTCAGCGAGCTTTACCTGCTGGTGTCCTTCGCTCAAGGCATCCGGGTGTGGCGCAAGATCCTGCATCCGGAGCTGGAGGCGCATTCGCAATCGGCGGGTCCGGCCCTGCCCTTCTTCGCCTGGCTGTGGAAGGGCGATTCCTACTATGCCGTGCGGATTTTCTGGGAGCCGCTCTTTGTCTGGCTGCTCTCGATCGTGTTGGAGGATATCTATATCATCCAGCATCCCTTGGCGCTCTATCTGCGCGTCGCCGCCTTCGCGCTGATGCTGAAAAGCACCGTCGCTTTCCACCAGGAGTGGGAGCATTTCCGGATCCGGCGCGACGTCCAGGTCGAGGCTCCCCGAATCGCCGCCTTCATGAACCAGCAAACCGCGGCCGGCGATGACGAACCGATACCGATCGCGGGCTATCCGGAAGCTGTTCCCGACGACGCTCGTCCGACGCGGCCCGCGCGCGGCCCGCGCGCTTGTGTTCCCGGAAAATCCTGGCCTCCTGAATCCTCAGAAAGGAAAACCCAATGAAGCTGACCAAGAAGCAACGCACATGGCTGTGGATCGGCGCAGCGTCGCTCGCCGTTCTTCATTTCGGTCCACGCTACCTCGACACGCTGTTATCCGCGCGTGAGCGCGCGATTGCCAAGCCCTCGCCGATACGGCTTGCGCCCGTAGAGCCGCTGGCAGCCCCCGCTCCGAAGTCCACGCAGGAAGTGGCGGTCGAGCAGTACCTCGGCGCGTGGGAAGGGCATTCGCTGATGCCGGATCAGAACACCTGTTCCATCAGCCTCCGGCTGGTGCGGAGCGCCGGCGATCCGGCGAAGGTCACCGGCTATGAATCGAAAAAGTGCATGCCGACACCCGTCCTGCAGGGCGGCCGGATCGCGAAGCAGAGCATTCCCGAGCTGATCCGTACCACGAACCCGGTCGCATCGGTGCTGACCGGAACGCCAGGCAAGGACGACATCACCTTCACGGTCGACAAAACTATCGGCACGCAGCCGGGAAACTGCGATCTTTCCGGCTTTACGGTAACGAGCTTCGGTCCCGGCCGACTGCAGGCGCAGTGGGAGGAAGGGAAGTGCGGCTCGTTCCAGATGCTGCTTCTAAAGGCGCGGGGGTGAGCCATGAATGCGGACCCCGGATACGCGCCGGAGCCCTTTGTGTCCGCCGAGGTGGCGGCGGAGTTCATTGGCATCAAGCGCCGGTTTCTGCTGGCGCTTGCCCGCAAGGGGATCGCGGGTGCCTACCCGCTTGGAACGGGTGATACCCGCCGAGTGTGGGTCTTCCGGCTGTCGGAGCTCGCCTCGGCGCTCGCACAAAGGCGGATGCCATGACGCCAACGCCGCCAAAACCTGGTACGATCAGCTCTAGGCAGTCCCCGCTGAGAAAGGCTCCAATGGCTTATCAGCGTGGATCTTTGAAGCAGGTGCCGCGCAAGCAAGGTCTGACCTGGCAACTGAGGTACAGGGTCATGAACGCGGAAGGCAGAAAAGTCGAGCACACCCTGCCCGTCGGCCTCGTTCGGGATTTCCCGAGCGAGAAAGCCGCCTGGCGCGAAGTGGACCGGCTGAGACTTCCCGTGCGCATCAACGCGGCTCCTACCCTCTTTCGCACACGGTTCGATCAGCTTGCCGAGCACTATCTTAGGGCCGACTTCGGGGAGGACGCGATCCGCCCGAAATCCGAAGGCACGGCCCTCAACATGCAACATATCGTCCGGGATTTTCTGATACCGAGGTTCGGCAGGGAGATCGCGGAGGATATCAAACCGCTCGACATCCAGAAGTGGCTGAAGTCGCTGCACACGGAGAAAGGACTTGCCTGGACGACGGTCGCGAAGATACGCGGCGTGATGCTGCGGGCCTTCAAGACCGGCATCCTGCATGGGCTGGTTTCGACCAACCCGGTGCAGCCGACGGAAAGCCGAAGCAAGACCGATTACCGCGCGATCCTCGTCACCCCCGAACAGACGCGCGCGATCCTCAAGGCCCTGCCCCACCCGCTTCATCGCATTTTGGTGCTGACCTGCGCTGCGACGGCGCTCCGTTCATCGGAGCTGCTGGCGCTGCGCTGGACCGACATCCGGTTCGACGAGGGACGGATTCGGGTGTCGAAGCGCTGGGCGCGCGGCAAGGACGGTGCGACCAAGACGGAAGGATCGGACGGTTATGTTCCGCTTCATCCGATTCTGGCGCGTCACCTGATGGCCTGGCGCAGGCGGACCCCTTACGGCGGCGACACGGGTTTTGTGTTTCCGTCGCTCAAAGCGTTCGGAAAAGTGCCGCTGTCCGCCAGCGTCTTTGTTGCGGATCATCTGCGCCCCGCCGCCAAGGGCGCAGGGGTCCATATCCCCGACGGGCATCGCTTCGGCCTGCACTCGCTTCGGCACTCGCTGGCCTCGTTCATCGTGGTCACAGCGAAGGTCGATCCCAAGACCGCCCAGGAGTTTCTGCGGCATGCCAAGGTCACCACGACCTTGCAGCTTTATACGCAGGCGGGCGCAGATGAAACACGGGCGGTGCAGGGCGCATGGCTGAAGGCGCTCCGGACACGCACGGTGGCTATCCAATGATCTGTGGGCTGGAATGTGGGTTAGGGTTTTGCGGCCGAAACGCCGTAACTGCCAGAAAGCAAATGGTAGGCACGAGGAGACTCGAACTCCTGACCTCTACCGTGTCAAGGTAGCGCTCTAACCAACTGAGCTACGCGCCTACGCGGGGCGGGAACTGCCTTTGGTCATGATACCAGCACCGGGCCTTATCGAAAACGGAGACCGGCGGAGGCGACCAGGCGGCTCGCTGCTGCCCGTTTGGCGAGCCGCCGGACCCCGTGGCGCTCCCGTGGGAATTTCGCTGCCGCTGCTATAAGATGAATTCTTCGTGAACCCCGCATACTCTCTCGGCGGGAGTCGGTGCTGACTCGATGAACGACCTTCGGGCGACTCCCAATCTGCTGACCTTTCTTCGCCTGTGCATCGTGCCGTTTCTGGTGCTCGCGATTCTCGACCGCCATTTTCAGCTCGCCTTCGGGCTGTTTGTTCTGGCTGGCATCACCGACGCTCTGGACGGGCTGCTGGCCCGCATCCTTCACCAGCGCACGCTGCTGGGCCAGTATCTGGATCCTGTCGTGGACAAGCTGCTGCTGAGCACGCTGTTCCTCGTGCTGCACCATGAGGCGCTCATCTCCCGCAAGGTGACGGTGCTGGTCTTCGCCCGCGATCTGGGCATTATGGTGGTGGCCGCCATTCTGTATGCCACCACGTCCATTCGCAGCTTCAAGCCGAGCATTTTCGGTAAGGGCAATACGGTGGCGCAGATCTTAGCCCTGGCGGCCGTGCTGCTGAGCTGTTTTTTCTCGCCTCAGTGGGTGCTGCTGCTGCGACACTGGGCGCTTTCGGCCACCGTGGGGCTCACCGTGTTTTCGGGTTTCCATTACGCATGGCGGGTGGTGCGGCAGATCAGCTCACCCGGCGTCGCCGGCTAGACTCGCAGGCGCGGGCGGTCAGGAAGCGGGTGTCTGCTTGTGCCCGGAGCAGCCCAGCTGTTTGCTTTGTACCGATACCTCCGATGAAGCCGTAGCCGTTGCACCGGCCAGTTCGCGTCGCATGCGCGTCAGGTCAGGGAAGTCGTAATGCGTGCACTGCGTCATCTCCCACACGTCGCCGGTTCGCCGATTGATAGCGTAGCGATGCAGCGTCTCATCAGGCCCAGGCGTGCTGCTCTCGCGAATCACGATGAAACTCGAATAGCCGGGGATGAAGTCAGCGCTCAGATCCATGCTGTTCAGCTCGATGTGGGTATCGCGCAAATCGATTTGGTCATGGCGTGCCACCAGTACTGCGATCTGCCGCGCCTCATTGAGTGTGAGCCGATGGTGACCTGCACACACTCCGCTGCACGCGCCGCCGACGGCGAGCAGCCATGCCAAAACCAGAGAACCGCGCATACACCAAGTTTGATGGTCAGACGTCGTGACTGCAACCCGAAACGGCGGCACTCTGAAATTGATCTCAGGAAGCAGCCTCCGGGGAAACCGCGCCGGGGCAGCTGCCCGGAGCTGCTGCGCCCGGGATGAGAGCCGTTCCAATGCGCCGCAGGCGCGTAAAATAAGCGCGTGGCCACCCACACAGGTTTCAGCGAGGAGGCGCTGCGATTTCTCCGCGGTCTGAAGCGGAACAATCGGCGCGAGTGGTTTGAGGAGCGGCGCGAGATTTTCGAGCGCGAACTGAAGGCGCCGATGCTGGCGCTCATCGAGCGTGTTACCGCAGGCATGATGGATTACGCGCCTGCGCATGTCCGGCCGCCGGCGAAGTGCCTCTTCCGCATCTACCGCGACACCCGCTTCTCCGCCGACAAGACCCCGTACAAAACGCATCTCGGTGCGTGGTGGTCGCGCAACGGGCTCGAGAAGACCTCAGGTGGTGGCTACTACATGCACGTGGGCAGCACGGAACTTGTTATTGCCGCTGGTGTCTATATGCCGGAGAAAGAGCAGTTGCTGGCCATTCGTCGTCATTTGCTCGAGAAGCATGAGGAATGGAGAGCGCTCATCGAAGATAAAAAACTGCGGCGCGCGTTCCAGTTGCACGATCCGATGGCGCTGACGCGGCCGCCGAAAGGATTTCCGGTGGAGCATCCTGCGATGGAGTGGATCAAGTGGCGCCAGTGGGCCGTCACCGCGCACCTGCCGGCAGACACCGCGCTCGAGCCGAATCTTGCCGCTCTGGTGGAGAAGCGCTTTCGTCTGGCCGCGCCACTCGTCGATTTCCTGAACGCACCGCTGACGCCGGCACAGCGGCGTCGCACTGCCATGAACGCCCTGCTGCCGCGCAAATAGGCTCCCGGAGCGGCGCAGAGCCGCTTGCACACATATTCGGACAGTGTCCGGAAACGTGCAGAAAAGGGCGAAATAAAGGGCGGTGGCGAGCAATAGATGCCAGAAAACCGCGTAAAAATGGGGTTTTCCAGAGAAAAGCCAGGAAAAACCGCAAAAAACCTGTGGAAACGGCACTTTTGCCATTGACAAACGCTTCTGAAAGCCGCAAGGTAAACGGCGGCAGGTTCTTTCGGACCCGCGTCAATACTGGCTTTTGAGGCATATTGAAGCGGTACGGAAGGCGGGGCCGGGCAGACTCCCGGCGGCCTCAAAAGCAATCAAGGAGGAATACTCAATGGCAACAACGATGACCAAGACAGCTTTGGTGCGGCAGTTGGCGGAGAAGCTGGAACTCACGAACAAACAGTCGGCGGCGTATCTGGACCTTCTCGCCGAGACCGCGGTTAAAGAGACCAAGAAGAATGGCGTGTTCGTCATTCCTGGCCTGGGACGCCTGGTGAAGGCGGAGCGGAAGGCCCGCATCGGGCGCAATCCGCAGACCGGCGAACAGATCAAGATCAAGGCGAAGACCGTCGTGAAGTTCCGTGTCGCCAAGTCGGCGAAGGACTCGATCGCGCCGCCGAAGAAGTAGTTCCAGTCACCTGATGCAAAAAGGAAGCGGACACACCCGCTTCCTTTTTGCTTTTGCTCACGCTATTTCATTGCGGATCTCTACACTGAAGATTCGTCCCTGATCCTGCTCGCAGGTCCATTGATCCGTGTCGCTTCTCTCAATCGACAATCTGACCATCCGCTTCAGCTCGGCCGTCGCTGTGCGGGAACTTTCCCTGCACATAGAGTCCGGGGAATCGCTGGGCCTCGTCGGCGAATCCGGCTCCGGCAAGTCCGTCACATCGCTGGCCATCCTGCGGCTGCTGGGAGATGCGGCGTCGGTCACAGGCCGCATCGAGTTCGAGGGCCGCAACCTGCTGGCGCTTCCGCCTGAGGAGATGCGCCGTCTGCGCGGTCGCGACATCGCGATGATCTTTCAGGAGCCGATGACCGCGCTGAATCCCGTGATGCCGGTCGGCCGCCAGATTGCCGAAGCGGTGCACGAGCACCAGCGCGAGCTGTCCCGCCGTCAGGTGCGCGAGCATGTGCTCGATGCCATGCATGCCGTGGCTCTGCCGGATCCCGCCCGCCGCTACGACGACTATCCGCACCAGTTCTCGGGAGGCCAGCGACAGCGCATCCTGATCGCGATGGCCATCGCCAACCGGCCGCGGCTGCTGATTGCCGACGAGCCCACCACCGCGCTCGATGTCACCGTGCAGGCGCAGATACTTGAGTTGCTGGCCGAGCTGCGGCAGCGCTTTGGATTATCGATGCTCTTTATCTCGCACGATCTGGCAGTTGTCTCGCAGGTGGCGGACCGCGTGGCGGTGATGCGCCATGGTCTGCTGCTGGAGGAGGCTTCCTGCGCCGACATCTTTCACCAGCCGCTGCATCCTTACACACGCAGCCTGCTGGGAGCTGTTCCCACGATGCAAACGGATCTCGAGCGGCCGCTGGCGACGCTGGCACCGGGCATTTCCCCCGCAGACACGGCAAACGGCGATCAGGATCATTTTGGGACAGTTCCGCTTCGCGAGGCAGCTCCGAAACACTGGGCGCGCGTCAGATAGACGCGGCTAAAACAGCAATCATCCAATCCTGAGATACTGATAGACGGTCCCGATCTTCATGCGCGCTCTGCTTCTCTCCGACATCCACGCCAATCTGGAAGCCCTCAAGGCCGTCCTGGCTGCCGCACCCGCGCACGACGTGGTCTGGAACCTCGGCGACATTGTGGGCTATGGCGCAAACCCCAACGAGGTGGTGGATGAGGCGCGCAGCCTGGGGAGTGTCTTTGTCCGTGGCAACCACGATCGCGCCTGCAGCGGTCTTTCCGGCACCGACGACTTCAACCCCGTGGCGCAGCGGGCGGCACGCTGGACCGAAGGCACGCTGACCGGAGAGCATCGCGACTGGCTTCAGCATTTGGCCGCCGGGCCCATCATGCCCGATGGGCCGCAGGTCAGCTGCGTACACGGTTCGCCGCTCGACGAGGATGAGTACATCCTCACCGTCCGCGATGCCTGGAGTTCGCTGCAGGAGCCGCGCACCCGCATTACCTTCTTCGGCCACACCCACGTCCAGGGCGGCTTCGCCACCAATGGCGACGAATGGTTCCGGCTCACCCCTCGCTATGGACCGGCTCTGCGTGCGGTTGGTGCTCGTCTCGGCCTGGGCCGGGCCGCGGTCTCTGCGGAGATGGAGGAATTTGAGCTGCAACTCCGCGATGGAGTACGTTACCTCATCAACCCGGGCTCGGTGGGTCAGCCGCGCGATGGCGACTGGCGCGCAGCCTTCGCTCTTTACGACGATGCCTGCAAAGTCGTGACCTGGTACCGCGTACCTTACGACATTCAGGAAGCGCAGCAGCGCATCCTCAGTGCGGGATTGCCCGATCGGCTGGCCTCGCGCCTGCGCGAAGGCCGGTAGCTGCATTCCCGCGAGACAGACGGGGC
>Ga0335072_10003108_pt1 | contig 25214 bp, 28 predicted proteins | sample Lox_Sample_21_FD_206725 | JGI IMG/M metagenome (GOLD analysis project Ga0335072, IMG submission 206725) | Soil microbial communities from Loxahatchee National Wildlife Refuge, Florida, United States - Lox_Sample_2.1 | ecosystem: Environmental > Terrestrial > Soil > Wetlands | place: USA...
ACCGCGTAGCACCGAGGGTGGTCGACGGATTCAGGAACGACGGAGCAAACCAAGCCGCGCCGCGCACCCGATTTGTAAGCAAGTTCAACGTCTTGAACTCATCCGCGCACAGGTCTCATAAAGCCTGCGCAAAAGCAGCGACAAGGGAACCCTTATGCTCCTGATGAGACATCCAGCTTGACTGGAGCGAAGAGTTTACGTTTGTCGGCGGCGCCGGCGTCAAGTTGCGCTCGCGAACTGCATCTCCGATCCACACCGCATCAGATCAATCAGCCAACAACCCAGGGCAACAGTCAAATTATTGGCTGTTGGCATCACTTTTCAAAGTGCAGTCAAGGAGCTCGGGCAAGCGGAAAGCTGACTGCCCAACTCCTGAAAACTTCGATAGCTACGCTGCCACTGAGAACACCGCGACCCAAGTCCGTACCGCTTTGCAGTCCAATTTTCCAGCCCGCTGCGCAAAAGAGTGTCCTTGAAAATATACCACAAAGCTAGGCAATCCAGCATAAATCGCATCACTCTAGGGATTCACGCAGTTCTGGAGACTGCCCTACTTTAGCGTGGTCGCCGCGGCAGTCGCGATTTTTATATCATCGCTCTTGTCCAGGCCGCTGACGCCGACAGCACCCACGACTGCGCCATCGACTCGGATCGGGATTCCCCCTTCCATTTGAACCATGTCGGCTGTAATTGCAGCAGCCCTGCCTTTATTGATCGTCGCCTCGAGCGTCTGCGTTGGTTCCTGGTAACGAGCCGCCGATCGCGCCTTTGCAATAGCGAGAGTGATGCCTATCGGGCGCGCGCCTTGCATCTGTTCAAACAGGATCAGATCTCCGGCCGCGTCGACAACCGCAAGCGACGAAGGAGCCGAAAGTTCCTCGGCTTCATTTTCAGCGACGTGGAGCACGACACGGGCGCCTGCAACGCTCAATGTACGGAGTTGAACAGTTTGGCCGTGAGCGTACTCCGCGCCGAACACAATGAGGGGCAGCAGGACAAAACTGGCTCGGAGTAGCCCCAGGATGTATTGAGAGGCTCTCAATTCTGGCCTCCAACCTTGGAACTACCGGCAGAAGTGACCACGCTGGCACCGGTAGGCAAGGCTGAGTGGTTACTTTCCGACTCAGTTGATTCAGACCAAAGATTCTGCCAGTACCGGTCTGGCTCGCTCGGCAAGCGCAGATAGGCATTGTTACCGTCATACATCGTGCCGGTATGGCCGAGTACTTGCGGCGGCCGAATGCTATGCGACAGAGATGAGTTATCATAACGTTGCGCCAAACCTAAATTGGTGGAAGCGACCAAAATCACAGGCACGATACCCATTGATCTGATCATGTCGCGCACTCCTGCCTCGTACGTTGGCGAGTATTACTGAGATTGTTCTGCCTGACGGTGTAGCGCGTCTCGCATCCTTTCGACGTCGCCCGACTGAACCTCGCGTGCGGCGCCGCCCCAGGCATTGCGGATGTAGGTGAGTACAGCGGCTATGTCGTCATTCGAAAGCTTCCAATCGAATGATGGCATCGCCGGACCTGTGGGAGCCCCCGGGGTAGCGACAGCACGCGAGCCTTCGAGCACTACACGGATTAAACTGGTGGGCCGCTCCTGCTCTACAACCGGATCCCCAGCCAACCGCGGGAACAATCCCACGATTCCTTGGCCTTTTCCGCCATGACACGCCCCACACTCATCAGAGTAGATCGCCGCACCTTCTTGCATTTTTGGTTGCCGCACGGAGATCGCCGATGCAATTGTTCCGCCGCTCGTCGGCAGGCTCTTTAGATAGACCGCGATCGCCCGCAGATCAGCTTCGGTCAAATGCGAAAGCGAATGAGTGATGGCATCCGCCATCGGTCCCGAAGCAATGTCGAAGCGATTGCGCCCAGTCTTCAAGTAAAGAACGATGTCGTTGACCGTCCATTCTCCCAGACCTGCGCGGTGATTGCCAGTCAGGTTCGGAGCATACCAGTCCTGGAGCACAGAACCCTGCATCGCTCTGTCAACCGCATCACCACCCAAGGCGTTTTTCGGTGTATGGCATAGACCGCAATGTTCCGGGCCTTCAACGAGGTACGCGCCACGGTTCCATTGTGGCGACTTGTCGGGATCAGCCTCGAACTCGCCAGGCTTAAAGTAAAGAGCGTTCCACCCCACCATGGACTTGCGCTGATTGAAGGGAAACGGCAACTGGTTGGCAACGATTCGGTTATGGACCGGCTGGATTGTGTCGAGATAGGCGCGAATTGAAAGAACATCCGCCCGCGACATTTTCGTGTAATAAGTATAGGGCATGGCAGGATAGAGATGAATGCCGCCGTGGCCGATCCCGTCTTGCACGGCCTTGACGAATTCGTCGTCGGTCCAGCCTCCAATCCCGGTTTGGACATCTGGCGTAATATTGGGTGCAAGCAAGATTCCAAATGGGGTTTCGAGGGCTCCTCCGCCGGCGAAAGGCTTCCCACCCGGCGCCGTATGGCAGGCGGCGCAGTCGGCAGCAGCCGCCATGTAACGGCCATGCTGAATGACCTCAAACGATTGCTCGTCCGGATCTTGCGCATTCGCTGCGGCGGCGAGGATGAGTAAGATAGCTAGAGTGGAAAGGATACGTCGCATTGGGACGCTCCTCATGCATGAACGAGTGGCCCGGGACTCTTCAGATATTGCCTGTGAATCGCCTCTAGAGACCAATATGTCAGCGCTGCAACCGTCCCGGTGGGATTGTACCCGGCATTCTGCGGGAACGCCGTAGCTCCCATCACGAATAGATTGTGCACGTCCCAGCTCTGAAGATAGCGATTGAGCGCGCTCGTCGTCGGGTCGGTGCCCATGATCGCTCCTCCGCAGGTATGAGTTGTTTGATAGAGTGATATGCTGAATGGCCCAGTGCGTGGAAGCTTCACAACCTCACGTGCCCCCATCTGATGGACGATTGTCGCGAGTTTATCCGTAAGAAATTGAGACATTTGGAGTTCGTTTTTGTGAAAATCGAAGGTCATCCGCAGCACTGGACGTCCAAACCGGTCTTTGTAAGTGGGGTCGAGATCCAAATAGCAATCTCGATAGCTATAGCAACTTCCATGGCAGGCAGGGATGATCGTGCTGAGATAATTATCCTTGACGGCCTCCTTCCACGCGGATCCCCATTGCGGGGTGCCCGGCGGAACCGGCGTCACTTCGATCGGACGCGCCCCGGTTTGAACCATCCCAATATAACCGCCTCCCACGAATCCATATGGCCCGTGATCGAAATTGTCCGCGTTGTAGTCGTCAATGCACATTCCAATGGCACCACTTCCGATGAAGGTGTTGAAAATCTTGTCGTCAAAGAATCCATGGACAAACGATGTAGTTTGATAGGAGTAGTTGCGGCCAATGACACCTTTGCCGGCTCTGGGGTCGTAAGGCTGGCCGATTCCCGACAGGAGGAGCAACTGGACATTGAAGAGTTGGAAGGCGCAAAGAAAAACCATTTCGGCGGGCTGTTCCCATTCACGACCCTGGGAATCGACGTAGGTGACCCCGGTGGCCCGACTCCCTTTGCTGTCGAGATTAATTCGTGTGACCTCGCACTCGGTACGCGCTTCGAAGTTCGAGCGTCGCATTAGCGACGGAAGGATGGTCGTTTGAGGGCTTGCCTTGGAATAGTTGCCGCAGCCAAACCGCTCACAGAAGCCGCAATACGTGCACGGGCCGATGGTGACGCCGTCAGGGTTCGTGTATGCCTGCGACAAATTGCCAGATGGCTGAGGGAATGGCTGATATCCCAGCTCCTTTGCGGCCTCTGCCCACAATACCGGCCCGTAGGGCTGTTTTTGAGCCGGAGTAGGATATGGACGCGAGCGGGGGCCCTCAAAAGGGTTCCCGAACGGCTGGATTTCCCCCCGAAGGTTCCCCGCAGTTCCTGATGTCCCACATAGATACTCAAATTGGTCGTAATGCGGCTCGAGCTCGTCGTAGGTGACGCCCCAGTCCTGCAAGGTCATATCTTCAGGAAGGAAGTTCTTGCCGTAGCGCTGGGTTAGATGCGTCTTGAGCACAAAATCGGTTGACGAAAAGCGCCAGGTCTCGGCATTCCAGTGCACTCCGGCACCGCCCACGCCGTTGGGCAGCAGAAACGCACCCCATTGACGTACCGGCAAAGCCGTCTGATGCGCGTTGTTGCGAACAGTGATCGGGGCCTGCGCCGTTCGTACAAACAAATCGAGTCTCACAGCGTAGCGCAGCTCGTCCGGCGAATAAGAGGGAGGAAAATCTGTCGCCGTATCTCGCCAGGGCCCACGCTCGATCGAGACAACCCTCAAACCAGCGGCGGTCATGGATTCCGCGACCATCGACCCGGTCCAGCCCAATCCAACGGTCACTACATCCACTGGCGGCAGTTTGGTAGCCATTGCTCTCATCCTCCTTCGAGCTCACTGTTTCCGGGAGCAACCGCAGTTCAGGGTCCGCCAATGCTGACGGGGGGATGCGGATACCGTTCGTTGTGCCGCTCAACCCAGTCTCGATAGTCGTAATGAGCGCCTGGAAATCCGATCATCTTCCAAGCGGCCATATCGCGATTTCCGCCATATATCGGATCGGCGAAGAAGCCTTCGCGGGTATTCTGAAGGAGTAGAGCAAAAAATACCGCGGTGTCCGTATTTTCGAGCGCCAGAGAGCCGGTTTCCAGACCGGAAACAACGCTGTCCTTGGTACTGTCCGGGAGTTTCGCAAAACTCAAACCGCCATAGGTCGCCCGACAATGACTGTCGAGGGCGGCCAGAGAGTGGCGATAGACTTCAGCAGGAGTATATCCATGCTGCAGGCCAGGCTCGACTGTTCTCTGTTCCGGAGTTGGCGACAGAAAGGGGCCGCTCATATAGAGTCCGCTTGCATTCCCGTACGGCCCCGCCAACTGGCGGTCGATAAAAACCGCACAGCCACAATCCTTCCCACCCGGCGTCTCGGAATCTGCGGGAATGAGGCGATCAACCAGCGCTTCGACCGCCGCGGCCTCTTGAGGCGTGAAGAACAGCCACGGACCTGGCTTGACCTCTTCCGGCGGGTCGCCCGCGAATGGCCGCCAAGGCAGTCCCGAGCCGCCGCTCAAGATCTCCGCCTGCGCCGCCGGCGCTGCCAGGAACAAAGCGGTCGAGGCGAGCAGGGCCCCCCTGCGCGTGATTGACAGGGCCGGTCCGAGATCGGCCTTGGCAGGAGGACTGGAATCAACCGGCGTGGCGGTCTTCATCTTCATCTGGTTACTCCTACCCGAATGCACTGCGGTCTAACTTTGGTCGGGAGAGAGTTGCCGGTGAGCATGATGCTCTTGGGGAGTGACGCGACGGCCGCCGCAACGGATCAGTTTTCCAAAACCAGGCGACGATCCAGTTGAGGGAGATACTCGCATCCCGATCCCGAAGTGCGTCGCCTGATATTCAGTGGCCTGCTGATCCCCTCCGTTCGTCGCGAAAAGCGACGAACTTCGCGGGCAGGACACGAGCCTGCCTTGAACTGAAGTCATTCGCTCCGCGCCTCCATTTCCGGCCCAACGTCAGACAGGCATCACCAGTGGCTTGTTGTCGGGCCACTCTGCAATTGCCGCGGGATCGACATTGAGGTGCTGCGCAACAAGCGCCGCTGGCGTGTGAGTGAGCCAATCCGAGAGAGAAACGTCGGCGAAATAAGAACTCCGGAAAACCTCCAGATACATGAGATCGGCGTTCCCGGTATTGCGGATATAGTGGCCGAAGTTCCTCTTTACATATCCGATATCACCCGGATGGAAGTCTTGCGACGCGACATTCGGCCCCGTGTTGAACACGGTCAACTCACCCTGCCCTGCAATAAAATAAAGCCACTCATCTGCGTTGGGGTGCCAGTGCATTTCGCGCATGCCGCCTGGATGGATCGTAACCACGGCAGCGGCGATTGTCTTGGATGCCTTGAAATTGTGGCTGTCGGCAATCCTCACAAAACCACCTCGGGTCTGCCGGATCGGTGGGACCTCGCCAAGCGCAAATGTGGAGCGGATCGGCTCCGGTCCTGCGCTGCCTTCGGCTTGCTTTGCGGTAGCGGCAAGTGGCCCGGGCATCTCTCCCTGAAAAATATAAAGATCATGTCTAGGGATGTTCGCAAACGTCTCCGCCGGCACGCCGAAATTCATCGCAAGATCGCCAGGTGCCGTGTGCGCTATCCAGTCGGTCAGGAGCAGGGTATTGAATTCAGACGCTTTTCCATCGTCGAAAGCGATGATGAACTCACAACCGTCCTCACCGATCCCCTGAAGCGAGTGGGGTAAGCCCGCCGGGAAGTACCAAAGGCCACCTTGGTGGACATCCTCCACATTGGCCTGACCATACTGGTCAATGGTCGTGACGCGGCAGGAACCGTAAGTGACGTAGGCCCATTCCGCTGCCTGATGCCAGTGCAGTTCGCGAATTCCCCCGCGAGTAAGGCGCATATTGACGCCGGCAATTTCCTCCGAAATCTGGAAGTCGTATTGCGTCACTTGGCGCGCCCAGCCGCCACGGTGGATGCGTCGCTCCGCATTGTTGAATGACGCCCAGAACTGGGGGAGGGCGCCGATATCGGTCTCCGGTGGAGAAAATGCGCCCGGGAACTGGTTCGCCAACACCGGATCGTGGGGCCCATGATCGGCGGCGCTCGCGGCGTTTTCCTGCGCGGTCGCAGAATCCTGTGGCGGGTGGTCGGGACTGGCCAAAGAAGCCGCACGCGCTGTCGCTGCAACGGCAGCTACGCCGCCGGCAGTGGCTGCGGCAAGGAAGTTACGACGTGAATGATTGGAGCTTTCTGCCATGGTCAGTTCCCTTCATTTCACTGCGCGGACAGTTCGAAATCTTCGAAATGGATATTTGGCCCTGTATCGAGAGCAGCCGAACCGCCCGCTGCCGGTCGCTGGAATCGATGGACGCTCATGCAGTCACCGCTGGAAGGTGCAATACGAAGTGACGCCCGGCGGCCGCCACCGCTGAGTTCGGCCAAGCTTTGAGCAAGGCAAGCCGGAGACACTTGCCGGTGAGTTGCGTTCTTGGCGAGCGAAAAACGGGGCACTGAAAGTACCGAGCCACTAGCGCCACAGCTTGATCATCTGGCTGGCAACACCTGGAAGGTCCGGGGCTACGACTTGAGGCTGCGGCAACCCGGGAACCGGAAGGAGAGCATTGCCTGGCCGCGTGACAAGCGCCCCCATGCACCCGACGCTCTGCGCTCCGATGGTGTCCCAGACATGAGCCGCCACCATGCAAATCGCAGACGGCGAAACGTCTAGCGCCTCGGCTACCATGCAATACACTTCCGGCGCAGGCTTAAAGCGGCGCACACGGTCGATGCTGTGTGATCGCTCGAACCAACCGTCGATGCCGGCCTGTTGCAGCGGATTCGTTTTCTGATCGGGTGGAGAATTCGTCAGGGTCACGAGGCGGAATCCGGCATCCTTAAGCAGCCTGAGGCCCGCCGGAACATCCGGGTGCGCTGGCATTGTCAGCATACGAGTTCTCAGTTCGTCGATGTCAGACTGCCCGATGGGAACGTTGTGAATCGTGCCGAGCATTTTGAGCGTGCCTTGCCCCAGAACGAACAGGTCCACATAAGGACCAGACAGAGTTATCACATTCGAGTACAATATGAGCTGTCCGAACCATTCTCGGAGAATCTTCCCATCCCCGAACAGTCTCTGAAACAGAGGCGCCAGATGCTCAATGTCGAGAAGAGTTTCGTTGACGTCAAAGACGCAAATCGATGGGGCAGCGTGCGATGAATTCCACTCCCTCGTGCTTGCCGAGTTGGAGGTGGCCGCGAAGGAACCCTCCGCTCCGCTCGCGGGTGCGGTTCGACCTCCATAGAGTGTGGCCTGCGGCATCAATGAAGGTGAGCCTGCCTCGGTCATAGTCCCCTCTCTTGCCGAGTACGGTCGTAGGTTTCTGCCGATGCGGTTTGGCTGGCCCAGTGAATTGCGCGACAACGGACTCCAGTGGTCTGGAGTGACGGCAAGGCGGCAAAGTTCCACAGCGAAATTGGGGTCATCCCTCCCAGCCATTCGCAAAAGGGGTTTTGAGCACGAGTCGAAGCGATGCTTGAGTCCCTGTCTACGTCGGGCGATGTGGGCCAACTTTCGACTGGCATTGCGTCCATCAGGTTTCAAGAGTCGGGCTCTGCCGGGCTGGAACGGGAAACCGAAGGAAGTTTATGGTTCCTTGATCGGCTCGTATTCGAGCATGGTATCCAACGCCTGAGGCCACAATCTCTCGGATGTGACGCACAGGCCTATACCTTGGTGCAGGTTTCAACCTCCCGCGGGCGGACCGGCGCCTGCCGGCCTTGATGCTGCCTCAAACAGAGTGTGCCGTTAACTCTCAACAAGACGACGTTGCTTGACTTCGCGGTCGTTGAGATCATTCGATGTATACAGGAGATTGGTGGCTTTTCCGTCCTCAGCTGCTGAACAGCAGGTAAGGAACACTTTTGCTTGGATATGCCGGCTTGGTGGCTTTGTTCGTGAGTGGCGACGGTGTTTCAGCGTTTGCGATTCGTCCTGGCTTCTGCACCGATTCGACGCTTTCCTTATAGGGCGGGCTTCTGTGCATTGTGCTTTGGTTCGAGCGGATTCGAATCCTCCAGCTGCCTCGACAATAACCTGTGATTTGTTAGGCGTGGGATCATGGTGTTCAGTGTGTTTGGAAGGTCCTTGCGACGCGCGATGACATCTTTGTCGTACGGTTATTGGTTTCATGCACGAAAAACTATTTTCTTCGATGGTCTGGGAAGTCATAGCTGGGCATGGACGAAACGAGTCTTGGGTCTGACCCCTCGCTCGCGCTTGAACAACTGTCATACTGGAGAGAAGAAAAGCTCATGAAAATGTCAAGCTTGTTGGCTACAGCGCTGATGACTGCGGCCACGGTACCGGCAATAGCCGCACCCGTGCCGCCCCCCAATTATCCCTACGACAAGTGCTACGGTATTTCGGTTGCGCACCTGAACGATTGTCAGACTGCGACGCATTCTTGTGCCGGCCAGGAGCCACGGGCCGGAGACCCCGGATCGTTCCTTTATGTGCCAGCCGGCACTTGCGCGAGGATCATAGGGGGTAGCCTGAGGCCGTCTCTGGTCAACGGGACAGGTAGCGGGCGATAGGCTGGGACCTGCTGCGCGCCTAAGCAAGTCGTTTTGTGCAGTGGCTATGTGCTTTCGCGTTGTGCCGAGCCGTGCGGAGGTCTGCCAAGTTTAAGTCGTGAACCATACCGAGTTTCCTGGAGGCTATTTGTTTGAGTCGGGCCGCCATAGGCAGTTTGTTCCGTTGTCCTGTAGTTCCGTTGTCGCATAACAGCGCGTCTCGACCTCGGCAGGTGAGATGTCTCTGACGAGCTCGAGGGGCGTCAGTTGTTGAAGCCATCGACCTATTTCAGGGTAGCAGATTCCACCGCTTCGGCATGACGCCAGGGTCTGCGCCAATGAATCACCTCAGCCTTGAAAAGGTCGATGACCATCTTGGCGAAGGTGTTGTTGTAAGAAGTCACCGAACCCTGCCAGCGGCGGGCTCGATGCCGGCCGTGAGCAGGCGTTTGGTGTAGCGGGTCTATACATATTTCGCACCTTGGACGGAATGGTGCGCACAGCCGCATGGCGGACGATGGCTGTTGATCGACGCTTTCAGCTCAGCCATCGCGAGCCTGGCATCGATCGAGCCGCTGATGGCACACCATAGCCGATCACCCGACGCGACCAGGCATCCGGGATGGCCGCGAGATAGACGAGGCCGGTTGCGATGGCGATGCAGGTAGGATCGGCAACCTGGAACCGATTGGGCCCATTCACCATCATGCCCTTGGTGAGGCCGGCGTGCTGTGGTCACTGTCTGTGGTGAGCGCATAGCGCCGCCGCCGTCTGGGCGTAGATCGTGCCCGCGTATGAGGCGACGAAACTTCTTGCCATTGACCACGACGCCGTGGTGGCGGAGTTCGGCTCCAACCCGCGGCCAGCGGACCGCACCAATCAATACCAAACTGTCCGATCAAGTCATGGCCAATACACCGTGCGCCTCGAATCCGTTGCAGATCGCCGCGATAGGGCAACGATCTCGCCCTCACCGACTGGCACGGCCGGTGCATCACAGAATGTGGAATATGGCAGGCCCTTCAGTCGGCATCCTTCGGCAGCGCTGAGGCCACAGGGCCCGCAATGACGGATGTGGTAATGCTTCTCGGCCGCTATCCTGTACGCAAGGCTCCGGCTCCCTTTAGGAACTCGATCTCCAATGCCCGCCGGCCAACCGAGCGTTCAAGACCAGCAACTTTTGCCTCACAGGCCTACAGCATGTCACCTGCCTCCATGTCATCATCGAACCCACCGGCCTCTTGCTTCTGGACCCGGATCCGAATCAGGTTGCGCGAGATGTCATGCCCCTTGGCGAGGCCGTGCAGGGTCTCACCGGCAATGGACTCCTGCTCCTCTCCACGTTTGAACGCGACGCCGTGGAAACGGCGCTTGGCCATGGCTTTCATTCTCCGAAAGCCCAGCCAGATCGGGCCAATTCACACCAGCCTATTCGTCCACCCCCAGGGACGCGCTCCTGAGAGACGGAAAGATAACCCTTGCTTGTCTTATTGGGCGACGACGGGTATGGCCCCTGGGCGCCGTCGCGCGACTGCCGGTTCTGCCGCAGAGTGATCTACCGGCCACGATGCTAACGCGAGAAGATTGTGCCATCGAACCCCGGGATCAGACATCTGGCTTCCGGTGCGCACATCCAGCGACCTGCTGCCCGCTCACCAATCGACTGCCTCCGTCAGCTGGGCAGATTTCCGCATAGGCTCCGCCCGACGGCCCACTGATCTGCTGAAATAGATTGGCGACCCTATGTGCTAACGAATGAGTGCACCATCGGGTCTGGACTGACGGTCGTCGACCTGGCCACGAAGCCCCGCGATTTACCCGCATCTGATTGATTTTATGGTGGGCGCACAAGGACTCGAACCTTGGACCCGCTGATTAAGAGTCTGGGACCATAGCCTCCGACAAGGGTTTGACGATGTTGATGTCTCTGTGGATAAAGTCGCTAGCGGTTTGAATAGAAGTCTCTTTTCTTCTCGCCTTGGTAACGCTGCGTCTTGCACATTCGCGCATCATCTCATATTTCTTGCGGGGATAGTGCGGGGACAAAATCGTCCCCAAGCCCCACTGAATATGAGCGGAAGAGGGGAGTGGACGGGTGCGGGGACAGGAATGAGAGCCCCGTCCCCGCACAGTCCCCGCAAAAGGAGGTCGGCCCTAATGAAAAAAAGTCAGTGGACGGACGCCAAGCTCCGCGCGCTGGCGCTTCCCGAGCGGAAGCACAGGATCGAATGGCTCGGGCCGGAGAGGTTCGGCCTACGGATCACGGCGGGCGGCTCCCGTAGCTTCGTCATCCGGTACCGCAATGCTGATGGCGCCGACCGAGAGCACACCATCGGGCGGCTCGACGCCGCGCGAGACGGGGGAGGGGTTTGGACCCTGGCGACAGCCAGAGAGGCCGCGAAGGTGCTCCTGCGCGAGATCGATGCCGGCCGGGCCGACCCGGTCCAGGATGATCGTTCAAAGCGCGAGGCGCCGACGGTCGGCGAGCTGCTCGATAAGTTCGAGAAAGAGCACCTCCCCAAGCTCAGGGCGTCAACGCAGCGTGACTATAAAAGTATCGCCAAAAACTACCTGCGCCCGAAGCTGGGCACGAAGAAGGTCGCGGCCGTGCAGTATGCCGACGTCGACGGCCTCCATCGCGAGATCGCGGAGCGCGCGCCGTTCCGCGCCAATCGTGTAGTGGCCGTCCTGAGCAAGGCGATGACGCTCGCCATCCGATGGAAGATGCGGCCGGACAACCCCTGCAAGACCGTGGAGCGCCGGCCGGAGCCGAACCGCGAGCGGTTCCTGTCGCCGCAAGAGATCGCTCGTCTCGGGGAGGCCCTGTCCGCGACCCGAGAGCAGGTCAGCGCCGCTGCAATCCGGCTCATGCTCTTGACTGGCGCGAGGAGAGGTGAAGCGCTCGGCGCTGAGTGGTCCGAGTTCGACCTGTCGGCGGGTGTTTGGCACAAGCCTGGAATTAAGCTCAAGCAACGGCGCGACCATCATCTGGCGCTTTCCGCTCCCGCCCTGGCGCTGCTAACCGAGCTACGCAAAGAAGCGGCACGGGACGCGCGCTATCTGTTTCCTGGGAGCGGGACGAAGCCGCTCCGAGAAATAAAAAAGCTATGGGCTTCCGTCACACGCAAAGCCGGCATCGGTAAATTTGAGCCGGTGCTCGACAAAGCCGGCAAGCCGCGCAAAGACAAAGACGGCAAGCCACTGATGAAGTGGAAAGCGGACGCGAGGCTGCATGACACGCGGCACACGGTTGCGTCCATTTTGGCGAGCAATGGCGCTTCTCTTGTCTTGATTGGAAGCGTGTTAGGACATTCGCAGCCGCAAACGACGAGCCGATATTCGCATTTGGTCGAGTCAGCGCAGCGTGCAGCCATGGAAACGATCGGGCGGGCCATCGCCCCGCCGAAGGCTGAAGACGGAGTGGAGCGGAGCGCCGAGATAATCAAATTGCCGGTCTAAACACTCGGCTGGCGCAGCGAAAGGGGCGGCCATTGGTCTCCCTTATCTTGTGCATTCCTGAATTGCAATAATTGCAAGTCAGAGTCGGTCAGTACACCGCGAAATCAGTACAGTTTTGATTTCGAAAGAATGCGACTTCGTTTTCCCTTTTTATAACGTATTTTGCAACGAACAGCGGATCGGATTTAGACAGTTAAAATCAGCATTCTTTGGAATTGACGTAACGGGCAATTCCACGCGACGCCTGGTGTATATACAAAGGCGTGTGATGTCTCACGCGCACTTTGCGGGAGATTACACATGGGCGTCGATATTGCGCCAAAAGCTACCGATAAAGGCGATCCGCTTCTTGTGGACTGCTTGAGCGTCGAAGAGTTCATGGCTCGCAGTGCTCTTACCAGGGCCACTCTTTATCGAATGTTCAAAGAAGGCATGCCCAATTTTTTGTATGCCGGACATAGATACGTTGAGGTTGGTCCTGCTCGCGAATGGCTGAGAACTCGACGACGCATCGATAAAAGCGCGGTTCTGACCGAGCCCCGCCCGAGAGGACGTCCACGCAAAAAGCGAGACGCCGACAGTTAAACCCCCCGGCGCGCTTGCCTCGCGCCGGGGGTCCGGGGATCGCTCTTCTCAATTGGAGACATCGATCCTTAGCGTCGTCGCGCGACGAATGCAAGCACGCCGGGCATCTCAGGAGATGCCGATGGCGAGTAAATTTTTCGATCAGCGTAACGAAGTTCAGACGAGGGCTGAAAATCTAGCGCGCTTAGGCATCCCTCTCTTCGCCTGCGGAACCGACAAGCGTCCGCTAACCGCCCATGGCTTCAAGGACGCCACGACCGAGCGAAGCGAACTCTGGGGGATGTTTGCCGATCCCGGCGCGCTTATCGGGATGCCGTGCGGAGAACGATCCGGGCTAAGTGTGCTGGACCTTGATCTCACACGGCACCCGGAAGCGTGCGCGTGGTTCGACACGCACATGAAGCGCCTCCCTCGTACACTGATGGTGACTACACGAAGCGGCGGAGTGCATTTGTTTTTTCGCCACAGAGTTGGCGTAAAAAACAGCGCCGGGAAAATCGCGGTGGGTGTCGATACGCGCGGCCAAGGGGGATACGTTATATTGTGGGAGCCGGACTCGCTTATCACCGCGCTGGCAAAGCGCGGTTGGCCGAGCATCGCAAAGTGGCCAACACTATTGGAGCCAGCCCCCAAGCCAACGACGTCGCCACCCGAGCGACATCCAGCGCGCCTAGTCGATCGCTATCAAGTCCGAGTGTTGCGCGCCTTCGTCACCAGTTCGCGGGCCGGAGAACGAAATAATCGCCTGCACTGGGCCGCATGCCGCCTCGCCGAACTGGATGGCGTCACATCGGCCGACGAAGATTCTCTGATCAATGCCGGGGTCGAAGCCGGGCTTTCGAGAGATGAATGCACGAAAACCGTCGCCAGCGCCTTTGGGCGGTCAATCGCATGACGAGCGACGACGAGTTCCTTCGGATTTACGAAGGCGACCTCCCGCAAACTGCCGACAACCTGGCCGATCTGCTTGCCGCCAAAGCGCGTCTCTTCGACCGAGGCAGGGTTCTCGTGGAGCTGGGAACTGATGCGGCGAAAGTCCTGCACACCCGGCCGCTGACCGTCAATGGCGTGGTACGGATCGCGCATCAATTTTGCCAGCCATTCAGGCTCGTCGAGAACACGAAAAAGCTCGTCACGCTTCCCGAGCAAGTGGCACGTCTATACCTCGACCGTCCCAATTGGGGCGTACCGCCGCTGGCAGGGATTTGCACTACGCCGCTGATCCGGGACGACGGCAGCATTCAAACCAAGCGCGGCTACGATGAGGCGACGCAAACGTGGGTCGAACGCCTTCCGAAGCTGCAAGTCCCCGAGCGCCCAACCAGAAGAGAGGCGGAAGCGGCGCTGCTGCTGCTCCGCCAATGGTTCCGCACGTTCTGTTTTCGTGACTCCACCCTGATCCCGGACGGCGGGATTAGTGTGGTGGACCTTGGGAAGCCGCCGGGAATGGACGAAAGTTGTGCACTGACCGGGCTGTTGACGGCAGTTGCTCGGGCAAGCCTTTGGCTCGCGCCTGGGGTTGTGGTGGTCGCCCCCAGAATGAGCGGCGCCGGCACCGGCAAGGCATTGCTGCTTCGCGGCATCTCCGCGATTGCCTTCGGGCTCCAGCCGTCGGCGTTTTCTCGCGGCAGTGATCTCCAGGAAATGGACAAGCGGCTCGTGGCCGCCTTCGTCGACGGCGAGCCGGGCGTCCTGCTCGACAATCTCAACGAGACGACTCTACGGAGCGATACTCTCGCCTCCGCATTGACGGAGCGGCCGGCCAAGATGCGCGTGCTCGGCAAGAGTGCCATGTTGCCGCTCAATTCAGCGGCATTCGTGATGCTGACCGGAAATGCACTCACCGTCAGTGAAGACCTTACCCGCAGGCTGATCCCCGTGCATCTCGACGCACGCACGGAAGACCCGGAGGCGCGCCCTTTTGAGCCCGGCTTCCTCGAAAAAACAACTGCGGAGCGGCCGAGGCTTCTGGCCGCTGCCCTGACTATAATCCGATGGGGCAGGTTGTTCGAGCTACCGAGAGGCATGTCGATCGGCAGCTATGAAACTTGGAGCGAATGGGTTCGCGATCCGCTCGTTGCTCTCGGGTGCCAGGACGCGGTGCGCGCCATGCGCGCACAGAAGGAAGCCGATCCTCGACGAGCCGAGATCGCCGAAGTGTTCCGCCTCTGGTGGTGGGACCATTGGAGCCGGCCTGTGAGGGCATCCGAACTGAGCGAGAGAGTGCGGAAGCTGCTCGACCCGCAAGAGCGGGGGCGGCAGCATGTCGCGGCGAAATTGCCGGGGCTGGTCGGCACACGCATGGCGGGGTTCGTGATGACCTCGGATGTCGGGAGCGCGAAGCGGAGCGTTGCCACCTATGCGCTGCGGTGGACCGGAGATCACGACAAGGCGCCCCCTCATGGGGCGCCCATGGAGAATTAGCGGCTGCATGCCTTGTGCATGCCCCCCCGCATGCTCTGAGGTTTTTGACGGTTAAAATCGCTCTGTGTGGCTAGAGTTTCCTAGGGTCAGACTGCATGGTCCGCATGGTCCGCATGCCCAAGCCGGCCGCTGGCTTAGGCATAAGTCAGCCTGCACCGTTTTACGAGGAATATCAATAGTTTATAAGAAACCTCAGGCGCGAAGGGGATGGAGATCATGCGGATCATGCGGATCATGCGGGCTGAGGTTAGCTGTTTCCTTTGTTTTTTCCGAGTTGGAACCGTTAAAAACGCAAAAACATGCGGGGGGGCATGCGGGGCATGCGTTGCGGAAAAGATCCCCCGTGCGCTGAAAAACCGACAACACAACCGCAACCTCTCGCCACACACATGCTCCGCCAGCGCCGAAAACAACCGTCACTGATATCTAATCAGGCGGGCTTAACCCGCTGACACGATTTAAGAGACTGAAATCGTTTGACTTAATGGCATAATCGACGCGATGCCTCTCTTCGTCCCCGCACCATCACCGCACGGGGAAGGAAAAAGAGGATATGCGCAGGCTAGGCGCCACATACCGACCGCGAGCACTTGGCAAGATTGATCGCCGACAGTGGGAAGCCCGGTTGCTTCGCGATTTCAAAGCGAGCTTGACCGCACACCTCGGCGGTTCGCCGAGCTTTGCACAATCTACGCTGATCGATCGCGCGGCTCAATTACAGTTGCGCCTCTCGATCATGGATCGTGACTTCGGCGAGCAAGGCTCTATCAGTGAGGGGCAGTCGAAGGTGTATCTCGCTTGGTCGAATAGCCTATGCCGAACCCTGTCCTTGCTCGGGCTGAAAGCGGCAAAGGCCAAGGGGCCGTCTCTTGCCGAGTATATGGCTTCCCAGGGCTTCGTCATGGCTGGCGCTGCCAACGGCTCAGGTCAGGCCGTACAGCCGCGACCTCGTGCCCATAACGGGGGCAAGGCATGACTGAGATGGGGCAAGTCCGGCCACGACCTCACCGCAAGGTCTACCCGGCAAGACAACTGCCATTGCCTCCTCCCGTCGTCAGTCCCGTCACCTTGATGGACGATCGAATGGTTTTCGGTCCTTTGTTCAAAGGACCGTCGTGGAACCCCTGGCGAGTTTTGCTCAAGGCGATGCACGGCATTCCGCTGACGACGGCGGAACTACGAGTGTTTCAGCATCACACACACCGTGTCCGACCACCATCGAAACCACAACGAGAAGCAACACTCGTCATTGGACGACGAGGAGGAAAGTCGCGCTGCATGGCGCTTGAGGCAGTTTACGCAGCGGCGTTCGTCGATTACACGCCATGGCTCGCCCCTGGTGAGACGGCCGTTGCCGGCATTATTGCCGCTGATCGTCTTCAAGCTCGTATCGTGCTCAATTACTGTCGAGGAATGCTCAGGTCGAGCGACATGCTCGAAAGCGAGATCGAAGAAGACCAAGTCGAAACACTTAAGTTGAGGAATGGCAATCAAATCCAGATTTTCACCGCAAGTGTTAGCACTCCACGTGGCCGCACGTACTGTCGAATAATCTGCGATGAGGTTGCCACGTGGAGCGCAACTTCCGACACTGATGTGTTATCCGCTCTTCGTCCTGGATTGCTCACGCTGCCGAATAGCATGTTGATTATGGCGTCCAGTGCGTACGCCAAATCTGGAGCGTTCTATGAGTCGTACGCAAAGAATTTCGGACGAGAAGATGCACGAGTTCTCGTATGGGTCGGCACAACCGAGGAGATGCACTCGAGTGTTGATATGGAGATACTCGCCGACGAGTTTGCCAAGGACCCGCAAGCGGCGGAAGCTGAGTATCATTGTGTGTTCCGAAGCGATATCGCAAGCTTCCTCAGTCGTGAAGCGGTCGAAGCGGTGACCGATTACAAAGTCTTCGAACGCCCCTTTGTGGAAGGCGTGAGCTACACGGCGTGTGTCGATATCAGCGGAGGCGTGAGCGATAGCTCGACGATGGCGATCGGGCACCGAGAGCGAGACACCGCGATCGTCGATCTTGTCTTCGAACAGTTCGCGCCGCACTCTCCTGAAGCCGCCATTGAGACAATGTGCACCACGATGAAGTCGTACGGAATACACTCTGTTCAAGGCGATAAGTACGGCGCGGAGCTGGTGCGCGAACAGTTTTTGAAGCGGGGCATTCGATACCTGCCTTCGGAAAACGATCGGTCGGAAACGTACGTCCGGTTCTTGCCGATTGTCAGCACGGGTAAGGTCCGTTTGCTCGACAATGCTCGCCTGACACACCAACTGGTCAATCTCCAAAGAATGACGGGCGCATCGGGGAAAGATCGCGTGGATCACCCTCGACACGGTCATGATGATGTGGCGAACGCGGTTGCGTTGCTTGCAGTTGCGCTCAATGGCAATGCTCGCTCAATGGAAGTATGGCGCAAGCTCGGCGAGGCGGAAGGCGTCATGCGTCCGCGATCCGCGTTCGGCTTCGTTGGATTTATCTGACAGTTAATTCTCTTCTTATTTACCAAGCTATTTCCGAGTCATAGCGAAGCCAAAAAATTCCACTTGCTTTGATGGGACGTGGCCTGACATCGCTTATCCATCGTAAAGCTATTGCTCGGATGGTATGAAATGACAAACACTCCTGATGAAGACAGCGATCTTCTGTACGGCGCCCTTGGGCTGCCGAGAGGCTTTCTCCCAATCGCAGAACTCCGCATGCGCGAGACCGCGAAAGGTACCGCGCTCTCCGGCCTGTTGTCCGGCATGCGCGTTCTCGTCGTGAAGCATCCAAATCCAACCGAAGACGGTCCCAGCCACGTTTTGCTCATCGGCGCCAACCGTACGGGAGGGCGCGATGCGTGACATCGACATCGAAGACGACTATGGCGAGATCGACTTTGCGGTGGACGTTTTGCTCGCCGATCTCGATAAACCTAGCGAAGACGATCGGCAGCGCGCTCGCGACCTGGTATGCGGACGGTTCGCCGCTGGACACCGAGGCGTTCTTCTTTTCATGCAGCGAGGGGCATGACAATGCTGAATTTGCATCTTCCCCCCGAAGAGCCTCGTCAACCTCGATCAGCGCCAGCAAAGCCGCCACTGCCAAACGGCGAGACGACTTGGCCGACCTCGATCCGCGAGCCTGACCGCCTCCCAAAGTGGACGTGGCTGCTTCTCGGCCTTGCCGCCGCCGTCGTGATCGCAGGCTGGGCCATTCCTCTGGTGCTGCGATGACACTCCCTATCAGCGAAATCGCAAAAGCTTCGTCCGCGATGCTCGCCGTCAAGGCGGAAAAGCTCGCACGGGTCGTCGCAGGAATGTGTGATCCGGACGTCACGGAGATGGAACTTATCCTTTTTCTTAAGCAAGCGGTCGCCATCCTGGAAGACGACGCCGAACTGAAGGCGACGCGCTACATCTTGGCAATTCGAGAGCGTCGTTTCGGAAATCCTCGCGGACCGCTTCCTGGCGAGGAGCATGCAAATGGCTGACGGTGTGGATGTCCTTCGCGAGTTCCTCGTAAGCGTTGGCTTCAAGGTAGACGGCGCTCAAAACCGTCAGTTTCTCGATGCAATCGCGGCCGCGACACTAAAGGTCGTCGGCCTCGGAACCGCGATTGAAGCAGCCGCAGCCACGACCGTTGCGGGCGTCGCGAAAATGGCTTCGTCGTTCGAGGGCTTGTATTATGCAAGCCAACGTATCGGCGCCTCGGTCGCACAAATCCAATCTCTTGCGTTCGCGGGCTCGCAGATGGGCGTGGGCGGCGACGCCATGCGCCGGTCGCTCGAAAACCTGGCATCCTTCCTGCGCTCGAACCCCGGCGCTTCCGGGTTCCTGATGTCCCTTGGCGTGCAGATGGTGGACCCGATCACGGGCAGACCGAAGTCGACTGCGACAATTTTCGAAGACCTCGGGAACCGTCTTCGATCGATGCCCTATTATTTGGCGCAGCAGTACGGCCAAAAGGTCGGTATCGACCAAAACGTGATGTTCCAGATTTACATGCAGCCGGGCGCGCTGGAGGCACTCACTCGCTCGTATCAGCGTCTCACGACTGCCCTTCAGTTCGGCGACACTGAGCAGCAGAAGGCCGCCGAGAACGCAAGACTGTTCATGATTGCCTTGCGCAACCTTGGAACCGTCTTCGACCTTATCGCGGAGAAAGCCGGAAGCAAACTATTTTCCGGCCTTCGCGCCGATATCCAGCAGTTCACGGACCTAATCATCAAGCACGCACCCGACATTGTCGCGGCGATCACCAGTATTGCGAGGTGGTTGATCGAAGTCGGCAAGGAAGTCACCCAGCTAGTCATAGATGGTTTTCAACTGGTCGATTGGTTCGACCAGATGAGCGCCGGGACCCGCCGCCTGATCGAAGGCTTTACCCTTCTACTCGTGGCATGGCGCTCACTGTCCGTTGGCTTCCTTGCAACCCCGCTCGGCGCTTTCATTGCCTCTCTCGGATTGATCCTTCTACTGCTCGACGATTACGAAGGATACACGAAAGGTAAACGAAGCGAGTTCGATTGGTCGTGGGTCAAGCAAGCACAACCTCAATTCAAGGCGCTCTCCGATACATTCGGAGAGCTGATAAAAACACTATCGCAGATATTTCACGATGTGGGCGGTCTCAACGGTCTGTTCGGCGGTGCGGCTGGTTCGATCGACAAAACCAAATCGAGCACGAGCGCGCTAAATGCCGTGCTTATCGATACAGACACGATTCTGAAGTCAATCGTCGGGGGCCTTAAGTGGCTCGACGGCTTTCTCAAAGCCAACCCGTGGCTGTACCGCTCGTTTAATCTGAAGATCGGCCTAGGCGGGATTTCCATGCAGTACGGCGGCGGCCAGTCGCAAACTCTTTTGGGCTTCGGCTCGGGCGGGTCTCCGCCACCGGGCGCACCGGCCCACCCGCTTTCCAACCAGCAGCTTGGCATTGGCGCTGGACAGTCCGCTCTTACTCCTGGCCCCTTCAATCTGGCCGGGCAAGCGATGAGAGCGCTTAGGATGCGCAACCTAAATGGTCGCGACTCCCTGGCCGTACAGTTCTTCATGAGCATGGGTTGGTCCCGAGACGACGCGCTCGGCATCGTCGCGAACCTAAATGCCGAGTCCGGCATGAACCCGAACGCAACCGGCGACGGAGGCCACGCCTACGGGATTGCGCAATGGCATGACGATCGCCAAGCGATGTTCAAGGCCGTCATCGGACGGGATATCCACGGCTCGTCGTTTGCCCAACAGTTGGCTTTCGTCAATTGGGAGTTGCACCACTCGGAAGCGGCCGCTGGCCGGGCACTCCTTGGCGCCGCGAACGCATTCCAGGCGGGCGCGATTACCTCGCTCGCATACGAGCGACCGGCCGGCGGCGATACCGAAGCCGCCAGTCGTGGCGCCTCCGCTTCTGTGCTTGGTTCTCAACTTTCGGATTCTCGTATCTTCAGCAGTCCGCCGACAATCGGCAATGTCCCGACGATCACGGTCACCGCGCCGCGCGATGGAAAGAGTATGGTCGTCAACCAAAGAGTCGATGTGAAAGTCTCGACGAAGGACAACCCTCAATCCGTTGCGCAGGCGACGAAGCGCGCGATCGTCAATTCGACCGGACTGATGCTGCGCAACCTGCCGGGCAGCACGCAATGACTCTGTCCCCCAGCTCCCAATGGGCACGGCAGCTTAAACTGTTGGTCGCCACCACCACGCAGGCAAATCAGCAAGGCACGTTGCCCGCGATCGATTTTTCACAGTTGGAGGTTCGATTCCAGATTTCACGAACGATGCAATCGCCGTGCATCGGTACGATAGAGGTTTGGAACCCGGCTCCGGGAACGGTTCGACAAATACCGAAAGGCAGTCAGCTAGGTAACGGTCCCGCGCCGCCCGTGCTTTTGATGGTCGGGTACGGGAACCCGAATAGCGTGCAGAAACTGTTTAGCGGAACCATTGTTCAATCCGCCTTCGGACGTGTCGATGCGACGACGACGAAGCTTCGTCTCGCCGTGCAGGATGGTGACGCGCTTTGGAATAACTCCGTCTCCAACCAAACACTCTCTGCCGGCTGGAGTCCATCGGACAAGTTCAATGCGATGATGCAGTCTCTAACGGGTACACCCGGAGTGCAGGCACAGACAGCCACCCCGCCGAGCAACCTGCCACAGACACGTGCGCCTCGGGGACGAGTGTTATTTGGCAATACGAAGCAAATTTTGCGCCGAGATCGAATGGACAAAAAATACTTCGCCTTCCCCGAGGATGGTCAGATCGTCGTCATCCCGTACGGTCAAGTCCGTCAAGGCGTGCCGCCTGTGACATTGAACGCGCAGACGGGAATGGTTGGCGTCCCGGAAGTGACGACGAACGGGGTCGTGGTGCGCAGCCTGATTAACACTAATTACCGTCTCGGCGGCCCGCTCTCCATAAACAATAATCTGATAAACCCGCCGCAGTTCGATCCTGCTTTCCTGCAACTGAACCAATTTGGCGGCGTGGACAACACAGGTCTTTCGCCCACGGGGAGCTACTACATAGTGCAGCTAGTCCACGTTGGCGACACTCGCGGCAATGACTGGTACTCCGAAATGGTTTGCTGGACAGCCGATGCTTCTGCTCCTCCGGAGCAAGCCATCGTCGGGACTGGTTCCGATGCAGGATTGGGGACCGGAGGATGGTAATTGCTCCTGTCCCGGCAGTTCCTTTTATCGCGGCGAACGCATTCTTGCGTGTCATCGCCAGCGCGGAGCCATTCAAAGAGACCGATGACCGGATAATTGTTTTGAGAAAGAAGCTTGCCGCCGGCAAGCCGATCACACGTACGGATGCGCTTCGGCTGCTTCGCTGGATCGCGGCTGATCCGGGGTTGCTCAACCGTGAAGTCGAGTACCCGTTGCTCGCGCCGGATTGGAAGGCAAGCGCCACACTATCGTACCTGGCAAATGCCGAGACCCACGATGACAGATGGGACGAGCAATCCGGCAGCGAGCCGGGAGCGGCCGTGCGCATTGCGCAGATCGAGCTTGAGCCGGACAAAGCGCGAGTTTGGAACTCGGCGGTATGCGTGTTCTCACGACACTGCATTGGGCGCCTCTTTCATCGTGGACCGACCCACGCGATCGCGGATCACGATACGGTTCGTCGCGTGCTCGCCGAAGTGGCGGCCAATATCCCGCCTGCCGCCTTCGAGCATCCGCTTATCGGCCAGCGGGAAGTCGAGATCATCACACCTTCGGGTCTTTGGATTGGATACGCCGAAATGGTTGTTGCGCGAGAAGATGATGGCAAGGAAGCCCGCGTGCCGATGTGCGCGATGCGCACCTACTTCCGCCGACCCGGCCGGGCGCGCGGAATTGTCAAACGAAAGGAACTGCAAAATGCCGAGGCTTAGTTTCACGGATGCACCGTCTCCGATGAACGGTGGGCATCGTCGCCGAAAGACGAATGACACTCAGGTCCACATCACGCTTGACGACGAGCCCACTGGTGGCGGCGCTCCGCTCGCGCAGATACTGGCGCGGCTCGACCATCTTGAGGAGGCCGTCACCATTCTTGCCCAGGCTTACGGTGATGGGACCGAGGACTGCACTTGTGACGCCGCGCTTGATGGAGAGTACGTTGCCTGGGCGGGCGCGACCGCGCTTGGACCGTATCGATTGGTTGAGCAAGGCAGCATGACCTACCTGCTCGGCAAGAACGGTACTTCGCCGATTGCCGGCATGCTTGGCAATCCGACTTCCGTCGACCCCAACGGCGGCTCGATTGGCGACCAGCGGCGAAGCTTCGGCAGTACCACTCCTCCGCCCATGATGCGGAGAGATACCCCAAATGCCGAAGGCACTGACGACCGTGCAGGCGTACTCCGCCGCAGGACCGGCAGAGCGGTTGATACCGCCATTAAGCGGTTCGGCGGTGCGGCAGTCGCACGTGGGATGGCGGCCGCGCAACGCACTCGCGATGCCGATACGATCCGCAAGATGAACGAGGCGAATGCAAAGTTCTTCGCCAAGCCCGAGCCGAAAGGAAAGTGACATGAGTTATCGCGAAAAGCTCGTCGAATTGCAGCAGGTCCGCCACGAGGCGGCGGACAAGCTCGCCGCCGCCAAAGCGACTGCCGAGCGAGCGCACCGCCTCGTACGGCAAGCGCAGTCCACCATTGACAAGCTAGTGGCTGCCGAGCAGCGCGACACTGAGCACTTGGCCGGCCAAATCCGCAATTGGGCAAAGACGGGGGAAGGTCAGCGCCCGTCACTACAGGCGGATGCTACTCGTGCGGCTGCCAGGATCGCGGCGCAAGGCGAACTGGCGGGTGCTGAGCAGGCTCATATCGCCTGCTATGCCGACGTGCAGGCAGCCGAGAGCGAGCTTGCTGAGACGCAAGAGGCGATCGAGGTCGTCGTCACTGACATTCTTAAGGAGGAAGGCGAAGCCCTAGTGGAGCGCGTGCTCGCAGCGGAAGCTTACGCGATCGGTCTTCGCCAGCAACTCGCAGACTTGCACGGCATCCACGAACCGTTTGGCCCTGGCGGTCTTCGTCCGCGCTTCTCCACCGCGAAGATTTACTCTGCACTGAACACTCCTCCCCGAAATGACGTGTATGCGCCAGGGCCGGGCGTCGCGAAGTGGCATTCGTATCGAACGAGACTGCTCGACGATGCCGATGCTCAATTCGAGGAGCCCACGGCGGAAGTCGAGCAGGCCGCCTAAGGAGACGCACATGTCCGACGACAATAAGCTTTACCGCCTTACACGCTTCTCCGCAGCGGATGCGTTGCACCGCAAGCGCATGGCATCGGCTGGCCCCATGGCGTCCGAAGCGGAGCGGGTTTCTTATCACCAGTGCTGCCTCGATAGCGGGCTTGGACCGGGCTTCGATTATGACGAAGGCTTTGCGGCGTACCAGCTAGGTGAAGCGGGTCGCGCCGCATTGGTTCAAAGATTGAGAGACGGCAGCAGCTTTGGCGTGCCGCCTTCGTCGACCAATCCTCACGTCGGCCACATCACCGTCAATGAGCTGACTCCCGAAGAGTTCCGCGCCAAGCACGGCGCTGCATAGAGCAATGCAATGCTCTCCGGCACCGTCAAGGCAATTCTGAAAGGCGTCTTGAAGGGCATCCTCCCGCAGAAACCGAAATCAGGAGAATGATGAAATGAGTACAGTCAATCTTGCCTTCGCCGCTCCGGGACAGGCAGCGAACACAGTACCGCCCGGAGCATTCACACCATCACAAGTCGTCAATTGTTCCGGCGGCCAGCGTGTGGCGATCAGCGTGGAGACGAATGCCGCCGCGACGATGATCTTAAGGCCATGCCTCGACTTGAATGGTCAGGTTCTCGTTCCGGAAGGACAGCAGACGGTTGCGCTTGCGGCGGACGAGGCCGGAACCGCCGGGCTCTTTATCGGGCATCCGTTCAATAGCTTTTATGTGGTCGTGCAGAACACTTCAGATGCAAACGTCGAGGTGACTTCTGCAACCGCTACACTATCAAATGACTGACCATATCCTCGGGCGCGACATCGCGAAGGATGTCGCTTTCAGCCGTCCGGATGCCGAGCTTCTGCTCGGCCTCTGCGAAGCTTTCATGCTCGATCCGGAGACAACCTCGCCTTGTCTCCGGCAGGTCACGAGCGCGGTGATCGACATCAT
>Ga0335072_10003109_pt1 | contig 25198 bp, 26 predicted proteins | sample Lox_Sample_21_FD_206725 | JGI IMG/M metagenome (GOLD analysis project Ga0335072, IMG submission 206725) | Soil microbial communities from Loxahatchee National Wildlife Refuge, Florida, United States - Lox_Sample_2.1 | ecosystem: Environmental > Terrestrial > Soil > Wetlands | place: USA...
CTACAGCCCGGGAAGACATTAGGGGGTACGGCTTTCATCAAATCGGCTTTGGGCTGTCTAAGGAAAAACATTTTGATCCCGACCTGGTTTCGCGATTCAAGGTGATTTGGGAGGAACGAATTGCTAGTGCTTTAGCTGCACGTGAGAAGCGCGTCCATGAGCTTTGGACCTTTGGCTGGTGGTTTGCCGGCGATATTTTTGATGATGAGTGGGCGCTCGAACGCCTCGCAGCGGTTTTGAAGCTAACTGGAAAAGTTGAGGTTGATCATCTGGTCGCAAAGCGTTTGGCGAAGACCGTCGAGAGCAAGCCCAAATTAACCGTCGAATGTCTCAGTGGGATGGTTGAGGGTGTGAAAGAAATATACGAGATTCTGGGATAGGACAAGGAAACTAAGACTATTCTGGAAGCGGCCCTCAAGAGCGGTGACGCTGAAGCTAAGGCCACGGCGGCTGCGTTGATAAATCGACTAGACGCACGTGGATTGTCGGGATTCAGAGAATTGTTGGACGATGGGCTGCAGTAGTTCGCGCGAGTTGATCTTCGACGTGTTCGGTCGGCGTCCCCGTGTAATCGGCTTCAACGTCGCTTTTAGTTCAATCCCCACCGCCCCTGGCATGCCCGCTAACGCTGGTGCGGGGCTTTCCGCCCTTTTTCAGGGGCTCTTCTTATTTCAATCGAGGTCTGCAATCTCGCGTAGTATTGCCCGAGCCATCCTCCCCAGACATCTCGGTCTCCTACAACTCCACGTCTACCGGACAATTGCGCTTGCTTCGTGAAAAACCCGGGATTGTGCAAAAGGGCGTTGGCAGCTCCATAGTCAGAAACCTCGATACGTGGGACTCGCTCAGCGAAGCGTTTTTCCAAACGAACGAAGTTATTAACAGCGAGTTTGCCGGCGCGGCGCGCTGTTTCGATGCTGTCCGTGTGGTATATGAGATGGACCTTGGCGTCGGTGCCTTCCAGCAGGAGGTAACGGCGGCCGCTGACGTCGTCCTCTGCGTGTAAGAGAACGCGCCCCTCGACTGTTTTTAGCTTTCGAATATCAGTGATCTCGAACGGCAGACGGGGATCTGAGGATAGAGCGCCGTGAGCGGCGAGCATCTTTTGTCGGTCAAGGGTTCGTTGCAATGTTCGAAGGACCGTCTCAAAGTCGCTCTGCACAAACCACTGTTGAGATGCAACTGATTTCGCGAGGCCCATCTTTTCTAAATGCGCAAGCCGCGCGATCAGGTCCTGCTGGAGGATTCGTTCTCGATCGGAGTGTCCTGGAGCTGTGATGTCGGTCGTAATGGTGAACGAGGAGGACTGACCGTCGTTCGATCTCTGGATGATCCGGTCCAGCGAAGTGAAGCGAGGTTGCGTGATCTCCCTTTGTCGAGCTTCCTCCGTATCGCGTTCGGTTCGGAAGCCCAGAGCTTTAGTCGCCAGGTTCTCGGCGTGGAACCGAATGCCGAAACGAATGTAGTCGCGGGCTATTACGAGTGCCCAGCCGCGCTGGTCCTTCCCCCGTAGCGCAATGTGCACGTGCGGATGCTCGGTATTGAAGTGTACGGCGGCCACCCACTCCAGCCGCGTCTTCAAATCTTTCTCCATGCACTGAATGAGCTTTCGCGTGTGATCCTGAAGGTTTAGACGTTCGCCGAACTCAGGGGACATAATGACTTTGAAGAGGCGCTCATCTCCCGCTCGCTGCCAACCGTCGAGGACCGAGGTGATATTTATGTCCGTTCTGGTGGTGTCAAATCCTGCTCGGGACGGATCGCCACCGTGCGTAGCGGTGTCCCGCGCAATATAGCGCCCGTGTGCCTTCCATTGGCCCTCGTTTTTGTTCTTTGCATAAGTCACACGGACGGACACCCGTTGGCTACGGAGTCGAGAGGAGTGAAACTGTCGATTAGGCTCAGATTGTGATTGGCTGCGACGACGGCGAGCGCGGTTTGTCATCTGAGCGAATCGAAGCACCGATCCGACGACCCCGGCATATCTCCGAGGATCGTCGTTCGGATTTTGCTTTGACCGACGGGGCCTGAGGCGGATGGGCCGCCCCTCATTGCTGTTTGCCATGAGTCAGTACCTCTTCCAGCGTGGCTTTGTTTCGAGTCGCTACCTCTTGGCCAGCAAGGCGAAGAATCTTTGCGTATCTGAGCTTTGCCCGCGCACGGGCGGCGGGCAATACTTCCTCGGGAGGCTCAGCCATGCAGGTCAGGACGTACTGCAAGAGGGAATTTGTGAGGGCGACCTGTGTGTGCACTAGAGTGAAGAGGGCTTGCACCTCCCTGGCTACGTTTGCGAGGGTCGCCGCGATGCGGGCCTCAAGGTCGTCCATCGCTTCTGTGTTGTCGCCTTTTTGAAGTTCGTGCTCACAAGCAGCAATCAGGAATGCCTGTTCGGTACGGAAGCCGCGTTCCTTCACGGCAGCGCGCACCTGGTCTCGCAGGTCGGCGGAAGGGTATCGAAAAGTTCGTGGAAAACCGTTTTTAGTCACAAACTGCATCCTTTCTCGGCGGTACCATTGCGGTACCACAAGCCTTCAACCGGGTACCGGGACAAGCGAGGGAAGGGTAAGACGTTAAGGTCGAAAAGCGTCGCGAAGCGGTACCCAGCCCTTTATGTTCCAATACCCACGACCGCAATCACCAAATCCTCTTCCTCCCACATGCCTTTCTCCGCATCTGTCGCTAAGTGGCGCTAGTTGTCGCCTTGTGTAGCCTAAAGTCGCCGCCCGTCGCAATCTGTCGCCGCCTGTAGCTTTTTGCTGTGCCCGGCAATTTCATTTGCATTCCGGCTTTCTACTTGCTATATGTATACACCACCTATGACAATGTCAACACCAAATCGCTACCGCCACACGCTGGAGAAACTTCTTGCGACGCAACCCAGCAGGAAAACCGCCCTAATCTACCCACTGCTCCCTCAAATTGAATTGGCCCTCGCCTCTGGATGGACATGCAAGGAGCTTTGGGAATCTCTCGTCGGCGACGGCCTCGATGTAGGCTACAAAACTTTTTATACAATCATTTATCGAGCGCAGAAGAAACACCGCACATCCGCGACGCCAAGCGGGAAAAGTGCCGAACTACCAAGGCCGTTTGCTCAAAATGGTGCGAGCGCATTTGAACACGACCCACTGGTGAATCTTCGAAAGGTGGAAGCATCGAGGCCAGGCTTTCACTTTCGCGCAACAAAAAGCTTAGATGAGCTCGTGCATGGAAGGAGGGACTCTAGTGAGCAAAGCAAACGGTAACGGCTGTGCACAGAACACGGCAGTTCATTTCCTCCTGCAGGGGAAGGGAGGGGTTGGCAAGAGCCTGGTCGCTTCTGTGCTCTCTCAATATTTCATGTCAAAGGGCTGCGTCTTACGCGCGGTGGACGCGGACCCAGTGAACCACACGCTCGCTGAATATCGGGCGCTTGGCGTGGAGCGGTTGAATCTATTGAAAAACGGAAATGTGGATCAGAGGGAGTTCGACACTCTGATGGAACGCTTCTTGACCGAGACTGGAACCTTTGTGGTTGACACCGGGGCCTCGACATTTATCCCGCTGTGGCATTACGTGCTCGAGAATAGCGCTCTCGATTTCTTGGTTGGTCGAGGCCGCCAGGTATTTGTGCATACCGTGATCACGGGTGGTCAAGCCCTTGGCGATACACTGACAGGTTTCGATCAGTTGGCGGAGACGACCGTTCAGCGAAACCTTGTCGTTTGGTTGAATGAATATTTTGGAGAAGTGAAGCGGGACGGCTCGGCCTTCGAGGAAATGGATACCTACAAAGCAAACCGGGAGAAGATTTACGGTGTGATAGCCATCGTACGCCGCAATGCGGACACCTTTGGCAGGGATATTGAGGACATGATTTCGCGCAAGTTAACATTCGACGAGGCAGTCAACGGGGCCGATTTGACAATCATGGCGAAACAGCGCTTGCGCGTTATCCAGCGAGATCTGTTTGGGCAGTTGGATACCGTCGGTTTGTCGTAGCGGTGGGATAAGCGTGGGCACGGTGGATGCGAAAAAGCTGACAAGCGAAGTGGCAGCCCGCCACGGCCTGCTGATTCGCGAGGATGATCCGGCGATGGCCCTCGTCACGATGAGCGAGATCGTCTTGGAGCAGGTCTTGGAAAAAGCCGAGGCCGGACTGCGCAACGTACTGTCGGATGTGGAAAAAAGCCAGACAGGAGCGCAACAAGAGGCGCTGGTCAGGGTTCAAGAACAAATGGATCGTGCCGGCGACGCCCTTTGTGTGCGAGTTCAACGGGATATTGATGCCGGGCGACTACAGGCGAAGGAACTGGTTGTCCAACTGAGCCAGGTATATTCGCGGTCAGCGGTGCGTCGATGGGTTGCCCTGGGAATCGTTTGCGGCCTAGTCTTACTGCTGATCGGCGTCGGGTTGGGTCTTGAGCTGGGGAGATGGCTACGATGAGATTCCTGCTCGGTTTTGTTTTTGGCGCTTACTACGCAGGGGATCGCGTGTTTCGGATTACTTTCCTGCTTATCATTCTCTTCATGACGTTTTGCCTTTATGAGATGTCGAAACCGCTCGGCCACAATCGGCCCAAACCCGCGCCCGTTGTAAAGGCACAATGACTATATACGCGTATTGCGTAATAATATACGCATTATGCGTAAGTCGCTCGTCTTGGATGCGCTTTTCCCAGAGGTTCGTCAAGAACTCTTGGCGGCAACACTGCTTTCGCCTGAGAAGTGGTGGTACATGTCGGAATTGGCTTCCCATCTTGGAACTTCACCTTCCAGCCTGCAGCGCGAGCTAGATGCTCTCACTGGAAGCGGCCTCTTGCACCGCAAGCAGGACGGACGGAGGACCTACTACAAAGCACGAACGGATTCTCCCGTTTTCGGCGAACTTCAGGGACTATTCTCCAAGACGGCGGGCATTGTCCCGGCATTGCAGTCGCGGATGGCTAGATTTGGTGACAAACTCATGTGGGCCGCGATCTATGGTTTAGTCGCCCGGGGGCAAGAAGGGGCCGAGAGCGACATTGATCTCCTGGTTGTTGGTGACATCTCCACGGCTGACTTGGTTTCCGTGTTGCGGCGAATCGAGAAACAGTTTGGACGGGAGGTGAACGTCAAACGCTATTCGGAACGGGAATTCCGAGAAAAGATCCGCGCGAGAGATCACTTTCTCGATTCGGTGATGAAAGGTAAGATGCTGACCCTGACAGGTTCCACTCATGAGCTCGAAAAAACTGCTAGCAGAAAAATAAGGTCCACCGGCATACCACCTGAAAGAAGGAACTCGACGCCCTCCGTGCGCTGATCTCGCGTGATTTGGCAGATGCCCGAATTGCTGCGTTGTCGGACGACCGCCGCTATGCCACCGCCGACAACGCTGCCCTACAGACCGCTAGGACGGTCATTTCCTGCGCTGGCTACCGCCTTGCCAATAAGCTGGGCCATCTCGCTTGACATTCGATGCCGGGGGTCTTGCACTCCGTCCCGCGGCTATACCTGTCCTTGATTGTTTTGAAGACGCGCGACGAAAAACCGAATTTCCTTGACTATGATCACGCCTTTGTGGGGACGGTCATGGATGCTGACAGATTCTCCGTGAAGACTTGTCGCAGCCAAGCACGACGCTGGCAGTGCTTACATTCGTACTTTACGCACTTATTCGTGCTATATGAATATTTTCATGCTACAATGAGGGTTCTCAAAGGAGGATGCGATGAGCACTATTGAAGCCACTCAAGATTTAGTTGTTTGGGCAGATAAGAGCGCTCTGCCTCAGGCAAAACTCCTTTTCTCGCAGTTAGGTGCGCCGGTACGAACTGTTCCCCTGGAGTCTTCCAAGAGACTTCCAGACTCCAACATTTTCATTTTCTATTTGCAGGGACCAAAACCGCACTCCGATCTCAATTCCGCCATTAAGATTCTCAAGTCGTTGAGGAAGTCGCGCGATTTAGTGGTCTTCTATACCTCTCACTATGTACCCAATTTCGTATTTCACGCCGGCATGTTGGTTGGTCGCGAGATCCGTGGCAGCGCCGACTGGGCGTTCGATCTTCGCGATGTCAAACAACTGTTGCGTACCCGAAACCTTCTCGTCCATGGGGACTGGAACCAGTTAGATACTAAACCATTGGACATCGCCGCCGTACGGAGCCGTTTGGGCTTGACTCAGGAACAAATGGCCCATGCCTTGAATGTAACCACCCGGACGCTTCAAAACTGGGAGAAGAGAGTTGGCACGAGCCAAATGCTGCGAAAGACTCGCGACCTCCGCGAACTCCTAGGATTGTTGGATGACTATGTCTCTTCTTCCGAAGAACGCGCATGGCTAACTACTCCGTCCGCGGCGTTTCGGAATTCGCGACCCATCGACTTGATTGCGCAAGGCAAGCTCCGAGACTTGATTGTTGAATTTCAGAGACTGCGTGAGGGACAGCCTCTGTGAGCTTGGCCCCTGAAGACCGAACTGAGCTTAACCGGTGGATCAAGGGCGCACGGTCCCTGAAAGGTATTTACTTCCGCAGCGTCGAATATCGATATATGAATCCCGATGAAGTGCTGAATGGTCGCGGTACGGAATTGTATGGCGGTCGTTTCGCCGAGGTCGGCACCAAGGCCGTGTATCTGGCCGAATCGGATTCCGCCGCAAGCAATGAAGTCCTTGCCCGGAAGAAACGGTTGGGAGGCCAATCGCAGATCACGATTGATAAATATCCGAGGGTAGTATTCGGAATTGGCGTCAACCTTCAGCGAGTCGTGAGTTGGTTACGGCAACCTCGCTCCGTAAGGCTGGCCAACATTCGGAAGGCTTGTCTCGACGAAAATGATCTCCTTTTTTCACAAGAAGTTGGTTCGTTGCTTCGAGATACCGGCATTCAAGGGCTTCGCTTTCCAAGTGTTGCCGGGCGCGGGCGCAATCTCATCGTCTATTTAGGAAATTGCGACTCTGGTGCCTTAACTCTACACAACGCCGACCAACTCAAACAGAAGCTCGCCGAATTCTCCACGCCGTAACAGAGCCACTGGCCGTTTATTCTATCTTTGCTCTTTGGCAATCACTCGTAGAATCTCTTCGGCACATTCCCGGAACGTCAGGGAGCCATGGTTTTCCGTGATCTCACTGGGCTGGCACGGACTACCTAATATTGCGTGAACCTCCGCCGTGAGCACTGTGATTCTCATGTACCCGCGCGGCCGGTACCAATTGCTGTTGACCGCAGGAGGTCGAGGAGTGGGCCGACATGCAGGAATAGCTTCCCTTGACTCTCAGGCGTGCCTTGCAGACCGTCCTTTCTAAATATTCCTGCTGTCGCTTCTGATTCCCCTTGTGACTGAGGTCGCGCGAAGCAAGTTGTTCTCGTAAGACAGTTTCAGGTACCCCATTTGCTAGAGCATAGATGGCATAAGCTAGGTCGGAACGAGTCTGATCTCCGCCATAGACGCTGCGGCGCCGAAAATCCTCGATGGTCTTGAGCGGGGCTCGTGGTGGCCGAGCCTGAACGGATTGATCGCTAGTCCGTTCTTTTTCTCTCACCTCATTGAATGTCTGCTTGACTTCGCGCAAGAATTCCGTCGCGCGTCGGTATGTGCGGCCCGAGGCTTCGTGGAGCAGAACAAAAGGGTACAGCCCGTTCTCCTTGCGGTACTTTTCCTTTCGATTTGTGAACCCCGCGAGCCGACCATAGTGACGCCAGTCGGCTGCTGCTGGGTCTCCCAGAAAGCGGCGGGCAAGAAGGCGAGCAGCAAACGTTGAAAGTTCTTTGGGAAGGACCTCGCCGTGGTTCAGCCAGGCCTGAAAGTTACCGGGCGAAGTTTCCACAAGAACTGCCGGCTCGAAGCCCTCTTCTTTCAAGCGACCAATGGTGCGCCAACCAATATCGTCAATGAGAGTTAACCGATGCTCGCCACACGGGCGAATGTAGATATTTCTGCCGCGGCCGTTTTTCAGCCGGAGCCAGGGAATAGACCGCACAAGAGTATCTCGGTCCCAGACGCGGGGCAGCATCTGCCGGGAGCTCGTGGGATCGAACAGCCCGATCTCGAAGACTTCCGAGCGCATCGCCGCGGCCTGTAGTTGAACGGCTTCCTCGGTGTTTTTCGTGGCCATGACTTTCCCCCTTGACAAGCCCAAAACTGAAGCGTACAAAGGTGCTCCATCCAGTGCGAGTTATGTATATAGCACGTACTATATGGAAAAAGCCAGAACTAAAGCGGAGATCTCGGTCCGCTGCAAGGGCGGTTACAGATGGACGGGTTGGAACAAGTCGTCGTTCGGCGCAACGAGAAACTGGTTCGGGAACTCGGCCCAATCGTGGCCTCCTGCCTCAGCGATCCACGCACGGAAGACCTTCTTCTCAACGCCGACAGCAACCTCTGGGTCAAACGTACCCATGCGGATTTTGAGGTCGTAGGCAAGATGACCAGCGCACAAGCACTCAGCGCCTTTGGCACCATTGCTGCGATTCGCGACACGGTCATCAACCACGAGAACCCCATCTTGGAAACGGAACTACCCACAGATGGGAGCCGCTTTGAAGGTCTGATTCCACCCGTTGTCCGCCAGCCCGTCTTCGCGATTCGCCAGCGCCCTCGCTGCGTTTTCACTCTCAATGATTACGAGAAAACGGGGATTCTGACGGATAAGGACGATGCGCTCAACCTCTACCGTCACAAGGATCAATTCCTAGAGGTGGTGCGGGGCAAGCGACACGCTGCGGTGATCCGCGCCGCAATAGAACAGCGGAAAAACATTCTCGTGGCCGGCTCGACTGGCTCGGGAAAGACAACTTTTATTAATGCCGTGTTGGATGCGCTAGCCGCGATTACACCTGCGGATCGCGTGCTCATCATCGAGGACACTCCGGAACTGCAGTGCAACGTGAAGAACTCCGTAGCGCTCCTGGCGGTGGGGCGGGTGTCGATGCTCGATTGTCTGCGAGCCTCGATGCGGCTGAAGCCAACCCGAATCGTGGTTGGGGAAGTGCGTGGTCCAGAGGCGCTGAGCATGTTGAAAGCTTGGAATACCGGACATCCGGGAGGCGCGGCGAGCGTTCACGCGAACGACGCGCGGAGTGCCTTGATCCGACTGGAAAGCCTGGTCGCCGAAGCCACAGAAGCGCCTCAACACCACCTCATTGCCGAGGCCGTCAACCTAGTCGTATTCGTGGACAACGAGCCAGCGATCAAGGCAGGCAGAAAAGTCCGGGAAGTAGCTGTCGTAATGGGCTACCGGGACGGAGCCTACGAATTGGAGTACGTGTAAGGAAGGCGAAAATGAAACTTCTGGCGTTGGCATGGCGGAAAGCAGCTCTCAGTTCCACTGGCCTTGCTGCTGTCGTAGTGCTCAGAGTAATGGCAAGCGTAGCAATTTGCTGCGCCGGATACGTAGCCGCTGCCGAGATTCTCGCGCCGTTGCGACCTCCGTTCACCGCTCACCCAAATCTCCCTGCTGCACTTGCGTTTGGGCTGAGCAGTACAGGAGCACTGCTTGGTTTCTGTGGCGTGTTGGCGTGCAGTTTCATTGATGCCGGCTGTGCCACCCGGCGTTGGCTCTTTTACATGCATGCGGGTGCATTTCTTATTTCCGGTCTTGTTCTGCTCGTCTGTTGGTTTGGAGTTAGCGGCGCGACCGCTTGGTCGTAGATCTCCAGGAAAGGAAGGCTCAAATGAAGTCCATGAAGAAGGTCGATTGGCGGAAGCTGGCGGCACATTTCCTCCTCCTAATGCTTGCCGCCTTGGTTCTCAGTAGTGTTGCTCTGGGTGCGCAAGGCGGCGGGGCGCTGCCTTGGGAAGCTCCTCTGACAAAGTTGCAGCAATCCCTCAGCGGGCCTGTCGCAGGAGCCATCGCGGTAATCGCGCTGGTCGCGATTGGCGTCGTGCTAGTGTTCGGCGGGGAATGGAACGAATTCGCTCGCCGCTCGGTGTACGCGGTCTGCGCGATTGCGTTCATCGTTTCGGCGGGGACACTGCTAGCGGGTCTCTTCCAAGTTGGTGCAGCGGTTGTGTAGTTATGGATGCACCACGAGAAGTTCCGTTTCACGAATCAGCGAACCGCCCGAATCTCCTGCTTGGCGGTGACCGGGAGATGGTGCTCGTCTTTGCCATTTTGGCGGCCATGCTGGTGTTTGCGGTCATGAAATGGTGGAGCGTGTTTTCAGGAATCCTCTTGTGGCTCACGGCAGTGGGGGTTCTCGCAAGGATGGGCAAAGCCGATCCTCTGCTAAGACAGGTTTACCTCCGTCACATCCGGTATCGCAGTTTTTATCCGGCCAAGAGCCGCCTCGGTGCTCCGGCAACAACCACACCCATGAGTTGGAGATAGACCTGTGCCCTTTATCGAGCATCGTCGCCATGCCATCGGCTTAGCCGATCTTCTGCTTTACGACTCCCTGGTTGAGGACGGAATACTATTGCTTCATGACGGCGGGCTGCTGGCGGGTTGGAAGTTCCGTGGGCCCGATCTCGGTTCGGCCACTCACGCGGAAATGGCCACGCTGAGCGCCCGGCTTGGCGCCATTTTGAAGTTAGGCAGCGGCTGGATGGTGAAGTGCGACAGCATCCGTTCCCAGGCTCCCGGCTACCCGGAGGCACAACAGTTTCCAGACTCCATAACCCGAATCATCGATGACGAACGGCGCGAGCAGTTCATGGCCGAAGGTGTTCACTTTGAAAGTGAATACTTCCTGACGCTCACCTATCTTCCTCCGGTCGCACGCGAGGAAAAAGTCAAGGGATGGATGTTCGAGGGAATGAAAGGGAAGCGAACTGACGCTACAAGGATCCTCGAGCACTTCAAGGCGCGAATCGCGGCATTTGAGGATGTCTTCAAATCGCTGTTTGCTGTAACGCGATTGAAGTCTGTCACCGAGAAGGACGGGGCAGGAAAGGTTGCGGTTTACGACGAACTCCTTCGCTACATCCATCGCTGCGTCAGCTGGAAAGATCATCCCCTCCGACGGCCGGATTTTCCCGTGTATTTGGGCGACCTGCTTGCCACAGAAGACTTTGTTGGCGGCCTTACGCCACGGATTGGGAAGAACTATTTGCGTGTTGTGGCCATCGATGGATTCCCGCGGGCAAGCGTCCCAGGAATCTTAGCTGCTCTGGACACGCTTCCGATCACATACCGGTGGAATACCCGTGCAATTCTGCTGGATCCAGAAGAGGCCCGCTCTCTTCTCGACAAGGTGCGGAAAAAGTGGCGGTCCAAGATCCGCGGTCTGAAGGACCAGATTATGCAAACCCAGGATGGTCCAGTGAACCTGCACGCGCAGCAGATGAGTGTTGACGCCGAAGAAGCCATGAGCGTAGCTGTCGCTGGCGACGTTCTTTTTGCGCAGTACACCACAAATGTGATTTGCGCGGACACGGATGAGACGAAAGTTGAGGAAGCTGTTGGCTTGGTGATGAAGACGATTCAGAATCTCGGATTCGCCGCGCGGATTGAGGATGTGAATAGCGTGGAGGCATGGATTGGGTCACTTCCCGGTGATGGCTATCGCAACGTTCGTCGGGTGGTGTTGCACACGCTCAATCTCGCGGATTTGCTCCCGATCAGCGCCGTATGGGCAGGGAGCAAGGAAAACCCTTGCCCCTTCTACCCTCCCAAGAGCCCTCCACTGCTATTCGCAGCAACGACAGGCTTTACGCCATTTCGCTTCAATCTGCATTACGGTGACACCGGTCATACCTTGATGGTGGGACCGCCGGGTTCGGGGAAGTCTACGTTTCTTGGCTTCATAGTTGCCCAATTTTTTCGCTACCCACAGGCGCAGGTATTCGCCTTCGACAAAGGCTACTCGCTATACGTATTGACGCAGGCGTGCGGAGGGGAGTTCTACGATCTTGGAGGCGAGAAGCGCTCGCTCTCCTTCTATCCGTTGGCAGAGCTAGCGGAAGGAAGTGATGTGGCCTGGGCTTCTACATGGATCGAAAAACTTTGTGCTCTTAGTGGCCTCCGTGTAAGTCCGGCGCAGAAAAATGCCATCGCCGATGGAATCAACCTGCTGCGAAGCGCCGAGAGCAGAACAATGACGGATTTTGTCGCGACGGTTCAGGACAAAGATGTGCGCACTTCGCTGGAGCCCTACACCCTAGGAGGTCCTCTCGGCCGCCTGCTCGATGCAGACAAGGACGGACTGCGGGATAGCTGGCTGATGGTGTTCGAAATGGAAAACCTGATGAAGTACGGGGACGGGAGTAGCAACGCCACCATTGCTGTGCTGCTTTACTTATTCCGTCGAATCCAGAAAAAGCTCGATGGCCGTCCGACGCTCATCGTTCTCGATGAAGCCTGGGTGTATCTGCGAGACGAACTCTTCCGTGAATACCTTCGCGACTGGTTGAAGACACTGAGGAAGTTGAACGCTGTGGTCATCCTTGCAACGCAGAATCTTTCCGACATCTTCAATTCCGGAATCTGCGATGTGGTGATAGAAGCGTGCCCAACCAAGGTCTTCCTAGCAAACGCAGAAGCGGCCACCACGCAATCCCGGAAGCTGTATGAGGCGGCGGGGCTAAACGAACGGGAAATTCAAATCGTTCAAGGCGCCACGCCCAAGCGACAGTACTACGTTGTCTCGCCGGAGGGTCGCCGCCTGATCGCACTGGGCTTGGGGCAGGTTGCGCTGTCCTTTGTCGGGGTAAATGGTCCTGAGGAGCGGAAGAGGGTCGAGGATCTCATCGGGGCTTTTCCTCGAACTTGGCGGGCGGAGTGGTTACGTCAGCGGGGCCGGCCTGATTGGGCCGACTGGTGGCGTGACATAGAAGGTGTGAAGGAGAGGAGGATCACAGCATGAAAAGAATCGTTGTGTTTGTCGTTGTGGTTTCCATGTTGTTTGCAGGAACGCCCACGCTGAGTGACGCGGGCGTAGTCGCTGGGTTTGCCACGGAGTGGACGCAAATCCTAAATCACGTCCAACTCATTCAGTCCTACATTCGCCAGGGGCTACAGCTCGAAAATGAGTTGAACAGATATCAGCTAGCTCTCAAAGAGAGCCTTGTGCAACCGAACCAGATATTTGGGCCAATCCAACAGGACCTCAGCCAGTTGGCGCAACTAGTCCAGGGAGGGCGCGCGTTGGCTTACTCGATGGCCAATCTCGACGCCCAATTTCGCAATACCTTTACAGGATATGGTTTTAGAACTCAGGGTTATTACCAGGACTATCAGAAGTGGTCCCAGACCTCACTCGACACAACCCTAAACTCCCTCAAAGCCGCGGGCTTCCATGGTCAGCAACTGCAAAGCCAGGAATCTATCCTCTCTGCTCTGCGCGCGCAATCCACGGGGGCCGGCGGACAGGTGCAGGCAATCGAGGTGGGGAATGAGATTGCGGAACAACAGGTGGAACAACTTATGGCGCTTCGCCAGTTGATGTTAGTCGACTTACAGAGTAAACAAGCATATCAGGCGGAGCAAATTCAGAAGGAACAGGCGGCCACGGCGGCTGGGCAGCAAGTATTCACGAACCAGCATTTGGTGACCGACGACAAAAAATATTAGCTCCGCGGGGGGCACGGTGAAAGCCATAAACGTACTGTGGACGATTATTGGGATTGGAATGATTCTCGGGAGCTGCAAAAAGGCAGAACCCCCGAGTCCAATCGTCAAGGAAGTCCAGGATGCAGGGGCGGGTGACGTAGCCAATGGGTCGGTAGAATCGATCCAAGACTGGTTCAAGCAACACTGGGATCTTGCTTACCACATAAAACTGGAATGCCTGAAGGTCGAGCCTACAAAGGCTGCAGACTGGCGAGATACGACCGAGGGCAAGGTGTGCAAGGCCGCCTACGGAGCGACTCTGAGCGGGAACAAGCCGTTGCACACGGATGATAAGAAATACTGAGGTGCGTCCATGCAGAAAGATTCGGGCCTCGCGAGAATTGTCAGCCTTTCACTCCAGATAATTCTCGCGTTGCTTGTCCTCCTGCTTGTGACAGCGCTTGCTTACGGTCAAGGCCCAGGCTCGACGAATGCCCCCAGCTCGCTTATTGACGAATACCAGGGCCTCCAGACGCAGTGGATTTCCAAGCTCTTGGGTGCCGCCCAACGGTTGTTCGTCCTTCTTGCAGGAATTGAAGTAGCTTGGAGCTTCACGCTTCTCGCAATCGAGAAAGCTGACTTTCAACTCCTCACAGCAGCCATCATCCGGAAAATCATGTGGATCGGGATTTTCTACGCGATTCTGCTCTACGCCATTACCCCCGATGGTGGCGGCTGGATTCCCGCCATCATTAAGAGCTTTCAGCTTCTAGGCCAAAATGCGTCCGGAGTGGGACCTCTGGGTCCCAGTGCGATCGTTGGATTTGGCGTTAACACAGCTATGGACCTGCTGAACGCTGCGAGCCATGCCGGGTTCCTTGAGAACTTCAGCACAACGATGTCACTCGTGTTTTGCGCGGTGGTCATTTTCATCTCTTATGTCGCTGTCGCAATTCAATTCGTGGTCGCACTTGTTGAGAGTTATTTGGTCATTGGGGCTGGGGTGATCCTATTGGGATTTGGAGGTTCTCGATGGACGGCTCCCTATGTTGAGCGCTACATCAGTTACGCAATTTCCATAGGGATGAAGCTTCTCATTCTTTATCTTCTCGTGGGAGCTGGTATGACCCTATCCCAAGGATGGGGTGCGGTAGCTAATTCAATTAATACCTCGGTGGATCCATCCAGAACAGGCTTTGACCTAGCCGCAGCAGCGGTCATGTTTCTCGCGGTGTGCTGGATGTCGCCGAAACTTGCTTCTGCCATCCTCGGTGGTGCAAGTGTTCTAACTGGTGGCGACTTGGCAGCAATGGGTGTCAGTGTAGGAGCAGGCGCAGCAACCGTAGTGATGACGGGTGCCGCCATGGCTGGTTCGGCAACCAGCGCCTTGTCCAAAGTTCAATCCGCAAGCGCCGCCGCAAACGGACCGACGAACGGCCGCGGACCGACTGGCGGCGGTGGTGGGAGCGGAGCAGCGTTCGTGCCCGGCTCGCCTGGTTCCAGTGGCGGTGGCGGGGCTGCATCGGGCGCATTCCCATCCGGGTCTAGTCAACCTCCTCCGCCCTCGCGTACGGGCGGCGCAAGTGCCGCTCAACAACCCCGTCCGCCCGCCCCTGGACGCAGCCTGATCGGGCTCGCCGAACGCGCTTTTGCGGCGGCCGAAGAGACAAGCGCTGCAACGCGATCCGCGCTGACAAATTTCCGCATTCCTCACGATGGCGGAGGCCATGCGCCGCCAACGATTCCGACTGGCCACGGTGAGGGCTAGAAAAGGGGGAAAAACTCGTGAACACCGCGACTGCGCTGAATGACTTGACCGTTCCAAAGGATTCGCATCTGGGCAATCCCTATTTGGCTGCACGCAAGGAGTGGGACGAGCGCTACGGGAGTTTGATCAGACGGGCCCAGCATTGGCGTATTGCCGCAGTGCTGGCCTTACTTGTGGCACTCGCTGAAGCAGTTGTCATCTTGGGCGTGGCGACGCGTCCCAAAACAATTCCCTATGTAGTCGCCGTTGATTCCCTGGGGCGAGTTGTTGCCTCCGGACCCGTAGAAAAAAGCGCGCCGGTTGACCAACGGATGAAGGCAGCGGCGCTTACGCACTGGATACAGGACCTGCGGGGCGTAACAAGCGACGGGCTGGCGCAGCGCAGAGCCATCGATCGAGTGTACGCCATGATCGGGAGCGGGAGCGCGGCACAGACTTTGGTCACGGAGTTCTACAGGGCGAACCAACCCTTTGAGCGCGCAAACAAGGAAACGGTTCAAGTAGACGTAAACACTATCCTTCCCACAACGGAGCACACCTACGAGGTCGATTGGACAGAGACCGCAAGAGACACCGGAGGAGGTGTGGTTTCCGTCGCTAGATGGAAAGCAATTCTCACCGTTGCCGTGAATCCCCCCACAGACGAAAACGTTCTGCAGGTCAATCCGTTCGGTATCTACGTGATGAATGTGAATTGGTCGAAGGTCGTTTGAGGTGAACGATGATTCATAAGGGCGCAATTGCGTTAGTTGGCGTTTTGTTTCTTTCCGCAGTTCCACGGGGATTGGCTCAAGAAAAACAAGAAAAGAAGGATGATGCTCCACCGATTGTTATTAAACGGGTGCCGCCGGCGGACAAAGAACCCGTTCCCGCTCCAGACAAATACCCTCTCTCGGAGGCCGTGCGTGCGCTTGAGTCGGGCGATATACCCCAAGGCGTTCCCGAGGCGGCACCCGTCCTGCCCTCGATTAGCAAAGCGGCGCCTCCGGGCAAAGCGTCCAACGAAGTCCCGCGTGATTTCCAACCCAGACGCGATGTAGCGCTAAACACCACAGGCCTTGATGCGGTGCTGCTCAGCCGTGATTGGGAGGCCTCACACAATCCTCCCGCCATCGGAAGCGATGGGCGCGTCGTTTACACCTATGGAGCGGGATTGCCCATTGTCGTGTGCGCTCCTCTGCATGTGTGCATGATCGAACTCGAGCCAGGCGAGAAAATTGTTGGCGAGCCTCACATCGGAGATAGCATTCGCTGGGAAATCTCGCCGACAAGTTCTGGCAGTGGACCTGACTCGACACCCATTCTGATCATCAAGCCGCGGATCGCCGGTCTAGATACGACAATGGTGGTGCCCACCGACAGGCGGGCATACTACATTCGCCTGCAATCGAAACCAGCCGAGTTCGTGGCGCGCGTGGCATTTACCTACCCGGAAGATCGCAATCGTCAATGGCAGGTCTTCCTGGCCAAACAGCAGGAACAAGAAGAGCAAGCCAAGGCCCAGCGCGTTGCAGAACTTCCGAACACCGCAATTGAAAACTTATATTGGAAATACGTCATCAAAGGCGGCACACCATCTACCCGGCCTGTGCACGTCATGGATGATGGCGTGAAGACATACATCCAAATGTCGGAAGCAACGATTCCCCGGGAGCTGCCGGTCCTCGTCGTCAAAACCCCTGCCGGATCGGAAATGGTCAATTATCGGGTCAAAGAGAATATCTACATCGTGGATCGTTTGTTCGATCGCGCGGCTCTGCTTCTTGGAGTTGGTAAGCACCAGACTAAGGTAGAGATTGTTCGCGAGCAGGAACTGAAGAGTGAGAAGACCGAGCCGGTAAGAGTTCCGCCTGCCCAGCCCGCTGCGGCCGCATCCAGCGGAGACCAACCATGAACGAATTGAACGATCAATTCGAATCGCCCTCTGGACTCGATTTGAACCCGAGCCCCCCGCCTACGGCTCGCATCAGCAAGAAGGTGGGGCTGGTGGCCATCGGCATTGTTCTCCTGGTCGGAACTCTTGTCGTCTACGGTTTATACGCACGAAAAGAGCAGCAGACCGTCTCGCGCCAAGCGAACGAGGAGAAGCATCCCGAGTCGGCACGTATTGCCGGAGATCAGGTCGTCAGGGAGATTGCTCCACCCTCCGTTGCGAATCCGTCTCCCGCTCCTTCAGAGCTTGCAGAACGCGGCGCCCGAGCGGACGGTTCCTCAACCACCGAGCCTCTATTGCGCCCTCCATCTATCACATCTAGAAAGGACGGGCCGGGCCGACGGGGTGGACCAGGGTCGGGCAACGGCGCGTCTCCTTATGCCTCCAATGAAGGAGAACTTTCACCTGAAGAGCGCCTCAGGTTGGCGGCTTTCCGGGAAGAACAACAGGCTATAGCCGCGCCCACAGTGATCCGAGGCAACTCATTGCTTAACTCGCCATCCACTTCCTCCCCTAGCTCCGATGCGCTTCAGCAGTATGGTCCTTTTGGCAGTCTGCTAGCAGGTGTTGCAAAGCAAGATCCTTCCATCCAGGGAGGTCAAGCGGCGTCACCGAGCGGACAGACCGGCAGTGCCTACGATGGTCAAAATGCCCAAGCTCAGAAGGAAAGTTTCCTTCAGAAAACACGCGGACAGGTAACAGACAATTATCTGAAATCCACCCGCATCGAGCCGCTCAGCAGGTACGAGATCAAAGCCGGCTGGGATATTCCCGCAACACTGGAGCAGGCCATCAACTCCGATTTGCCGGGCGAAGTAAAGGCACTCGTGCGCTCCAATGTCTACGACACGGCCACCGGCAGGTATCTCCTCGTTCCGCAAGGCGCACGCTTGGTCGGGACGTATAATTCATCAATTTCCTACGGCCAGTCGCGCGTGCAGGTCGTTTGGACGCGAATCATTTTTCCCGATGGAAGCTCGGTCAATCTGGATCGCATGAATGGGCACGACGCGCAGGGAAGAGCCGGATTCCAAGATCGGGTTGATAATCACTACGCTCGGCTCATTGGATTTGCCGTGCTCACAAGCGCCTTTGCGGCGGGGTTAGAGCTCTCTCAGCGTCAGAACGCGACTCTCCTGCAGACTCCCACGGCTGGCCAAACCGCTTCGGCCGCTGTGGGCCAGCAACTCACCGAATTGGGTTCGCAGATCACGAGCCGAAATCTGAACATTCAGCCAACCATTAAGATTCGCGAGGGGTACCGGTTCAATGTGAGAGTCAATCGCGACATGCTGTTCGACGAACCGTATAACCTGTGGAAATGCGGTGAATAACAAGCACGTGTTGTGGACGTCACTGCTTGCAGTGAGTTTGAGGGTCATGTATATATCGTACCTGGTGGACCGCTGTAGCATGGCTACCGTGGTTGACCCCGTTAAGGATGTTGGTGCGGCCAGTGGCAATACGTAGAAACGTCGGCTTCGATGTCTTCAACGTTCGCTTGCTGATCGGCATGGACAAGCTGCTTCGCAAGAAGCGCAGGTATCAGGGCGATTTGTCTGCTTCGATCAACGATGCGCTGCTTGCCGTCAACCTCAACACCGTCAAGCTCATTACTCTCCAGGGCAGAAAGAAACAAACCGCCAGAGAGACGCAGGTCGTTATTCTGCGTCGTCTCATTCGCAGGATCAAAAGAATTGCGGATGCACGAGGCTGTTCAATCAACCAGCTCGTGAATAGCGGATTGTTGGCTTACTACTCGAAGCAACGGAGAACGAAGCTAGATGGTGCATCCAGGACCGCACGGGGGGCATCCATGGCGTCCTACGACAAAATGAGTACGGCGGAGCGGCAACAATTGATGGAGTTTCTTGCAAGCCTCAGTGGTTTGCAGGAAGGACCGCACGAAGAGTTTCCGGACGGCACACACTACGAGTATGACCGTGATCTCAAAACAACGGTGGAGGTTGCGCCTTCGGGCAAGCGGTTCCTCGTGGCCTTGGTTGGGGGAAAGCTCCAGCGTGACACAGAAAAGGCGCTGGCGCAGAGAACCACAAGATAAGGATATTTTCTGAGCGAACAGAGACCAGCATTAGTTGTGATTACAGGCCCTATGGGCGCGGGGAAAACTACCTTCTACGACGCCCACCTAAAAGAAGCTTTCCCTATTCTGGTTCCCCCTATTCCGCACCAGCGGGATGCAATGCTTCGCGAGCACCGCTCGTTTGCCGTCGAGGATCTGACGGTCGACACCGAGCTGCTAGAGAACGCTCGCCATTTGGGCTACACCACAAAAGTCGTTTTCATTTCTACCGAGGACCCAAAACTGAGTGTTGGGCGCATACTCGTCCGGATGAGCCACGGCGGACAATCGGTGCCGCTGGACACGATTCCAGATTCCTACAAGGACGCCATGAAAAGTCTCGCGGAGGCCCGAAAATACTCCGACGACCTGCTCATCTATGACAATACAGCAAATGGGAAAGGGCATCGGCTCGTGGCTCGTTTCCTTGCGGGCGAGCTCGTTAGGACAACCCACACAGCTCCCGAGTGGCTGAAGGATATTTTCGGCCGCGAATTGCGTGGCGAATCGAAACAACAGGAAAGATCAGGACGCGGGCGTTAGCAGTTGGCAGCCTCGCACGCCTACACAGTAACCCCGACTTCCGGTTTGCCTGACTGCGATTTGAATCGTTAGTACCAAAGTACTATCCGTCAAGGCTGGAGGAACGAAACGCTTTAGCGTATTCTTGCATCCGAGATCGCTACAGCCCAGCGGCCGTTAGGACAGCAAACAGAGGGGTGCACAATCGTGCGCTGCGTGTCTCGAAACGCTGGCTGGCTGTTTCTGTCTTCCTCCCCGTTGTCCTTATCACGTCTATCGCTGCCTCTCGCAAATGTATGTGGTTATCGGCGAAACAAAAACCTGTGCAAGCGCCGGGGCGCTCGGGCATGTCGCATGACTTCGGAGCTTCCTACGATCCTGAGATTTTCCTTGGGCATGGATGGTCGGTTCGATGAGTCCAGTTACAGTTATCTGCCGGTCACTCGAAAAAGTGGAGAGGCGTTCTCGAAGGTTCAGCAAAGGCAACGCGGGGGGCATCCATGGCGACCTACGACGAAATGAACACGGTCGAACGGCAACAATGGATGGAAGCTCTTGCCAGTTTGACTGGCCTCGAGGAAGGTCCCCACGACGAGCTTCCCGACGGCACGTACTACGAGTATGACCCTACTCTGAAGACAACAGTGGAGGTAACGCCATCAGGCGAGCGGTTTCTGGTGGTCTTGGTCGGGGGAAAACTTCAGCGCGAGTCAAGGAGCGCGGCCGCGCAAGAGATCTCACAATAGGGGCGCATTGCTCTGGGCCAATTTGAGAAAGCCAAAAAAGAAGAGGGGGCCACCTTCCTCAAGATGGTCCCCACGGATGGTTTTTTTCTGCCTTGCCTGCCTTGATCACCTGCTGTTTTTTCGGAGATCGGACCGATTCTTCCGTTCGACACCCCAAGGGCGGTTTCACCAAGCAACGAAGCGCGGGCAGCCTAGTGGCTGCCCGCAGTTCCCGCTTTCAGAATGGAAGTGGCAGCGGCGAAGATTCGGGCCGCACTCGAGTTGGGGATTTCCTTCTTAGCTTTTAGCCAGTGTTGAATGTAACCACGGCAGAAGTCCGCGCCTTCAAGTCCCAGCGTTTCGCAGCAAATTAGAGCGACAGACTCGGCTTCGACCTCGCGGATGTGCCTGTCGGGCTGTTCGCTATCCACAAGCTTTTCCGATGTGGTGTGCCCGAGGACAATGTGAGCGATCTCATGGAATGTGGTTTTATGTGGGAGTGCGGCAACGGGATTTACGGCGATTTCGCGTCCGCTCGCAAAGCCTTGAATGTTGCCATTCATCTCGTGAAACGACGTGCGACTGATGTTCAATGTCGGAAGCGCTGTGTCGATGTCGAAGCCGGGAATCGGCGGAACGCAGGTGTCTTCACCCTCGGTTTGCGCGAGCACAAACCAATGCGCTCGAAAGCGGAAGGCGTAGCGAGTTCGCGATTCTGCCGTCTGGTCTCCAACACCATCGGTTTGCTTAGTTTCCTTGAACGGCATGGGCGTACAAAGAGTAATTCCCGTTTCCCCTTTGCGCACTTGCCGTTTCCGTTCGAGCCACCCGCGATAGGTGTTGAGTGGTCCAGGCTGTAAGTCGCGGCGAATGCACTGTTCGAGCGCAAGAAGTGCATTCCCGAAGCTGTAGTTATGAAATGCGGTGTAAGCTTCGAGCAATCGGCCCGGCTTTTCAACCGCATCTCGCAGCAGTTCTCCCCAAGTGGCGTGTTGTCTTTCTGTCATTTTGTTTTCCTCTTTCCTCCTTTTTTCGAGCGTGATTTCCGCTTGAAAAAAAGAAGCAAATGCCCTTCGTGGCGGTCCCCGGCGCTTTACCGCTCGCGCTGTCAAGGCCGCGCAGTTTGCGTTCACGGGAGCGGAGCGGACGGCCTTGACAGGCCAAGCGGGCGGGGAAGCGCACTCTTTCGGCAGGAAGGGCAGAAGAAGAGGGACTATTCCCAGTGGAATACACGAACAGCGTTTTACGGCTTGGCACAACTCTGACTTGCCATGCCGCTAGGTACTTACAGTATTTTTTACCCTTCGACTGCTACTACTTGAATCCCAGTTATGGGTAGAGCATTCGGCTAGGGCCCGAATGCCCTTGAAAATGAAGTGGAGATCTGTGTAACGGAACTATCTGTGGGGAAAGGGCTTTTCGGCGGAGTCTGCAAGTCTTCGAGACGCTGTGATAAAAACCTAGTAGCGCTTGTGCCGGAGTTTGTGCGGAGCATTCGCGGCCCGAAGAAATCCCCAAAGTTCTGCTCTCGAAGGCTGATTGCGTGGCCGAGTCTTTTCGATCGTGGAGAATGAAGAAATCATCCTCGCGAATTCGGATGAGTCATTTTCAAGATGTGCGCATTTATCACAAGTGAAGCGCGCTATCACCAATCGCGCTTGTTCACATACTTGAGAGCAGTTAGTTTCTCGACGTCAGCACCTTCCCAACTCGTTGCCTTCAGTCTTTCACCCCTTCGGCATCTGAGCCTCTTCCTGTTGCCGCACGACAGCAAAAAGATGCCGCAAGCTATCCACCAGATCGACGATCTCGCCTTTCCCCTGCACGTCAAAATCGATTTCATAATTCCCATCCGCTGCCTGGTCGACGGCTTCCTTCAACCGGAGCAACGGTTTGATTACTTGACGGGGCAGCACGTAGGTGACCCAGACGCTGACGAGAAGAGTGATGATAGATACGATAGTGAGTGCCCATTGCGCTTGATAGATCAGATGTCCGGCTTGGGCGTGATCCTTTTGAACACGGCCCCAATTGACCGCTTCCAGTGCAGAGGCTCGCTGCAGGATCTCCTCGCTCGAGGTCTGCAGATCCTCGGTGATGCGCTGCAGTGTCGGATTTCCCTCTTGGGCGGTCTCCGATATTTTGGCGTCAAACGACGCGACGCGTTTACGGAGTTCCCCGACGAGTTGGTCTCGTTTACTGTGCTTCGATTTCTTCAACAGATTATCCAAGTCCGCTTGATAGGCTCGGACGACAGCCCGCACGGGGTCCGCAGGAGCTTGCCCGGACTGTTCGAACGCCTGGGCTGTCGCGGCAAATCGTTGCCGGTACAGGTTGAGGGCCTCGGAGGCCTGCTGAATTCGACCCTGTTCGTCAGGCTCAAGGCGCTGGATGTGGTCGAAGATCTGTTGCGTTTTGTCGATGGATTCGCGGTTGGTCGCTAGGTACTCCTTGCCGCGAAGCAGTAGGAAGTTCAGCCCCGCGCGTCGCGCTTCGGATATTTCAATCGAGGCTTGCTGGGCGAGGGCGGCGGCCGGCGCATCCACGTTGACGATGCGGTCGCCAATCCAACTCATGCGGAAGAGGTAATATACCGCCAGAAAGATCACAGGTGCGAGAATGAGCCGCACCAGAGCGAGGCTGTAGGCAGTCCTTTTGCGCAAGGAGTTGCCAGGGGCGAGAATCTTGAAGAGCTTTTGAACTCGTGATTTCATCAGGCAACTCTTCTTTCTGCTCGTGCTGTCTGGGGCCGTTTGCGTTACCAGACTCTCATTCTCCGGCTCTCGGAGACGTAAAGTCTTGGCTCTTGGTGAACGTTGACCCATGCCTCGCTCTGAAAGGCACAACTGCCGCATTCCCGTCTCGCTGCTTGCACCTTTTGCTTTGCGTCGCGTACTGACCTTCATTCGCATCCCAGAGTGCTTCCAGCAACGTCAATCGCAGTAAATATTTCGAGTCACGGTTCGAGACATCCCGGAAATCACATCGCCATGGGGCTGTTCCCGTAACACCGGATCAGCGCCCTGTGATACGAATCAACATTTCAAGACTGCTGTTCAGCGTGATCTTCTGATGGCCGTGGAAAGCTGTGGTTCCCAGGCCACCAGCACCACCGATCACGGATCCGATACCGGCGCCCTTGCCGCCAGCGAAGATTCCGCCCAACTAGGCCCCTGCGCCCGCGCCAATCACGGCGTGCTCGATGGTCTTTCGCCCTCGCTCACCCGATTCAATAGCGCCTACCACATCGACCTTCTCGCCCGAAGGCGCGTGATAAAGCTCCACAATTTCGGCGTGAATCGGTGCGCGGCGGCCGTCGGGCATCGCCAACCGGTCCAAGCTCGATGCTTTGCTCTGTGGGAGCACTTGCCCTTCCAAAAAAGAAAATCCCATTAGTGTTCAGGACCTACCTTTTATATCCGCAGGAAAGACCTGATTCTTTTTTTGCGAGGTAAAAAGCGAGGCGACGCCCAGATATGGGTGTCGAAGGTGTGACTCGAAATCGTGGACGCGTCGAAACATACCTGAAACTCAAAAGGCGTTGCGTGTTTTCCGGTATTCAAGTGAGCACCACTTACGCTGCTGGGATCGCAGACTGACTCGCTCCGCGGCCTATGCCCATCGGAGTGCGTCAACGGCCGCGTTGGCTTTTGCCGAAAGACTGGCATCGACAATATGGCCGCTTAGTTCAGTCATTTGAATCTAAAAGGTGCTGCAACCTTCCTGCAGCATGGCCAGCACAAGGGCGCTCAGGTCCGCATCCTCGCACTGAGCGGCTCTCATGAGCTCACAGCCAGCGTCTTGTTGACCGTATTTGCACCACATGACACCACAAAGAAATACGTAATCGCTGGTCAGGTTGGCCTCCGACTGATGCGGATGAGCACGGGTGTTGCCAAAGACGGGCCCCCACGTTTGGCGCGGAGGGCATGCTGGAAGTCGCGGGCCAACTGCGATGTTGACATCACCATGGCGGCGCTGCCCGAATGTTGGTCAACATCCGCGCAAAGTTTCAACTCGCTGTTGACACGGGTTCCTCAACACCGTGCAGACTCGCTTCGCAAGGAAGCCCAGGCATTTGGTAGACGAAGTGCTCCTACCATAGCGCCTCAGAAAGAGGCGAGGCGCTCGCCGAAGCGCTTTCGGCGGAAGGACTGGCAGAAGTTACAGACGGTCCCGAATCGACCGTTTTTCTGGAGAGTCACACAAATGAGCAGCATACTGCGCGACCAACTTCAACTTGTAAATGGGGCTACTGACGGGCGCCCCGGTGGGTTCGCGCGGATCGAGGATGCCATCGCGGCGATGCGCGCGGGCGAAATGGTGATCGTCGCCGACGACGAAGATCGAGAAAATGAAGGTGATCTGACCATGGCCGCGGAAAAGATCACCCCCGAAGCGATCAACTTCATGGCAAAGTACGGCCGTGGTTTGATTTGCCTGGCGATGACACCCGAACGGCTGGACGAACTCGAAATCCCACTAATGGTGTCAAATAACGAATCTCGATTCGAGACCGCGTTTTGTATCAGCATCGAAGCGAGGGATCGTACGACTACAGGAATCTCAGCCGCGGATCGGGCGGCGACGGTGCTCGCGGCCATCGACCCAGCGACAAAGCCTGCCGATCTAGTCCGTCCGGGGCACGTGTTCCCGCTGCGTGCAAGGAACGCGGGAGTGTTGGTGCGTGCCGGGCAAACGGAAGCTG
>Ga0335072_10003110_pt1 | contig 25195 bp, 21 predicted proteins | sample Lox_Sample_21_FD_206725 | JGI IMG/M metagenome (GOLD analysis project Ga0335072, IMG submission 206725) | Soil microbial communities from Loxahatchee National Wildlife Refuge, Florida, United States - Lox_Sample_2.1 | ecosystem: Environmental > Terrestrial > Soil > Wetlands | place: USA...
TTTCATCCTGATCTTCCCTTCAGGGTAAGCGCCCGGTCAGCGCCGCCTTCTACTGACCGTGCTGTTCAGGCAGCCTTCCGCTGATCGAGCCTGGCGCGGACGCCGGGCAGGTTCCACGGCAGCAGCTCATGCACACGGTTCACCGGATGGTCGGCGATCTGTCGCAGCACCTGTCGCAGGTAGTCCTCGGGATCGAGCATGTTCAGCTTGGCGGTCTCGGTCAGCGAGTAGATCGCCGCCGCGCGCTCGCCACCGGCATCGGACCCGGCGAACAGCCAGTTCTTGCGTCCCAGCGTCATCGGCCGCATGGCGCGTTCCGCGGCGTTGTTGTCGAGGCAGGCACGGCCGTCGCGCAGCACCAGCGTCAGCGCGTCCCAGCGCGACAACGCGTAGCGGATCGCACCCGCCAGATCGGATTTGCCGGAGATGCGCGGCAGCGTTTGGTCGAACCAGCGTCGCAGATCGGCGAACAGTGGCGCGCTGTGCGCCTGGCGCACGCGCAGCCGGGCCTCGGGCGGCTGGCCGCGGATGTCGTCCTCGATCGCATACAGCGCGGCGATGCGCTGCAAAGCCTCGTGCGCCAGCGGCGACTGGTTGCTGGCGTGCTCGTCGAAGAACTTGCGCCGCACATGCGCCCAGCAGGCTGCCTCGGTGACGCCCTGGTCGTACAGTTTGGCGTAGCCCTGATAGCCGTCGGCCTGAAGGATGCCGCGGAACCCGGCAAGATGCGCGTGCGGATGCTCGGCCTTGCGGTCCTGGCTGTAGAAGTAGCGCACCGCCGGCGGTGCCTGGCCGCACGAACGGGCGGTCGTCGCACGCGTAACACCACAGCCGCCCGGTTTTGGTCTTGCCGCGGCCGGGATCCGGGACCGGCACCGTGGTGTCGTCGGCATGCACCCGTTCCGCTGCCATCACATGCGCGCCGACCGCGTCGATCAGCGGGCGCACCAGCGCCGCGCTCTGGCCCACCCAATCCGACAGCGTCGAGCGATCGAGGTCGATGCCCTGGCGGGCGAAGATCTCGGCCTGGCGGATACAACGGCAGATGATCGCAGAACTTGGCCGTCAGCACATGGGCGAGCAGGCCAGGGGCGAGCAGGCCAGGGGCGGCGATGCCGCGTTGGATCGGCAACGAGGGGGCCGGCGCCTGGGCGATGCTCTCGCAGGTCCGGCACGACACTTTCGGCCGCACATGGCGGATCACCTTGAACGCGGCGGGCACGTATTCCAGCACTTCGGTTACGTCCTCGCCGAGCGGGCGCAGCGCGCCGCCGCTGTTCGGGCAGGCGCAGGGCGGCGCATGCTCCACCACATCGCGGGGCAGGTGGTCGGGCAGCGGCTTGCGCACCGGCTTGCGGCGGAGGGGCTGGTTGCTGGCAGCGGGCTCGGTTGGTTCCGGCTCGGCCGGCGCGGTCTCGGCGAGCTGCGTCTCCAGTTCTTCCAGCGTCAAGGACCGCATCCGTCTGGCCCACATGGCCGAGGCGCTCGGCCACGCGATCCGTTTCGTCGAAGGCCGCAGCCGTGCGGACCTGGACAGCGATCCAATGCTTACTTTTGCCTTGCTCTATGCACTCCAGACCGTCGGGGAGGCAGCCAACAACGTCAGCCAGGCAACCCGCAACCAACTCTCGCAGATTCCATGGCCGGTGATCATCGGCATACAGCCTCGTGACCCTCACGCCATCGCCGCCCCCGCCAGCGCCCGATCCAGCGTATCCACCAGCCGGTCGCACTCCGCCCGCGTGATCACCAGCGGCGGCGACAGCACGATCACGTTGCCAAACCGCCGCCCACCGCCGCCGCGGCCGACAATCACCCCGTCGCGGTGGCAGAACTCCACAATCGCCGTGATCGCCGATGCATCCAGCGGCTCCTTGCTGCTCCGGTCCTTCACTAGCTCCACCGCTTGCAGCAGCCCCTTGCCCCGCACGTCCCCGACCGCCGGATGCCGCATCAACGAGCGCAGGCCATCCTGCAGATACGCCCCCATCTCGGCCGCCCGCTCAGCCAGCCGCTCGGCCTGCAGAATCTCGATATTGCGCAGCGCCACGGCAGCAGCGACCGGGTGGCCGCCATAGGTGTTCACCTGCATCACCTGGCGGTTTTCTGAAGCCTCGCCATAGAAGCTCTGGAACACCGGGTTCTTCACCGCGGTCGCGGCAATCGGCATGTACGCACTCGAAATGCCCTTGGCCACCGCGATGATATCCGGTGAAATGCCGTAGTGCTGGTGCGCGAACATCTTTCCGGTGCGGCCGAAGCCGTTGATCACCTCGTCCACGTGCAGCAGGATTCCGTAGCGGCGGCACACCGCCTCCACCTCTTTCAGGTATTCGTCCGGCGGCACCGCGACGCCGATGCCGCTCATGATCGGCTCGACGATCACCTCCGCGATGGTGTCCGGATTCTCCCCCAAAATCGTGCTTTCCATGTTCTTGACGCAGGCCAGGCCGCAGCTCGGATAGCTCAGCCCGAACGGGCAGCGGTAGCAGTAAGGCGGTGCGACATGGATGAAATCGCCCGAGAACGGCTCGAACTTCGCCTTGCGATCGCCCATCCCGCCGGCATCGAGCGTGGCCAGCGTGGTGCCGTGATAGGCAAAATACCGGCTCACGGTCTTAAACCGGAACTCGCCGGGGTGCTCATGCTTCTGGTACTGGCGCGCGATTTTGAATCCAGCCTCGTTCGCCTCGGACCCGGAGTTGACGAAGTAGATGTGATACTCGCCGCCGAGCAACGTGTTGATCTTCTCCGCCAGAGCCGCCGCCGGCACGTTCATCTGCGTGTGCGGGAAATAGGCGAGCTGCTGCATCTGATCGGCTGCGACATCCGCAAGCTCGCCCCGCCCGTAGCCGATATTCACGCACCACAGCCCCGCCATGGCATCCAGATAGGCCGTGCCGTCCGCGTCGTAGATCGTCGATCCATGCGCGCTGGTGACGACCATCTGCTTTCCCTCCAGCACTTTGTGCTGGACGATCGGGTGCAGAACGTTCCCCAGGTCCTGGCGCACCACGGCAGCGCGGATTTCCGGATCGGGGGCGTTGGTGAGCGACATGGCAGCCTCGTGAGTTTGTCCCGCATGGGGATCGCGATACCTCAAACCTTACACCGGTCACGCCTCGGGATGCCATGACCTGCTGGCCGGGTATGCGGCGAGCAGGCGGCTTCGGCCGAATCCGCCACTGCGGTCGCCGGCCGGGATACGTGTCCCGCGTCGCCATCCTTGCGGGCGGCAACAGGGATTTTGCACTTATCCCAAGCGGCGCCATACAATTCCATCTGGTAAACCACATCGCCCCACGCCAGCCGGACCAGTTGACCGATGCCCCATCGCTTCGACGGATCGTTCCCCTCGCTTGGCCCGGCAATTGGCGCCAGCGCCGCCGCCCCGGTGCGCGATCGGCGCGCCGGCGCCGGGCAAGCGAATCGCGCCAGCGTGATGACAACGGATTTGCAGCAATGACCAGCGGATGGCACCTGCGTCATCTCTCGATTGCCGCGCGGCTGGTGCTGCTGTCGAGCTCGCTTTTGTTGGTGATGGCGGGCAGCAGCCTGTATCTGACCCGCACGATCGCCCAGGCCTCGGTCAATGCGCTGCGCGCCGACCAGGCGGTGCGCCAGATCGCCATCCTGGATGCCGTGCGCGATGCCTTCGACGAATTACGCTACTGGAAGGCCGATTTCGCGGTCAGCCGCCTGAACGAATCGGACCGCAACGCCCGGGCGGCGCAACAGCGCCTGGAAAAGTCGCTGGACCGGCTCGCGGCATTCCGCCCGGAAGAGGCCGCCGCGATTCGCCGGGAAGCCGACGCTGCCTCCCGCTTCGCCGACCAGGCGGTGGACGCCTATTCGCAGGACGATGGCACGACCGGCGACACCCTCCTCTCCAGGTCCCGCCAGCAGAGCATGGCCGCAAGCGCGCGGCTGGATGCGCTGAGCACGACCTTTGCCGCACAAGGACAGGCAGCGCGCGACGCGGTGCTGCGCAACGACGCGATGGCGCGGCAGAACGCCTGGATCGTGATGGCGTGCGGCGTATTGCTCGGCATCGTGCTGACGGTGCTGATCCTGCGCTCCATCCTGCTGCCGCTGCGTGCGGTGCTGGCGGCGATCCACCGAATCAGCGGCGGCGAGCTGGAAGCCGCTCTGCCGCCGGAGTCCCGCGACGAGATCGGCGCCATGGTCCACACGCTCGCCTTGTTCCGCGACACCCTGCGCGAACGCACCCGGCTGGAACACGAAGCCGAGCATCAACGGCAGACGTTGCGTGATGCGATCGAGTGCATCAACCAGGGGTTTGTGCTGTACGATGCGCAGGACCGCGTCGTGCTGAGCAACTCGCGCTACCTGGACCTGTACCGCGGTTTGCATGATGTCGTTGCGGCCGGCGCCGGCTTCCGCGAGCTGCTGGAAGCCGCGGTGACGCGCGGGGTCGTCGCGCTGGGCGGACGCAGCGGCGAGGAATGGGTGGCCGAGCGGCTCGCCTATCGCGCGCATCCCGTCGGCAGCCTGACCTATCGTTTCGGCGAGCGCTGGGTGCAGATCGTCGAGCGCCGCACCCATGATGGCGGCACCGTCGCGGTCTATGCCGACATCACGGAACTCAAGCGCCGGCAGGACGAGTTGGAGCATGCCTCGGCCGAGGCGGAACGTGCCACGCGGGTGAAATCCGAATTCCTCGCGAACATGAGCCACGAGCTGCGCACGCCGCTGAACGCGATCATCGGCTACAGCCAGTTGCTGCAGGAAGACGCCGAGGATACCGGCCAGACCGACGCCATTGCCGACCTCAAGAAAATCGAAAGTGCCGGCAACCATCTGCTCGGCCTGATCAACGGCGTGCTGGACCTGTCGAAGATCGAAGCCGGCCGCATGGATGTGTTTTATGAACCGATCGGCGTGGCCGGCCTGATCGCCGACGTCCGGTCGCTGGTGGAGCCGCTCGCCGCGCGCAACGGCAACCAGCTGGTGGTCGATTGTCCGGACGATATCGGCGCCGTCGTATCCGACCAGACCAAGCTCAAACAATCACTGCTGAACCTGCTCAGCAATGCCTGCAAGTTTACCGCGCAGGGGACGGTGTCCTTGGCGGTGGAGCGGGTGGGCGAGGGACCGGACGAGACGATCCGGTTCGCCGTGGCGGATACCGGCATCGGCATGACGCCGGCGCAACTGGGCAAATTGTTCGAAGCGTTTAGCCAGGCCGATTCCTCCACCACGCGCCGGTTCGGCGGCACCGGTCTGGGTCTCGCGATCACGCGCAGCTTCGCCCGCATGCTGGGCGGCGACGTGACGGTGACGAGCGTGCAAGGCGAAGGCTCGCGTTTCGTGCTGGTGCTGCCGGCGGCACCGCGTACGCCGGCCGCGCGGCAGGGTACGCCGGCTGCGACCGAGGGCAGCCAGCCGCCTGGTGCCGCGGACAGCGCGCCGACCGTGCTGATCGTCGACGACGATCCCGATGCGCGCCACATCATCGGCGCGCATCTCGCGCGTGACGGCTATCGTCTGGTCTATGCCGGGTCGGGCGAGCAGGCGCTGGAGCTCGCACGGTCGGAGCAACCGGACGTGATCACGCTGGATATCATGATGCCGCGGACCGACGGCTGGTCGGTGCTGACGTCTTTGAAGCAGGAGCCGCGGCTCGCCGATGTTCCGGTGGTGCTGGTGAGCCTGGTCGAGAATCGCAGCCTTGGATTTGCGCTCGGCGCCGCTGCCGTCGTGCCGAAGCCGATCGACCGCGAGATGCTGCTGGAACGCGTCGGGGCACTCTGCGCCATGCGGGCCGGTTCGGTGCTAGTCGTGGAGGACGACGCCGCGACGCGCGAGCTGATCGAACGTACGGTGGAACGATTGGGTCACCGCACCGCGCGTGCGGCGAACGGCCGCGAGGCCGTGGACTGGCTGGAGGCCAATGCGCCGCCGGCGCTGATCCTGCTCGATCTGCTGATGCCGGAGATGGACGGCTTCGCGTTCCTGAATTTGCTGCGCGGCCGCGAGGCGTGGCGCGACATTCCGGTGGTGGTGGTATCAGCCAAGCAATTGACTGAGGCGGAGCGGCAATGGCTGGGCGAGACCAGCCAGCGCATCGTCGCCAAGGGCGACATGCTGGCAGACCTGTCGGCCGCGGTGCGCGCCACGCTGCCGGCGCGGGTGGAGGCCTGAGCGATGGCGCGCGTCCTGCTGGTGGAAGACAACGAAATGAACCGCGACATGCTGTCGCGCCGGCTGACTCGCGCCGGGCATAGCGTGCTGATCGCGGTGGATGGCGCGCAGGGGCTGGACATGGCCCGCGCCGAGGCGCCGGATCTGGTGCTGATGGATATGAGCCTTCCCGTCATGGACGGATGGGAAGCGACCCGGCGCCTGCGCGCCGATCCGGCCACCGCGGGATTGCCGGTGATTGGCCTCACGGCGCATGCGATGGCCGGGGATCGTGAGCGCGTGCTGGCGGCCGGCTGCAACGACTACGATACCAAGCCGGTGGATATGCCGCGGCTGCTGGGGAAGATCGCGGCGTTGTCAGGGACGTAGGCGGCTCATCCCAGCCGCAGCGCCAGCACCGTGACATCGTCCGCCTGTGGCGTGCCGGCGGCGAAGCCGTAAATCCGGTCCACCAGCCCGGTGGTCATTGCCTCGGCCGGCGCGTCGCTCATCGTCTCCAACATGCTGCGCACGCCCGCCAATCCGAACGCCTGGCCTGCCGGGTCGATCATGTCGGGCACGCCGTCGGAGATCACCACCAGCGCCTCGCCGGCCCGCAATTGCAGCGTGGCATCGTGGTACGCGGCCTCCTCGATCACGCCGGGGGGCGTATCGGCGCGGCAAACCAGCTCCTCCACCGGCGCGCCCGGGCGCAAGATATACGGTCGCACGTGCCCGGCGCAGACGTAGGTCAGCGAGCCGTCGCGCAGGTCAAGCATCCCCATGAACAAGGTGATGAACATGCCGATCGGGTTGTTCTTGCACAGCTCGGCATTCATCAGCGCGACGATGGCCGCGGGCGCGGGCGCCTGGCCGGTGATTGCCAGCGCCTGCAAGGTCGCCGCGCGCAACAGGCTGCGCGCGCGCGCCATGAACAACGCGGCGGGCGTGCCTTTGCCGGAGACGTCACCGACCGCGAAGCACAGCCGGTCCTCGCCGGCCGCGAAACAATCGTACAAATCGCCGCCGATCTCGCGTGCCGGGTGCAGCACGGCGTGCACCGTCGCCCGCACCGCGCCGGCACCGCCGGGGAACTCGTCGGGCACCATGCTGAGCTGCTGGCTCCGGGCATCCGCCAGTTCCGCCTCCACCCGCGCGAGCTGCCGCCGCACCTCGGCGCGCAGGGCACGTTTCTCCAGCACCGAGCCGAGCCTTGCCCGCAACAGCGTCGGGTTGAAGGGCTTCGGCAGATAGTCCTCGGCACCCAGTTCCAGACAGCGCACCACGGTTTCCAACTCGGTGGCGGCCGAGATCATGATGACGGGCGTCGCCTCCAGGCGATGCTCCGCGCGCATCGCCTCCAGCACCTCGACGCCGCTGACGCGCGGCATCATCACGTCCAGCAGCACGGTGGCGAACGGGCGGGCGCGAATCAGGTCCAGCGCCTGTTGCCCGTCGGCGGCCGTATCGATGTCCTTGTAGCCCAGGCGTTGCAGCCGCCGGACCAACAGGTCGCGGTTGTCCTGGACGTCGTCGACAACCAGCAATCGTGGCCCTGCGTCCTGCGACAATGCGAAGTCCTCCTCGATCAGCCGTGCCGGAACCTACCGATTGCTCTCCATGGTCGTTGCCAGCAGGGCCGCAGGCATGTTGTCATCCCGGCGACACGATTGCCATCGCAAAGGGGTGCCCCATGGACATGGACGTGACCGAGCTCGAGCCGGGCGTGATTGCCGTGACGTTGAACGGCCGCCTGGACATCGACGGCGCGACAGCGATCGATCTGCGGTTCAATGCGGTCGCGAGCAGTAGCCGCGGCGTGCTGGTGGAGATGGCGGGGGTGACGTTCCTGGCCTCGATCGGGATTCGTACGTTGCTGTCTGGCGCGCGTACGGTCCGCCGGCGCGGCGGCCAATTCGTGCTGCTGCAACCGAATCAGGAAGTGGCGGAGCTGCTGGAGGTGTCCGGAATGCTCGATTACATGCCGGTGTTCCAGGAGCGCGAGGCGGCCATGGCCAGGCTGGCAGAATCCGCCTGAGGCTCGCCGGCGCGGCGCACACGCGCGGCTCATTTCGTGGAATGATGCGATGCCAGGCTTCGCCACCATCCGCATGCGGGCCGCCGAACGGAAAGGCGGCGAGGCGGCGCTGGCTGCCCTTCTGCCCAAGGTAGCGGCCCCGGCCGAACTGGCCGCCATGCCCGACAGCCGCCTGCTTGGCGAAATGACCCGCCGCATCTTCTGTGCCGGCTTCAACTGGACGGTCATCGACAAGAAATGGCCAGGCTTCGAGGCGGCTTTCCTTGGCTTCGAGCCGGCGCGGCTGCTTCATCAGCCGCCGGAATATTGGGACTCCCTCACCGCGGATCCGCGCATCGTGCGCCACGGCGCAAAGATCATGTCGGTTGCAGCGAACGCCCGCTTCATCACCACGATCGCTTCCGAGCATGGCGCGTTCGCGCGTTTCCTTGCCGATTGGCCGGCATCCGACCAGATCGGCCTGCTGGCATTGCTTGCCAAACGCGGTTCCCGCCTGGGCGGCAATACCGGCCAGTACTTCCTGCGCTTCGTCGGCAAGGACGGCTTCATCCTGTCGCGCGACGTCGTGCGCTGCCTGCGCGATACCGGCCTCGACATCGCCGAGCCGCCGACATCGAAGCAGGACCTCGCGAAGGTCCAGCAGCAGTTCAACACCTGGGCCGCGGAAACCGGGCTGCCGCACACGCATCTGTCGCGCATCTGCGCCATGTCGATCGGCGAGAACTATGCGCCGGAGCGCATGCACACCACCATGAGCGAATAGGCGGCGCCAGCGCTGCATTCGTGCGGTCCGCCCGCGTCTGTCGCGCAGCGGCGCGCGCGGTGGTTTGTCGCGCAGCGGCGCGCGCGGTGGTTTGTCGCGCAGCGGCGCGCGTGGTGGTTTGCCGCCCGGCGGGCGGCTTCGTAAGCTGCCGGGCAAAGGTGGAAACGGGGCGAATATCATGAGCAGTCTTGCCGGCAAGGTTGCGTTGATCTCCGGTGCGGCGCGCGGCATCGGTGGAGTGGCCGCGCAACTGATGGCCGAGGCGGGCGCGAAGCTGGTGGTTGGCGACGTGCTCGACGATGTCGGGCGCCAGAGCGTGGCCGCCATCGCGGCGACCGGTGCGCCGGCGGACTATGTCCATCTGGACGTGACGAGGCAGGAGGATTGGATCGCCGCGATCGATCTCGCCATCAGCCGGTTCGGCAGGCTCGACATTCTTGTCAACAACGCCGGCGTCTTCATCGGCAAGGGGATCGAGGAAATCAGCCTGGACGAATGGAACAAGCTGGTTGCCGTGAACATGACAGGCGTGTTCCTGGGAACCAAACTCGCGGCCCAGGTCTTGCGCGAGGCGGCGCAGTCGAGCGAGCATGGCAGTGCCATCGTCAATCTCGCCTCGATCGCCGGCATCGTGGGTTCGCAGCTCGATCCGCTCTATTCGATGACCAAGGGCGGCGTCACCTTGTTCACCAAGTCGGCGGCGCTGGAATTCGCACGCAAGGGCTATCGGATTCGCGTCAACTCGATTCACCCCGGCGTGATCCAGACGGACATGGGCGAGCAAACCTTCACCGCGCGGGCGCGGCGCACCGGCACAAATGACACGGCGGCGGTCCGACAGACGGTGACCGATACGATTCCCTGGGGCCGCCTGGGCGTGCCGGCGGACATCGCCAAGGGCATTGTGTTCCTGGCCTCCGACGATGCCGGCTACATGAACGGTGCCGGTCTTGTCGTGGATGGCGGCGCGACCGCGATGTGACGCAAACGGTCCCGACGGCATGGCCCGATCCCGGCTGAAGCCCGCGCCGCGGGATTCTTTGTGAAATCGCGCTACGACTAAATTGATTCCTCCGCGGCTCACTGCATATGGCAGAACTGCGGTGAAGCAGAGCGCGCGGCACGGGTCCCGTCGTCCCGTTGCTCCGCCGCTTCGCTCCTCGCGGTGACATTGGGCGCACGACCCGGGCACCGCCGACGGCGGGAACCGGCGAGCGTGGAAGGAACGATGCTGAACGACGTCCGGCCCCGGCACAGAGCAGCCGGCGAAGCTGCTCGTGGCAGAGATGGTGACACAGGCAAGCGGTTGCCGGCGCCCTCTCCCGACGAGTCGCCCGGCGCGAGGGTGCTGCCAACCGTACTGAGCCTGATCGCCGGCAGCACCGACATCATCAGCTTCCTTGCATTGAACGGATTGTTCACGGCGCACATCACCGGCAACCTTTTGGTTCTCGCGGCCCATCTCGCCAGGGGCGTGCCCGCGGGTTTGGCGTCCATGCTGTCGGTGCCGGTGTTCATCATGGTGCTCGGCCTGGCGAGATGGCTGGCCGGTGCGCTTAAACCGCTCGGGATGGCGTCGCTGCTGCCGTTGCTGTCGGTGCAGTTCCTGCTGCTGATCGGCTTTCTCGCCGTCGGCATCGCTGCCGGTGCCGTCAGCCACCCGGACGCGCCCGGCGCCGTCGCCGCCGGCATGTTCGGTGTCGCGGCCATGGCGGTGCAGAACGCGTTGGTGCAGGTCTCATTGCAAGGTGTGCCGTCGACCGCGGTGATGACCACCGACGTCACGCGCTTTGTCATGGATGCAGGCACGGTACTGCTGGGCGGCGATCCGCGGGACGTGGCGGCGGCACGGGTGCGTGCGAGACGCACCTGGTCCGCGATCGCCGGCTTCGTGCTTGGCGGCGGCTTTGGCGCAATGTGCGAAACGGCGTTCGGCCTCTGGTCGCTGCTGCTGCCATGCGGCCTTGCGCTGGTGGCGATGGCGCTCGGCGCCTCGGCGCAGGCGGCGGCGGAACACGAAGTCGACAATTCGTAATGCGGACGCGCGGGTGCATTACGATCCTGGCGATCCGGATGGTCCGGTCCCGCGGCGCCGTGTCAGCCGGATTCGATCGGCGCAGCCTCAGCCTTGTCCGGTGTCATGCCGGCGGCGCGCGCTTGCGCCATGCTGCCCAGCAATCGCGCGCGCGAGCGTTCGTCGGCGGCGGGTCCGGGAACGCTGCGGAAGGTTGCCGCAGTCATCACCTTGCCGCTGTTGCGGTCGATCAGCACCGGGTCGGCCGGTTCGCCGGTCGCCGCGTCCACCACCACGACGCTGGGGCCTTCCGGCGCGAAATGCCGGTTGCCCCACGCGAGCAGTACCCACAGCACCGGACGGAAGTCCCTGCCGCGCTCGGTCAGCACATATTCGTAACGCGGAGGATGCTGCTGGTACAGCCGCTTTTCCAGCAGGTCATTCTCCACCAGTGCATTGAGCCGGCGGGTCAGCATGTTCGGCGCAATGCCGAGGCTCTTCTGGAACTGGTCGAACTGGGTGAGTCCGTGGAACGCGTCCCGCAGGATCAGGATGCTCCACCACTCGCCCACCCGTTCCAGGCTGCGCGCGATGGGACACTGCATATTGCCGAAGCTGGTGCGTTGCATGTCGCCCGACATAGTAGCTTGCATAACAAAAGTAAAGAATCGCCCTGCCGCGAATCCGCAACGATCTGGCGGCAGGCGGCGGCCTTGCCGCCCGCTGCTATCCCGGCGGCGCGACCGACAGCCTGCCCACCACACCGTGCTTTTCGATCAGCCGCGCGACGAGGCCCGAGCGTTTCGCCTCCTCGACAAATTCGCGCAGGAATGCGGCGCCCGCCGTATTCTTGCGGGGCGTGCCGATCGCCTGCTGCACGGCGCTGAACTGGCCGTCGAGGATCCGTGCGCCCGGCAGCTTCTGCACATCCCCGAGCAAGCCGGGCCGCAGTCCCGCCAGCGCTTCCAGTCTGTCGCGCACGAACAATTCCATCGCGGTATTCTGTGCATCGGACCGCACCAGCGTCGCCTGTTTGATATTGCGTTCCAGCCAAAGGTCGTAGGCACTGCGCGCGGTCACGGCGATGCGAATGCCGGGCCGGTCCACTTCGGCGATCGATTGCAACGGCGAGCCTGTGGGCACCAGGTAGGTGGCCTCGATTTCCACATAGGCGGCGGTGAACGCGATCTTCTCGGCGCGCGCCGGTTCGGCGCCGATCAGCCCGATGTCCCAGGCACCGGAAGCGGCCGCATCGGCAAGTTCGCCGGGCTTGGGATAGGGCACGTATTTCACCGTCACGCCCAGGCGTTCGGCGATCGCGGCGGCCATATCGGGGGAGACGCCCGCGGGGTCGCCCGACGGTGTGCGGCTGGTCACGAGCAGGAAGTTGCTCATGTTGATGGCGGCGCGCAGCACGCCGTGCGGTGCCAGTTCAGCAACGGCCGATGACGACATTTGGTAAATCCTCCCCGGGGTGTGCCGGCACTTTAGTGCAGGGGCGGGCGCCGGCAAGGCGGCAGTGCGGGCGAACTCGGCGCGGCGGGGCGTTCCGTGGCGTGCATGACGGCGGCGGGCGTGGCGACGCTGCAGCGCACTATCCGCGCGTGATCACGATAATTCGAACACCAAACGGCCCATTTTGGCCATGATTCACCTCGATCGTCCAACTCACGCGAATGCAATCCTGTTAGCATAGCCCGGCTTTGAAGGGGGAGTACCATCCATGACGGCGCAGCGGCCAATTCTGATCGTCGAAGATGACGAGACCTTGTGTGACGTGCTGACGGAGCACCTCACCGATGGGCACGACTTCACGGTTACCACAGCGGGGAGTCTGGAAGCGGCCGACAAGGCCATCAACGACAAGGATGCCCGTTTCGACGCGATCATCCTGGATATCGGCCTGCCGGATGGCGATGGACGCGACTACTGCATCAGGCTGCGGCGGCAGGGGCACAAAATGCCCGTTATCATGCTGACCGGGTCGGATGGCGAGGCCGATGTGGTGCGCGGCCTCGATTCCGGCGCCAACGACTATATCGCCAAGCCGTTCCGTGCCGGTGAACTGCTGGCCCGCCTGCGCACGCAATTGCGCTTGTTCGACGGCAGCGAGGAAGCGGTGTTTTCCGTCGGGCCATACACTTTCCGTCCGGCGAAGAAATTGCTGCAAGATCCGGCAAAGAATCGCCGCATCCGACTCACCGACAAGGAGTCGGCGATTTTGAAGTTTCTCTATCGCTCGGATGCGCGGCCGGTAGGGCGCGAGATTCTGCTTCACGAAGTGTGGGGTTATAATCCCGCGGTCACCACGCACACGCTGGAGACCCACATCTACCGCCTGCGCCAGAAGCTGGAGAGCAATCCGGCGAACCCGGCATTGCTGGTGACGGAGCAAGGTGGCTATCGGCTGAACCTGTACATGGCCAGCGCTGACGCGGCCTGACATGCGGTAGCCGCCCGGCGCTCCCCTTGCGATGCCAAGGGGGGCGTTGCGGGCGGCCGCATCCTGCCTGTGCGGCGCACTGTCCGCGCCGCGCGCTTGCCTTTTGGGTGCGCTCGGCTTTTCCTGCCGCATGATTATCGGCACCGCCGGGCATATTGATCATGGCAAGACCGCGCTGGTGAAGGCACTCACCGGCATCGATGCCGATCGCCTGGCGGAAGAGAAGCGCCGGGGCATCACCATCGATCTTGGCTTTGCCTATACCGACATGACGCACGGCACGCTCGGTTTCGTCGACGTGCCGGGACATGAGCGGTTCGTGCACACGATGCTCGCCGGCGCCACCGGCATCGATGCGGCGCTACTGGTGGTGGCGCTGAACGACGGCGTGATGCCGCAGACGCGCGAGCATGCGGCGATTCTGGACCTGCTTGGCATCGATCGCGGCATCGTCGCGCTGACCAAGGCCGATATCGCCGGGGACAATACGCCGTTGGTTGCGGCCGAGGTGCGCGCGTTGCTCGCGGCGACCGCGTTGCACGATGCCGCCGTGCTGCCGGTCAGTGCCGTGACCGGCGACGGGATCGCGGCGTTGAGCACGGCGCTGGACACGCTGGGCGCGAAGCGGCGCGACGCCGGCGGTCATCCCCGCCTGGCGGTGGACCGCGCCTTCACTCTGGCCGGTGCCGGATTGATCGTGACCGGCACGCTGGTTGCGGGCCGGATCGCGGTGGACGACCGGCTGATGCTGTCGCCGCCCGGTTTGGAATTGCGAGTGCGTGGTCTGCATGCGCAGAACCGCGTGGCCACGACCGCGGAGGCCGGCCAGCGTGTGGCGCTGAACATCACGGGACCGCGCCTTTTGAAGGAGGCAGTGACCCGCGGCGACTGGGTGCTGCATCCGGACATCCATGCGCCAACCGCCTCGCTGGACGCGCGGCTGCGGGTGCTGGCGGACGAAGCTGCGGCGTTGCGGGCCGATACGCCGGTGCATCTGCATCTCGGCGCGGTGCATGTCATGGCGCGCGTGCATCCGTTGGATTGCGACCGCATTCCGCCGGGCGAGGACGCATTCGTGCGGCTGGCGCTGGATCGTCCGATCGGTGCGCTGGCGGGCGACCGCCTGGTGCTGCGCGATGCCGGTGCCAGCCGCACGATCGGCGGTGGCAGCGTGATCGATCCGTTCCCGCCCTCGCGCGGCCGGCGCACGCCGGCGCGGCTGGTGCAGCTTGCGGCGTTGCAGCCGGCTGCGACAGACGTTGCATTACGCCAATTATTGGCGTTGCCGCCCGGCTGGACCGATCGGGCGCGTTTTTTGCGGGCACGCAACCTGCCGGCGGCGGCGGCGGATGGCGTGCAGGCGGCGGCGCCGGCCGTTACGGTGGCGGATCTGCTGCTGGCGCCGGCGGTGCATGAGGCAATGCAACGGGAAATGTTGCAGGTATTGGCCGCGTGGCACGCCGGCGCGCCGGACCAACCCGGGTTGCAGGCGGAACGATTGCGCCAGCAATTGCCGCTGCGGCCACCGGCCTCGGCATTTCGTGCCGTCGTCGAGGCGCTGCTGCGGCGGGGCGTGGTGCGGCAGGATGGGCCGTGGCTGCGGCTGGGCACGCATCAGATCCGCCTTTCGGCGGCGGACGAGCGGCTGTGGCCAGGCATTCGCGGGCATCTTGCGGCCGAACGGTTCCGCCCGCCGCGGACGCGCGACCTGGCAAAGCTGTTGGCGATGCCTGAGCCGGCGGCGCGCGCCGCGCTGAAGCGTTTGCAGCGCGTCGGATACCTGGTCGAAGTTGCGCCGGATCATTTCTTCTTGCGCGAGACCGTGGCGGAGATGGCGGCAATCGCCGCTGCCCTGGCCCAGGACGATCCGTCCGGCCAGGTGATCGCGGCCGCATTCCGCGACCGGCTGGACAACGGCCGCAAGGTGGCGATCCAGATTCTTGAATATTTCGATCGCGCCGGACTCACGGCCCGCGTTGGCGATGCACGCGGCCTGCGTGCCGACCGGCTGGGAATGTTCGGCCCGGTGGCGGAAGATGCTGGAACGACCGCACCGGCAAAGGATCATTGGTAAGCAGTCCGTAACGACAGCGGCGACGCGCTGGTTGCGGGCGGCTGCGCTGGCCGCCGGCCTGTGGCGAAAAGCACACGTCCCGGCATCGCCGCGGCGAATTGGGCTTTTTTGCGGCGGGTTGCGCATTTTACAGTTGCGATGACTCCGCCTGGGCAGGCAAACATCGCGCATGCGCTTCACGATCTGGCGATGGCCGGAGCGCAGGTGAGGCGATGGCATGATGCGGCGGCGCAAACTGCCGCCGCGCATGACCGGTGCATCCTGTTTCGGAAGTGGATATATCGATGCCGCAGGCTGGCGCGTTCTCGGTTGAAGAGCATGTGCACGGTGACACCGTCTGGGTCGCGATTCGCGCCCGCGGTGCCGAATGGTCGTGGCTGACGCCGCACGAAGCGGCGCGCCTGGGACGCGAATGGGTAGAAAAGTACGGGGCAGCGGAACGCCATTACCCGATCCCGCATCTGGTCGCCGCGGAATAGCGCACCGGCCACCCTCTCCCGCAACGCGCGGGCGAGGGTGGGGTGACTGCGGCCAGGGCGCTCCGCTCCGGATCCGCCCTTCACCCTGCTCCGGGCACCGGCGAAATCATCAAACCGGGAACTTGCACTTATCCGCCAGCGGATGCAGCACTTCTGAAGGCGGGGTGCTGGCAAGTACCTTGTAGATGTCCCATTCGCTCTTGCTTTCCGCTGGCGTCTTGACCTGCAGCAGATAGCTGGGGAACTCGCCACGGCCGTCGGCGCGGATGCGGCCCTTGCCGAACGCGTCGTCGCTGGTGGAGATCGCCTTCATCCGCTCCACCGTGGCGCGGCCGCTCTTCCTGGCGTTGTGGGCGCCCATCGCCGCCACCGTCTTCAGATAGTGCAGCGTGATGCCATAGGCGCTGGCGTGCGCCTGGCTGGGGTAGTTGCGCGGCGTCCGCGCCAGTACGCGTTTGGTGAAGGCGCGCGTGCGGTCGTTCATGTTCCAATAGAACGTCTCGCTGGTAATCAGCCCCTGCGCGGTTTCCAGCCCGATCGAGTGCGCATCTTGCAGGAACATGATCAGCGGCGCGATCGTCATCTTCTGGTTCAGGCCGAATTCATGCGCCTGCTTGACGCAGTTCACGGTATCCAGCCCGGCATTGGCGAGTCCCAGCACCTGGGCGTCGCTGGCCAGCGCCTGTTGCAGGAAGGCAGAGAAGTCGGTGGTCTCCGGGAACGGATAGCGCGCAGCACCCTTGACCTCGCCACCCATCGATTTCACCACCGCGGCGGTTTGCTCTTCCAACGAATGGCCGAACACATAATCGGCGGTGACGAAGGTCCAGATGCGCTTGCCCTGCTTGACCAGCGCACCACCGGTGGAGTGTGCCTTCTCGTAGGTATCGAAGCTCCAGACGATGGTGTTGGGGCTGCACTGCGTGAAGGTGATCTCCATCGCCGCGGCGCTGGCGTTCAGCATGATCTTGTCTTTTTCTTTCGCAACCTGCGAGACGGCAAGCGCGACGGACGAGGTGGGCACGTCGATGATCGCATCGACGCCCTCATCGAACCATTGGCGGGCGATCGAGGCGGCGACGTCCGGCTTGTTCTGGTGATCGGCAGAGCGGAACGCGACCTCAAAACCGTGCGATGTGCCGATCTCATCGATCGCCTGCTGGGTGCAGGCGACCGAGGTCGGACCGGTATTGTCGCGATAGGTGCCGGACAGGTCGGTGAGCACGCCGACACTGATGGTAGGCTTGGATTGTGCACGGGCACGAACGACCGGCACGGCGGTCAGCGCGGCGGCACCGCCGAGCAGGCGACGACGAGACAAATTCATGGACGAACCCCCTGTGACGCGGCGTTTATTACGCCGGAGCAGATAGTGGCGCAGAAACCGGGGCTGGTCCATGCACCCGCCGGGTCGCAATCGTTGCGGACGTAATTGCCGGATGCGGTGCGTCAGCCGAACTTGCCGGATCGGGGGAAGCCGTTGGGCGGCAGCCGGCCGGCCTGGGCGCGCGCTCCCAGCCAGTCGCGCAGATTGAATTCGGTGCGGACCTTATCGCCGAGTTTCCAGCTCAAACCTTCAGCCAGGCGAAATACCTTCGCGTCCGCCATGCCGCCGTCGCTGTAGCGTTGCAGGATCACGCCGCCGCCACGCGCCATTTCCGGCACCTGGTCCAGCGGGAACACCAGCAGTTTGCGGTTGCCGCCGATGATTGCAACGTGGTCGCCATCGGCAAGCGCGCACAGTGCGGCCTCCTCTTTGGGTTTCAAATTCAGAATCTGCCGGCCGGTGCGCTTCTCCGCCGCCAGTTCTGCCCCGGCGACGATGAAGCCGCGGCCGGTTGATGACGCGACCAGGTATTTTGCGCCCTCGGCCGGGACGAACAACGCCACGACATCGTCTTCGTTGCTAAGTTCGGCGAGCAATCGCACCGGTTGGCCATCGCCGCGGCCACGCGGCAGGTCCGCGGCCTTCAGCGTGTAAGCGCGGCCGTTGGTCGCGAACAAGGTCATGCGATCGGTGGTAAAGCATGGCAGCAGGCGCTTCAGCTTATCGCCTTCCTTGAAGCGCAGTTCATTCGGATCGGCGACCACGCCGCGCACCGCCCTGATCCAGCCCTTGTCAGACAGGATCACGGTAATCGCCTCGCGTTCCACCAACGCCTCGCTGGCAACCTCCATCGCGACCGGGGCCGCGCCGAGCTCGGTACGGCGGTTGCCAAGCGGACCTGAACCGAACTTTTCCCGTGTCGCCTCCAGTTCCTCGACGATGCGATTCCACCGCAGCGATTCGTCTTTCAACAGGGCGGCGATCTCCTTGCGCTCCCTGGTCAGCGCACGATGTTCTTTCTTGAGCTCCATTTCCTCGAGCCGGCGCAAGGCCCGCAGGCGCATATTCAGAATCGCATCTGCCTGTGCTTCGGTCAGTTCGAAGCGCGCCATCAGCGCAGGCCTGGGCTCGTCCTCGTTGCGGATGATGCGGATCACCTCGTCGAGGTTCAAATAAACTAGCAGATAGCCGTCCAGCACCTCGATCCGGCGATCGATGGCGGCGAGGCGGTGGGTGCTGCGGCGGACCAGCACCTCGTGCCGGTGATCCAGCCAGGCGCGCAGCACCTCGGGCAGCGCCATCACCCGCGGCGTGCGCGTTCTGTCCAGCACGTTCATGTTGAGCGGGAAACGGGTTTCCAACGCCGTGGCGCGAAACATGGTTTCCATCAGCACTTCCGGCTCGACGCCGCGGCTGCGCGGTTCCAGCACCAGGCGGACGTTTTCCGCGCTTTCATCGCGTGCATCGGCGAGCAGGGGCAGTTTCTTTTCTTCGAGAAGCTGGGCGATATGCTCGATCAGTTTCGACTTCTGCACCTGGTATGGGATTTCGGTCACGACGATCTGCCAGGTGCCGTGCTTGCCGCGTTCGACTTCCCATTTGGCGCGCAGGCGGAAGCCGCCGCGGCCGGTTTCGTAGGCGGCCAGGATGGCGGCCGGATCCTCGGCCAGCACGCCGCCGGTGGGAAAGTCCGGCCCATGCACGAGGCGCAGCAGATCGGCGGTGGTGGCGTTCGGATGTCGCACCAGATGGATCGCGGCGGCGCAGATTTCACCGGCATTGTGCGGCGGGATCGACGTTGCCATGCCCACCGCGATGCCGGCCGCGCCGTTCGCCAGCAGGTTGGGAAACGCGCCCGGCAGCACGACAGGTTCGGACTCTTCCCCGTCATAGGTGGGGCGGAAATCGACTGCGTCCTCATCGATGCCGGCCAGCATCGCCTTCGCCACATCGGTCATGCGCGCTTCGGTGTAGCGCATGGCGGCGGGGTTATCGCCGTCGACGTTGCCGAAATTGCCCTGGCCCTCGATCAGCGGATAACGCGAGGCGAATTCCTGCGCCAGCCGCACCAGCGCATCGTAGATCGCGATGTCGCCGTGCGGATGGAACTTGCCCATCACGTCGCCGACGACGCGGGCGCATTTCTTGAAGCCGGTGCCGGGGTCCAGGCGCAGCAACTGCATCGCGTAGATCAGCCGCCGGTGTACGGGTTTCAGGCCGTCGCGCACATCGGGCAGCGAGCGCGCCATGATGGTGGACATCGCATAAGCGAGATACCGTTCCGACAGCGCATCCCTCAGATGCGTGTCCTCGATATGGCCGATGGTGTCATCCGGCATTGCTGCCCTCCGTCGAGTCCGATTCGGCCGCCAGCAAGGCGACACGGTTGTATAGCATCTGCCGCGCCTGTGGCAGCGGCCGGTGGTGCGCGCCGAACGCGTCGCGCGCAAGAAAATGGCCGGTCAGGGCCAGCCCGTCGCGCCAGTCGGCAGCAGTTGCCGCATCGCCGTCGAGCAGGAAGCGTGGCAGGCGGAGCAGGCGTTCTTTCCAGATGCCCGCGGCGGCGGCCGTGACGGCGCGGCCGGTGCGGGGTGACACGAACGCCAGCCCGGCGGTCTCGCCGGTGACGGCGCACACGGTCAGGTCCAGGCCATATCCAAGCTCCGACAGCAACACCGTTTCCCACTGGATCAGATCGCTGAGCATATCCGCGCCGCGCGGCAAATGGGCCACCAGCCGCACCAGGGCATGGAACACGCGCGCATGGCGCTCCCGTTCCGGCAGCGCACCTTCGGCGACGGCGCAGGCGGCGGAGAGCATTGCCAGGGCCAATGCGTCGTCCATGACAGCGGCGGCGCCGGCGTGGATCATCTCGGCACTGAAACTGCCAAGCTGGTCGGCAAGCCGTGCCACCCAGCGAACCTGCACCAGATTGCCTGGTTGCCACAGCGCCGCCTGTCCCCGCGAAGCACCGCCGCGGGCGAGGCCGCGATGCGACCCTTGCTCCTCTGTCATCACGGTGACGACTGCGTCGCCCTCGCTATAGGGGCGCGCGGCCAGCACGATAGCGGGCGCTTCCCAATCCATGCGTTTCAGTCCGTTCGGCGGCGCCGCGTTAAAGCCAATGAAAGCCGTGCGCCATCACGCCAAGCATCGCGCCAAAGGCGCCGAGCATCGTGGTAAAGCCGGCCAACATCGCCCCGAGCAGCCAGCGAAACTCGGCGCGATGTTCCGCGGCCAGGGCGCGCAGATCGGCGGCTTGAGCATCCAGCCGGCGCTCGATACGCCCGAACGAGGCAGTTGTCTCCCGGGCGATCTGTTCCAGCACGGCGACGCGGCTTGCCATATCGGCAGGTTAGCGGCCTGAAGAGGCAGGTTCAACAGGCAGGTCGGGCATCGCGCATCTCCATCGGGGACGCACCCGATATGGCGGAAAACCATTGCCAAATTGCCAAGCCGGCCAGCGCGACGCACACTCACGCCCGATCACGCCAGCGTGGGGACCGCATAACCGATGACAGACCGGATCGAATTTCTTATCACCGATCGCCGCCCCTTCGCGGACGGCGCGTGCTTTGGTGATACCGGGCCCTATGAACGCCTGTCCGGCCGCGTGCATCTCGCGCTCGATCCCCTGGCGCCGGCACAGCGCGACGTGGTCGATCTCGACAAGGCCGAACGTGGCGCCGATGGCCTGGTACATTGCGAAGCCGACTGCATGATCCTGAAGCCGGTCGATCCCGCGCGCGGCAACCGGCGACTGTTTTATGACTACGGCAACCGCGGCCACAAGCGCATGCTGCAGTTCTTCAATGACGCGCTGCACAGCAACGATCCGCTGACCCTGGCGCATGCCGGCAACGGCTTTCTCATGCGGCGCGGCTACTGCGTCGTATGGATCGCCTGGGAAGGCGACCTGCTGCCGGGCGGCGGCCGCATGGTGTTCGACGTGCCAGCGGCCCGCAACGCGGATGGCTCGCCCATCACCGGCACGGTGCGCGTCGAGTACATCGCGGACGTGCCGGGCATCACGTGCTTCCCCCTCAGCGGGCGTATCGCGGCGCACAGCTATCCCACCGTATCGCGCGACACGAACCGGGCCACGCTGACGCGGCGGCGCTATCCCTACGACACGCCGGAGATAATTCCCGCCGATCATTGGCAATTCGCCGCCACCGAATTCGGCCTGGGTGGCGAGACCGGCACGCCGGAGCAAGCTGTGGTCGCGTCGGATCGCCATATCTATCTGCCGGGCGGCTTTCAGCCCGGTTGGATCTACGAATTGCTGTATACCGCGCAGGAACCGAAGGTGATGGGCCTGGGCCATGTCATCGTGCGCGACGCCATCAGCTTTCTCAAATACGACCGCAGTGGCGCCAATCCATTGGGCAGCATCGAGAAGGCTTATGCCTGGGGCCGTTCCCAAACCGGGCGCTGCCTGCGCGATTTCGTCTATCGCGGCTTCAATGCCGACGCCCGGGGCCGTCGCGTGTTCGATGGCGTGATGCCGCACGTTGCCGGCGCCGGACGCAAATGGTTGAACCATCGCTTTGCCAGCCCGATCGTGTCCGGCGGCCAGCAATACGAAGACCATTTCAACATCGCCGACAACTTCCCGTTCTCCTACGCCTGGTCGCGTGACCATCTGACCGGGCGGGAGGATGGCATCCTCAAGCGCCCGGACACCGATCCATTGGTGATCCACACGCAAACCGCGACCGAGTATTGGACGCGCCGAGGTTCGCTGGTGCACACCGACAGCCAGGGCAACGACCTGGCGCAGCCCGGTACGGCGCGGGTCTATCTATGGTCCAGCTCGCAGCATTTCGCCGATCCGCAACCCAAGGCGCCGGCGCGCGGCATTGGCCAGAACCTTCCCAATATCGTGGCGACGTCGATGCTGTTCCGTGCGATGCTTGACGCGATGGACCGCTGGGCCACCGATGGCACGCCGCCGCCCGCCAGCCAGATACCCACGCGAGCGGATGGCACGCTGGTCGACATCGCCACGTGGCGCAGCCGTTTTCCGGCGATTCCCGGCATCGCCACACCGCGCACGCCAAACCCGCTGCCATTGCTCGATTTCGGTCCGCATGCGGAACAGGGGGTGCTTCGCGAGCCGCCGGTCGTGGTGCCTGGCGGCAATGCTCCCGACGCGCCGGGCAAGAGCTACACGGTAATGGTGCCGGCGGTCGATGCCGATGGGAATGATGTGCCAGGTGTGCACGCGCCGATGGTAGCGGCGCCGCTGGGTACCTACACGGGGTGGAATCCGCGGGCACGTGGGTTCGGTCACGGGATGCAGCTTCGCTTCGAAGGAAGTTATATTCCGTTTCCAGAAACGCCGGCCGAACGGGCGGCGACCGGCGATCCCAGGCCATCGATCCTCGAGCGCTACCGCGACAAAGCGGCGTATGCCGCGGCGATCGCCCTGGCCGCGGAGGAACTCGTCGCGCGAGGCTTGATGTTGCGGGAGGACTTGGAACGTTGTGTGGCAGCCGCAGCGAACTGGGGCCGGCCGCGCCATGTCGTATCGCTGTAATGATCATCTTTTAGATGTACCGATAATGACAGTTACGCCGGTGACGCTGCCCGGCTGAATCCACATGTTGCCGGATACCTGATCACGGACGGCGGCGTGTTGCCAGCCCAGGGACCCCATGCTAGACGCGCGCCGCCGGTGTGGGCGCCGGTCGCCTCCACGCCCGCGTTCGTGCGCGGCCCCAATTAGGAACCAAACGCGTGGCCTCAGAAGGCACGATTATTTCTTCCGGCGGCGGCATGGCCGACCGTTACGCTGCTGCGCTCTATGCCTACGCCGAGGATGCCCATGCGCTGGACCAGGTGGTCGGCGAAATGGAGAGCCTCGGCCAACTGATCGACGCCAGTGCCGATTTCCGCCGCCTGCTCGAATCGCCGCTGATCGACGTGAACCAGGCCGTGAAGGCGGCGCTGGCCGTGTTGCAGGCGGAAGGCTTCGGCAAGCCGGTGTGCGACTTCACCGGCGTCGTCGCCTCCAACCGCCGGTTGCGCTACCTGCGTGACATCGTGCGGGCCTTTGCCAACCTGGTGGCGCAGCGCCGCGGCATCATCACCGCGCATGTCGCCTCGGCGCACCCGCTCAGCGATGTGCAGCGTCAGCAATTGCGTGCCCGGCTGATCGAGGCCGGCTATGGCAACGTCAACATCGTGGAAGCGGTGCAGCCTGATTTGCTTGGCGGCCTGGTCGTGCGGATCGGTGCCCGCCTCTACGACACCTCTTTGAAATCCCGGCTGCAGCGCCTGCAGTACGCCATGAAGGGAGCCGCCTGATATGGAGATCCGCCCAGCCGAGATCTCGGAGATTCTGAGAAAGCAGATCGCCGCGTTCGATACCGAAGCCAACGTCGCCGAGACCGGCCAGGTGCTCAGCGTGGGCGACGGCATCGCCCGCGTGTTCGGCCTGCAGAACTGCATGGCCGGCGAGATGGTGGAATTCCCCGGCGCCGGCCTGCGCGGCATGGCGCTGAACCTGGAAACCGACAACGTCGGCGTGGTGATCTTCGGCGACGACAAGCAGATTCGCGAAGGCGACACGGTGCAGCGCACCGGTGCCATCGTGGACGTGCCGGTTGGCGACGCCTTGCTGGGCCGCGTGGTGGACGGGCTGGGCAATCCGATCGACGGCAAGGGCCCGATCGCGGGCACCGAACGCCGCCGCGTGGAAGTGAAAGCGCCCGGCATCATCCCGCGCAAATCGGTGCATGAGCCGATGCAGACCGGGTTGAAGGCGATCGACGCGCTGATCCCGATCGGCCGGGGCCAGCGGGAGCTGATCATTGGCGACCGCCAGACCGGCAAGACCGCGGTGATCATCGACACGATCATCAACCAGAAGACGATCAACGCCGGCGGCGATGAGAAGAAGAAGCTGCATTGCATCTATGTCGCGGTGGGGCAGAAGCGCTCCACCGTGGCGCAGTTGGTGCAGACGCTGGAGGAATACGGCGCGATGGAATACTCCATCGTGGTCGCGGCCACCGCGTCCGACCCGGCGCCGATGCAGTTCCTGGCGCCCTATACCGGCTGCACCATGGGCGAGTTCTTCCGCGACAACGGCCGCCATGCGGTGATCTTCTACGACGATCTTTCCAAGCAGGCGGTCGCGTATCGCCAGATGTCGCTGCTGCTGCGCCGTCCGCCGGGACGCGAGGCCTATCCGGGCGACGTGTTCTATTTGCATTCGCGGCTGCTCGAACGCGCAGCGAAGATGAACGACGACAACGGCGCGGGATCGCTGACCGCACTGCCGGTGATCGAGACGCAGGCGGGTGACGTGTCGGCGTATATTCCGACCAACGTCATTTCCATTACGGACGGGCAGATCTTCCTGGAGACGGAATTGTTCTTCCGCGGCATTCGGCCGGCGGTGAACGTTGGGATTTCGGTGTCTCGCGTGGGATCCGCGGCGCAGGTGCGGGCAATGAAGCAGGTCGCCGGGCGCATCAAGCTGGAGCTGGCGCAGTATCGCGAGATGGCGGCCTTCGCGCAGTTCGCTTCCGACCTGGACGCGACGACGCAGCAGCTTCTGGCGCGCGGCTCGCGGCTGACCGAGCTGCTGAAGCAGCCGCAGTTCAAGCCGGTGCCGGTGGAAGAGCAGGTGGTCGCGATCTTCTCGGGGGTGCGCGGGTACCTGGACAAGATCGATGTCGGGCAGATCGGCAAGTTCGAAGCCCAGTTGCTGGCGGAGCTGAAGTCGCGCGAGCCGGCGCTTCTGGAGACGATCCGCAAGGATGCCGAGATCAAGCCGGATACCGAGAAGAAGCTGATCGCGTTCATGGACGGCTTCGCGAAGAGTTTTAGTTGATGGTTGCCACTGCCGTCACGGCGGGGGCACTTCCCCCGTCATGGCGGGCGCAGGCCCGCCATCCACG
>Ga0335072_10003111_pt1 | contig 25191 bp, 20 predicted proteins | sample Lox_Sample_21_FD_206725 | JGI IMG/M metagenome (GOLD analysis project Ga0335072, IMG submission 206725) | Soil microbial communities from Loxahatchee National Wildlife Refuge, Florida, United States - Lox_Sample_2.1 | ecosystem: Environmental > Terrestrial > Soil > Wetlands | place: USA...
AGTACGTCTACCTGGCCCGGCCGGACACGGCCATCGCGGGGCGCAGCGTCCAGGCCGCTCGGGTGGAAGTGGGCCGGCGGCTCGCGGCCGAGTACCCCGCGGACGCTGACCTGGTCATCCCGGTGCCCGAGTCCAGCACTCCGGCCGCGATCGGGTACGCGCAGGGCAGCGGGATCCCCTACGGCCAGGGACTGGTGAAGAACTCCTACGTCGGCCGGACGTTCATCCAGCCGAGCCAGACGATCAGAGAACGCGGCATCCGGCTGAAGTACAACCCGCTTCGCGAGGCCATCGCCGGCAAGCGGCTGGTCGTGGTCGACGATTCGATCGTGCGCGGCAACACCCAGCGTGCGATCGTGGCCATGCTCCGCGAGGCCGGAGCGGCCGAGGTGCACGTGCGCATCTCGAGCCCGCCAGTCGCCTGGCCGTGCTTCTTCGGCATCGACTTCGCCAGCCGGGCGGAGCTGATGGCCGGCAATCTGAGCATCGACGAGATCCGCGACTCCATCGGCGCCGATTCACTGGGATTCGTGTCGCTAGACGCCCTGATCGAGGCGACGACCGTCCCGGCTAACCGGCTCTGCCGGGCGTGCTTCGATGGCGAGTACCCCGTTGCGGTAGCGGAGGACGAGAAGGGCAAGCACGTGCTGGAGCTGGCCGGCTCGAGGGGCGAGGGGCCAGGGTGACCAGCGGGCGCCAGCCCGCCAGCTACGCCTCGGCCGGCGTCGACATCGGCGCGGGCGACCGGGCGGTCGAGCTGATGAAGGCCTCGGTGGCCAGGACCGCAGGCCCGGAGGTAGTCGGCGGCATCGGCGGCTTCGCAGGCCTGTTCGACGCCTCCCGGCTCGCCCGGATGCGGCGTCCGCTGCTCGCGACCTCGACGGATGGCGTCGGCACCAAGGTGGTCATCGCCCGGCGGCTCGGCAGCTACGACACCATTGGCCGTGACCTGGTGGGCATGGTGGTCGACGACCTCGTCGTGTGCGGCGCCGAACCGCTGTTCATGACCGATTACATCGTGTTTGGCCGGGTCCAGCCGGAACGGGTCGCCAGCATCGTCGCCGGAATTGCCGACGGCTGCGTCCAGGCGGGCTGCGCCCTGGTCGGCGGCGAGACCGCGGAGCACCCGGGCCATTTCGAGGACGACGACTTTGACATCGCCGGCGCCGCCACCGGCGTCGTTGACGCTGACCGCCTGCTGGGGCCGGACCGCGTGGTCGCCGGGGATGCGGTGATCGCAATGGCGTCCTCCGGCCTGCATTCCAATGGCTACTCCCTGGTCCGGAACATCATCGACCAGCCAGGAACGGGCTTGGACCTGCACATCCAGCCCGCCGGCCTCGGTCAGAGCCTCGGCGCAGAGCTGCTGACGCCGACGCGGATCTACGCCAGGGACTGCCTGGCCCTGGCCGATCGGTGCGAGGTCCGGGCATTCGCCCATATCACCGGCGGCGGGCTGGCCGCGAACCTCGCCCGGGTCCTGCCGCCGAATGCCGACGCCGTGGTGGAACGGGCCACCTGGCAGCCCGCACCGGTGTTCGCCCTGCTGGCCGGGCACGGAAACATCGCCGCCGACGAGATGGAGCGCGTCTTCAATATGGGCGTGGGCATGGTGGCGGTCGTGGCCGGCCACGACAGCGAGCGAGCGATCCGGCTGCTGGCAGAACGGGGCGTCCCGTCCTGGGTCGCCGGGCAGATTACCGGTGGGGCCGGCTGCGCGCGTCTAGTCGGCCAGCATCCAGCCTGACCCCGGCTCTGGATCCAGCGAACGCGCGCACAACTCAAGGCGGGTCGGGCCTGACCCGCAACAAGCTCCCGTTATAGCCCGCTATGCGCCGGACGATCCGGACTGGCGGACGAGACCATCGGAGCCGTAGTCCCCGTAGTCGTCGTCGTCTTCCCAGTCCTCGTCGTCGTCATCCGGTGCGTGATCAGAGTCGTCGTCCGCGGAGTAGCGGTCGCCCAGGTCCGCATACGCGGACTCCCCGTTGGCACCATGCTCGCCCGAGTCGACGCCCAGCTCAGCCCGCAGCCGGTCAAGGTCGGTCCCGCCGCCGCTGTACTTCAGCTGGCGTGCCACCTTGACCTGCTTGGCCTTGGCTCGGCCGCGCCCCATTGGCTCGACCCCCTCTAACGTACGGAACCCGACGGGTCCCTGGTCACCGCACTCTCAGTTGCCTGTTACCACGCCCGTGCTCGCGATTTGGTGCGCACAAGGCTCACCCGCCGCCCCTCCGCCGATCGGAGTGCGACGCGCTCGCCCTGACGTACAGGTACAACCGTACCTGCTTTAGGCGCCTGGCGCCTCCGATGATTCCGGCGAACCCGCGAGAGAAGCCCTTACCGTCCGAGGTATATGCCCCGGAGCCTGCCCACTTCGGCGATCCGCCGCTCCGCGAGCCGGTCCGCGGCCACGGCCGGCGGTACGCCATCGGCCTCGGCCGCGGCCAGAATCTGCCGGGTGGTGCCGAGGATCTGCTCGGCCCGAGCGCGGGCCCGCTCGAAGCTGAAGCCGTGCAACTCGTCGGCGACCTGGATGACGCCTCCGGCGTTCACCAGGTAATCAGGCGCATACACGATCCCCAGGTCGGCCAGCATCTTCTCGACGCCAGGGTGCGCGAGCTGGTTGTTCGCGCCGCCGCAGATGATCTTGGTACCAGCCGCATTGAGCGCAGCGACGGTCTCGTCGTCGACGGCACCGCCGAGCGCGCACGGGGAGTACACATCCAGCGAGCCCCTGAACAGCCCGGCCCGGCTGTCCGCAATGGTCACCTCGGGGTGCTGCGCGCGCACCCGCTCGATGGCCGCGCGGCTGGTGTCGAAGATCACCACCCGGGCGCCGTCAGAGATCAGGTGGTCAGCAAGCCGGTGCCCGACTTTCCCGACGCCCTCGATGCCGACCGTCCGGCCGTCCAGGCTGGTGCTGCCCCAGACATGCTCGGCTGCCGCGCGCATTCCCTGGAACACGCCGAACGCGGTCAGCACCGATGAGTCCCCGGCACCGCCATTCGGGACGGTCCGTCCGGTGACGAACGAGCTCTCGCGCGCGATGACGTCCATGTCCTCGCTGTAGGTTCCGATGTCACATGCGGTGATATACCGGCCGTTCAGCGACTGCACGAACCTGCCGTAGGCGCGCAGCAGGGCTTCGGACTTCAGCTGCTCCGGGTCGCCGATGATCACCGCCTTGCCACCGCCCAGATCCAGGCCGGCCAGGGCGTTCTTGTACGCCATGGCCTTGGAGAGGTTCAGGACGTCGGCGAGGGCCGCGTCCTCGCTGGCATACGGATAGAACCGGGTCCCGCCAAGAGCGGGGCCAAGCGCAGTGGAGTAGATCGCCACGATGGCGCGCAGCCCGGACTGTGGGTCCTGGCAGAAGACAACTTGCTCGTGTCCGGCCGGGGCCTCGTGTCCGGCCCCAAAGACGTTGGTCACTTGCGTGGGCTCCCGCGATCCGCCCGCGTCCCCGTTGACGCAGGATCGGCCTCCAGCCTATAGCGGCCTACGCAGGCAGATGAGACTCGCGCGGATCCTACCCGCGCGTAGCCCTTTGCCCCGACGGGGTATGGCATGTCACGATTAGTCATGCCGCGCGTTGCGCGACAAGTGATGCAGTTTCCTGGTTTCGCCGGACCGAACCGTCGGTAAGTATCTGATTGCCTACAGAGCGTTGGGACAGTGCGCTACTGTGCGGGTCAAAAGTAATCGAAGCCGATTATCTGCCCGTAGTTCGGGGATTAATACAAGAGTCGGGCCGGTTACACCGAAACAGCGCAGTTGTCTCGCATTCGGCCATCCCGGCCCATCGGGTTGGGGCAGCCGGCTGCTAGCGGCAAGGTCGCCGGTAGGCGACGGGGCGGGAGGGAGGATCTAGGGCGCTCGCAGCCATTGGGCCAGTGTCGGCCCATGGCCTGATCTGAGCCCCCGCAAAGATGCCGACCTGGAGGAGATCGGCAGCTAGACGAGGGGTTCGCACGACGTGGCGGCAATCGAAGCTAAGTGACCGATGGGAGGCGCGGATGACTTTTCCGAATCTGCCCGTTGCGACGGTGCGTGTCGCTAGAATCACGCTGCGTGACAGGTCGCAGCGGGGGGTCTGAAGGCGACTCGCAAAGAATCTTTGCTCCCGGTTGTCGACGCGTTACCGCTGGTGATGGCAATATGGTCTGAGTGGACTATATGGGACATCCGAGGCAGGCTTCATCAGAAGCCACGAACAGCAAGTTGAAGTAAGTAGTAGGTAGGGATCGCAGTGCCGGTCCAGGAGGAGAGGCCGTCAACATGTCAGCACGTACACCAGAGGCTGAGCCGCTGCTTACGCCAGCGGAAGTCGCGACGATGTTCAGGGTTGACCCGAAGACAGTTACCAGATGGGCAAAGGCTGGAAAGCTCACGTCGATCCGGACACTCGGCGGCCACCGCCGGTACCGGGAGACCGAAGTTCGCGCCCTTCTGGCGGGCATCCCGCAGCAGCGCTCGGAATGAGGCATGGCCGCTGTCCGGTACCACACCGGAAAGGCTGCGGCGCAGTGCAGCGCAGTCAGCCGGCGGCCATTTGCCTAAGCAGTTGGGGGGGTCGACCCCGGCGGCCAGCACACCGCATCGGGGGGCGCGCTTCGCGTTCGATGCGATGACAGCATCGGTCAACGGAAGCCGGGGTCGATCCGGCCTCCTGGCAGAGGGTGCCAGGAGCCATAGCAGAACCACAAAGATCTTCTGCCGCAGGTAACGGGGTGTTCAGAGCAACTGCGGCCCATCGATGTCGGCCACTACGGCTTAGTCACGGTTGTTAAGCGCAAACAACTACTAACTCGTAGTAGTCGCACAATGACTTTTCGTAATCGGCTCTGCGGGCGGCCGACCACCGCAATACTGAGGGAACCAGCCGCTGCGAGCCCGGCGCCCGGCGGCGGGACCGACGTAGCACGCCGCCCAGACCAGCAGGCCGTGCGTCCAGTAGGTGCGCAGCGTCTCCGGGGGATCCGCTAGCGGCGGGAGTGCGCAGCGCTTTGGGGGGAGGTACGCACAGTGCGTGATCCGGATTTGGTGATGCGCGCCGATCGAGCAGCTTTCGCATTGGAGCAGGCGTGGAGTCACTGGCGCGCTATGCACGGCCTGGACACCGGTCCGATGCCGCCGATGACGAGCTACGTCGGCTATTCGTTAGAGGAACCGTGGGGCCAGCCCCGGGTGGTGTTCGGCGTGGCGGCCGAGGAGGCCGAGCGGCTGGCCGCCCTGCTGAACGGCCATGATTGCGTCGGGCCCGTACACGCCGAGGTGACCAACAGGCCGGACTGGAGGCGGACGGAGACAGGCGGCGAGGCTGCCGTTCATGACGCAGCCGTTCGCGACCCGGCCGTTCGCGACGCAGCTGTTCGTGACGCAGCTGTTCGCAACGCGCACCCGCGCGACTCCCTCGGCATCCCCGCGCCACGACAGCAGCCGGCGTCCGACCTCTTGCCGCCGGGCCGCCAGCCAGACAGCTCGCAGTCGGCGGGCCCGCAGCTGCCTGGTGCGGCAGCGCAGCACGAGCCGCCGCACTCGCTCGACTCGCGACCGCAGCGATCCGGGATGCTGCCCGCGGTCCCCATGCTCGCGGTGCCGACCCACGACCGCGCGGGAACCCGGCAGCCCGAGACCAAAAGGCCCCGGAATGGCACCGGTGGCGGCGAGCCTGCATCCGCCCGGCCGCGCAAGGCTCGCCCTGCTGACGAGGCGCAGGCGGCTGACGGGGCTAGCGTGGCTGCCGGGACTAGCGCGGCCAGTCCGCCTGCCGAGCCGCCCCAGTACGAGGAGCCGTACGCGTACCAGGATCCGTACGGGGCGCAGCTCGTGGTCGGGGTGGAGGACGCGAGGCCGGGCCAGGTTTCGGGCAACCGCGGCCGGCGCTATCAGGGGTTCCCCCCTCGGTACCAGCCCGGCCCAGATCCGAAGCGGCGAACCATCAGGTTGGGCCGACTGCGTGAGCACGACGACACGGCCGAGGCCGGCCAAGCAGCCAAGCTTGGCGCAGCAGCCGAGCGGGAGAGCCTTGCTGAGCTTCAGGCCGGTGCCGAACTCCAGCGGGCTGGCGAGCCCGATAACGGGGCCGAGCACGGGAACGCGGCGCAGTACGCGAACGGCGCCACGCCCGAGGACGCCGCCGAGCACGCCGCGGCTGAGCTGAGCAACGCTGCCGAGCCCAGGAGCACTGCCGAGCTGGCCAACGCTGCCGAGCTGACTGCCGAGTCGGAGGACGGGGCACCCGTCATCGAGGAGGCTGCGACGGCCGGGCGCAGGAAGCGATCCAAGCGCAGTCGCCAGCGTCGGGCGGGAACACACGACGCGGGTGGGTGGCCGCAGGCCGGGCAGGCGCTCACGGACGGGGCACCTGCGGACGTGGCTCCTGCGGACGCGGCTCCGGCGGACGCGGCTCCGGCGGACGGGGCACCTGCGGATGCGGCACCTGCGGCCGCAACACGCGCGGACGCGGCTCCGGCGGACGGGGCACCTGCGGACGCGGCTCCTGCGGACGGCCCACCTGCGGCCGCAACACCCGCGGACGCGGCTATCTAGCTGCGCCCGGCGCAGGGCTGGCTCGGTCTGCTGCCTGGCCAGTCCCTGCGCCGAACGTGCTCGCCGCCGCTTCGATGCCGGCGACGTAGGACTGCCAGCCGGACTCGGTGAAGACGTCGTCGTCGTAGCCCGCTGTGCCGTCGACGAGCTCCCTGATGATGTCCGCATGGCCCGCGTGCTGGGCGGTTTCCCAAACCATCAGGACCAGCACCTGGCCCAGCGTGGTGTCGCGATCGTCGGCCGGCCAGTGCGCGACTGACCCCGGCGCGTCCAGGCTGAGCGCGCCAATGGTCAGGTCGGCGTGCTCGCAGGCGCGCTCGTACAGGCCGATGATGAACTCACTGGACTCCTCAGCCCTGGCCCACATGTCGGCGTTTTCCCATACCGAACCGTCATCGACCCAGGGCAGCGACTCTGGCGGCGGCCGGCCGAATGACGTGCCGAGGTAGCCGTACTCCAGGCCTGCCAGATGTTTGACCAGGCCGAGCAGGTTAGTGCCCGTTGGTGTCATCGGGCGGCGAAGGTCGTACTCGCTGAGGCCGTCGAGCCTGGATAGCAGCGCACTCCTGCTGGCTTTGAGCGCGCCGTGCAGCTCCCGTTTGAGATCGGACAAGCTTCCTCCCGTCGCGAGCTAAGCATCTGCCACCGACAGGCCTACTGTTCCAGTCGCGGGCGGCTGTCGGCACCATGCAGCACAATCTGGCGTGTGCGGATAGCGCTGGTACCCGGCACCGGTACGACCGGACTGCTAGTCCGCCTTGGCACTGACGGCTCAGCCGATGGTCTTCCGCAGCAGGTGACTGACCTAGCGGCTGCGATCGCCGCCGAGGAGCAGGCGAGCCAGCCGCGGTGGGTGTGGCCCTCGACGCAGCGGCTGTATCCGGCCCTGCTGCGGTCCGGCGTCCGGGTCGCCCGCTGTCACGACGTCGAACTCGTGAGCGGCCTGCTCGCCGCGCGTGACGGACTGGCAGTCGAGCAGCCACCCGATCTGCTCGCCGGACGGACTGCCGAGACCGGGGAGGTGCTGGAGCTGGACTTCGGCGCCGCCGCGGACGGCGAGCCTGCTACAGAGCGCGCGCTCGTAGCGGTGATAGCTCGGTACGCCGAGCAACTGCGCCAGATCGCGGCAGATGCCGATCCGGCCAAATTCGGGCTGCTCGCGGCCGCCGAGTCGGCTGGCGGCCTGGTCGCAGCAGAGATGACGGCGGCTGGGCTGCCCTGGCGAGGCGACATCCATGACCGGCTGCTTACCGAGTTGCTCGGGCCGCGGCCGCCCGCAACTGCCGGCCTGCAGCTGCGACCCGCGAGGCTCGCCGAGCTGGCGGCCGAGATCTCGGCCGCACTCGGCGCGATCCGGCCGGTCAACCCGGACTCGCCGGTCCAGCTGCAGCGCGCGCTTGCGGCGAGCGGCATCCGGGTGCAATCGACGAGATCCGCCGAGCTGCGGAAGGTCGACCACCCGGCAATCGCGCTGCTCCTGGAGTACAAGGAGCTGGCCCGGCTTTACATGGCGAACGGCTGGTCCTGGCTCGAGACCTGGGTCTACGACGGCCGGTTCAGGACCGAGTACGTCGTAGGCGGCGTGGTGTCCGGCCGCTGGGCGTCACGCGGCGGCGGAGCGCTGCAGATACCCAAGCTGCTGCGGCAGGCGGTGGTCGCTGATCCTGGCAGGAGCCTGGTGGTCGCCGACGCGGCACAGCTTGAGCCGCGGATCCTGGCGGCGCTCGCAGGTGACCGCGCATTTGCCCAGGCTGCTGGTACCGGCGACCTGTACGCCGCGGTGGCGGCCGCGATCGGGGGCGACCGCGCGACGGCCAAGGTCGCTCTGCTGTCCGCGATGTACGGCGGCACCGGCGGAGACGGGGGCCGGTCCCTGGCACTGCTGCGACGACGATTCCCGCATGCGTCCGCGTTTGTCGAGAGCGCGGCGCGTGCAGGCGAGGAAGGCCGGGTGGTCAGGTCTGTCCTGGGCCGCACCTGCCCGCCGCCATCGGCAGCCTGGCGCTCGCTGACCAGCGAATCCGGCGATCCGGAGCAGCAGCGCGACCCCGGCGCGGGTGCGGCCGCTCGCGCTCGCGGCCGGTTCACCCGCAACTTCGTCGTGCAGGCGAGCGCCGCGGACTGGGCACTCGTGCTGCTGGCCGTGCTGCGCGCGCGCCTTGCGGAGCTTGAGCCACGGCTGGAACTCGGCGTACGACCGGAGCTCGTCTTCTTCCAGCATGACGAGGTCATCGTGCACTGCCCGGCCAGCCTGGCGCCCGAGGTGGCGCACGCCATCGAGCTCGCCGCGGCTGCCGCGACCAGGCTGGTATTCGGTGCGACCGACGTCAGCTTCCCGATGACGACCGCGATCGTTGACTGCTACGCCGACGCCAAATAGCGCGGGCCACCCCGGCCGGGACCCTGGGACCGCTACTCAGGTGCGAGGAATCCGTGCCGGGGCCGCCTCGGCGGCCGGGCGTCGCTTGCCGCAGGCACCGGAGGGACCTCAGCGGTGCAGTACATACAGCGCCTCGCACCGACCGGGATCGTGCTGAGGCACTCAGGGCACTGCCGGTCGGTGGCGGCCTTGTTGCGGTTGGCCAGCGCCGTCACCCTGGCGGTAGGCGCGACGATGAGCCAGTACACCACTGCCGCGATCACCAGGAACGAGATCACCGCGTTCAGGACCGCGCCGTAGGTGAGCTTGGCTGTACCCAGGTAGAAGTGGAGAGCGTTGAAGTCGATGCGATTGCTGGTGATGGCAGTGATGAGCGGTGTGATCATGTCCTTGACCAGGGACTGGACGATCGCGTTGAACGCCACGCCCATGACGACCGCGACCGCGAGATCGATGATGTTGCCCTGCATGAGGAACTTCCGGAAACCGCTCATGTCTGCTCTCTCCAGGGTGCGTCGCGCCGGCCGGCGTCCGCCTCCGGCAGACCGCGAAGTTACCAAGCCACGTCCGGCGTCTGCAGCCAACACCGCGAATCGGGGCGCACTGTGACTATTGAGGTTACGGTGCGCGGCATTACTATCCCGCCCGAGGAACTGTCGTGGCGGTTCTCCCGGTCGTCCGGGCCGGGCGGACAGTCGGTCAATACCACCGACAGTCAGGTCGAGCTCTCCTATGACCTGGCCAGCACGGCCGCACTGCCGCCGGTGCTCAGGGATCGCGCGCTGGCCGCACTAGCCGGCCGGCTCTCCGGCGGCGGCATCATCTCCGTCGTTGCCAGCGAGTACAAGTCGCAGTTGCGCAACCGGGAGGCGGCAGCCGCCAGGCTGAGCGCGCTGCTCACCGAGGCGACTGCACCGCCGCGACCGCCGCGCCGGCCTACGCGGCCGACCCGCAGCTCGGTCGAGCGACGGCTGGCCGACAAGCAGCGCCGCTCTCAGCTGAAACGGCAGCGCAGGCTCGACGATCAGTGAGGCGTTCGGCCCCGTTCCCGGTCCCATGGCTCCTCGCTAACCTGGTCCGATGGATACGGCGCACGGGCACGATCGGAGCGGTCAGGCAGGCAGGCCGTCGCGGCGCCGCGCGCCTGGTGGCGCCGGGCCAGGGCCAGCGCAGCGGCGGGTAGCGGTCCGGGGATCGGGCGGTCGTTCTGCGGCGGACCAGCGCCGCCGTGAGTTCTCCCAGAATTACCTGCGCAGCCCCGAGGCCGCGCGGCAGTTCCTGCGTGCAGTTCGTCTCGATCCGGCTGGCCTGTGCATCGAGGTCGGCGCGGGCGAGGGGATCCTCACCGCGCGGCTCGCGGCCATGACCAGCGAGGTCATCGCCTACGAGATCGACCAGGCGCTGGCCGGCCGGCTGACGGCTCGGGTCGGCGAGCGGCCGAACGTGCGTGTCGTGATGGGTGATTTCCTCGCCTCGCGGCCGCCATCCAGGCCGTTTCAGGTTGTGGGGAACGCGCCGTTCTCGCTGACCTCGCCGATTGTCGACTGGTGCCTGCGTGCCTCGCGGATGACCGCGGCGACGCTGATCACGCAGCTTGAGTACGCCAGGAAGCGGACCGGCGGGTACGGCCGGTGGAGTCAGCTGACGGTGAGCACGTGGCCGCAGATCCGGTGGGAGCAGCGGGGGACCATCGCCAGGACCGAGTTCCGCCCGGTGCCGCGCGTGGACGCGGGCATCCTGCGCCTCGAGCGACGGGCCGAGCCGCTCATCAGCCCGGCTCGGATGGCCGCCTACCGGCGGGTGGTGCAGGCAGGCTTCTCGGGGGTCGGCGGGTCGCTGCAGGCCTCGTTGCGGCGGTCCTACCCGGCCGAGAAGGTTGCGGCCGCCTTCGGCCTGGCGGGGGTAGACCGGCGGACCGTGGTCGCATATGTCAGCCCGGATCAGTGGGTCCAGCTCTTCCTGGCCCTTGATGCCGGACGCCCGGCCAGGACGTCATCGCGGGCTAAGGCCAGCCCGCAGCCTGGATGATCGCCGTCACGGGGCGGTCGTGCCGCTCCGGCCGTACTTGTCCTCGAGCCTGACCACGTCTTCTCGCCAGCCTGGCTCCGCCGTGGAGGCCTCGGCGAAGGTCAGGTCGGTGATCGCGGTGATGCGATGGACCGCACCTGGCGGCAGGTGAATGGTGTCGCCCGGCCCGAAGTGCTGGCTGGAGAGATCCTCTGGATTCGGCCCGTGCTCGATCAGGGCCGCTCCGGACAGCACGCTGATCGTTTCTTCCTTCTGCCGGTGATACTGCAGGCTCAGCGCGTGCCCGGCTGTCACGTGGATGATCTTGCCGACGTACTTGCCGTCGAGTCCGGCGAAAATCACCTCGTGCCCCCAGGGCTTGTCCTGCCGGGGAGCCTGGTAGACCTCAGCAACAGGTGTCGGCGCTGACGTGCTGCCGTTCTGCGCGGGCGTCACTGTGCCTCCCTGTCGTGGTGCGGTGTGTCGACCATCCTAGTTAGCCCCGGTTAGCGCGCCCCGGCCCCCTGCCCGCGCGTGCCGAGCGTGGCGAGCCGCGACGCGGCGTCGGCCAGGACCTCTTCGCGCTTGCAGAAGGCGAAGCGGACCTGAGAGCGCCCGGCCGCCTGGTCGTCGTAGAACACCACATTCGGAACGGCCACGACACCGCACCGCTGCGGAAGCCCACGGCAGAACGACAGCCCGTCGGATTCCCCGAGCGCGGCGATGTCGGTCGTGATGAAGTACGTTCCGTGCGGGACAAATACCTCGAAACCCGCCATGCGCAGCCCAGCTGCCAGCAGGTCCCGCCGGCGGCGCAGGCCGGCGGCCAGGTCAGCGTAGAAGGCGTCCGGAAGCGCGAGACCGGCGGCGATGGCGTACTGGAACGGGCCGCCACTGACGTAGGTAAGGAACTGCTTGGCGGTTCGGACCGCGGTCACGAGCTCTGGCGTTCCGGTTACCCAGCCGATCTTCCATCCGGTGAAAGAGAACGTCTTGCCGCCGGAGCTGATCGTCACGGTGCGCTCGCGCATGCCGGGAAGCGTCGCGATCGGGATGTGCTCGCCGTCGAACACCAGGTGCTCGTAGACCTCGTCGGTGACGACCAGCAGGTCATGCTTGATAGCCAGGTCGGCGATCGCGGTCAGCTCATCGCGGGTCGCCACCATGCCGGTCGGGTTGTGCGGCGAGTTGAGCAGGATCAGCCGGGTGCGGCTGGTGATCGCGTCCCGCATCCTGTCCAGGTCCGGCCGGAACGCCGGTGCCCGCAGCGTGACCGGGACGCGGGTGGCGCCCGCCATCGCGATGCACGCGGCGTAGGAGTCGTAGTAGGGCTCGAGCGCGATCACCTCGTCGCCGGGCTCAAGCAGCGCGAGCATGGCCGCTGCGACAGCCTCGGTCGCCCCCGCCGTCACCAGGACCTCGGTGTCCGGGTCGACCTCCAGCCCGTAGAACCGCTTCTGATGCTGGGAGACGGCGTTGCGCAGCTCGGGAATACCCGGTCCGGGCGGGTACTGATTGCCCAGCCCGCCGAGTACCGCGTCAGCTGCCGCTCGCGCGATCTCGGCCGGACCGTCGGTGTCCGGGAAGCCCTGGCCGAGGTTGATCGCGCCGGTCTCGACCGCCAGCGCGGACATCTCGGCAAAGATCGTCGTTCCCATGCCGGCCAGCGCGCTGTTGAGCAGAGCACGAGTCATGGAGATGCCTTCCGCGATCAGGCCGGCCGGCCAGGTACCCGCCGGGCGGCGGCCGTGACGGCCCGACGCGGCGACAATACTCGTACTTCCGGCCGTGACGCCCGGCTCGCGATCGGCATGACCATGCTGGGGTAGCGGACTGGCGTCCGTTTTGCCCGGTAATTCAGGCTGACTGGGATGCCTGCCGGCATGCAAGGGGGCGGCCCCGGCATCTGCCGGAACCGCCCCTTTGCCGTTATGCAGAGCTTGCAGCTTTGCGTGCGTTGTCCGGCCGATTCAGCCGGATCTGGTTAGAGCGGACGGACCTGCTCGGCCTGCGGGCCCTTGGCCCCCTGACCGGCGGTGAACTCGACCCGCTGGTTCTCCTGAAGGCTCCGAAAGCCGTCTACCTGAATCGCGGAGTGGTGCACGAAGACGTCGGCGCTGCCGTCGTCGGGGGCGATGAACCCATAGCCCTTGTCGGCGTTGAACCACTTCACGGTGCCCTGAGGCATGTGCCTTCTCCTACTGGGTGATCTCCGGGATCCACGGACGAGGATCCTGGGTCGCCACGACGTCAGGCTCGCTGCCTGTACCAGACGTTCTGCCTGGCCAGCCATCGCCGGCCTGCGTCGCGTACGCAAAATACGAATGCAACCACGTCTATCAAACACCATCCCGCGAGCGCCGGTATCAGGGTCCGGACTAGTTAGCGTTCCGCAGTGGGTGCAGGTAGCTGCGTTTTAGTGCAGCTTTCCTTAGCTGGCAGGGAAAGTGGCCGCTGCCGGGTGTCCGGGCAGCTCAGAAATTTTGCCAGAACTGGAGGGAGCGGTATCTTCCTTCGGCTCGAAATAGCTAATATCCGGCACGTCGTCGCGAATGGCCACATGTTGTGGGCGGTTTTACATCGCGAAAGGGTGTTAAGGCGGCCTATAAGGATCGGTGCCTGTGGCCCGCCCGGCTAGCCGCTCAGCGACTGGCCTGGCGGCTCGTTCGGGCGCGAAACTCGGCGATCGCGGCCCGGTGGTCGACGATCGGTCCGGGGTAAGCGCAGGCCCTGCGCGTCATGGGGTCCGGGTCGTGAATGCGGTCGGCTGGCAGCCCTGCCAGCTCCGGCAGGTGGCGGCGGAGATAATCGCCGTCCGGGTCGAAGCGCTCGCTCTGCCGCAGCGGATTGAAGATCCGCCGCGGATTCGTATCGGTTCCGGTACCCGCGACCCACTGCCAGTTCAGCTGGTTGCAGGCGACGTCCCCATCGGTCAGGTGCTGCATGAAGTGAGCGGCGCCGGACCGCCAGTCCAGGTAGAGGTCCTTGGTCAGGAACGACGCCACGATCATCCGGGCGCGGTTGGGCATGTAGCCCTCGGCCGCCAGCTGACGCATGGCCGCGTCAACGACCGGGTAGCCGGTCTGCCCCTCTTGCCAGGCCTGCAGGGCGCCAGCGTCATCCCGCCACCGATCGCCGCGGCTCCGGTAATCCCGCCACGCAGCGTCCGGGCGCGCCGCGAGCACCTGATGGAAGAAGTCGCGCCAGGCCAGCTGCCGCAGGAAAGCCTCGCTGCCGGGACGTCCGGCTAGCTCAGCCGCGACGGCCCGCGCTGACAGGCAGCCCAGATGGAGGTACGGCGCGAGCCGCGAGCCGCTGTCGGCCGCCAGCAAATCGCGGGAGGCGGCAAAGCCAGCCAGACCGTCGCTGGCCCAGGCCCGCAGCCTGCCGGCGCCCGCCCGCTCACCGCCGGGCAGCCGCCCGGCCGCAGGCTGCGAGGTGGTCAGGTCGCTGAGTGACGGGAGCTGCCCGTGGTCGACTCCGTCCGGGAGCGTGATCCGTCCGGGCGCAGCCGCGACCGGGCGCACAGGTTCCTTCTGCCAGCGCTGGTAGTACGGGCCGAATACCTGGTAGGCAGCGCCGCCGGCGGGAACCACGACACCCGGCTCCGCCAGTGTGATGCTCGGATGACGGATCACCCGGATCCGGTTCGCCGCGGCGCGGCCGTCCAGCTCCGCTAGCCGGCGCCGGGCATACCCGGAGTAGTCGTCGGCCAGGTGAATCGCGGCGGCGGCCGTCTGCCGCGCCAGTGCGAGCACAGTGTCTGCCCACTGGCCGCGGCGGGTGACGAGCGCGCCGCCACGCTGCCGCAGGCTGCGGTCGAGATCGGCCAGTGAGTCGGTCAGGAAGGCCAGCCGGCTGGCATGCGACCGGACTCGGGCGATCAGCTCATCGTCGATCACGAAGACGGGCAGGACCGTGGGCGACGCGGCGGCTGCGGCGGCCAGCGCCGGGTTGTCGTGCACCCGGAGGTCGCGCGTGAATACAGCCAGTGACGTGGTCACGATCGCGAGCCTGTCACACGTGCTCGCGGTGCCTCGGCCCCCAGCTCGGTCATGCCGGGATCAGCGACGATGGGGCGTGCTCGTCCCGTACGTCACTGCGAGCACGTTCGTCACATCTACCTCGCTTGTAACGGCACGCGAACTATCTTGAATTCACCCCTTTCGCATTTTCCGCGCAATTCCTCGAATCACGAATCGGTAAATGTGATTTTCCTCATACCCTTTTAATGGCAATTTCGGCTGCAATCGAGCGCGAACCTAGGGCAGAGTGTCCGTTCGACAGCACTCTGCGTGCGTGACGGCCGTCACAGAGACAGCCCCGGTCGCCCTGTACTCGCGACCAGTCCGCGCGATGCCAATCCGCCGTTCGATGCCGCGGGTACCGAGAGCACAGGGTGAAAGCCGAGCGCGCTGATGCGCGCCCGACAGAAGGCTCATCTTGTCCCCCTTCAGGACACCTAGCCCCGTTTCGTCAGTCAAGATCCATCGCGCACTAATCGGCTCGGCCGTGGCCATCGCGGCCGTGGTGGCCGGCACCCTCGGTGCCTGGTCAGCCGGCGCGGCGGCTCAGCCCGCCGCGATCGCCAGGCCCGCGGGCCTCGTCGGCGAGGCCAGCCCGGTCCGTTCCGGGCCAGCGCAGATCCCCTCCGCACAGTCCGCCAGTCAACCTTCCGCCGGACGGCAGGCGGGTGAGCTGGACGCGTTCAGCGCCACCGCGCTGAGTTCGGCCAGCGGCAAGGTCCTGCACGCCCCACAGGGGAAGAGCAAGGCAGCCCCGACCCCCCGGCAGATCGCCAGGAGGCTGCTGCGCCACTTCCACTGGAGCAGGCGGCAGTTCCGGTACCTGGACCCGCTGTGGAATCGCGAGAGCAGCTGGAACGTCCGCGCGTACAACGGGTACTCAGGCGCGTACGGCATTCCGCAGGCTGTCCCCGGCTCCAAGATGGCCTCGGCCGGGCAGCGCTGGCGGACGAGCGCCGCGACCCAGATCAGATGGGGCCTGAGGTACATCAAGGACCGGTACGGCTCCCCCAGGGCTGCCTGGGAACACGAGCTGGCCACCGGCTGGTACTAGCGAATCCTGATCGGGCTACGGGCCGGTGCGGCGGGCGTCACGTGCCCGCGGCGCCGGCCCGCCCGGCTGTTGCGAGATCCTGTCCCAGGGACGGGAACGGCCGGAAAAGCCTGTCGGTGCCCGGCATCCAGCTGAGATACAGTGAGCGGCCGGGACTCCGGCGCCGCCGCTGCACCTCCGCTCCACGGTCAGAAAGCCCGATGCCGCATGGCCAAGCTCACGCAGTTCGTGCTGCGCCACCGCCGCCTTGTCGGGTTGTTCTGGCTAGTCGCGTTCATGATCGGCGGATATGCGTCGTCAGTACTGAGCTCGCACCTCAGCATGAGCTTCGAGATCCCCGGCACGCACAGCGACATCGCGGACGCGGCGATCGTCGAGCACTACACCAGCGGCGGCCCCGAGGTACCGCTGGTGCCGGTCATCAGGCTGCCGGCGGGCATGACCGCCGCCGACCCGGGACCACGCGCCGACCTGCGGGCTGGCTTCGCCGCCGTCGCCCAGATCGGCGCCAGGGCCGAGGGCTCGAGCCGGGTGGTGTCGTTCGCGACCACCGGCAACCGCGGCTTCGTCTCCGCCGACGGCCGGACCACCTTCGGCCTGGTCTTCACGCCCACTAACGGCAACGCGCAGCAGGACCCGGTCATCCCGACGGCGCAGGTCCGGGCTGTGCTGCTGCACCATCTGCCGCCGGGCTCGGAGGTTCAGGTGACCGGCCTGACCCCGCTGACGGCCGCTGGCGGCTCGAGCAGCGGTCCTGGCATCCTTGACGAGATCCTCATCGGCGGCCTGGGTGCCCTGGCCGTGCTCGCCTTCGTCTTCGCCTCGCTGCTGGCCATCGTGCCGTTGCTGATCGCGGCCGCGTCGGTGACCACGGCGTTCCTCGCCATCCTCGGCCTGACGTACCTGATGGACGTCAACTTCGTCGTCCAGTTCCTAGTCGGCCTCATCGGCCTCGGCGTCGCCATCGACTACTCGCTCCTGCTCATCACCCGGTGGCGCGAGGAGCTCGCACACGGCGCAGAGAACCAGGCGGCGATCGGCCGGGCGATGGAGACAGCCGGCCGCGCGATCGTATTCAGCGGCGTCACCGTCGCGCTGGGCCTGCTCGCCCTGATCGCGCTGCCGATCCCGTTCATCCGCAGCATCGGCATCGGCGGCATGCTGATCCCGCTGATCAGCGTTGCCGTGACGCTTACGCTCGTGCCGGCCGTGCTGGCGGGAATCGGACCGCGGCTGGAGTGGCCGCGGCTGCGGCACGAGGGCAGCGCCAGCCGGGGCTGGACCGGCTGGGCCCGCCTGATCGTGCGCCAGCGCTGGCTGGCGGCGGCCGCCGGGCTCGCCATCCTGGTCGCGCTGTGCAGCGCGGCGCTCGGGATGCACGTCGGTGACGCCAGCACGAACTCGCTGTCGCAGCGCGGGCCTGCCCGCGACGGGGTCGTGATGCTCGAGCAGGCCGGGATCCCGGTGGGCGTGCTCGCGCCGATCGAGGTGCTGGCGCCGGCCGGCCCGCCGGCCCATGCGGTCCGCACCGCGCTGACCCGCGTGCCCGGCATCCGGGCTGTGGTCGCACCGGCCGGCCCGGCCTGGCAGCGCGGCGGCACGGCCCTGGCTGAGGTTCTGCCAGTGGCGGACGGCGCCAGCCCGGCGGGCCTGACGACTGCCTCGGACGTGCGGGCCGCGCTGTCGCGGGCCGCGCCGGCCGCCCTCGTCGGTGGCTACTCGCCGGGCCTGGTCGATCAGATTCACTCGCTCTACGGCGACTTTCCCTGGGTGCTCGCGGGCCTGGCGGTGATCACGTTCATCCTGCTGGCGCGGGCGTTCAGGTCACTGCTGCTGCCGCTGAAGGCCATCGCGGCGAACCTGCTGTCCGTCGGCGCGGTCTACGGCGTGCTCGTCCTGGTCTGGCAGGACGGGTACGGCTCGAAGCCGATCTGGGGCCTGCCGGCCACTGGCGCGATCACCGGCTGGATCCCGCTGTTCGTCTTCGCGTTCGTCTACGGCCTGTCCATGGACTACGAGGTGTTCATCCTCACCCGGATGCGGGAGGAGTATGACGCCACCGGCTCCACCGACCAGGCAGTGATCACCGGCCTGGCCCGCACCGGCCGACTGGTCACGTCGGCAGCGCTGATCCTCTTCCTGGCGATGGCGGCGCTCGCCAGCGCGCCGTTCACCTTCCTCAAGATCTTCGCGACCGGCGTCGGGGCCGGGATCCTGCTGGACGCGACCGTAGTCAGGTCGCTGCTTGTACCGGCGATCGTGTCACTGCTCGGCCGGTGGAACTGGTGGCTGCCAGGGTGGGCGGCCAGGCTGCTGCGCGTCGAGCCGGCACCGGTTCCTGACGCGTCCCTCACAACGGCGGGAACGAAGTAACCCACCACGCAGTGACCACACGACCTCGGCAGGCTCCCGGCGCAAAGCCGCCGTTGCCAGAGTCACCAGCCGGACGGCAGTTGTCAGTGGTCAGGAAGTCGTACCAAATCGCTCGGCTGCGGCATGGCGGCCCCGCGTAATCCGTGCGAGACTGAGCGGGAAATCTAGGGCCGGATGCAGCGCTCCGGCCCTAGTCCATGTCCGGGCCAGTCGCAGCAGCGGGTCCCGCTGGTGCCTCGCCGAGGCCACTGCCAGGCAAAGTTCCGGGCGGTGCGGCCATGGGCTGGCTCGGTGCGAGTTATCCTGCCGGCATGAGTACGTCGCCGGTGTCCCCAGAGGACATCCGCGCCGCGGCTGAAGTACATGCCGAGCTTGGCCCGGAGTACAGCGACGCGGTCGTGGCTGCGTTCATCGCAGAAGTCGACAGGCAGCTGGCCGCGCGCGTCGAGGCGCGGCTGGCCAGCGCTGCCCAGGAACCGCCAGCCGCGCAGGAGAACCGCCTCGCGCTGCTCAAGGGCGTGGTGATCGGCGTGTGCGCCGGTGCGCTTACAGTCGCGGGAATTGGCCTGGCTGTGCCGAGGGGATCGATGTTCGGCGTGAGTCGCAGTGTCCCCGAAATGCCTGTGCACAGAGGTCCGATTCAGGCTCGTGAGTTGCCGTACATCCTGCCCGGGCCGCGGATCGTGAGCCCGCCGGGCGGGTCGCACCCCAGCCGCTAGCCTGACCCCGCGGCCCAGCCGGCTCGGCCCAGCTGCGCTCGAGCCAGCCGGCGATGATTGCTGCGCCGCGCGGCCGCTCATGGGCCTCGATTTGCGTCATCGCGGCCTGCCGGGCGAGCCTATGTCAGCGCGCGGGCATCCGGGCGCAGCGACGAGAGGAAGTCAGGCGTGGCGTATCAGACCCCGGCCGGGGACATTGTCGCGATCATCGATGCGCCGCCGACCCCGGCAGCATCGCTTGCTCCAGGCCGCCGGTTCGTCGCGCTTGTGCACTACGAGTCACACCCGCCGGTCGCTCATCTGGCCCGGCCGTACCTCGCGCTGGCAGGCCTCCGGCTTGACCCGGCGCTCGGCGGCCGGCAACGGACCCGCAGGCTCACCGGGCTGTCGGTGATCTCGCTTCCGGCTGGCCCGCCGCGCCGGATCGAACTGCCCGAGGGCAAGTCGGTCAGCGTGCCGGCCTGGGCGCCGGACGGGCGCCGGTTCGCCTTCACGGTGGACGAGCCGGACGGGATCGCAGTCTGGGTGGCGGACGCGCAGGCTGCCACCGCCGCCCCGGTGCCGGGCCTGCGGGTCCGCGATGTGCTCGGCGGAGACCCGACGTCGCCGAACTCGACCGTGCGCTGGTCCAGGGACGGCAGCGCGCTGCTCGTGCTCGGTTCCCCCGCTCCGCCGGCCGCGGCAGGACCGGAGCCCATCGAGCCGCAGGTCGAGGAGGTCGCTGGCAAGCGGTCGCAGATGGCGACGTTCACCGATCTGCTGCGGACCGACGCGGACGCTGATGTCTTCGAGGCGCTGGCTACGACGATCCCGCTCCGCGTCGACCCGGAGTCAGGCGCGGTCACTGAGCTCGGCCCGCCTGCGCTCTACTATCACCTGAGCGAATCGCCCGACGGCGAGCATCTGCTCGTCTACCGGCTGCAGCGGCCATTCTCGTTCCGCGTCCCGTTCCCCTACTTCGCCCGCCGGGTCGAGGTGTGGTCGGCCGCCGGCGAGCTGGAGCGGGTTGTCGCCGATCTTCCGGTCAGCGACGAGGTGCCGCGCCAGGGCGTGCCCACGGGCCCGCGCATGGTGTCGTGGGAGGAGTCCGTGCCGGCAAGCCTGGTCTGGACCGAGGCGCAGGACGGCGGCGATCCGCTCGCGAAGGCCGAGCACCGGGATCAGCTGCTGAGGCTGCCGGCGCCGTTTGCTGACTCCCCGCTGCCCAGCGGGCTGGTCGAGCACCGCTGCCTGGGCTGGTTCGACATGACTGCCCCTGGCAGCTTGCTGGTCACCGAGCACGACAGGGATCATCGCTGGCTGACCACGCGGCTCATCGATCTCGCCGCCCCGGAGGACAGCCGCGTCATCTTCGATCACTCCGCCGACGAGGCGTACCTCGATCCGGGTACGCCGATGATGACCATGCATCCGGACGGGACGCGGACGGTGCTCCAGGACGGCAACCACATCTACCTCCGCGGGGAAGGCGCCAGCCCGGACGGCGACCGGCCCTTCCTGGACCGCCTCGACCTGGCCGACCTGAGCACGACGCGCCTGTGGCGCAGCCCGGCCGATGCGTATGAGCAGGTGCTTGGCTTCGCCGGCGACGACCGGGAGACTGTGCTGACCTGGCACGAGAGCCGGGCCGAGCCGCCGAACCTGGCAGTGACGCGGCTGGACGGCACAGACCGGACTCAGCTCACGTCCTGGCCGGATCCGCATCCGCAGCTGACAGGCATGGACAAGCGCCTGGTCAGCTACGACCGCGGCGACGGGGTGCAGCTGACGGGCATGCTCCATCTGCCGCCCGGTTACGATCCGGGGCGCGACGGCCGGCTGCCGCTGGTCATCTGGGCGTATCCGCTCGACTACGGCGATGCCGCTACGGCCGGCCAGGTCCGGGGGACGAGCGAGCGGTTCACGCGGCTGATGGCGTCCGATCCGATCTGGTTCGTGCTGCGCGGGTACGCAGTGCTGCAGAACGCCACGATGCCGGTCATCGGCGACCCCGAGACCATGAACGACACCTACGTCGAGCAGATCACCAGGGCTGCAGCCGCGCACATCGGGGCGCTCGCCGAGATGGGCATCGCCGATCCCGGCCGGGTCGCCGTCGGGGGGCACAGCTACGGCGCGTTCATGACGGCGAACCTGCTGGCGCACTCCAGTCTGTTCGCCGCGGGCATCGCCCGCAGCGGTGCCTATAACCGCAGCCTGACGCCCTTTGGCTTCCAGACCGAGCGGCGTAATTTCTGGGAGGCGACCGACGTGTACGACCGGGTGTCGCCCTTCAGGTACGCCGACAAGATCGCCGCGCCCCTGCTGCTTGTGCACGGTGAGCGGGATGCCAACTCCGGCACGTTCCCGATTCAGTCGGAGCGGCTCTTCCAGGCCATCCAGGGCACCGGCGGGACGGCCCGGCTGGTGATCCTGCCGCACGAGAGTCACGGCTATATCGCCCGCGAGTCAGTGCTGCACGTGCTGGCCGAGGAGTTCAGCTGGCTGGATCGCTGGCTCGGCGGTAACTACACCACGATCGAACAGGCAGGGAACGGGGCCGACGAAGACGAGGCCTGGGAGTAGCAACTGCCACCCATGACGGTGCGCTAGCCGCCTAGTGGAGCAGGCGGAGCGCGTTCATGTCGTCGTCCACGAAGTAGACACCGCCGCGCCCCGGCCGAACCGCGAGGCCGAACAGTGCGCCGGCGCCCCTCGGGCTGCCAGTTGAGTTCAGGAAGCGCGAGAAGACCTGACGGCCTGCCGGAGTCGTCTCCACGATCCTGCCGTTGCCGCCATTGACGGTGAGCACGTTGCCGTTCGGCGCGATCGCGAGGCCGAGCGGCATCCTCAGGAACCCGCCCATGGTGACCACGAAGCCGGGGCCGCTGCTGCCCGGGCGTGTCAGTGCGTTCGGGATCGCGAAGATCCGGCTGGTCAGCGTCGAGGCGACATAGAGGCGCCCGTGGCGGCCGAGCCCGAGCCCCGTCGGTCCGAGCACGAATGCGGCCGGGTCGGTTCGCTGCGAGTAGCCAAAGGCGATCGTCACCGACCCCGTCAGCGTCGGCGGAGCGAAGCGGCGCAGCCGCAGCGTCAGCCGCTGGACATAACCTCGGTTAACGACCTTGCCCTTGGCGGCGACGGTTCCGTTCAGCACGTTGGTGACGAACAGGGCAGCGCTTCTGCCACGTGCAACAGCCGTGGAGTCCCAGGGGCCATTGATGCCGTTGCCGCTGATCGTTTCCTTGACCTGGCCCCTGCTGTTCAGCACGATCAGGCAGCCGGCCTTCGCGGTAGCTGCCATCCCGTTCCTGGACGGCGTGCTGCCTACCACGACCCAGCCGCCGGGCAGTACTTCGAGCGCCGTGGTCAGGCCCACGCCGCCGGGACAACTGCCCGGCAGCGTGCGGGGGTTGACCTGCGCGAAGAGCGACTGGTGGCCCCTAGGGCTGATCTGCACGATCGTCTTCCCGGTGCCCTGCAGGTTTTTCTTGTTGTTGAAGTTGCTGACCAGGACGCTGCCCGCGTGCAGGCGCCCGATGCTCTGCCGCACGATGAAGACGCCATACGGATTGACGTCCCCGTTGTGCGGCACCGTGGAGGCGATGGTCGTGATCTTGCTGAAGTGGCTGAGGTAGGACGGTGGCCCGGCTGGCTGAGCCGAGGCGGCGGGCGACAGGGCGAGCCCGAGAGCGGTGACGATTCCGGCTGCGGTGGCAGCCGCCGCTATGCCCTTACGTGCAGGCATGCGTACTCCTTCGACGTTGGCCGACGGTAAGGCCGACCAAGAAGCACTGTCATGCTGCGTTGCGCCCGGTGGCGAGGCACCTGGCCGGCCCACCGCCCTGGAAACGGGCGGTGCGGCCGGGCGGTTCAGGTCTTTTTGCTGGTTACCGGTGGTAGCGCTCGAAGGCCGAGGAATAGTCGAAGATCTCGTCCGTGGCGAACCACACGTCGATCTCCTTCGCGGCCTCTTCCCGGTTACCGGAGGCATGCACGAGGTTCGCGACGGCGATTCCGCGCTCGTTCGCATAAGCCTGGCTCATGTGGGCGAAATCACCACGGATGGTGCCCGGCAGAGCCTGGTCGGGATAGGTCGAGCCGACGAGCTTGCGTGTGCACGCCACTGCCTCAACGCCCTCGAGGACCAGGGCGAGCACCGGGCCGCTCTGCATGAACGTCTCCATCGCCTTGTAGACGGCGGGCCCGAACCGTTCTTCGAGGTCGAAGTAGTGCCGGCGGGTGAGATCGGCGTCCATCCAGACCATCTTGCTGGCGACCACCTTGAGCATCTGATCTTCGAAGCGCGAGAGCACGCGCCCAATTAGGCCCCGAGCTACGGCGTCGGGCTTGAGCAGCACGAGCGTCCGCTCAACTCCGGTGTCGTTACTCATGATGTTCCCTCTCAAGTCTGGTCTGGCCCGCGGCATTGCAGGCGCGCACAGCTTAGCGGCGCGTGCCGCGTGCCCCGTCGCAGACCAGGGGAGTGGGCGTGGCGGACCAGCCGCGGCCGGGCTGCGGGCCGCATCGCTTCTGGCGGTTCCCAGGTCAGTGGCGCTGGGCCGGATGGGACGAAGGGCGCATCAGCACGCTTCCCGGCCGCATTCTCGCTAGTCTCGTAACTGCCGGATACATCGGCCCTGGGCGTTCGTGCCGGGGCGAACCCGACGAATTAGGGACCCGGTCGATCCCCGATCAGCTCCGGCCAGGTCCCGGTAAGGCAGAAGTTCGTGCATGACACCTGGGCAGCCAGAGATCTGCCGGTCCTGAACGCGACCGTCACCCTGCTTGAGCACAGTTACATGGTCACCGTCACCGACATCGCGACCAGCACCGGACTGGAAGTGCCGGCGGTGGCCAGGGCACTGGAAGCTCTTGATCCCGTCTACGTCGACTTCCGCAAGACCACGACCGGCGGGGATCCGCGGTTCTGGTACGTCTTCAAGGTCACGCCCGAGGCCCGGCGGGCTGTGGGGCAGTGGCCGACGGCGGAGGCGCTGGCAGGACGGCTAGCCGAGGAACTCGCAGCAGCCGCGCAGGACGAGCCAGATCCGCAGCGGCACGGGCTGCTGACCTACGCGGCCCGGCTGGTCGGCGACACCCTCAGGGATGCGACCGTGCGGGCGGCGGCACACGTGCTGTCACCAGCGTTCGGCGGAGTGCCGCAGCCGGAGCTCGGCATGCCGGTGCCTGAGCCGGCGGACGACCCCGCCGAGAACATCCCGAGCCTGGTTCAGCTCCCGGAGCTTCCTGAGCTGCTCCGCCCGCAGCGACGGACGCCGGCCGCCGCGCCCAGCGTGCAGGCAGGGACGACAGCACAGCAGCTGGAGCCGCAGCCAGAGCCGGCCTCTGATTCTGCCGAGGCTGACACCGATCTCGACCTCGTTCAGGCCCGGCGCGACGCAGCGAACGCGGTCTAGCCGGCTGGCTTGTGGTCCCCGCCTTGCTTCGTGCTGGGGCCGCTCGCTACGCGGCCGAGCGGCGGCCGGATCGGCCGGATGGGTCCCTTGCCCTTCTGTCTGCGGGGGCCTGACCACATGGCGGGCACGACGTCAAGCTCGCGGGCGATGGCGTATGCAGCCTGCTCGTAGTTGAGCCGCCAGCCGACGAAGTCGGGCCAGGCATCTTCCGGCTTGCGCTCGATGGGGAAGTCGACTTCTTCCAGCCGGGAGATGGCCTCCAGGAAATCCCCGTAGCTGATCTCGATCTCCCCTTCCGGGTCAGGCTCGAGCGGAACCGCGAAGCCCATCGCCCGGGCGATATCGCCGAAGCAGATGAAGCCGGCGCGCAGGCAGAGCCGGGCCGGCACCACTGGTGCCGTCGACGGATTCAGGGCGAGCATCAGCGCGGCCGAGTCCAGCACAGCCAGCAGCGAGGTCACCCACGACGACAGCGATTTCGGCGACCGGAACCAGACCAGCGGCAGGTAGGTCGTATGGCTCTCCCCGACGTCGGCGGCCCACCGCTCCCAATTCGCATACAAGTCGGGCAGCGTGTTGACGGTGGAAACGCCGGAGCCGAGCGCATAGTGGGTGCGCGCGAGCAGCTCAGGCCCCCAGCTCGGGACGCCCCCTCTCGCGTTCAGCAGCGCGACCTCGT
>Ga0335072_10003112_pt1 | contig 25187 bp, 25 predicted proteins | sample Lox_Sample_21_FD_206725 | JGI IMG/M metagenome (GOLD analysis project Ga0335072, IMG submission 206725) | Soil microbial communities from Loxahatchee National Wildlife Refuge, Florida, United States - Lox_Sample_2.1 | ecosystem: Environmental > Terrestrial > Soil > Wetlands | place: USA...
GGCTGATGCGCCTGCGCGGCAAGAGCCGGGAGCAGGCCCAGGCCCGGATGGCGGCGCAGGCCAGCAGGGAAGAGCGGCTGGCCATCGCCACGATCGTGGTGGACAACTCCGGGTCGTTGGCGGAGCTCGACCGGCAGGTTGGCGAGCTCTGGGCCGAGCTGCGCAGGCGGATGTCCGTGCGGGCGGCCGGAGCGAGCTGACAATCTGCGGCCTGCGCACCCTGCGGGAGGCGTACGCGGCTCCGCGGTTAGCTGGCGACGCCGATTGTCAGCAGGTCGTCCTACAGTGGAATTCGTGCAGCAAGCCAAGGAGACACCATGCGGCCGGTGACCGACCTTCAGCGCCGGGTTGCCCCCTTTGAGGTCATTACGGACATGGTCCCGGCCGGGGACCAGCCGCAGGCCATCGCCGAGATGGAGCAGCGGATCGCGGGCGGTGCCAGCGACACCGTGCTGCTCGGCGCGACCGGCACGGGCAAGACCGCCACTGTCGCCTGGCTGGCCGAGCGGATTCAGCGGCCCATGCTGGTGATGCTGCCGAACAAGACGCTGGCGGCGCAGTTCGCCAACGAGCTGCGCGAGATGCTGCCCCGGAATGCGGTCGAGTACTTCGTCTCGTACTACGACTACTACCAGCCGGAGGCCTACGTCCCGCAGACCGATACCTACATCGAGAAGGACTCCTCGATCAACGATGAGGTGGACCGCCTCCGGCACTCGGCGACCAACTCGCTGCTGACCAGGCGCGACACGATCGTGGTCGCGTCGGTGTCGTGCATCTACGGCCTCGGCACGCCGCAGGAGTACGTGGACCGGATGCTGAAGGTCAAGGTCGGCGACACGATCGAGCGGGACAAGCTGCTCCGTCAGCTCGTCGGGATGCACTATGCGCGCAACGACCTGGCCTTCACTCGCGGCACGTTCCGGGTGCGCGGTGACACCATCGAGGTCATCCCGCAGTACGAGGAGCTGGCCGTCCGGATTGAGATGTTCGGCGACGAGATCGAGCGGCTCATGACTCTTCACCCGCTGACCGGCGAGGTGATGAGCGAGGACGACGAGCTGTACATCTTCCCGGCCTCGCACTATGTCGCCGGGCCGGAACGGATGGAACGGGCGATCGCGGGCATCGAGGCGGAGCTCGAGGAGCGCCTCGCGGAGCTGGAGCGGGGCGGCAAGCTGCTCGAGGCGCAGCGCCTGCGGATGCGCACCACCTACGACATCGAGATGATGCGCCAGGTCGGCAGCTGCTCTGGCATCGAGAACTACTCCCGTCATATCGATGGCCGCGTGGCCGGCAGCCCGCCTAACACGCTCCTGGATTATTTCCCGGAGGACTTCCTGCTGGTCATCGACGAGTCGCACAACACGGTGCCGCAGATCGGCGCCATGTACGAGGGCGACGTGTCCCGCAAGCGGGTCCTGGTCGACCACGGTTTCCGGCTGCCGAGCGCGATCGACAACCGGCCGCTGACCTGGGATGAGTTCGGTGACCGTATCGGCCAGACGCTGTACCTCTCGGCCACCCCCGGACCGTACGAGCTCCGTCAGACCGGCGGCGAGATCGTGGAGCAGGTCATCAGGCCGACCGGCCTGGTCGATCCCGAGGTCATCATCAAGCCGACAAAGGGCCAGATCGACGACCTGGTCGGGGAGATCAGGGACCGCGCCGAGAAGTCCGAGCGGGTGCTGGTCACGACGCTGACCAAGAAGATGGCCGAGGACCTGACCGATTACCTGCTCGAGCTCGGCATCCGGGCTCGGTACCTGCACAGCGAGGTCGACACGCTGCGCCGGGTGGAGCTGCTGCGCGAGCTGCGCCTCGGCGAGTACGACGTGCTGGTGGGCATCAACCTGCTGCGCGAGGGCCTCGACCTGCCAGAGGTGTCGCTGGTCGCCATCCTTGACGCCGACAAGGAGGGCTTCCTGCGCTCGGGTACGTCGCTGATCCAGACGATCGGCCGCGCGGCGAGGAACGTCTCGGGCCAGGTGCACATGTACGCCGACAAAGTGACGCCGTCGATGCAGCGAGCGATCGACGAGACCAATCGCCGCCGCGACCGGCAGGTTGCCTACAACACCGAGCATGGCGTCGATCCGCAGCCGCTGCGCAAGCGGATCGCGGACATCCTGGACCAGCTGGCCAGGGAGGACGCGGACACCGAGCAGTTGCTCGGCGGGTCCGGCCGGCAGCAGAGCCGCGGTAAGGCGCCGGTTCCGGGCGTCTCGTCCAGGGCACGGGCCGCCGGAGCCGCGGCAGGCGCACAGGGCGGTGGTCCAGCCCGGGCCGACCTCGCCGCCCTGATCGCCGAGCTGACCGAGCAGATGCATGCCGCGGCCGCGGAGCTGCAGTTCGAGGTGGCTGCCAGGATCCGGGACGAGGTGCGCGATCTCAAGCACGAGCTGCGCGGCATGCAGGCGGCCGGTGTCTGAGGCCCGCGGTTCTGAGGCCCGGGTTCTGAGGCCCGCGGTTCTGAGGCCCGGGTTCTGAGGCCCGCGGTTCTGAGGCCCGGCGGCGAGCCGGCGCTGAGGTGACGTCAAGCGAACGTTCAGGCTGAGCGCCGGCGTAGGGTCGAACTATGCTCGCGAGCCTGCTAGCCGCGCTCGCGTCCGCCTTCTGCTACGGGATCGCGGCCGTGATGCAGGCGATCGCCGTGCGCGCGGCGAGCCGCCGCACGGCCGAGGAAGTAGGGGAGGCAGGCTCGGGGGTCGACCCAGGGCTGCTGGTCCGGATGCTCCGGCAGGGCCTCTTCCTCGCGAGCATCGCCATCGACCTGCTGGGCTTCGTTGCTCAGCTCATCGCCCTGCGGCGGCTGCCGATCTTCGCCGTGCAGGCCATCATGGCCGCCAACCTGGCGGTGACCGCGGTATTCGCGGCCTCCTTGATGAAAGTCCGCCTGCAGTTGCGGGAATGGCTGGCCGTGGCTGGCGTCGTGGTCGGAGTGGCCTTGCTCGGCCTGTCGGCAGGCGCCCAGGGTGCCTCTCGCGTCGGCCGGGACTTCGAGCTCGGGCTCATCCTGGCCGTCGTCGCCGTGGGCCTGGCCGGCTTCGCGGTCGCCCGGCTGCCCAACCCCGTCCGAACCCCCGCCCTCGGGGCCATTGCCGGCCTCGGATACGGGGTGCTCGCGGTCTCTGCCCGGATCCTGCCGGGATTCGGCGCTCTCCAGCTCATCAAGAGCCCAGCCAGCTACACCCTGGCGGCCGCCGGGATTGTCTCTTTCCTGCTCTATGCAACCGCCCTGGAGGGCGGCAGCGTGACGACCGCGACGGCGGCGGTGGTGCTGGCCGAGACGATGCCGCCGGCCCTCATCGGCGTGATCTTCCTCGGCGACACCACGCGGCATGGGCTGACCGAGGTCGCGGGTGTGGGGTTCGTGCTCGCGGTGGCATGCGCGGTCGCCCTCGCGCGGTTCGGCGAGGCGAGCGACCATCCCTCGGCCGTGGAGCAGGCCACGCGGGCAGGGCAGTTCGGCGAGCCAGTCAGCCGCCGGGCCGCGTTAGGGCGTCGCGAGTTGCCAGACCATCCGTAATGGCTGAGCCTCGGCCTTTCCGGCAGATCGGTCGCTAGCTGCGCAAATCTGGCAGCCGGCACGCTTCCCGGCCGGCGTATCTGCCCGGCTGGGCGCGCCGAGCCTGATATCCTGAGATCCCGTGGGTGAGCGGGTTATCCGCTGAATCTGACCACGGGAGTGTCATTGGCGCTATCAGCGTACGGGTCGCGGCCAGCGACGACTAGGCATCTTTTCGTCACCGGAGGCGTTGCCTCCAGCCTCGGCAAGGGACTGACCGCATCCAGCCTCGGCAGGCTGCTGAAGCTGCGCGGACTGCGGGTGAGCATGCAGAAGCTCGACCCCTACCTCAATGTCGATCCGGGCACCATGAATCCGTTCCAGCACGGCGAGGTTTTCGTCACCGACGACGGCACGGAGACTGACCTCGATGTCGGGCACTATGAGCGATTCCTCGACATCCGGCTGCCGGGCTCAGCGAACGTCACAACTGGGCAGATCTACTCGCGGGTGATCGCCAAGGAGCGGCGCGGCGATTACCTGGGCGACACGGTCCAGGTCATCCCGCATATCACCAACGAGATCAAGGCACGGATTCTGGAGATGGCGGGTCCGGAAACCGATGTCGTCATCACCGAGGTCGGCGGGACAGTCGGTGACATCGAGTCACAGCCGTTCCTCGAGGCGATCCGCCAGATCAGGCACGAGATCGGCCGGGACAGGTGCTTCTTCCTGCATGTCTCGCTGCTGCCGTACATCGCGCCATCGGGTGAGCTCAAGACCAAGCCGACGCAGCATTCGGTGGCCGCGCTGCGCAGCATCGGCATCCAGCCGGATGCGATCGTCTGCCGGTCTGACCGGCCGATCAGCGACGGCCTGAAGCGCAAGGTCAGCCTGATGTGCGACGTGGACGACGAGGCCGTGGTCTCGGCCCCGGATGCCCCGTCGATCTACGACATCCCGAAGGTGCTCCATGCCGAGGGCCTGGATGCCTACGTCGTGCGGCGCCTGGGCCTGCCCTTCAGGGACGTGGACTGGAGCGACTGGGACGACCTGCTGCGCCGCGTGCACCGGCCTGCCAGGACCGTCACGATCGCGCTGGTGGGCAAGTACGTGGACCTGCACGACGCGTACCTGTCGCCCGCAGAGGCGCTGCGGGCCGGCGGGTTCGCCCATGATGTCCGCGTCAACATCCGGTGGGTCACCAGCGACGACTGCCAGACTCCGGAGGGCGCCGCACGGCACCTGAGCGATGTCGACGGGATCCTGGTGCCCGGTGGCTTTGGCGTTCGCGGCATCGAGGGCAAGATCGGCGCGGTCCGCCACGCGCGGGAGAACGGCATCCCGATTCTTGGCCTGTGCCTGGGGCTTCAGTGCATGGCCATCGAGGTGGGCCGCGACCTGGCCGGCCTGGAGAACGCCAACAGCGCCGAGTTCGACCCGCAGACGCCCTACCCGGTCATCGCCACGATGGCCGACCAGGAGGATGTCGTGGCGGGGGAGCGCGATATGGGCGGCACCATGCGGCTGGGCCTGTACCCGGCGGTGCTGGCCGAGGGCACCCTGGTGCGGGAGCTGTACGGAGAGCCGGTCGTGGAAGAGCGGCACCGGCACCGGTACGAGGTCAACAACGCCTACCGGGACAAGCTCGAGGCCGCCGGCCTGATCTGCTCCGGGCTGTCGCCCGATGGCCGTCTCGTCGAGTTCGTCGAGCTGCCGCGGGATGATCACCCCTTCTTCGTGGCCACGCAGGCTCATCCCGAACTGCTGTCCCGGCCGACCCGGCCGCACCCGCTGTTCAGCGGCCTGGTGAAGGCCGCGCTCGAGCGCAGCCGTGCCGTTCCCGCAGCCGAGGCGGTCGCGGCGGGCGCGGCGCGGCCCGTGGCCAGCGCCTGACCTGCCAGTGGATGATCTGAGGGACGAGGCTGACTCCTGGCCGGTCCTGGAGTCCTTGGTACTGGCCGCTGGCCGCATCGTGACGCTGCGTCAGGACGCCGTCGAGCTGCCGGATGGCCAGGCCGTCCGGCGCGAGGTCGTCGAGCATCCTGGCGCCGTGGCGATCGTCGCACTTGACAGCCGCGACCGCGTGCTGATGATCCGCCAGTACCGGCACCCGGCCGGGGCGATGCTCTGGGAAATACCGGCCGGGCTGCGGGACGTTACCGGGGAGCCACTGCTCGCGACAGCTCAGCGAGAGCTGCTCGAGGAGGCCGGCTGCCTGGCCGGGGACTGGCATCTGCTCGCGGACTACCTGTCATCGCCGGGCATCAGCACCGAGCGGCTACGGGTCTACCTGGCCCGCGAGCTGACCATGGTTCCGGCCGGGCAGCACGAGTATGTTCGGCACGACGAAGAGGCTTACCTGACGGTGGCATGGGTGCCCCTGGCCGATGCCGTCCGGCGGGTTCTGGCCGGGGACCTGCACAATGGCGTTGCGATCGTGGGTATCTTGTCCGCGTATATGGCTCAGCGCGAAGGCTTCGTGACGGTTCGCCCGGCTGACGAGCCAGAGACCCTATGACCGCTACCGCTAGTCACAGTTCGGCACGCAAGGAAGGGCACAAGGCCAATGAAGGTCGGCGTTCCTAAGGAAGTCAAGAATCACGAGTACCGCGTGGCGATCACGCCCGCCGGCGTGCACGAGCTGGTGCGGGACGGGCACGAGGTCTACGTCCAGCAGCACGCTGGCGTCGGCTCGTCGATCCCCGATGAAGACTTCGTGGCCGCTGGCGCCGCGATCCTGCCGACCGCGGACGAGGTCTGGCAGACCGGCGAGCTGATCCTCAAGGTCAAGGAGCCGGTCGCCGAGGAGTACCACCGGATGCGCAAGGACCAGGTGCTGTTCACCTACCTGCACCTGGCTGCCAGCCGTCCGTGCACGGATGCGCTGCTGGAGTCCGGCATCACCGCGATCGCTTATGAGACCGTGCAGCTGCCGGACGGCTCGCTGCCGCTGCTCGCGCCGATGTCTGAGGTGGCGGGCCGGATGGCGCCGCAGGTGGGCGCGCACCACTTGCAGCGCGACGGCGGCGGCCGGGGCGTGCTGATGGGCGGGGTGTCCGGCGTCTACGCCGCGAAGGTTGTCGTGCTCGGCGCGGGCGTGTCCGGGATGAGCGCCGCGGCTATCGCGCTGGGCATGCAGGCGGAGGTGCTGCTGCTGGATAAGAACGTTTCCCGGCTGCGCCAGGCAGACGCCATCTACCAGGGGCACTGCCAGACGGTGGCGTCCAACTCCTACGAGATCGAGCGCGCGGTGATCGATGCCGACCTGGTCATCGGTGCGGTGCTGGTGCCGGGCGCGAAAGCGCCCACCCTGATCAGTAACGTGCTCGTCTCGCGCATGAAGCCAGGATCCGTGCTCGTGGACATCTCGATTGACCAGGGCGGCTGCTTCGAGGACAGCCACCCGACCACGCATGCCGATCCGACCTACCGGGTGCACGACTCGGTCTTCTACTGCGTGGCGAACATGCCCGGTGCGGTACCGCACACCTCGACGTACGCGCTCACGAACGTGACGCTGCCGTACGCGGTCGAGATCGCCAACCGGGGCTGGCGCGAGGCGCTGCGCCGTGACCCGTCCTTCGCGCCCGGCCTCAACACCCACGAGGGCAGCCTGACCTGCGCTCCGGTGGCGGAGGCCCACGGGCTGCCCGCGCTGACCCTGGCGGAGGTGCTCAGCTGACCACATTCGCCCGAGCTATCGGGCGCTATCTCGACCACCTGGCCGTGGAACGGGGACTCGCCGAGCACACGCTGCAGGCTTACCGGCGTGATCTGCAGCGCTACGCAAGCTCCCTGACCGCGGCCGGGCGGACCGAGATCGAGCAGGTCAGCACGAAGGATGTGGCCGGCTTCCTGGCCGGGCTCCGCGAGGGCGACGAGACTCACCCGCCGCTGGCCGCCAGCTCGGCCGGCCGGGCGGTGGTCGCCGTCCGCGGGCTGCACGCCTTCGCGCTGGCCGAGGGCCTGACGACGGACGATCCGGCGCGGGCGGTCCGGCCGCCAGTCCCGCCGCGCCGGCTGCCGAAGGCGATCTCTGTCTCCGAGGTGGAACGGCTGCTCGACGCAGCCGCGGTGGGCCAGGCGGCGCTGCGCGACCGGGCTCTGCTTGAGCTGCTGTACGGCACCGGCGCGCGCATCTCTGAGGCCGTCGGCCTCGATGTTGACGACCTCGAACTGGCCGGCGAGCCTCGGTCTGCGTCGTCGGTAGCCGCGATCGTCCGGCTCAAGGGCAAGGGCGGTAAGCAGCGGCTGGTGCCGGTCGGCAGCTTCGCCAGGGATGCCGTCGATGCGTACCTGGTGCGGGCACGGCCGGCCCTGGCGGCAGCAGCGCGCCGTGGGCAGCCGAGCCCGGCGCTCTTCCTCAACGCACGGGGCGGCCGGCTCACCCGGCAGGGTGCCTGGGGCACGCTCCGCGCGGCGGCGGGCAGGGCCGGGCTGGCGGAAGTGTCGCCGCACGTACTGCGGCACTCCTTCGCCACCCACCTGCTTGACGGGGGCGCCGACGTCCGCGTGGTGCAGGAACTGCTCGGGCACGCGTCGGTGACGACCACCCAGGTATACACGCTGGTCACCGTCGAAAAGCTGCGCGAAGTGTACGCGGCCGCGCACCCGCGGGCGCTGGGTTAAGTACGCGCCGCGCCGTATCCGCCGGGAAAGCTGGAGCCCAGAGTCGGACTAGCAAACGCCGCGGCGCGGCCGTGTGACTGCGGCCTGACGGGCAATGCCAGTCACGGGCCAGCCCGTTCCCGGTATCGGTATCAGCTGGTGCGCTCTGGTCACATTGCGCATGCGGTTCATTTGGCACCGGTACGGTGAGCCGGCTTGCCGGCCATTGGCGCAGGGCCTAGAGTCCGTGTTCCAGTGAGCGCATTTCTGCGCTAGCCGCCGGGAGGTGCGGTAGCTGTGTCAGCATCCCAAATCCTCGAGGTTAGGCCCGGCCTGGTGGGACCGACCGGGCGGCCAACGCCGGTGTTCCCCGAACCCGCGCCATTGCTGGTACACGGGCCGGCCCGGATCGCTGCGGTCTGCAACCAGAAGGGCGGCGTGGGCAAGACCACCACGACCATTAACCTCGGTGCTGCGCTGGCCGAGCAAGGTCGCCGCGTCCTGCTCGTCGACTTCGACCCCCAGGGCGCCCTGTCGGTCGGCCTCGGCGTGCAGCCCCACGAACTGGACGCGACCGTCTACAACCTTCTGATGCAGCGCGGCCTGACGGCACAAGACGTGATCATCAAGACCCGCGTCGACGGCATGGACCTGCTGCCGAGCAATATCGACCTGTCCGGCGCCGAGGTGCAGCTCGTGCACGAGGTCGGCCGCGAGTTCGTGCTCGGCCGCGTCCTGCAGCCGGTGATCCCGGACTACGACGTGATCCTGATCGACTGCCAGCCGTCGCTCGGCCTGCTGACCGTCAACGCTCTGGCCTGCGCGGACGGCGTGCTCGTGCCGCTGGAGTGCGAGTACTTCGCGTTGCGCGGGGTAGCCCTGCTGATGGAGACCATCGACAAGGTGTCCAGTCGGCTCAGCCCCAAGCTCGCCATCGACGGCCTGCTGGCGACGATGTACGACTCTCGTACCCTGCACACCAGGGAAGTGCTGTCCGGAGTCGTCCAGGGATTCGGCGACCTTGTCTTTCACACCGTCATCAGCCGGACGGTGCGATTCCCTGACGCTACCGTGGCGGGAGAGCCGATAACCAGGTTCGACCCTGCGTGCAACGGCGCCAGCTCGTACCGTGAGCTGGCCAAGGAGGTACTAGATAGGTGGCGTCAGGGCGTTCCCGCGGGTCCCGTTCGCGCCGGGTAAGCCTGCCCGGCGTCGCAGAGCTGCTGCGGCCTCCGGCAAGGACGCCAGGGGCGCCAAGTGAACGACAAGCGAGCGGCAGGGAAAGCCACCCTCAGAAGATTACGGTTTACATGTCCGGTTCCGAGCTGATTGACCTGGAACGGGCGCGCCTGGCGCTGCGGTCTTATGGCATCTCGGTTGACCGTGGCCGGGTCGTCCGGGAGGCGATCGCCGTCCTGATCGCCGACCTGGATGCGACGGGGGAGAACAGCCTGCTCGCGCAGCGGCTGCGCGAGGCGAGTAAAGGGTTCGGGTAATCTCCACGACAACCACCATGACAACCAGCGAATCGAGCGATGTCGCGCCTGGTAGCGGCGCAGGCAGCTTTCAGGTGCACCTCGATGTCTTCGAGGGCCCGTTCGATCTCTTGCTAGCGCTCATCTCCAAGCACAAGCTGGACATCACCGAGATAGCGCTGTCCAGCGTAACCGACGAGTTCATCGGCTATATCCGCGCGCTGGCCGGCGGCTGGGACCTGGATCAGGCCAGTTACTTCCTGGTAGTCGCGGCGACATTGCTCGACCTGAAGGCGGCCCGGCTGCTGCCCTCCGGCGAGGTCGACGACGAGGAGGACCTGGCCCTGCTGGAGGCCAGGGATCTGCTGTTCGCCCGGCTGCTGCAGTACCGGGCCTATAAGGAGGTGGCCGCAGAGTTCGCCGGCCGCCTCGCCGCCGAGGGGCATCGGTACCCGCGGCGGGTCCCGATGGAGCCGCGGTTCGCCGAGCTGCTGCCCGAGGTGCTGATCGGCATCGGTGCGGCCGAGTTCGCGGCGATCGCCGCGCGGGTGCTGGCGCCGCGCAAGCGGCCGCTGGTATCGACGGCCCATCTGCACGTCCCGCGCACGTCGGTGCGCGAGCAGGCTGAGATACTGCTAGCACGGCTGCGTACCCTGCGCCGAGCTACGTTCCGGCAGCTCATCAGCGACTGCGCCGGAACCTATGAGGTCGTGGCGCGGTTCCTGGCGGTGCTGGAGCTGTACCGGGACGGGCTCGTCAGCCTGGATCAGGTCGCGCCGCTCGCCGACTTGTACCTCACCTGGACAGACCATGGCGAGCACGGCATTCGGCACGAGCACGAGGAATACGATGGATAACGGGCCTAGCCTGCGGATGAGCCTGGAGGCGGTGCTGCTCGTAGCCGACGAGCCGGTGCCCGCGGAGTTGCTCGCGGAGGTCACCCAGCAGCCAGCATCCGCGGTCGAGGCGGCGCTGCGCGAGCTTGCCAGCGCCTATACGGCTGAGCAGCGCGGTTTCGACCTGCGCGAGGTAGCTGGCGGCTGGCGCCTGTACACCCGTGCGGAGTGCGCTGCCGTCGTCGAGCGGTTCGTCAGCGGCGGACAGGAGATCAGGCTGACTCAGGCCGCGCTGGAGACGCTGGCCGTAGTCGCCTACCGGCAGCCGGTCAGCCGCGCCCGGGTGTCCGCGGTGCGCGGGGTTAACTGTGACGGCGTCATGCGCACCCTCGTGCTGCGCGGGCTGGTCGAGGAAGCAGGCAGCGATCCGGAGAGCGGCGCGATCCTGTTCCAGACCACCGGATACTTCCTGGAGCGGCTGGGGCTGGCCGGTCTGTCCGACCTCCCGGACCTGGTGCCGTTCCTGCCGGACCACCTCGACGACGAGCTGGACCTGGGCTATGACGCGCTCAGGTAATAAGCCGCGCCCGGCCGGCCAGGGGCTGAGCGCCGCGGACCTGGCCCGCGCGAAGGCAGCCGCCGCGAGCCTGGCTGACGACGACTTCGACGACGACTGGGACGCCGGCAGCCAGGGTGAGCGTGACTCGCTGACCGACGTGCCGGGCGGTGTCCGCCTGCAGAAGGTGCTCGCCTCGGCGGGCGTGGGCAGCAGGCGGCACTGCGAGGAGCTGATCGGTGCCGGGCGGGTCGAGGTGGACGGCGAGATCGTGCGCCGGTTCGGTGCCCGGGTTGATCCCCAGCATCAGGTCATCAGGGTGGATGGCCGGCGCATCCCGGCCCGCGAGGACCTGGTGTATATCGCGCTGAACAAGCCTGCCGGGGTGCTCACCTCGATGTCCGACAGCCGCGGCAGGAAGACGATGACGGACCTGCTCGGAGATACCGCTGAGCGGCTGTTCCACGTCGGCCGGCTGGACTACGACACCGAGGGCCTGATGCTGCTGATGAACGACGGGGAACTGGCTCACCGCCTGGCCCACCCTCGGTTCGGCGTCCCCAAGACCTACCTGGCCGAGGTGCCAGGCCCGGTCCCGCGGGACCTGGGTCGTCAGCTCATGGCCGGGATCGAGCTGGATGACGGCGTTGCCAGCGCGGACAAGTTCCGCGTGGTGGAGCAGGTGAGCGGCCGGGCGCTGGTGGAGATTACCCTGCATGAAGGCCGCAAGCACATTGTCAAGCGGATGCTGGCGGCAGCCGGGCACCCGGTGAGCAGGCTGGTGCGGACCCAGGTGGGACCTGTCTCACTTGGCTCGCTCCGGCCGGGCACGACCAGGCAGCTGTCGGCCAAGGAAGTCGGCGACCTCTACGCGGCGGTCGGCCTCTAAGAAAAAGGAGGGCACGTGGCTGTCCGTGCAGTCCGCGGCGCGGTGCAGGTGGGCGGTAACGACCGGGCCGAGATCCTGGCCGGTACTGCCGAGCTGGTGACGGAGGTGATGAACCGCAATGACCTCAGCACCGACGATGTCATCAGCGTCATCTTCACCGCGACGCCAGACCTCACCGGGGAGTTCCCGGCTCTTGCCGCCCGCAAGCTCGGGTTTCAGGAGGTACCGCTGCTGTGCGCGGCCGAGATCGACGTGCCCGGCGCGATGCCGCGCGTGGTGCGCCTGATGATGCACATCGAGACGAGCAAGCCGAGGTCGGCGATGCAGCACGTCTACCTGCACGGCGCGGCCGCTCTCAGGCTGGACATCGCCCAGTGACCACAGGCCAGCTGACCAGCGTGGTCGTGATCGGGACCGGACTCATCGGCACATCGGTGGCATTGGCCCTGCGCGAGCACGACGTCACCGTGTGGCTGGCCGATCACGATCTCGCCGCCGTGCGGCTAGCCGCCGATCTCGGAGCGGGCCAGCCGCTGCCTGCCGACGGCGTGCCCGGCGGCCCGGCGGACGTCGCCGTGCTCGCCGTGCCGCCGGCCGTGGTCGCCCCCGAGCTGCGTGCGGCACAATCGCGCGGCCTTGCTCGCAGTTACACCGATGTGGCCAGCGTGAAGGAGCTGCCGCTGGCTGGTGCCCGTCAGCTGGGCTGCGACCTGGCCAGCTACCTGCCCGGCCATCCGCTGTCGGGCCGCGAGCGATCGGGGCCGGCTGCTGCGAAGGCCGACCTGTTCGTCGGCCGCCCGTGGGTGCTCTGCCCGCAGCCAGGTAACGATCAGGAAACCATCGCGAGGGTAACGGCGCTGGCACGGGAGTGCGGCGCCCTTCCGCTGTCGGTGTCGGCGGCTGAGCATGACCAGTTCGTGGCGCTGGTGTCGCATGCTCCGCATGTGGTCGCTGCAGCGATGGCGGCCAGGCTTGAGTACGCGCCCGACACCGCGCTTGCGCTGGCGGGGCAGGGGCTGCGGGATGTGACGAGGATCGCAGCGTCCGGCGCCGGCATGTGGGTGCAGATCCTGGCGGCGAACGCCGGTCCGGCGGCCGCGGTGCTCCGGGCGGTTGCGGCCGACGTGGCCGCGGTCGCCGACGCGCTGGACGCGGTCGCGATCGGGGATGAGCAGGCCGTGAAGCAGATCGCGGATCTGCTGGAGCGCGGCATCGACGGCGTCGGGCGGATTCCGGGCAAGCATGGCGGCCCCGCGCGCGGATTCGCGCCGGTCCAGGTCGTCATCCCGGACCGGCCGGGGGAGCTGGCCCGGCTGTTCCAGGCGGCGGGCGCGGCCGCCGTCAATATCGAGGACCTGACCATCGAGCATTCACCCGGCCTGCCGGTCGGCGTTGCCGAGCTATGGGTCCGGCCGGATGCAGTTTCGCCGCTGTCTGACGTGCTGGCTGCCGGTGGCTGGCCCGTCCGCCGGTAGCATCGCCTAGTGACCCAATCAGCGGCTCGGATGGTATCCACCGGCGTGGACGGAATACAGGGTTATGTCGGCGAACCTGGCCTGGTGATCGCCATGGACGGCCCGGCTGGCTCCGGCAAGTCGACAGCGGCTCGCCGCGTCGCTGCCGTACTGGGCGTGCGCTACCTCGACACCGGCGCCATGTACCGCGCACTGACCTGGTGGCTGCTTGGCCGGGAGGTCGACCTGACTGACACCGCGGCCGTGCTGGCAAGGCTCGGCGAACCGAAGATCACGATCGGGACCGACCCGGCGGCTCCGCAGATTTCGGTCGACGGCCAGGATGTTTCTGGCCCGATCAGAACCCGTGAGGTATCGAACACCGTCAGCACGGTGGCGGCGATCCCGCAGGTACGCCAGCGGCTGATCGGCATGCAGCGGGAGATCATCGCGGCCGCGACAGCGGCGGGTGACGGCATCGTGGCCGAGGGCCGTGACATCGGCACCGTGGTCGCGCCCGACGCCGCGGTCAAGGTGTACCTCACCGCGAATGCAGACGTGCGGGCCGAGCGGCGCAGCGCGGACCTGGCCGCCGACCCGGCTGCCACCGTCGACACCACCAGGCGCGAGCAGGCGCGGCGGGACCAGCGTGATGCCGCGCAGATGGCGCGGGCTGGCGATGCGGTTGAGATCGACACCAGCGCGCTTGGCCTCGACGAAGTCGTCCGGCGCGTCGTGGAGATGGCCAGGGCCCGGCAGGCGGTATGGCATGGCTGAGCCCGATGAGCGGGCAACCTCCCCGGAGGCACCAGCGCCGGTGCTGGCAGTCGTTGGTCGGCCGAACGTCGGGAAGTCGACGCTGGTGAACCGGATACTCGGCAGCAGGCAGGCTGTGGTCGAGGACACGCCAGGCGTCACCAGAGATCGGGTCAGCTATGACGCGACCTGGCGCGGCCGCGCGTTCACGGTGGTGGACACCGGCGGCTGGGAGCCGTCGGTGGAAGGTACCCCGGCGCTTGCCGCCAGAGTGGCGGCGCAGGCGCGAGTGGCAGTTGACGCGGCCGACGCGGTGCTGTTCGTGGTCGATGCGGTCGTCGGGGTTACCGACGCGGACGCTGCCGTCGCCGCGGTGCTGCGCCGCTCAAAGAAGCCGGTGGTGCTGGCGGCGAACAAGGTAGACGACGCGCCCGGCGAACCGAACGTGCATGCCCTCTGGTCACTCGGTCTCGGCGAGCCGGTGCCGGTGAGTGCGCTGCACGGCCGCGGTAGCGGGGACCTGCTCGACGCAGTGCTGGGCGCCTTGCCCGAAGCGCCTGCCGAGCGCGACCAGGGTGAGGGCGGCCCGCGCCGGGTCGCGCTGATCGGCCGGCCGAATGTCGGCAAGTCCAGCCTGCTGAACAAACTGGCCGGAGCTGAGCGGGTCCTGGTCGACGCGGAGGCCGGTACTACCAGGGACCCGGTCGATGAGCTCATCGAGCTCGGCGGGCAGACGTGGCGGTTCGTCGATACGGCCGGCATCAGGCGCCGGGTGCGCGAGACTCAGGGCGCGGATTTCTTCGCGGCGCTGCGCACCGAACGGGCGCTGGAGCGGGCCGAGGTGGCGGTCGTGCTGATCGATGCGAGCCAGCCGCTGGCGGAGCAGGACCTGCGGATCATCTCGATGGTGATCGACGCGGGCCGAGCCCTCGTGATCGCCTACAACAAGTGGGACCTGGTCGACGCCGAGCGGCGGGAGTTTCTGGACAAGGAGATCGACCGCCAGCTGCACAATGCCCGGTGGGCGCCGCGCGTCAACATCTCCGCGAAGACCGGCTGGCACGTCGACCGGCTCGTTCCCGCCCTGGAGCAGGCGCTGGAGAGCTGGGATACCCGGGTCCCGACCGGCAGGCTGAATGCCTGGCTGACTGCGCTGATTGCAGCAACGCCGCCGCCGGTGCGCGGCGGAAAGCAGCCGAAGATCATGTTCGCGACCCAGGCCGGGACCCGGCCGCCGCACTTCGTGCTGTTCACCAGCGGCTTTCTGCAGGCGGGCTACCGGCGCTTCATCGAGCGCAAGCTGCGCGATGAGTTCGGGTTCGCCGGCACGCCGGTGCACGTGACGATGCGGCTGCGGGAGAAGCGATCTGGTCCGTCGGGCCGGGCCGCCAGGGGTCCTGGCCGAAGTTAGCAGTCGCCTGGCGCGCTCAGTGCGAACCAGACCGTCGTTCCCCTGCCGTCTCGCCGGTAGCCCCACTGATCCGACAGCGTCTGCACGAGGAAGAGCCCGTGCCCGTCGGAGGCGTACACGTCGCCGCGCACGATCGGCGTGCTGAGGTCCGATCCTTCGTCGGCGACCTCGATCCGCACTCCTCCTGGCGATTCCATGATCAGCACGGTGACCGTGCCGCCATGGCAATGAGAGTTGCTGTGCATGACGGCGTTCGTGACCAGTTCAGAGGTCAGCAGGACGGCATCGTCCAGGAGGGGGTGTAACTCGCCGAGAGCCTTGGCAATGAAGCCGCGTGCTTCGCTCACGTGCTCGGGCAGGCCAGGGATGATGAGCGTGCCCACGACTTCTGCTCCTGCCGTGACGGCCAGGTCCTGGGCGGCGTCGTCCGGCCGAGCGGCGGTGGATGCCATCCCGGTCGCCCCCTCCCGCGCGGTGCCCCGAGAAGCAATCAGCTAAAGAGCGCCGTTTCGTCCATTTACAGATATCGGCGCGCAGCCCGGCAGCCAGACAAGACGGCGCGGGTAACGGCGCCCTTTGACGACAATGATGATGTGGGAGTGCGCGCCACGCAAGTGCATGACACAAATAACGACGGCGAAATTTCACGTGCGATCTCAGCGCTCGTGATGGCTCGTGTATCGTGACCGATAAGTCAGTGAGTGCCGCTGGCAGCCAATCTTCCGGCTCGTGCAGATTGGCTGTGAGCTTCCCGCAGAGGGGGCGAGTGCCAGTGTCGGTTGGCCCAACCGTCCGCCGCCGTCGCCTTGGCAGTGAGTTACGGCGCCTCCGGGAGTCGCAGTCAATCAAGCTCGAAGAGGTCGCTGAGCGGCTTGGCCTTGCTCCGTCCACGCTCTCACGGATAGAGACCGGCAAGGCCCCCACGCGGACCGCCTACCTGACCGCCATGCTCGAGCTGTACGGGGTCGATGACCCGGGCCAGCGGCAGGTGCTGCTGGAGATGGCACGAGAGGGCCACCGCAAGGGCTGGTGGGCCGTCTGGGACGGGGTGCTGCCGACGGGCTTCGGCATCTACGTCGGGCTTGAGGCCGAGGCTGCATCGCTGCGCGTTTACGAGGCCCAGGTCGTACACGGACTCCTGCAGACCGAGGACTACGCCAGGGCCGTGATGTCCACGGTTCGCCGCCGCCAGACGCCTGACGAGATCGACCGGCTCGTCAAGCTGCGGATGCAGCGGCAGGAGGTCCTGCTGCGGGCCGATCCGCTGGAGCTGTGGATCATCCTCGACGAGGCCGTCCTGCGGCGGATGGTAGGGCCGTCCCCCGTCATGCGCGAGCAGCTTGAGCATCTCTACGAAGCGAGTCAGTGGCCGAATATCACCCTGCAGGTGCTGAGTTTTGGCAGTGGCCTGCACCCGGGACTCGGCGGCTCGTTTGCCATTATCGAATTCCCTGAGCGTTTCGACCCCGACGTTGTCTATACCGAAGGGGTGACTGGCCAGGCCTATATTGAGGAGCGGGACAGGGAGGTCCGGGCTCGTTCCGAGGCATTCGACCTGCTGCGCGCAACTGCGCTGCCGCCGGCCGACTCGGCGCTTCTGATCCGATCCATTTCCGAGGGACCAGAAGAAGAATCCACCTGAAGGGAAATCACATGTCCGAATATGATCTTTCGAATGCAGCGTGGGTCAGCAGCCGCGCCTGCAACAACTCTGCCTGCGTCCAGGTCGCCCACCTGCCTGGCGGCATGGTGGGCATCCGGGACTCGAAGGACACGACCAAGGCGGCTCACATCTTCGACAGCGCGGAGTGGGCCGCATTCGTTGCCGGCGTCAAGGCTGGCGAGTTCGACGTACCCGTGGGCTAACCACGGGACAGGCAGCGGCGGCCTCCGGAGCGCTGAGCTGGCCCAGGCGGGCGACCCCTGGAGCCCGGCAGCGCGTTCTGCAGGCCGCCGCCTGTTACCGAGAGTTGATTACTGAGAGTCGATGGCGTCCGGGTCGATCAGCGGCTGTGCGAAAACGTGCCCGAGTGGCTCGGGCCCGACGTACTGCTGGCAGCGGCAGTCTTCCTCAGCACAGGCGCCGGTTCGGGGATTGTGAAAGCTCAGGTGATGGCCGCAGCCGCAGATCGGCTGAGGCTCCGGCGGCGCCATCAGCGCCGCGTTCCGCTTCTCTGCGAGCTCGCCCTTGGCGGCGAGGATCCTAAGCCGACGGCTGTGGTGCCGCTGGAGGGCGCCACCGGTCATCGGGCCGATGATGAAGATCAGCCACCAGTAGCCGGACACGAAGCTCGTTATGCCGTGCACGCCCGCATTCTCGCGCAGTCGCGCTGCCGGTGCCAACCACGGCACGGGCAGGCGGCCGTCATCGCGGTGCCGTTCTCAGCAGTGCAGTGTCAGGCGAGCGGGCCAAACTCGCCGTCGCGCGCGCCGGCCAGGAAGGCGTCCCATTCGGCGCTGGTGAAAATCAGCGCCGGACCATCGGGGTGGCGGGAACTGCGCATGGCGACACCGCCGTTGGGCAGGAACGCGACCTCCACGCAATTGCCCCCGGTGGGGCCGCTGTAGCTGCTCTTGATCCAGGCAGCGGTGATGTCGCGGGCGCTCGTGCTGCTGCTAATGGTGCTCACTGGTTGCCTCCAACTCCGCGAGCATGGAACGAATGAGGTCGGTGGTCTGCCCTGGCGTGGTGCCAGCCGCGCTGATGTGGTCCATCGCCTCGATGTAGCGGTCGACGTCTGCGCGCTTGTCCAGGTAAACGGCACTGGTCAGCTGCTCGACATAGACAACATCCGGCAGGTCGTCGGTGGCGAAATGGAGAATGCTGAAGCTACCCGGTGCCGCGTACGACGCACCGGTCAGGAACGGCGATATCTGGATCGTCAGGCCAGGCTGGTCGCAGAGGTCCAGGAGGTGCTCGAGCTGGCGCCGCATGAGCGCCCCGCAGCCTACCGGGCGGCGCAGGGCCACTTCGTCGATGATGGCGCACAATCGAAGACCGCCCGATGCGAAGCGCCGCTGGCGCTCCTTGCGGAGGTAGACCATGCGCTCGGTATCTTCAGGCGAGTAACAGCCGAGCTGGAGGACCGCGGCCGCATACTCTTCGGTCTGCAGGAGCCCGGGGACGAACTGCGTGTCAAAGCTCCGGATAGACTCCGCCGACTCCTCGAGCCCGATGTAGGACTGGAACCAGAGCGGCAGCACGTCCTGGTAGCGGTGCCACCAGCCCTGCTGGTTAGCCTGGCTAGCAAGGGTGAGCAATTGCTCACGCTCAGTAGCGTCGATGACCTCGTACAGGTTCAGCAGGTCGGCGATATCGACCTCGCGCACGGCGTTGCGGCCGAGCTCGATTCTGCTGATCTTCGACTCCGAGCCGCGGATAGCCCTGGCCGCTTCCTGGGCAGAGATGTTGCGCGACTCGCGCAGGCGCCGTAACTGGGTGCCAAGCAGAATGCGCAGCACACTCGGTGCGCTGGTGCCGTCGGGGCCGGCTTTCCCGGACACTGTGCTGCGAGGCGCCGTGCTGCCGGGCATCAGGTCCTCAGGCACAGCCGCGCTCCCTCCCGACGCGCCGCAGGGATCTCACTGTCGTGGCACGCTCATATAGGCAGGTGCCATAACGGGTTCACGCGGTCGCCCTTTTTCGCGCGACATTGCATAACGCTCATGCGTATTGGGCGTGCTTTCCAATGGCCCTAACCCACATGATAACGCAGACGCCATTTCACGCTAGTCCCTGTCAGGGCATGAATTGGTCCGCCATTTGCCGTCTGCCAGCCAAGACGCTGGCGCGGCCAGGACAGGAGCTCGCTGCGGCCGGGCCAGGACGGGCGCCCAGAAGGCGCCTCGATACGATCGCGAATGCGGACGTCGCGAGCTACTTCGGCATAGGTGAAGGTGGGTGCATGCGCTACAGGCCGCTTGGTAACTCTGGGCTCGTAGTATCAGTCGTCGGGCTTGGCTGTAATAACTTCGGTCGGCGGCTGAACCTCGAGCAGACGCGTGCAGTCGTCGATGCGGCAATCGACTCGGGCGTCACGCTGCTCGACACCGCCGAGACTTACGGCGGGCACGGGCGGTCCGAGGAACTTCTCGGCGAGGTGCTGGCTGGCCGCCGCGAGCAGGTTGTGCTGGCGACCAAGTTCGGAGCCCAGGGCTCCGACATGGGGTACGGCCCTGCTGCGGGCGCCAAGGGCGGGCGCGCCTACATCAGGCGCGCAGTCGAGCACTCGCTGCGCCGGCTGCGGACCGATTACATCGACCTGTATCAGATGCACACGCCGGACCCCGTCACGCCGATCGAGGAGACGCTGGCGGCGCTCAGCGAACTGGTCCGGGCCGGCCTGGTGCGGTATATCGGCCACTCCAACTTCTCTGGAGCCCAGCTGGTCGCGGCGGCTGCTGCGGCCAGCGAGCTGAATGCCGTCCCGTTCATCTCGGCTCAGAATCACTGGTCGCTGCTCGAGCGCCAGGCCGAGCTCGACGTCGTCCCGACGGCAGTGAAGTTCGGGCTCGGCGTGCTGCCGTTCTTCCCGCTGGCAAACGGGCTGCTGACCGGCAAGGTCCGGCGTGGTGTCGGGCCGGCCGAGGGCACCAGGCTGGCCGAGCGGGCGGGCTACATCACCGATGCGAAGCTGGACAAGGTCGAGGCGCTGGCTGACTGGGCGCAGCAGCACGGCCGGTCGCTGCTCGAGGTCGCGATCGGCGGCTTGTCGGTGCGGCCCGGCTGCGACTCGGTCATCGCCGGCGCCACCTCGCCCGAGCAGGTGCGGGCGAACGTCGCCGCGGGCGAGTGGGAGCCGACAGCGGACGAGCTCGCCGAGATCGACAAGATCATGCCGCTGATTTAGGAGGGCCGCGGATGACTGCCACCCTGATGGAGGCAGCGACGTACGACCGGCATGGGCCGGCGACCGAGGTGCTGCGCGTCGTTGAGATCGAGCGTCCCGAGCCGGGTCCGGGTGAGGTCCGAGTCAGGATGCGCCTGTCTGGCGTGAATCCGACGGACTGGAAGGCGCGGGCGGGGTCGACACCACGGCCGATCGACGGCTTCCAGATCCCGCAGCATGACGGCGTCGGCGTGATCGACGCGGTCGGCGCGGGCGTGGACGCAGGCCGGGTCGGGCAGCGCGTCTGGACCTTCCTGGCAGCGGCCGGGAACCGCTGGGGCACGGCCGCGCAGTGGAGCGTGGTGCCCTCGCGCCAGGCAGTGCCGCTGCCGGATGGCGCGTCCGACGAGCTCGGCGCCTGCCTGGGCGTTCCTGCCATGACCGCGCACCGGTGCCTGTTCGCCGACAGCTCGGTCGACGGCACGAACGTACTGGTAGCCGGGGGAGCGGGCGCGGTCGGCCACTTCGCGATCGAGCTGGCCAGGTTTTCCGGTGCGCGGGTCGCGACCACCGTCAGCGGACCGCAGAAGGCCGAGCTGGCCAGGCAGGCGGGCGCGGACCTGGTGGTGAACTACCACGATGCGGACGCTGCCGATCAGCTGCGGGGGTTCGCTGCGCAGATGGACCGGATCGTCGAGCTGGCGCTCGGCGCCAATCTCGAGCTTGATCTCTCGCTCTCGGGTCCCGGAACGCACATCGTCGACTACGCAGCCGAGCCGCACGACCCGGTGCTGCCCGTGCGCAGGTGCATGAACGCGAACGTGACGCTCCGGTTCGTGCTGCTCTACGGCGTCCCGGCGGCGGCGATGGACCAGGCCGCCGCGGATGTCACCAGGGCGCTGCAGGCTGGCGCGCTCACGGCGCTGCCGATCATCAGGTTCCCGCTGGACGAGATCGTCGCGGCGCATGAGGCCGTCGAGCGCGGCGCAGTCGGCAAGGTCGTCGTCGAGATTCCCTGACTTCGGGCGAGCACTTGCCACCCCACGCAGATAACCGTTATGGTCTAGCTAACCGTTATCTGGATAGCCGTTAGGTGGCGCTCGCCAGTGCAGCAGGAAGTCATTCTCGCGCTTCTCGCGAAGGAGCCGTCCTACGGTTATCAGCTGCGGGCGCGGCTGCGCGATGCGCTCGGGCCGCTCGGCGATGCGATGAACGACGGACAGGTCTACGTCACGCTTGCCCGGCTGGAGAAGGCAGGCCAGGTCGCGGTCGAGCGCTCGGCCGGCATGCCGGACCGGCCCGATCGCAAGATGTATGCGCTCACGGCCGCCGGCCAGCAGCGGGTTGCGGAGTGGCTGACGGAAGTGAGCTGGCCGAAGCCCGACCTGGCTGAGTTCCACCTGAAGCTGCTGGCAGCGGGCGCCGCTCAGCTGGCGGATCCGGTGACGATCGTGGACGCGCAGCGGCGCGAGCTGCTGCGCCGGCTGCGCGATGCACAGCGGGCTGCTCTGGCCGAGCCGCCCGAATCAGGGGCCGCGCTCCTGCTGGAAGGAGTCGTGCTCCGGCTGCAGGCTGACCTGCGCTGGCTGGAGGCATGCGAGCGCACGTGGACAGGGCGGAACGCTAGCCAGCGGAGAAACAAATGAGTCAGACCATGAACCAATCGATGCTCCGCGCCGGCGGCCTGCGCAAGGAGTACGGCCGGGAAGCGAGCCTGGTGCGTGCGGTCGACGGGGTAGACCTTGATGTCCTGGCCGGCGAGACGGTGGCGGTGATGGGTCCGAGCGGCTGCGGCAAGTCGACGCTGCTGCACTTGCTTGGCGGTCTGGACCGGGCGACGGCCGGCCAGATCTGGCTCGCTGGCCAGTGGATCGATCAGATGAGCGAGCGGAGGCTGGCAGCGCTGCGCCGCGATGCGGTCGGCTTCGTGTTCCAGGCGTTCCACCTGATGGATGAGCTCACGGCTGTGGAGAACGTCGAGCTGCCGGCCCTGCTGGCTGGCCGCTCGCCGCGGGCGGCCAGACGGAGGGCCACTGAGCTCCTGGATCAGGTCGGGCTCGGCGACCGCGCCAGGCACCTGCCATCCGAGCTCTCCGGCGGGCAGCGGCAGCGGGTCGCGATCGCGCGGGCGCTGGCCAATGCGCCGCTAATCGTGCTCGCCGACGAGCCGACCGGAAACCTGGACAGCGAGGCGACTCTCGATGTGCTTCGCCTCTTCGAGAGCCTCCACGAGGCCGGCCAGACGCTGGTCATCGTCACGCACGACGCACGGATCGCGGCCACTGCAGACCGGCTTATCTCGATGCGGGATGGCGCGTTCATCGACGAGACCAGGCTGACAGGCGGCACTAGCGGTCAGCTCAGCGCGCTGGTCAACCTGGACGGCTAGCGATGAGCAGGGTATGGCTAGTCGGCCGGCTCGCGATCAGGGACCTGCGGCACAACCTTCCGCATGCGCTGCTGCTCCTCGTGGCGATCACGGTAGCCATGGCCACGCTGACGCTTGGCCTGATCCTGCATGGCGTCACGGCTAGGCCCTACTGGCAAACCCGGGTCGCTACGAACGGGCCCGATGTAGTCGCCAGCAGCGTCGGCTTTGCCGGACCTGCTGGAATCTCTGCCGCAGCCCTGGGGCGGTTCGATGCGCTCGCGCACGCTCCCGGTGTCACTGCGCACAGCGGGCCGTACCCCGTAGCCTGGCCGGTCCTTCGCTTCGGCCGGGTGACCGCGGACGTCATGGCCGAAGGTCGCAGCCCGGCGCGAGCCGCGGTCGATCAGCCCGATGTCGTGCAAGGCAGCTGGGTTCGCCCAGGCGGCGTAGTGGTCGAGCGCGAGTTCGCTGACGCCCTGGGTGTCCATGTGGGTGACCGGATCAGCCTGGCTGGCCGCCGGTTCCGCGTGGTCGGCATCGCCGTCACCGCCGCGGTACCCGTGTACTCGCAGGTGTGTTTCTACGGCGGCTGCAGTGGCCCGCCCGGCGCGCGACCTTCGTTCGACACGGGCCTGGTCTGGCTGACTGAGGCGGTCGCGCGCAGCTTGGGCACGGCCGCCAACCCCGTGACCTACTATCTCAATCTGAGGCTTGCCTATCCGGCCTCAGCGCCCGCGTTCGTGCGCGCGCACCAGCCGCCGCCCGGCACGGGTCCGCTGGCGCTGACTGCCTGGCGGAGCCTGCGCGACGCGGCGGCCACGGTGGTCGTGCAAGAGCAGCAGGTTTTGCTGCCCGCCAGCTGGCTGCTCGGGCTACTCGCGATGGCGAGCGTCGCCGTTCTGGCGGGCGGCCGGATGGCAGCCGGGGACCGCCGGGTCGGGCTGCTGAAGGCGGTCGGCGGCACCCCGGCGCTGGCAGCGGCGGTCCTGCTCGCCGAGTACCTCGTGATCGCGCTCGGCGCAGCTGCCGCCGGGTTGCTGACCGGGCGGCTAGTCGCGCCGTTGCTGGCCAGCCCCGGCGCGTCCCTGGTCGGTGGCCCCGGTGCGGTCCACCTTGGCGGGCTGACAGTACTGCTGGTCACCGCGGCGGCCATCGCTATTGCCGGGGTGTCGACCGTCGTGCCCGCGGTGCGGGCAGCGCGGATCAGCGCAGTAGCGGCGCTGGCCGAGGTCGTCCGGCCGCCGGGGCGGCAGGACTGGCTGATCAGGCTGTCCGCCAGGCTGCCCGTGGCCCTGCTGCTAGGCATGCGGCTGGCAACTCGACGGCTCCGCCGTCCGCTGCTGAGTTGCGTCAGCTTCGCGATCACCGGCAGTGCGATCGTCGCGGTGCTGATCTTCCACGCCTCGGTCCGCGGACATGCCGGGCAGTCAGGTCCGGAGGGTCCCGGTGACGCTCAGGTCAGCCAGCTGCTGCTGATGCTCACCGTCGTATTTGTCCTGCTAGCCGCGGTCAATGTGCTCGCGATTACCTGGGCGACCGTGCTCGATACCCGACGCTTCTCCGCCATCGTGCGCTCGCTCGGCGCCACCCGCAGGCAAACCACGGCGGGCCTCACCGCGGCTCAGCTATTGCCAGCTTTCGCCGGCCTGCTGCTTGCCATCCCGGCCGGGAAGCAGTTGTACGCGGCGGTACAGAACGGCGGCCCGCAAGCGAGCCCGTCGGGCTGGTGGCTGCTGGTGATGGTGACGGGCACCCTGCTTGCCGTGGCGGGCCTCACCGCAATTCCGGCCCGCATCGGAGCGCGGCAGCCGATCGCTGCTGTGCTGACGGAGGCCTGACTGCCGATGAGCCGCTTCGTTCTCATTGGCCGCCTAGCGGCAGGCGACCTGCGGCACCGGCCGGCTCAGGCCCTTTTGCTGCTGCTCCCGATCATCGCGGCCACGACCGTCCTCAGCCTGGCACTGGCCCTGCACGGGGTGACGAGCCAGCCATATCAGCACACGAGGGCAGTGACCAGGGGCCCGGATGTGGTCGCCTCGCTGGGCGGACCGGTCGGGATGGGGCATCGCCCCGGCCATGCGCCGCAGGATTTCGGCGTGCCGCCGGCGCGGCAGATCCAGGCCGAGGCCAGGTCCCTGATCAGCGCACCAGGTGTCACGAGTCATAGCGGTCCCTATCCGGTGGCCTCCGTTGTCTTGCGGCTCGGCACGGCTGCGGTTCCGGTCGAGGCGGAAGGACGCGACGAGGCGAATGCGGCTCTCGACCAGCCGGTCGTGACGGCCGGAAGCTGGGTGCGGCCTGATGGCATCGTGCTCGAGCGCACGTTCGCCGAGGCCATCGACGCGCGGGTAGGCGACCGCGTCACGGTGGACGGCCGGCCCTACACGGTGGTCGGTATCGCCGTCACTGCGGCCAGCGCGCCGTACCCCAACATGTGCTTCCCGCCCGGTGGCAATTGCAACTTCGACCTTCCGGTGAGCTCAGCGCTATC